>JGI24709J26583_10000091_pt1 | contig 64004 bp, 63 predicted proteins | sample BioPla2DNA1_FD_26583 | JGI IMG/M metagenome (IMG submission 26583) | reverse complement strand
ATGCACCGTTCGACTTGCATGTATTAGGCACGCCGCCAGCGTTCATCCTGAGCCAGGATCAAACTCTCCGTTTGATATTAACTCTTTTTATTTTCTTTTTTTCTGTTATCCGTAATATTTTATATTACTCTTTTTTTAAATTGACGTTGTGTTTTCTATCTGTCTTTCAAAGAACGATTTTCGCCACCTCTTTCAAGGCGCTCTATTATTCTATCAATTTTGATTATTGTTGTCAACATAAATTTTCTCTTTTTATATCGATTTTTTTATCAGTTTTGTAGAATAATTTTTATTTTCCAAGCCCCTTTCTTAAGGCGCTCATTAATCATAGCATGAACGAAATATAATGCAAGTATTATTTATCTTAATTTTGCATTATTAATTATTCCCTTTTAATGATTCTAATTCTTTTTAATATTGCCAAACACAAAAAAAGCAGAATCCATACAGACTCTGCTTATCATTTAAAATATTGACTACCCTTCTTTCTCCATTCTTCTACCTTCCCTGGCACCCTTTTCCGCTTCTTTTTCAGCAACAATCGCTAAACGTTCATTTTTTGCTTTTCTCATTTCTTCTGCCATTTCGTTTACCATTGTTGTTGTTTCTCTTTCAGCATCAGAGCCTGTCCCAGCCGGAATTTTCTTACCAATGATGACGTTTTCCTTCAAGCCAATTAAATCATCGACTTTACCTCTAACAGCAGCATTAGTTAATACTTTAGTAGTTTCCTGGAATGAAGCAGCACTTAGCCACGAATCAGTTTCAACCGAAGATTTTGAAATACCTAATAACATCGGTTTGAATTTCGCCGGATTACCATCTCTTTCTAAAACAGCATCATTAATTTCAGTAATTTTAGACTTGGAAATAGTAGTATCCTTAATCAGTTCAGTATCGCCACCATCGACAACAATAACCTTCCTTAACATTTGACAAATTATTATTTCAATGTGCTTGTCAGAAATATCGATACCCTGTGCACGATACACTTTCATTACTTCTTTTAAGATATAATCTTGAACAGCCTTTAATCCTGCTACAACGATTAATTCTTTTGGATTGACTGTACCTTCGGTTAATTTTTCTCCAGCATTGACATATGAGCCAATTTGCCACCAACTACGGACAATTTGAGTTCCTACAATTTTATGTTCAATGTTTTCCTCTTGCTCATTGGTTATTACTATTTTAGAAACACCATTTTCATCTGCTGGTGTAATATCTGTAATTGTTCCAGATACTTTGGCAATTACTGCTGGATGTTTAGGACTTCTAGCCTCAAATAACTCTTCTACACGTNGTAAACCTTGAGTAATATCTGTACCACCAGCAACACCACCGGTGTGGAAGTTACGCATTGTTAATTGCGTTCCAGGTTCACCAATTGATTGGGCAGCCATAATACCAACAGCTTCAGCATTTTCAACCAATTTACCAGTAGCTAAATTACGTCCATAACACTTTCTGCATACTCCGTTTTCAGATTGACATGAAAAGGCATTTCTGATTACCACTTCTTTAATTCCTGCTTCTACAATTTTTTCAGCAATTGCTTCATTTATAAATTCATCTTCAGCAATAATTAATTCACCGGTATGTGGATTTACGACATCTTCTTTAACAAATCTGCCAACTAATCTGTCGTATAAACTTTCAATAATTGTATCAGTTTTCTGATCTTTGATTTCAGAAATACGATAACCGTTGTCTGTTCCACAATCATCCTCGGAAATTACCACATCTTGAGCTACATCTACCAGTCTTCTAGTCAGATAACCTGAAGAAGCAGTCTTTAATGCTGTATCGGTTAATCCTTTTCTAATACCATGTGATGAAATAAAGAACTCACTGATATTTAAACCTTCACGGAAATTTGAGTAAATTGGAACCTCAATAATTGATGATTGGAATCCCTTGGCACTTTTAGCCTGGGTAGGTTTACCCATAAGTCCACGAATACCAGCTAATTGGGTAAAATGAGATTTATTGCCACGAGCACCAGAAACCGCCATCATATTGATAGGGTTTTTAGTAGGTAATTCATCCATCAGTTTATCGCCGATATCATCTTTAATACCACCCCATAAATCAATCAGTTGTCTTTCCCATTCTTGCTCTGTCAGCAAACCTCTTTTATGAAGTCTCATTAATCTTTCAGATTTTTCCTTACCTTCATTAACTTTTTCTTCTTTATTTGAAGCGACCGTAATATCTGATAATGAAATAGTTATACCCGCAATAGTTGAATATTTAAAGCCGTTATCTTTGATTTTATCCAGATAAACATGAGTATCTCCTTTGTGAGCATACTTTTTATATACTTCCGCAATTACTCTACTTAAATCCTTCTTTTTAAGAGGATCCTGCTTTGGAAGTGAAGCAATATATTCTGGGATATTTGTACCAAATGGCACAAAATATGAATCTGAAACATGTATATTCCAGTTACCCTTTACCTCATTAACATACGGAAAGTCATCAGGGAACATCTGATTGAAAATAATCTTACCAACTGAGGTGATTAAATATTTATCATTTTGTTCTTCAGTAAAGATAGTTTTATTTAAAGAGCTGGCTTTCAGAGCAATTCTGGTGTGTAAATGTGTCTGTTTAGTATCATACGCCAATAATACTTCTTCAACATCTTTATAAATTCTACCCTCGGAATCACCATAACTTTCCCAAAGTAGAGCACTTTCCTTATCACCTAAATTTCTTAAGCGCTGAGCTTCCTGATAGAATTCTTCTTTAGTTTCTTCCATCGTTAAATAGAAGTTACCTAAAACCATGTCCTGTGAAGGAGTGACAATCGGCTGTCCGTCCTTAGGACCTAAGATATTATTAGAAGCAAGCATTAAAATCATTGCTTCAGCGCAAGCCTCTTCCGATAAAGGTACATGCACAGCCATTTGGTCACCATCAAAGTCTGCGTTAAACGCTGTACAGACTAATGGATGTAAACGAATAGCTCTTCCTTCCACAATCTTCGGCATAAATGCCTGAATCCCCAATCGATGTAATGTTGGAGCACGATTTAATAACACCGGGTGCTCACTTACAACTTCTTCAACAACATCCCAAATTCTTGGGTCAGCTCTATCAATCATCTTTTCAGCACCCTTAGCATTACCAGCTTTTTCCTGGTAGACTAATTCATTTATAACGAATGGTTTGAATAATTGTAAAGCCATTTCTCTTGGCAGGCCACATTGATACATGTTTAAGTCTGGTCCAACCGCAATGACTGAACGTCCTGAAAAGTCAACACGTTTACCTAACAGATTCTGACGGAAACGACCTTGTTTACCCTTTAAGGCATGAGACAAACTCTTTAAAGCACGATTGCCAGCCCCTGTTACCGGTTTGTTTCTTCGACCATTGTCAATTAGAGCATCTACAGCTTCCTGAACCATACGTTTTTCGTTTTGCACGATAATTGCAGGAGTACCTAAATCCAGTAATTTCTGCAAACGGTTATTTCTGGTAATAACCCTTCTGTAAAGATCGTTTAAATCACTGGTAGCAAATCTTCCACCATCTAACTGCAGCATCGGTCTTAAATCAGGTGGAATAACCGGCAGCGCTGTTAATATCATCCATTCAGGACGTTGGCCTGAATTTCTGAAAGCACCGACTGTTTCTAAACGTCTGATTAATTTCTTACGTTTTTCACCTGTTGCATCTTCCAATTGTTCAACCAGGATATTATATTCTCTATCTAAATCGACTTGTTCTAAAAGCAACTTGATTGCTTCTGCACCAATTTTTGCTTCAAAGGAATTTGCACCATATAATTCGCGATATTTACGATAATCAGCTGTTGTAATAATCTGTTTATAAGTTAGTTCTTGAACATCTTTTGGGTCTGTAACAATCCATTTAACGAAATATATTACCTCTTCCAATTGTTTAGGTAAGACATCAAGAAGCAAAGCGATGCGACTTGGTGTTCCTTTAACATACCAGATATGAGCGATAGGAACAGCTAAGTTAATATGACCCATTCTTTCTCTTCTTACTGAGCTTCTAGTAATTTCTACACCACACTTGTCACAAACTACACCTTTATATCTAACTTTCTTATATTTTCCACAACTACATTCCCAGTCTTTTGCCGGACCAAAGATTCTTTCACAGAATAAACCATCCTTTTCCGGTTTTTGAGAACGGTAGTTTATTGTTTCGGGTTTTTTAACTTCACCATAAGACCATTCTAAAACACGTTCTGGAGATGCTAAACCAATTTTGACTTTTGCGACATCATTAATATTCATTTATTGGTACCTCCTTAAAAATCATAATCCATACTGTCAGCAGTGATTACTGCTGCTTCGGGAATGCTCTCTTCACCATCAACATCTACAATTCCATATCCTTCATTGCTGTCAAATACTTGTTCTGTTTCTTTTTCTGCTGGTTTTGATTCTTCCTCATTTTGTGAAATATCCATTACATTTCCATCCTTGTCTAACACCTGGACGTCTAATGATAAGGCCTTTAACTCGTGAACCAGTACTCTAAATGATTCACCTACGCTACTTTCAGGAATAGGTTTTCCTTTAATGATTGCTTCATAAGTTCTCGTTCTGCCCATAACATCATCTGATTTGATAGTTAACATTTCCGATAAAATGCTGGCAGCTCCATAGGCTTCTAAAGCCCAAACTTCCATTTCACCAAATCTTTGACCACCATTTTGTGCTTTACCACCTAATGGTTGTTGAGTAACTAATGAATAAGGTCCTGTTGCTCTAGCATGTAATTTATCATCAACCATGTGCGATAACTTAATCATATACATGACTCCAACAGCTATCCTCTCATCAAATGGCTCACCAGTTCTACCATCAAACAGTTGAACTTTACCATCTTTAGAAGCACCTGTTTCCCTTAAAATATCCATCAGTTCTTCATTGTTTATTCCATCAAATACTGGCGTTGCAAATTTACAACCCAATTTTTCAGCCGCTAAGCCTAAATGAACTTCCAAAACCTGACCGATATTCATACGCGAAGGAACACCAAACGGATTTAACATTACATCAATCTGCGTTCCATCGGCCATAAATGGCATATCTTCATCTGGTAAAATCTTAGAGATAACACCCTTATTACCATGACGACCAGCCATTTTATCGCCCTCAGAAATCTTACGTTTCTGAACGATATAAACTTTGACAATCTCCTCAACACCAGAAGGCAGTTCATGGTTTTCCCTGGTAAATCTTCTGATTGATTGAACAATACCTGCTCCACCATGTGGAACTTTTAATGAATTGTCTCTAACTTCTTTAGATTTCTCACCAAAGATGGCAGCTAAAAGTTTTTCTTCAGGAGTACCTTCTGACTGGCCTTTTGGAGTAACCTTACCAACTAAGATATCTCCCTCTTTAACTTCTGCACCAATTCTGATAATTCCTCTAGAATCTAAGTTTCTGATGCTCTGCTCACTGACATTAGGGATGTCTCTAGTAATTTCTTCATCGCCTAATTTAGTTTTACGGCATTCAATTGTATGTTCTTCAATATGAATTGAAGTGAATATATCATTTTTAACCAAACTTTCAGACATGATAATAGCATCTTCATAGTTATAGCCATTCCAAGTCATAAAGGCAATTTTAACATTCTGTCCTAAGGCTAATTCGCCATTTTCCATACTTGGTCCATCAGCGATTATATCATCGGCCTGAACAATTTCTCCTAATTTGACAATCGGAGTCTGGTTGATACAGGTTCCGGTATTTGATCTGCGGAATTTAACTAAATTGTATGTGTCAGAACCTTGATCTGTCTGTACAACAATTTTGGTAGCATCAACATAAGTGACTACACCGCCTCTTTCAGCGATAACTGCACTACCTGNATCGTGAGCAATCTTATGCTCCATACCTGTTCCAACATCTGGAGAATGAGGTTTAATTAAAGGAACTGCCTGTCTTTGCATGTTAGCCCCCATTAAAGCACGAGTACAGTCATCATTTTCTAAAAATGGAATGCATGCAGCAGCGACAGAAATAATCTGTTTAGGTGAAACGTCGACTAATTCAACATCACTTCTATCCATCATAACAGTTTCTGTCTGGTATCGACAGACACAAGGTCCAGCAGTTAAATAACCTTTTTCAACTTCATTAGCCTGAGCAATGACATACTCCATTTCCTTATCAGCTGATAGATAAACTACTTCATCATCTAAGACCTTAAAGGTTTTTCTATCTACCTTACGATATGGAGTTTCAATAAACCCATATTCATTGACTTTGGCATATGAAGTCAAATAATTAATCAAACCANTGTTTGGACCCTCTGGTGTCTCAATTGGACAGATTCTTCCATAGTGAGTATTATGAACGTCACGCACCTCAAAACCAGCTCTTTCTCTTGTCAGTCCACCAGGCCCAAGCGCTGAAATACGACGCTTGTTAGTTAATTCAGCCAGCGGATTTTCCTGGTCCATAAATTGAGATAATTGAGAAGATGAGAAAAATTCTTTAACTGCAGCCTGCAAACTTCTGATATTTGTCAGGTTTTTAGCTGTGATTGTGCTGATATCAGAAATAGACATTCTTTCTTTGATGTTTTTTTCCATTCTTGAAAAACCGATACGATATTGGTTTTGGATAAGTTCACCAACAGTCCTTATTCTTCTATTGCCTAAGTGGTCAATATCATCATCAGTACCAACATCATCAATTCTGTTTAATAAATATGAATACTGTGCATACATATCAGAAATAATGATTGTTTTCTTTCTTGTCAATGGATCATTGCCAACAATTTTGATTACATGATCAGATTCAGCATTGTTTTTAACAAAGATAACCTGATTGGCTGAACCAACTAAATATAGTGAATATTCAGCACCGTTTTGAACATTGTCATAAATAAATGTCCTTGCTTCATTATCTAAAATTGGCTGTTCTGTATCTGGAATATATCTGTCAACCACTAATTCATCCTGATAGAATACATCTTTACCGTTTTCTGTTAAACGACCAAAACAATATAATCTTCCACCAAAGTTAAGCACTGCATTGACATTTTCACCAGTTAGCTTTACTTTTTGAGCAACGATTCCACCATAAACAGAAATCATTTCTACATCACTCTTACTTAATTCTTCAATATCTTCAACAGTTAAAACTGTACCAACCTCAATTACTTTATCTCCCATATCAATGTTTCTGGCTACAATTCTTCCAACTAATGCCTTTCCATTGCTTACAGGTACGATAAATGCATCTGGATGAGAAAATTCATATCTTTGAGGATAGGCAACCATATTTAAGCCTTTATCCAAATTTTCCTTAATGACTGCCAATAATTCCTTAGTATCAATTAATGTGTCTTTTCTAACAACAATATTACCGTTTTCATCTTTTAAATCTTTGGCAAGATATTTATTCTTACAACGAGCATAAGCGCCTAATTTCAGATTAGTTTTATAACGGCCGGCTTTATTCAGATCATATCTTCTAGAATCAAAAAACTTGGCATTCATCAAAGATTTTGCCCCTTCAACAGTATGAATGTCATCTGACCTCTGATTTTCATAAATGGCTTTTAATGATTCATCAGTTGTTTTTATCCTGCTATCAGCCATTAGTGTATTTTGAATTTCTTCATATTTACCAAAAACACCTGAATACAATAATAAATAGATATTTAAAAATTCCTGTTGTTCCATTTCAGATTCAAGGTCATCATAAACTGGTAAATTTATCGCTTTCAAAAACTTCTTGATTTCTGAAGTATCATAAGCATCGTCACCTTTTTCAAGATTTAAAGATAAACCGATTGCTTTAAATAAAATCGTTGATAAGATTTTACGTTTTCTATCAACACTCATGTTGATAATACGACCAAGATTTGCTTTCTTAGAATCGGTCATAAACTCCAGCCAGGTTCCCCTTGATGGAATCAATTCACCAGTAAAAAGATCCCTGTTAGTTCTATCTTCAATGGCTGTCGCAAAATAAGCGCCTGGGCTTCTCACAATTTGAGAAACAATAACTCTTTCTGCACCATTGATAATAAATGTTCCGGTAGGAGTCAATTTAGGAAAATCTCCCAAAAAGACCTCTTCTACATCTCTTTGAATTACTTCACCTTGTTCATCAATGATTGTAAGTCTCATAGACGCAACTAAAGGAGCTGAATATGTCAACTCTCCTGCTTTACATTTATTGATATCATTTTTGGGCTCGCCAAACTTATAACTTAAAAATTCAAGATTGATATTACCATTGGCATTTTGAATTGGATAAATTTCTTCAAACACTTCACGAATGCCTTCTTCTTCAAACCATCTATAAGATTCAGTTTGAATTTCCACAAGATTTGGAAGTTCCAGGGTTCCACTTACTTTAGAATAGTCTCTACGGACTGCTTTACCACGCACGATTTCACGATACGGTTTATTGCTCATTACAACGTCCCCTTCCTTATAATTGGGCAAAAAATGCGATTTTTACCGATTCTTACCCATTTTAATATACTATTATGCAATTATATATAATAACAATATCCTTCGAAATTGTCAACTTCTTTTTAATTTTGTTTAGATGCTTTAATTACCCAGTATCCGCCTTTTTTACTGATTACTTCAGCTGTGAATTTAATTGACTGCAGATATCTGATAGCACTTTCAGCACCTTGTTTTCTTTTAATCACTAGATACATTATTCCACCTTCATTTAGATGATCATATCCATCAGAAAACATTTTATAAATTATTTTCTTTCCTGTTCTAATTGGCGGATTAGAAACTATCACATCAAAGTTATCATCAACGCTTTCAAATCCGTTAGAACAGATCACCACATTATTCTGGCGATATAGAGCACTATTTTCTTTTGCCAATGCTACTGCTGTTTCATTTATATCAACCATAGTAAGTAAAATTTCAGGTTTGTACTCTTTTAGTAAAATGCCAATATAACCCAGTCCGCAGCCCATATCAACAACACGTCCTTTTAGATTTTCTTCTATCAGAGTTTCCAATAAGACTCTTGAACCAAAGTCTAAAGTGCTTTTAGAGAAAACTCCATCATCAGAAATAAAGGTCCTTAAAACGCCCGAAAACCGAAAGTCAATTTTCTTTCGGTTTGTTGTTTTGTTTGGATCATTGGTAAAATAATAGCTCATCCATTATCCTCCACTTGATAAAACAAGGCCGAATTAAACTATAATAACTCGGCCTGGTTATAGATTAGTTGTTTAGACTTATTTGTATTCTACAACAGCGCCAGCTGCCAAGATAGCTTCCTTAATAGCATCTGCATCTTCAATCTTAACGTTTTCCTTGATTACCGATGGTGAATCAGGTGTGCAAGCGTCAACGATTTTCTTAGCACTCATTAAGTCGATACCAGTAGCTTCTTTAACAGCTTTGATAACAGCAATCTTAGTCTGTCCTACTTCTTTTAACATAATTGTTACTTCAGTTGGTCCTTTTGGTTCTTGTGGTTCTTGTTCCTGTACAGGTGCCTGTGCAACTACAGCAGTTACTCCAAATTCTTTTTCGATTGCTTTTACTAAATCATTTAGTTCTAAAATTGTCATCTCTTTAAGAGATGCGATGATTTCTTCATTTGTTAATTTTGCCATTTTATTTTCCTCCATCTAATTATTCGGCAGCAGGTTCAGTTGCTGGATTTTCTTCTTTATCAGCGATAGCTTTAACTGTAGCAGCAAATGAACGAATTGGGCTTTGTAAACATCCAAGTAGCATTGCAATCATGCCATCTTTGTTTGGAAGTTTTGATAATGCTTTTAATTCATCAGCATTAACAAATCTTTTGTCTACGATACCAGCTTTAATTACTAATTTGTCATGCTTTCTAGCAAACTTGTGTAAGACTCTTGCTGGAGCAACTGCATCAGCTGACATTGCTACAGCATTTGGACCAGTTAATGATTCCAATAATTCGTCATAACCCAACTTTTCAGAAGCACGTTGAACCATGGTGTTTTTATAAACGATAAATTCACAATCTTCTTCACGTAACAATCTACGCAATTCCGTTACTTCTTTTACCTTTAAACCACGGTACTCAACAATTACAGTTGAAGCAGCGTTATCAATCTTTTCAGCGATTTCATTAACCAGTTGCTTCTTTTGTTCTAGTATTTGTTGGTTCATAATGTTCTTCCTTTCTTTAAGTGTTTGTTCAATATACCCATATAAAATAAAAGCCTATTTTACCAAAGACAAAATAGGCCAAAGTTTTCTTTATCAACTTTACCTCGGCAACATTTTTAAACCAGATCGGTCGTTGCTGTCTATGGTATATTGTTTACAATAAATTCTAATTTTCTTGCTTATACAAGATGGTCAACCTTAACTGATGGTGACATAGATGCACAAACGGTAACGTTTTTCATATATGTGCCTTTAACAGCTGCAGGTCTAGCTTTTAAGATTACATCATAAATAGCATGGTAGTTCTCAACTAGTTTTTCTGTGTCAAATGAAGCTTTTCCTAAAATAACTGCTACATTACCTTCCTTATCAGTACGGTAAGTAACTTTACCTTTTTTGATTTCTTCAATTGCCGCAGCAACATTCATTGTAACTGTTCCAGTTTTAGGGTTTGGCATTAAGCCCTTAGGTCCCAAGATTCTTCCCAGTTTTCCTAATTCACCCATCATATCAGGAGTAGCTACGATTACATCAAAGTCAAACCAGCCCTTTTTGATGTCTTCTAATAGTTCTTTACCACCCACGATATCAGCACCAGCGTCTTTTGCTTCCTGTTCTTTCGCTCCCTGAGTGATAACCAGAACTTTTTGAGTTTTACCTGTTCCATTTGGCAATACCATTGCTCCACGTAATTGTTGATCAGCATGACGTGGGTCAACATTTAATCTGAATACTAATTCAACTGTAGCATCAAACTTAGCATAAGAAGCTTTCTTAACTAAATCAATTGCTTCTGTAATTGGATAAGCTTTGTCTTTTTCGATAAGTTTAGCTGCAGCTTGATAATTCTTACTTCTTCTTGCCATAGCTTAGTCCCATCCTTCAATCTTAATGCCCATATTTTTTGCTGTTCCAGCAACGACTCTCATTGCTGATTCAACATCATTGGCATTTAAATCTGGCATTTTGTATTCTGCGATTTCTCTTAATTGATCAACTGTGATTTTTCCAGCTTTTACAGTTTTAGGTGTGCCTGAGCCTTTACTGATGCCGGCAGCTTTCTTCAACATGTGGGCAGCTGGAGTTGTTTTCAAGACAAAGTCAAACGTTTTGTCTTCATAAGCTGTAATGATTACAGGTACTAAATCCCCACCTCTGTCTTTAGTAGCATCGTTGAATGCCTGACAGAATTGAGGCATGTTGATACCAGCACTAGCTAATGCTGGACCAGGTCTTGCTCCACCTGCTGGAAATTGGAGCTTACATACTTTTGCAACTCTTTTCATAAACTTTTTCCTTTCTTTTAATAAATTTATGTGTGGTCCGAAGGGTTGCCCTTCTTCCACAAAAAACACTCCACAAAAAATGCGAGCATAATAATCTTACATTAATTACAGAGTGTTGTCAATCAAAATTCACTTATTTAACAAGGTTTTTATTTTCCTGGACGATAAAGTTTTTTAGTTTGATATTTCGGTTCACAAGTAACCATCATTCCCAACTTTGTTAACGTATTAATATCTACTGCTGCCAGAATTACTGTCGAATGCAGCTGGCTTCCTTTCAGTTTAGGCAGGGCATGAATTGCCTGATAAGCCGCAGGATTCATTTGGGCGCTGATAGTCAAAGCGATTAATACTTCATCAACATGTAATCTGGGATTATTATTACCCAGATAACCGACTTTCAAATGTTGCACCGGTTCAATAATGTTTGGAGAAAGCAACATGGTGTCATCGTTGATATTGCAGATATGTTTTAAGGCATTTAGAATTGCCGCACTGGCTGCACCAAGCAATGAAGAGTTTTTACCAGTAACAATAACCTCANCAGGTAACTCAATTGCCACTGCCGGTCCATTTGTTTCTTCAGCCTTAGCTAAGGCAATAGCTACTGTTTTTCTATCATTGATACTTACTCCTGCTTTGTTCATGATAGCCTGCATTTTATTTAAAACATTTTCTTCGATATAGCCATTTCTAAAATCAACCAGAGCTCTATAATATCTTCTAACAATTTCAGCATTAGCAGCTTTTCTAGCTACTTCATCATCAGTTATACAGAAACCTATCATATTAACTCCCATATCAGTTGGAGAATTATAAACATCTTCATTGGTAATCTGTTTTAGAATTTTTGATAAAACCGGAAAAACTTCAACATCTCTATTGTAGTTTGTAGCCATTACACCATACTTCTCTAAATGGTAGGGGTCAATCATATTTACATCATCTAAATCAATTGTTGCTGCTTCATAAGCTAAATGTACCGGATGAGATAATGGTAAATTGAAGATTGGAAAAGTTTCAAATTTCGCATAACCAGCAGTGATGCCATGAACTCTTTCATAATATAGCTGACTTAAACAGACAGCCATCTTACCAGAACCAGATCCCGGAGCAGTAACCACCACCAGTGGTTTTTCGGTTTCAATATATTCATTTTGACCATAACCTTTTTCTGAAACAATCAAATCGACATCATTTGGATATCCTTCAATAAAATAATGCAAGTATACTTTAATGCCCATTCTTTCTAATGATCTTTTAAAATTATCTACAACAGGAAGTGACACATATTGAGTGATGACTACTGAGCCGACCATAAAACCAATAGCTCTAAAAGCATCAATCATCCTCAGCACTTCCTGGTCATAAGTAATATTTAAATCGCCGATTTTTTTATTTCTTTCAATATCGTGAGCATTGATTACGATAATAATTTCAATTTTATCTTTTAATGCCGACAACATTTGAATTTTCAGATCTTTAGGAAAACCCGGCAAGACTCTTGAAGCATGGCTATCATCAAATAGCTTACCTCCAAATTCTAAATACAATTTGTTATCAAAACGATTTACTCGTTCCATTATTTTTGCCGATTGCATCTTGATGTATTTTTCGCTATCAAAAGCTATCTGTGACATAGATTCCACCTCCAAACAACATATTGATTTTAACATATAAATAGAATTTTTTTATAATATTTTATATTTTATTAAAGCTTTTATTATTCCATCATCAGCAGCTGCATCTGTGATGTAGTCAGCTGCCGCCTTGACTGTATCATAACCGTTTCCCATAGCGATACCTAAACCCGCATATTCAACCATTGTCAGATCATTATCACTATCACCAAAAGCTACACACTCTGATGCTTTAATTCCGGTAACTTTTTCTAATGTTTCCATACCAGTTTTCTTACTAACACCTTTTTGATCTAAATCAAACAGTATATATCCTCCATCAATAACATCCATTTCTTTTTCAAATTCATTTCCGACCATTTCCATTTGATATTTTTCACCTACCAGAGCTCCAGCTACAGGTAAGGCCTTTTCATCAGGGTGCTTAGACAGTGAATGTATTTTTAACGATGCCAAAATCTGATCCATCTTCTGAGTATAAACATAGACATAGCAACCATCGACAAACTTCCAAAAAATACCAATGTTGTGTTTTTGACAATAACTGTTTATTCTTTTAAATAATCCTTCATCAATATATTTTGCCTCTAAAACATTCAGGTTTTTATCAGCAAAAATGTGCCCGTTGCAAGCAATATAGTAATCAGGAAAAATCTTTCCTTCAATAGCTGGTATACCATAATGTGGTCTACCACTGGCAATAATTACTTTTATTCCCTTTTTTTGAAGCCTTTGACAAGCCTCTATAGCACTTTCAACTACAGGCTTATTTATTCCCGCTGTTAATGTTGAATCAACATCAAGGATTACTGCTTTAATATTCATCTTATTTTTCTCCATAATAAACTATCTCATAACCCAGATTGTAATATTCTTCAAATAATTCTTCAAAGATAATATTTGTATAATAAACTTCTTCATATATCGGTTCTAATTTCATTTTATATTCATCAAATGTAACTCTATAAATCATCTGTTCATTATTTTCCCTGACACTTAACAAATCTCTTTTTGCGGCTGAAATTTCATTGAAATCATAAGGATAAACAAAAGTATCTTTCACCTCATCATTTTCAATTAAAGTAAAACCTTTGCTTGATACGATATAACATTTTTCATCAACTTCTGTTAGAAAAATATATTCAGAATTAAACAACTGTGTTTTGCTTTTCAAAACATAATCATTAATACTGTAACAATATAGAAAATTGGAGTAATCGACCATGTAAAAACGATCATTACAAACCAGATAGGTAAGCAGATACCCTTCCATCACTCTTTGATTGTCGCTTTTATCAAATACAATACACTTACCATCTTTATAAACAACATAACTGCCATTTTCTGAATAATGTAAAAGTGTACCTTCTTTAACATTAACATTATCCAAAAACTCAACATCAACACAATCAATTGCCTGATAATTATTTTTGTCTTTCCCTAAGTATAATTTATCATCGATATGTATAGCCTCATCAACAAATTCAGTTTCCAATTGAAAAATTACTTCATGATCATCATCCATAAATAAAATTTTACTTTCATTGCTCTCTTCATTTGATAAAACTGCTATTCTGGTATACTTAGCATATTTATCTTCTTTTTGACAACCACAAGAAAAAAGGATCAAAATACAGATTAATAAAACATCAATTCTCTTTTTCATTTAACACCTCTTGTAAACTGAAATAAAAAAATCAGCTACACAATCTATTCTATCCAAACTTTCCAGTTTACTGTTATCTTCCTTTGAAGTCGTATGGTAGTAAGGCATCATTCTCCATAAAGATAAGATATCTTCATTACTGTCTAAATTCATTGTATAAGTAATATTAAACTGTTCAACTAATTCAAATTGCTCTAAATTATAACCTTCTTCTGCGTTTAAATATGGAGTTTCATATACTATTTCTTTAAGCTGAAATAAATGATTTTTCCCTGGAGTTACCGCAAAAAGATATCCTCCTTTTTTTATTACCCTGGCAAACTCCTTGCTGGAATAAGGACAAAAGACACTCATCGCTCCATCAAGAGCCCCTTCTTCAAAAGGCAAACGGAAAACATTGCCTACAAAACAGGTCGCGGAAGTACATTTTTTACTAGTTATCATTACACCTTTTTTAGAAATGTCTACAGCATAAAAAGAAATATCTTTTTTTCTCCCCTTTATTAATTGCTCCAGATAATAACCTGTCCCACATCCAGCATCTAAAAAACAACTCCCATCAGTAAAATATTTATTTAGTAGCGAAGTTAAGCTGTCTGCTAATGGTTTGTAATAATTATTATTCAAGAAACGCTCTCTGGCATTTAAAGACTCAACGTTATCACCAGCATTAACACTGCTTTTCTGATTCGCCAAAATTAAATTGACATAGCCCTGTTTAGCAATGTCATAACTATGATTATTATTACAAACGTAACGTTTGCCATCTTTTACTATTCTTTCCTGACACTTGGGACAACGTAGCATAAACTTACCCTCACGAAGTAATTTTACCACAAAAAAGAAGAGATTTATATTCTCTCTTCTTAATCTTCTATTTTTTCTAAATCACCGTAATCAATTTCTGTTGGAGTTTCTCTTCCAAACATAATTGCCAATACTGTCGCAATTTCTGTTTCATCATCCATCATATCGACGACTCCTTCAACTCCTGAGAAAGGTCCTGTTAAAATTCTAACTCTGTCTCCAACCTGATAATCAACAACAATCTTTTGATCACTTTTACCGATTCTTCTTAAGACGGCTTCAATTTCTTCTTCGGGAACACTGAATGGTTTAGCTCCACCACCAGAAGATCCAATAAATCCTGTTACTCCCGGTGTATTTCTAACCACATACCAAGCTTCATCTGTCATAATCATCTCTACGAACAGATAACCAGGAAACATGTTTTTAACTTTTTCAATTCTTTTACCATTTTTATAATCTACTTCCACATGTTCAGCAATTTCAATTCTGAATAAGCAGTCTTGTAATCCCATTGTGATGATTCTTTTTTCTAAGTTATCCTTTACTCTGGCTTCATGTCCTGCGTAAGTATTAACAACATACCACTCTTTTCTTTCTTCCATTATCTACCTACTCCAATCATAATCAAGAAATTTGAAATAACTAAATCACATAAAACAAAGAAAATGGCGAATAAAACACAGAAAGCCAATACTCTTCCTGTATCAGCCACCAGCTCAGAAAACTTTGGCCATCTGATTCTTTTTATTTCCGTTGCGACACCTGTGAAAAAACGTGAAATTGGATTTCCAGTGTTTGTTTTATTTTTCTTATCTTTTGATTTTGCCATAAATCCTCCTACTTGGTTTCTTTATGTAATGTATGCCTGTCGCATTTTTTACAATACTTTAATAGTTCTAAACGTTCGCTTGAAGTTTTGCGATTTCGATTGGTTGTATAATTTCTTGATAAGCATTCGCTACAAGTCATGATTACTTTATTGCGTGTTGAACCCATAATCAAAAACACTCCTTCATTCGTACTATTTACTTTAACATAAAGCCTTTACCTAGTCAAACAATGAGTGTAACTTTTTTCGAATTTTTTGAATATAATTATCAATTGTTTTGGCTGTCACTCCCAGATGGTTGGCCATCTCTTTATAACTGTATCCTTTGGTCTTAAGTTCTAAAACTTTTACTTCTACACTATCTAATATCTCATATACTTCATCTAATAAGCAGGAACTCATAGCTATTGATGCCGGATCATTATTCTGGTCTATCAGATTTATATCCGATAAATATATTTCTTCAGATTCGTTTAATTTCATATCTAAAGATAAAATTCGACTATTGTGAGCATAGTTATTCTTTCTTTCTTTTCGGTATGTCGCATACATTTCCCTGGTAATACACATAATCGCAAAAGTAGAAAAGGCCATATTTCTATCTTCCTTATAATAACTGACTGCAGTATACAAACCGACCAATCCTGCCTGATAACCATCATCAAACTGGAAAGAATCTAACCTACGACGCAATTGATAATACACTTTATAGATGATTGGCTTATAATTTTCTATTAGCTTTTCTAATGCACTTTCATCATTGTTTCTGACTAAATACAATAACTCGTAATCATTATATCTTCCCATACTACCCCTCTTATTTATTTAAGCGGGAATCGTTGACTATAAATTTGATAAAGTAGAACTGCACAGGCTACAGAAGCATTCAGTGAACCGATATCACTTTCCATTGGCAACATAACTTTTATGTCACAATTTTCCTTTACTAACCTACGCATTCCTTTTCCTTCTGAACCGATGATCAGCACTACCGGCATATTATAATCGATACTGCGATAATCCTGGGCATCTTCTATATCAGTACCAATAACCCAATAACCATTATCCTTTAATTTTTTAAGTGTCTGAGACAGGTTGGTTACTCTAGCAACCTTAACGATATCAATCGCTCCTACTGACACTTTAGCCACTGTACTGTTTAAAGAAACACTTCGATTTTTTTCAATGATTACCCCATCAACACCAACACAAGCTGCTGTTCTTAAGATTGCCCCTAAATTATGAGGATCTTCTAAACCATCTAAAGCAACTAATAATGGCTGTTTTCCCTCTGGGATAGCTTCCATAATTTCCTCAACTGTAAATGTCTTGTATTCTTTTATTTGAGCTACATAACCTTGATGATTACCCTTTACAAGATTATCTAAAAATTTTCTATCAACTATTTTATAGTTAACATTACTTTTTTTAGCCAAATACAATACATCATCATCTGTTCTACTTTTTTGAATATATAAAAAATCAATTTCTTTATTTTTTTTCAATAAATTTAGAACAACATTTTTCCCATATACTAATTGTGTCATATTATCCTTCTCCCAGTTTTTTAATAATTTCCCATATTTCTTCCATTTTTTGTGTGTTCGATGTCAAATACCAATAACCCCACACAGCTTCAAACCCTGTCGAGGTTTTATAAGTAACAATATCAGTGTTTTTTGGCGCAGCATGACCTTTTTGATTTCTTGCGCGTTTAAAAATTCTAAGTTCTTCTTCTGTATATAAATTATTATCTATCAAATACATCGCTGCTAGAGCCTGAAATTTGGCGCTACAATATTTAGCTGCCAACTTCTGTAAATCATTCATCTTAACTTTTTCATCGATAATTTCCCTTTTAACTATCAGACTATAATGAGCATCGCCAATAAAAGCCAGTTGTAAAGAGCTATATTTATTTATATCCATTTCAGACTTCCTTCCTTTTTTTGAAAAAAGGTTTTTTCAAACCTTTTTTACAGAATATTTCTTTCCATTAAAATGGCACGGAATTTATCCGCTGTTTCAAAATCCTTTTTTGATTTGGCTTCATTCCACTTATCATAAATTTCTTTATCTTCATCTGTCAAAATAACCTCATCAATGTAAATACCTAAAATATATAACATCTTTTTAATCGCATTATATAACTTTTCAACTTTACTATAGTCAATTTCTCTTACTCTTAAACTTTGATTTAAAAGCTTAACCGTATCAAAAATAACCTTATAACCATTAGGTGTATTTAAATCATTAGCCATTGCATCTAAAAATTGCTGATACTGTTTTTCATCATAATCTTGAGTAAATTCAACATTGTCTAATTGTTTTTTAACTTCAACCTGTCTTAAGATTGTTTCAATTTTTGTAAGTTCAACTTTACTAGCTTCATAGGTTTCATCTGAATATATTAAAGTGTCACGATATTTAGCACTCAATAACAACCATCTAGTCAAGTTTGCACCATTTTCAGCAATAACATCTTTAGCCCACTGAGTGTTTCCTAAAGATTTGCTCATCTTCCCACCTTCAGTTTCCAGCATTCCATTATGAATCCAATAGTTAGCTAAATGATGATTATTGCACATTACAGATTGTGTCATTTCATTTTCATGATGAGGGAATTTCAAATCTCTTCCACCACCGTGAATATCAATCATCTTGTTATCAAATTCTTTATCAATCATAACCACACATTCGGTATGCCAGCCAGGTCTACCTTTACCCCAGGGAGAATCCCACTTGATTCCTTCTTCGGTTTTTTTCCATAAAACAAAGTCCAAAGGATTTTTTTTCTGATCATTTTCTTCGACTCTAGCCCCAGATATTAAATCTTCAACTTTTTGATGTGATAATTGACCATAATTCTCATCAGAATCAACTGAAAAATAGACATCACCGTTTACCACGTAAGCACTTCCATTATCTACAAGTTTGCCAATAAACTCAATAATTTCATCCATTGTTTCTGTAACTCTTGGTGTTGCATCTAAAGGTAACACATTCAAAGAAGATCTTACATCATTGTAAGCTTCAATGTATCTTTGAGCGATAATTCCTTCATCTACTCCTTCTTCTAAAGCACTATTGATAATCTTATCATCAACATCGGTAAAGTTACTGACAAACTTTACTTTATATCCTAATGCTTCAAATACTCTTCTTAATGTATCAAAAACAACTATCGGTCTGGCATTTCCAATATGAGCATGATTATAAACTGTTGGTCCACAAACATACATCGAAACCTGTCCTTCAATAATTGGTTTAAATTCTTCAACTTTTAAGGTATATGAATTATATAACTTCATAACATTTACCTCCTTCAGTAAATTATAACATTTTTACCTCTTAATTCAATTGCTTGCTCTACTATGGAGAAATTAAAATTCTAAAAACTCAAAAATAAAACTGTCCTTTAATCTACTTTGGAAATAGATTTTCGGACAGTTATTTTATTTTGTCTGCATCAGCATATTATAGAGCATACCTTCTTTTAATTTAGAGGCATCATAACCTAATAATTCAATAATTTTAAAGGCAAAATCCATCGTTATAGCTGGACCTCTAGCTGTAACAATTTTACCGTCAACAACTACTTTATCTTCCAAATAATTACCTTCTTTTAAATCATCTTCAAATCCAGGATATGAGGTAATATTTTTACCTTTAATTATATCAGCTTTGGCTAAAACAATAGGTGCTGCACAAATCGCCCCAATGTACTTATCGTTTTTATAAAAGTGTTTAATCACCTCGATAACTCTTTTATCATCTCTAAGATTAGTTGCTCCAGGTAAGCCACCAGGAAGGACAATAACATCATAATCATAAATTTTGTCATCTAACAAACAATCCGCAACAACCTTGATGTTGTGCGAGCCAACAACTGTTTTTTCAGCATTAATACTAACTAAATCAGTTTTTATATTCGCTCTTCTAAAAATATCGGTTGTAAATAAAGCTTCCGCCTCTTCAAAACCACAAGCCAACAATACTGCAATCTTCATCTTTTTCCTCCTCGTTCATCTACATTGTAACATTTCTTATCTCTTATTGATTTTCTAAAATGGTTAACAAAAACATCTACAAGAAAACGCTGAACAGCAAATGACCTATTCAATTTTTTATAAAGATTCAGAAACTTAAGTTAAAAACAGTTTCTAAACCTTTTCTTTACTATCCTTTTGTGGATAAATTTCTTTATCAAGTCCAAGACGTTCTCTATTAGCGGCTAATTCCTTGGCGTATTTTTTTTCTCTTTTCTTTTGTTTAAAATACTTATACACCAAGACGCCAAAGAGCATCATTTGCGAACAAAATGAGTATTTTTTACGATTATCCATAATTGTTGTATCTCCTATATAGATTATAAAACATTTATAATCATTAATTCAATTAATCAATAGTTTTAAAATATCCCAAAAAGCGATATTAATAAAAATTGATGTTTTATTTTTATCAACTTTTAAATAAACCTTATTGGATATTCTATTTTTCAATAAAATAACTGGAAATTTCTAAGAATCTTTAAATCTTTTATCAACAAAAGGCAGCACTTTGTTTATTGAAATCAAAATATTTTCTTTTATAATTTATTTGTCTAGCAGTGAGACTGACTGCTGGTAATTTGGATTGTAAAGGTAGAACTTTTGTATTATAAAATATTTTTAAAAAATGAAGGAGCATGTTATATGAGTATAGAGAAATTATTTATACTATTTTTTATCTATAGTGTAATTGGATGGATAATAGAAGTTTTTCTTGTTTCACTTGAATCAAAGAAGATAGTTAATAGAGGATTCTTAATTGGACCATATCTGCCAATTTATGGTTTTGGGGCAGCATTGATAACATTGGCTTCGATTTATATTCCTTCTATGGACGATTCAATAAGTTCATGTTTTTTAATTTCATTTATTATTTGTGGCATTTTAGAATATTTTGCAAGCTATTTTATGGAAAAAAGATTTTCAATCAGATGGTGGGATTATAGTACAAAACCAATGAACTTAAATGGCAGAATCTGGATAGGAAACTTGATATTGTTTGGACTGGGTGGTTTAATTGTTGTTAAACTCATCAACCCAATTATCTATAAATGTTTTGAAAGAATAACTGCTTTTCAATTTAGAATAGCAGTAATTATTATTTCAATTATCTTAATCACTGACTGGATTTTTTCACACTTTATTCTTAAATTACTTAGAACAGAAGTTGCTAACAGTACTGGAGATTCTACAGAAAAGATTGCGGAAGAAATGAAAGAGTTGTTTAGTTCAAGAACTGTATTTCATAGAAGAATTTTAGAAGCTTATCCTAAACTTGAATATAGAACAGATAAAGTAAAAAAGAGATTAGAAAAAGCGAAAGAAGAAATAGAAAAAATAAATATGATCGTCCTGGAAAAAGTAGAAGATACCCAGAACAAAATTAAAGAAGGTGAAAAAATAATATTAAACTATATGACACCTATTGAAAATTTACAAAAAGATGTTATTGATATCCAGGATGAATTAATAGAAAGTCTATTATCTGATAAATGCGATCAAGAAAAAATAGACCAGTTAATAGAACAATTAGCTGAAAGTAGAAAAAAGCTGGATGAAAAAGAAAAGAATTCAATTTTTTCAATTATAAAAAATAAGGAAAAGTAAGTAAAATTCTAAAGATTCAGATTTTAACTTCTAATATACTTAACCTGCAAAAAATAAATTTTTCTATAAGTCAGGTGTATATCGATTTTCCCTGAATAGAACAATGGACCCCTACCATCTTGTCTTTCTTCTTTTAAAAAACAACTTGGAAGTTCTTTTAAAACTGGTCTATTTTTTGGAAATGAAGTTGTCAACTACTCAATTATTTTGCCTTTTTTCATTGTATAATATAATTAGATAAAAGGAGTCAGCCAATGAAATATTTACTAATCTGTGCTATCGGTATTTTAGTTCAACTTTTATTTATCAAAGTTGAACATGATAAAAAATATCTTCCAGCAGTTATTCTTAAAGGGATTGCTTCATTAATATTTGTAGTTTTAGGTTTTATTTGTGCTCAAAAAAGTGTTAACACAGAGTTTGCCAGAATGGTTAAAATGGGTTTGATTTTCGGTATGATAGGTGACATCCTGCTTAATTTGAGGTACGTCTTTGAAAAGAAGGGAACTTTGATTTTCTTAATCGGAATTCTAGTTTTCTTAACAGGCCATATTTTTTATTTGTTGGCACTATTGCCTCTATGCACCAACAAACTGTTGGCTTTTATAATAGGTTTGATTTTGACTATCTTAATATTAATATGGATTTTTTCAAAAATCGAAGCCAGAATGGCTTTCAAGATTTTTGGAGTTTTCTATATTGGAGCCATTGTTGTTATGAGCAGTGTGGCCTTAATAAACTATTTTAACAATCCTCAAACAAATAGCTTAATCTACTTATTGGGTGCCATTCTTTTTACTATCAGTGATATTGTTCTGATTTTTAACACTTTTGGTAAAACAAGTAAATTCTATCTGAGAGTTACCAATCTGCTACTTTACTATCTGGGACAGCTGGCGATAGCTCTTAGTCTGTTATTCATTTAATGTTATAATTGTAGAAAGGAGAATTGACAATGAAAATATTAGTTTTTAGTTCATTAAACATCGACCATAATTATTATGTCAAAAATATCGCTAAGCCTAAAGAAACCATTTTTGCTAGTGAATATAATGTTGTATCTGGGGGAAAAGGGTTAAATGCTTCCATTGCTTTAGCTAGAAGTGGTGTGCATGTCTATTTAGCCGGCAATATCGGTAACGATGCTAAAATATTGGAAAAAGTTTTAGCCGACAACAATGTTGACACTACCTATTTAAATAAAGTTGATGAGCCTAACGGTCATGCGATTATTCAAATTGATGAAAATGGTGAAAACTCTATTTTCATCTATGGTGGAAGCAATCAATCAATTACTACTGAATATATTGATTCTGTTCTTTCAAAGTTTGGAAAAGGAGATTTATTAATCTTACAAAATGAAATTAATAATCAAATTCATCTGATTAATAAAGCTAGTGAATTGGGATTAACAATTATGTTAAATCCTTCCCCTTTTAACGATGATATCTATAGTTACCCATTAAATAAGATTGATTATTTTTTCATCAACGAAGTTGAGGGTAAAGGCTTCACTAATGAAACTGACCCTCTAAGAATTCTTGATGAGTTAAAAATAATGTATCCAAAGGCTAAGGTTGTTTTAACACTAGGCAGTATTGGTGCTTATTATCAAGATGATAAACAAAGAATTTTCCAAGAAGCTTTTAAAGTTAAAGCTATTGATACTGTTGGAGCTGGTGATACCTTTATGGGTTATTTCTCTTATGGTTTATCCCAAGGTTTCAGTCCTGAAAAATGTTTACTATTAGCAACTAAAGCCAGCTCATTAACGGTACAAAGAAAAGGGGCAGCTGATTCTATTCCAACTTTAAAAGAAGTTAATGAAATAGAATAAAAGCGTTAATACTTTTGAACCACAAAAAAGACAAGCGTTAAACTTGTCTTTTTACTTGTTTAAATTTTCATTGCGACATCCCAAGCTCGCCAGATAACTGTCCTTAAGTTACCTACTTTTCGACAATCACCAACCAAATATACATTTAAAGCATTTCGAGCCAGCGGATTAGGATTATAACCAACAGCTGAAATTACACTATCCGCTTCAAGTTCAGTTATATTGCCATCTTTATCTTTAATCGTTACCCCATCATCTCTAATTTCACTAGCTACTGAATTTAGATAAACTGGAACATTTTTATAAGCTAACATTTCTCTTAAGAAAGAACTGTTAGCTAAACAGACTCCTCTTACCGCAATCAAATCATTTTGCATTTCGACAACAATTGGCTTTTTGCCCTTTAAGACTAAATCATACGCTACTTCACAACCAGTTAAGCCACCACCAATTACTACCACTTTTTCACCAACTTCTGTACCACTTAAATACTCAGTAGCATCAATAGCCTTATGGAAACCTTTAATCGGTAAAGTTTTTGGTGTTGAACCTGTAGCAACAATAACTGCATCAGCATCTAAAGTATTAACATCACTGATTTCAACATTGAATTTAACTTCAATTTCTTTTTCTTTAATTTCTCTGCGATACCACTGCAATAATTTTTTATCATTTTCCTTAAATGGGAAATTGGCTCCTTGAATAAAGATTCCACCCAATACATCGCTTTTTTCATAAATTACTGGTTGATGTCCCCTGGCTTTTAATACTAAAGCACTTTCCATACCGCCAATACCACCACCAACAATCGCTACTTTTTTAGGACTATTGGTTGGAACAATTTTATACTTTTTCGTTTGCATCGTTATCGGATTTAAAGCACATCTAGCCATCTTTAAGGCATCAATTAAATCCTGATCATTAGCGCTACCTTCATATTTAGCCATCGTAAAACAGGCATTATGACAACGAATACATGGTTTTATTTCATCAACTTTTCCATTCATTAACTTAGTTACCCAAGTTGGATCAACTAAAAATTGTCGAGCTATTCCTAAACCATCAATTCTGTTTTCTTCAATTGCTTTAGCTCCATCAGCTATATCCATGTTACCAGCGCAAACTACTGGAATATCAACAAAGTTTTTAATATGTTCAACATACTTAAGATTACAGTTTTTATCCATATATCCTGGTGGATGAGCCCAATACCAGGCATCATAAGTACCGTTATCACAATTCAACATATCATAACCAGCATCCTGTAAATATTTAGCAGCTCTTTCAGATTCTTCCATATCTCTGCCAACTTCCACATATTCTTCACCAGGCAAAGCCCCGCTTCTAAAGCCTTTAGTTTTAGAAACAACTGAATATCTCAGTGAAACTGGATAATCAGCTCCACACTCACGTTTAATAGCTTGAACTATTTCTACTGGAAAACGATATCTATTTTCAAAAGATCCACCGTATTCATCTTCTCTGAAGTTTGAATATTTTAAGGTGAACTGATCTAACAAATAACCTTCATGGACAGCATGGATTTCTACTCCATCAACACCAGCATCCATACACAGCTTAGCAGTTTTGGCAAAAGCCTCAACTATTTCCTTAATTTCTTCTTTGGTCATCTCACGAGAATAGATGTCATCTGCCCATCTGTTTGGAGTAGCTGAAGCACTGGCAGTAATATAATCCATATCAAAGATAGGTTTACCTAAAGTGCCAATGACTTTATTTTTAAGCATTAATACCATTAGATCGTTGACAGCCATCGCCCTACCAAAACCAGCTGTTAATTGAATAAACATTTTGGCACCAGTTTTATGGAACTCGTCCATAAACTCTTTTAGTTTTTTAAATTTTCCTTTGTTCTGATATAGCCACATACCACCCATCGGGTCTTTAATCGGTGCTATTCCCGGAATAACCAGGCCCACATTGTTTTTAGCTTTTTCCATTAGAAAATTAGCTGCTTCTTTGTCAAAATGATTTGGTTCCATCCAACCAAAAATACTGGTACCACCCATCGGACACATCACAATTCTGTTTTTAATTTCTAAATTCCCTATTTTCCAAGGAGTAAACAAGGCATTATATTTTTCTTCCATTAATTAACCCTCCACTTCAACAATACCATCTTCCTTAATAGTTATTGTCATACCATCTTTTACATAGTTTAAAAATTCATCACCTAACTGATCGATTACCGGCATCGTTACATCATCAATCCAAACTTCCGCTAAAACTGCTCCCGCACAAGCTAATGAATCAATCGTGTTAGCAAACAACATACAGGCTGGATTTCTTTTCATTGCACAGGCACAATACAGTACCAGACCACCAGTAGTAGACCCTATTGTCTGAGGTAAACATAAAGCTTTCCCCGCAATCGGTTTACCATATAATTCAGGATTATTCTGGTCAGTTACCTTAGCTGTTTTATCACCAAACTGCAATGATTTCTGTAAAGAAGCTAAGGTGTTAAAACCAGCTTTTGTTACTACAGCTTCAGCACTGACAGTCCCTGGAGTTATTACTCTTCCTTTAAATTGTTTCATAGCTAATTACCTCCTTTTGTGATTTGAACAAGAATTTCATCATCAGTATAATATCTGGCATTAGTATAGGTACGCAACTTATTACTTGAGGTAATTACTGGTGTTTTACCGACAGTTGGATTGTTCATATACATCAATGGGCAAATATAAGATAAGATTATTCCTGTTTCAGCAAAACGAGGATAGTGTTCCGTTTTCTTAAATTCCTTAATTACTGCTGGAGCAGCTGTGAAGACCGTTGGAATAACTACCTTGCTATTTCCATATTCTGTTAAAGATTTTTCAACTTTATCTGTCCAATCTTTTAGCTGTTGTAAAGACATGTGCGGACAGCCCATAAAGCATAATTTAGGTTTAGCATTAATATCTTTCCAGATTATTGGATAGCTATCATAAATTCTTTGTAGTTCTGCATCATCAATAACATATTCCTTTGCATCTTCATAAATCAGATCTCTTCCTGACTCTTTAGCCTCTGGTGTCAAATTATCAATGTGATATAGTCCAACTGCTCCATTAGAAGCAGTAGCTGCACCAAAATCTTTCAGATAAGTACATGCTTCTTCTGTTAACTCTGTACCCAACCATTTATCCAAACCGATTACATAAGGAACATCTTCCATAACTTTCATCCCGATAGCACTTCCTAAAAGTTGTGCTTCAGGTTTTTTTGTTGTTTCAACTTTAATAATCCATTTTGCCTTTCTTCCCTCATCAGTTAACAAACCAAAATAAGGAACATAGCCCACAATCGAACCCATCAGATCCATAATACCTGAGTTCCTGTTACATCTAGCCCCTAATACTGAATTAGCATAAACTACAGCACTAGATTCAGACCAGGATAAAATCTCTCCCTTGTTAGGTTTGTTTCCTACCTGATCCATATAGCAGGTACAGGTGAAAGCATCTTTATCCATCAAGCCTAATTTCTGCAATTGTTCTTCATAAAAATCTTGTTTATTGTACATAAACTTATTGAAGACCAGTCTTTGAATAAAATTAGCAGGGACATTTTTATCTACCGGTCTAGGATCGCAACTAAAGGTCTGTTGTGAAATAGCATTAGCCTCAATTAACTTATCCATTAACTGATAGACCGGATCTAAAACGCCCAAACCAAAAGAGGTCACCAGATGATTATGCTCACTAGTGACCTCTACCATTTTTTCAGCATTAAAAGCTTTCCCATACATTACTAAAGTTTTCATGACTTTCGCCATGGTTTCCCCTTTACTGCCATCGAGAATAGCTTGCTGATCTTTTGTTAAAATCATACTATCATCTCCCTTTCTTATTTAAATTATCGCCCTATTTTTTAATCTATCTAATATAATACTAACAAAAAAAGAACCAAAAAAGAATGTTTTTACCACTATTGTGAATAAAGTAACATTAAGCACAAGAAAGGAGAACACCTTGTTCTCCCTCTTTTTTATAAATACGATACATACATTTAATTTATTTTATTTTTCTTTTTATAAGTAGTCATTATTAGAATAATCAGGACAATTACAAATACTACTGCAAGTAATAAAATCATCTTCAAATTTAAAAATTCTTTTGTATACACAGCATTAATAGTAGTGTCAACTGTAATATTAGTGCCATCATGATCCCATTTTCCTGTATAGCCATCTTTTATTGGAACAACAGGAACATCTTTAACACTGTCACCATCCTGAACCTTGATTACACAATACTCTTTACCATCAATCATATAGGTTACAGTATTAACTTTCTTTGAGTAATCGATCTCAATCATGCCCTTGTCATCTGGCTTGGTTACCGCAAAACCCTCGTCATTTAGTTTTTGTTTATACTCTTGACGTACTTTTATAATATGTTGACTGTTAGATTCAAAGCCAATAATTTCAGCCGTCCCTTCAGCAATTATTTCAGTATCCAGATAAACATCCATGTTTTCAGCATTATTTCCAGGCACATGAATGACACAGGCCAATGGCTTGTCTTCAGATGATATTGTAGTAATTGACCCCTCAAAAACTTTAACCTTAACATCATTAACATATATTAATATAGCTCCTGAATAGTGTTTAGCAGCATCTGGCTTTGAATCATTATTAATACTGGTTAATTTAGTATTGTTAATTTCAACTTCTGTTTTTTCTCCGTAGACACCAAGAGCATAACAACCTGTCAAGTCACAGTCTCTGATAAAAAGTTTTGATGATTCAGCACCCCAGCAAACATAAACAGCAATATGACGTTGACCAGAGATAGTGACATTATTAAGTTTTAAGGTGACAGGTTTATAATCAATGGTTAATCCATAAACACAATCTGAGATTCCGATAATATTACAATTCTCTATAATAACTTCATCAGCTGTTTTAATGCTGATTATTTCATGACTGGATGAAGTCAGCATCAATCCATTACCATTGATTTCAACTTTCCCATTAATTTCAATTCTAGCTTTTTCATTTATATTCCTGATAATTTCTACTGGTCTATTTTTCTCAATTCCATAATTGATAGCATCCTGAAGTTTGAAAAATAAAGTACTATCTTCAACAGTTCCTACAAAGGCAATAACTTCCTTTATTTCACCTTTAATCTCACTCTGCTCATCAATATTTACTTTGGCAGTTAACGTTTTATTTAATATCGCAACAGTTGGATTATCGTCTTTATCTGCTGCAACAATCTTACTTTTAGTAATGTTAATTACAGTGTTTTCGGCATTGTATACATCACCTCTATTTAAGACAATTGCGGCAACATTTTCTTCAGAATAACTATAGATTTCTGTATCATTAATATTTATTGTCATGTTCTGGCCCCATACATTTATTCCATAGTGACCAGTCAAACTACAATTATTAATATTAATAACAGCACCACTACAATCTGCAGTCATAAACAGTGGATAAACAGGTTTATCGCCGCCATAGCCTCTGATAACTATATTGTCGAGAGTTAATTGGCCTTTTTCAACTTCATAGCTGATACCTGTTTCTGCTTTTTTAGCGACAATCCTTATGTTCTTAAGTGTAATGCTGGATTCTTTTGTCTCAGAATTTAGAATTATTAATGCTGCATAAGAACCCGTGTAATAAATTTCACAGTTATTTCCTTCGATTGTAATAGCCTTTTCAATTGAGACAGGCGAATCAATATCGCTATCAGCTAACAGGTTTATAGTATCACCACTTTTTGCTGCATCTAATGCCTGCTGTATTGTGGCATATTCAACTCCATTAACTTCTGCTACATTAGAGGCATAAACTGTAGCAGGAAAAAAACTAACCGAAATTATCAGACATATAAAAACACCAAAAATAAATTTTTTCATACTTTTTCTCCCCTATAAATTATCTCTTATAATTTATTAATAAATATTTATCAGACATTTTCATGCCTTTGATGACTTGTTATGATTATGAAGATTTAGATAGATGATTAAAATGATAAAAATCAACCTTTACACAACAACAAACAAGCGAGAGTTATAAACCTCTAACTTAACTGAATGCTTTTAAATTTTTATAAATTCCCTAACTATAATAATTATATCACCCAACATTGACTGCTATCAATAACTAGAATATTAAAATTATATACATTATGTTTTATTTAAAAAATATATATAAGAAAAAACATAGGATTATTTAATTAAAAAAGGAGGCAAACATCTGCCTCCAGATTTTATAAACTGTTTAATATGATTTTTATTCCTTTGGCGCTGTTTTAGAAGCGATATACTCATCAACTATCCAGGTTAAGGTATCAAAATCAACATCTCCTGTATCTAAAATTAAAGTATTAAATTCTTTGACATTGAAATCCTTATCTAAAGCTTTTTGGGTCTTATCATATAGTGATGTCATCTGATAATAACCAAGTGCATATGGAGTAAACATGCTTGGATCACCAATTAAAGTATCATAGATGTTTTCTGCCAGAGAATGAGCATAGCTTTCACCAAAGTATTCGGTTAAGTAGTTAGCTACATCATCAACCTGATGGCCATAGTAGTTAATTAACATGTCACAATAAGCTTGCAGATAATAATTAAATCTCAAATATAGAATTTCAAGTTCCGCTATATTCTTACTCTTCTCATAATATCTATAACCATATTCTTCTGAATACATCGCCCAGCCTTCAGAATAGCCGATAAATCCGACATTGTATCTGACTTTCTGAGAAGGATGATGCGTAAAGTAATAAGTGTGCTGGTATAAATGTCCTGGATAAGCTTCATGTGCTAAAGTGATAGCCATGTCATCTGGTGAATTCTTACTATAAGTTTCATTTACTTTAATGACATTTTTTGAGAGATTGTCAAATGCAGCTATCAAATAATAGGCAGCTATATTATCACTTGTTACTGTAGGATCCAAATAATTAACTGAATATTCAACCTCTGGAATTGCTGGGAAGTCATCAGACATTTGACTCTTTACATATTCAATCATTTCATAAGGATCTTTATAACCATAATGATTTGCTCCACTGGCCCATTTGTTGTAATCATCATAACTCATTTTATTTGAAACTGCTGTAATTTTCTTAACAACACTTTTAATCGCACTTCTTAATGTTGCACCCCATTTATCAACTGATCTGTCAGTTGAAGATACACCACCTAAGAATATTACTTCATAATAGTCTGTTCCACCTTCATAGTAGAATAAGCCATCAGGATTAGTACATTTACCATATAAACCTTGATAAAAATCAATTATTTTCTGATAAGAAGGAATTAATACATTGATAACTGCATCAGATAGCTGTTGTTTCAATTCTTCTTCATTAGCCAATTCAAGTTTTTCAATTGAAGCATTATAAGCTTTGATTACTTCATTATCTTCGATGCGGGAGATAAATCTTTCACAAGAATCAATAATCTTATCGATTACCGCATCTTTTTGAACAATCCCTTCTTCAGCTTGTTCCCTGGTGTAGTCAATACATAAATCAATATATCTTTCACTATCTAATACTAAAGTAATTAAATCTCTAGCATCTTGTTCACTTCTAAGTTCAAACTCCGTAAAATTAGTAATCAAATTATTATTGACACCTCTATTAGGAGTAAAGACAAAACCATAGTCATATTCAGAATCTAAATATGTTTGCATTTTATTATAATAAGCAATTAAGGCTTTATATGTTATCAGTTGTGTTCTATTTAAATTGCTAATATCATAGTTATTTAAAACTTCCAATCTTCTAAGGTAACCATCATAATCATCCTCAATTTCAATTTCACCTAAAGTAACTTCAACATTTTCAATTCCAAAATCTTTTGGATTTACAAGACCGAAATGTAGGCTTAAATAATCCTCACTCATATCTTCTATAAACCATTCATCAATTATTTGTTGAAAATCTTCGTCAAGTGGATCTTCAGGTACAATAACTTCAGGTTTTTTACATCCGAACAAAGATAAAATCATTAATGTTACTAGCAGTATTTGTAAAATCTTTTTCATACTCATAACCCTTTCTTTTTAAGCTGACATATCTATTTTAAGTTATAAATTTGAAACTAACAAGCAAAACACTAAGACATAATCTCAAAGCCTTTAAACCTGCTTCCCTGATAAGTCAGATAACCATAATCTTTTTCTACCAGTAAACCATACTCATCACCATACACAGAAAACTCTTTTCTTTCTCCACTATCAAGTTCAAAAGTTACATAGTAGCTTGTGCTTGTTGAAATATGGTTATGATGAATGTTTCCAGTACCGTGATGATGAATATTACTGCTGGTTGACACCTCAACTCTTTTAGCTACCACTGTAGCTTTGGCTCTTAAAACCGGTGATCTGTCATCTTTTATTTTTTGACTGATTAAACTATACACACTATAGATAAACACCCCTATAATAAATACTGATGCAAATAAAAATACAGCTTCAGACATAATAATTCTCCTTTTGGTTAATTGTTAGCATTAGTTGCAGCATTACTGCTGCTTTGCAGACAAGCATCGATTGTTAAACAGACTAATAATACTTTTAAACTATTTTCTTCTTCAGCTACATCTATCGTATAAAAGTCACCCCAAGATAACCATTCTTTTTTTATCGTCGCAATTATTTCCCCTTTGTGAGTTATCGAATAATTGTGAGCCCAAAAGTCACCTTCACATTGCCAATTTAATCCTTCAATAAAATAGCTGGGATAAAAAAGCGAAAATCTTCTTACTATTTCCCCAATTTGAAGATTGTCAATATAAAAATAGTACCTGGGCAATAATGAAAATATCTCCCTTTTTATAAAAGCAACATCTTGATTATTAACATCACAAATACGCAACTCTTTACTCCAAGAAAATAGTTTCCCATAAACATAATATAATGGTTGCTGTTTTTCACTATAAACAATAAACTCATCAGCTAATCTGAAAACCTTCTGTTGAACATACATTTTCATTAACACACACCTCTTGTCTACATTTTCAGTATAACACCTTTTAAAGCTATTTCTTTAAAGCGGTTTTGTATGCTTGTTATAGTATATTGATATGGCATTAAAAAAGAAAATATTAAATAATTTCTTTCCAACTTATTACTTATAAATATAAATCTGGTTTCAAATACAATTAACAAAGCAGACTATTAAAGATTCCAGTATTTTTGAGCAACAAGACAATCTTTTCTGATTTGTTCTAGCAGCTCTGATGGTTCTTCAAACTTTTGAGGCTTTCGAATTTTAGAAAACAGTTGTATCTGTATTTTACAGCCATAAATATTTTTGTCGAAATTAAGAATGTGAGTTTCAAATGATATCTCTTGACTTTCATCAAAGGTTGGACGCCTTCCTATATGTGTTACTCCATAAAGAGTTTCTCCTTTAAGAAAAATTCTTGAAATATACACTCCAGGTTCTGGCAATTTATCTTCATCTGCAATCTTTATATTGGCAGTTGGCATTCCTATCTTTTTTCCAATACCACGACCTGGTATTACCACTCCCTTTATTTCAAAAAAAGGAATCCGTTTATTTTTTTCTTTCATACTACTCCTTATCTGTTCTTTTTAAAGACAATGTACAACAATATCTACAAACATTTACCGTAATATTAACATCATATCAATTAATTGATTTTATTTATTGAAACAGAAATACTAAACATCCTCATTTTTATAACGATATGTCTCAACCAGTTGACTGACTATTTCTTTCATCTGGTCTGTTTCCTGGTAAGCTAACTCTTTTAATTCTGTTAACTGTTGAAAAAATTTCTGATAATTCATTTCAATCGGCTCAGCAATACGAATCAGATGATTTGGAGTTTCTTGCAAGTATTCTTCAGCCATCAAAAGCTCTTCATATAGCTTTTCCCCTGATCTTAAACCGGTAAAAATAATTGGAATATCCTTGTAAGGCTCATAACCGTATAATCTAATAAGTTTTTTGGCTATATCTAAGATTTTCACTTGTTTGCCCATGTCAAAGACAAATATTTCACCACCCTCAGCATAGTATCCTGCTTGTAAAACTAGTAATACTGCTTCTGGAATAGTCATAAAATATCTAATAATATTTGGGTCCGTCACGGTAACTGGTCCACCTTCAGCAATCTGCTGTTTAAAGATATTTACAACTGAGCCACTAGAGCCTAAAACATTGCCAAATCTGACAGCTGTAAATTTTGTTTTTTTCGATTTATTGGCATAAGCCTGAATAATCATTTCACAGATTCTCTTAGTTGCTCCCATAATATTAACAGGATTTACTGCTTTATCACTGGAAATTAAAACCATTTTTTCAACTTCATACCTGTAACAGGCTTCAGCGATATTATAAGTGCCAAAGACGTTGTTTTTCACCGCTTCATTTGGAGAGTCTTCCATCAGAGGTACGTGTTTATGAGCAGCAGCATGATAAACAATATCTGGTTTATATTTTTTAAATATACTATTAATTCTGCCTTCATCCCTGATCGAAGCAATCAGCACATCCAAATCTAAATCTGGATAATCTTTCTGCAATTCCAGTTGAATCTTATAAGTATTATTTTCATAAATATCTAAGATTATTAATTTCTTAGGTTTACATTTGACAATTTGGCGACATAATTCACAACCAATAGAGCCCCCTCCACCTGTAACTAAAACGATCCTGTCATAGATATAATCAATTATTTCCTCTAAATTCACTTCAATCGGCACTTTTTCCAGCAAGTCTTCAAGTTCTACTTTTCTTAAATCTGATAATTTAATTTCATCAGTAGTCAACTGAAAAACTTTTGGTAATACTTCTGTATGTTTTCCAGTCTCGTTACAAATATTCAGGATTTCAGTTATCTGCTTTTTTGTTGCACTTGGAATAGCAACATAGATTTCATCAACATCAAACTTTCTAACAGCTTCTTTAATGAGATTTCTGTTTCCGTAAATTGCTATGTTGTTTAATAACAATCCTTTTTTACTTGGATTATCATCAATAAAACAGACAACTTTCTTCTTTGTTTCTCTAGAGGTGATTATTTCTCTGGCAATTTTTTTACCAGCAGCACCAGCACCGACAATCATTACATTGCTGATGTTTTCAACATTTTTCTTTTTATTCAGTAAAACCTTTGAAAAATATTGATACATATACCTATAACCACCAGCCAACATTGTTACTAACAAAAAAAAGATGAAATAACAACTTCTAGGCATTGAGTTGAAAGTAAGCTCACAAACAACAATATTTATGATTGAAGCCATTAGTGTACCTTTAACAATATTTTTAAATTCTCGCACTTCTGCATAAGTCCATAAACTGTTATAAAAGCTCTTATAATAAAAAATAGCAATATCAAAGAAAACTATTAGTAAGCCTATTTTTTTTAGACGTCCTAAATAAAATGGTTCGATTACACCCTTAAATCTCAAAAACAAAGCTCCAAACATTGATAAAACCACAACTAAAACATCTAGAGTTATTAACCCTATTTTTTTGAAATTAAAAATTTTGTTCTTGCTTGGTTCTTTTCTCATAATCATACACTTATCAACGGCTTTATCAACCAACTGATTTTATCACAAGTTGATTGCATAATGTAAAAACAACAAATAAAAGACTATGTTTATTTATAGTCCATCTTTTCATTAACAACCTGTTCAACCAATTGCGCTGCTACTAACATCATTTTTGAACATCTGATTTCTGGAGTGTGATGTAAATTTTTTAAAATCCCACATTCTGTCGATGACAATTCTTTTCTAAACAACTCTATAAATCTGGATACTTTCTTTTTCATCAAAGGCGAATTGTGAGCTCCATTTTCAACATACAGAAGTGACAAAATGGCTACCGCACCAGTTACAGCCCCACAGGTACAATTACCATACATACCTCCGGAAAAGCCACTAAATAATCTGAAACAATTTTCGGTCATATTCAAACCAAAGTATTCGTTACCAGCTTTAATCATCGCTTCAGAACAGGATAAATCGTTTTCCTTTCGATAATAATCTAACACTAAATCTTTAAACATTTTGTTTTAACTTTTCCTTTCCCCTTTCTAAATAAACCTCTATTGTAAATGAGATAAATTGACGTGATTGCATATTGCATATCACAATTTTCTTTTATAACTGTATCAACTTCATACATTATCTTATCATCATTGATTTTTTCATCGGCATATTCAAGGATACCTTTCAGTCAGCATATTTTTTTACAGTCTTCTTTAACTGTTGGTTTTCAATTTTGCCATCCACTGATGCAGCTGTCGGGTTATTCATTTTAATCATTTTCAGCTTTTCTAGTGAACCAATATGGATCCGCCTATAAACTCTCTAATAATAGAGTTGTTGACAATCTTATCATCATCAGTAGCCACATCAAAAAATCTTAAAAATGACAACATCCTCTGAGCTTCAGCATATTCCTCTTCATCTGGTTTTACTTCTCTTAAAAGAGGCTCGGCATACTTTTTAAGTACCGCAAACTCATATATGCAATTGGAATTGAAGAAAACTTCAGCCTGGTCAGCATAAGGGAAAATATTCTTTTCTTCTCCAGCTCTGACCTTTGGCCATTCAGCAATAGTCTGTTTAACACTTCTGTTTCTAAATTGATAATCTCTGACCATCCTTCTTAGCATACGACAGTCAGTTGTAGGAATACGATTATGATGATCAATACTGATTGGTGAAAATGGTGATATATAAATTTTGAATTTTTCATTTTCAGAAATTCCTTCTGTCAGTTTTTCATTTAATGCATGAATTCCTTCAATTATCAGTACATGTTTTTTATCAATTTTTGTGATTTTGTCGCCAAAGATCTTTTCACCTTTGGTAAAATCAAAATAAGGTAAATCAACTTCCTGACCATTTAATAGTTTTTGAATATCACTAGTGAATAATTTTATATCTACAGCTTTGATGCTTTCGTAATCTTTTTGTCCGTTTTCATCAAGTGGTGTCTGATCACGATTAACAAAATAATCATCCGTTCCCAAACACAAAGTACTTAAACCGTTGACTTTAAGCTGAATACTTAGCCTGTTGGCAAAAGATGTTTTACCACTACTACTAGGGCCACATATCAGAACAACTCTTTTTTTACTCTTAAGAATTTCATCAGCAATATCAGAAATCTTTTTTTCATGCAAAGCTTCTTGCATCAAATATAATTCTTTTAAACCCATAGTTAAAATCTGCTCATTTAAATCTACCACATAGTTAGTATTAGTTAATTGACCCCATCTATTAACTTCCGAAAAAGCTTTATACAAAACATTCTGCTCTTCAAATTCTGGTATTATTAACGGATTGCTTTGATGAGGGAAACGCAATAGTAAACCATTTTTATAATTTTTCAATTCGAAATACTGCAAATACCCCGTTGAAGGAACTAAGAAATTATAAAAGATTTCCACTTCATCTTCCAAAGAATATATCTCAACATTATTTAAAGACGGGATACTTTCAAGCAAACGACAAGTTTCTTGTTGTCTATGCTTTTTAGCTAATTCGATCGCCTTTTCTTTTGTCATATGCTCCTTTTTAATCGGAATATCTTTTTTGACAAGTTCAAGCATCTTATCCTCAATTAATTTAATTGTCTTCTGATTGATATTTCGATTTAAAGTTATAAATAAACCTTTACTTAAAGAATTATTGACACTGACTAAAACTGACTTATCTAAAACATCATGAACAGCCTTAATGAAAAGTAAAATCAGTGAGTTCTGATAAACATACCAGATAGCTGAAGTTCGAATATCTAAAAACTCTACCGTGCAATCACGATGAACATTATGCAACAAGCCACGATAAGAATTGTCTACTTTACAACCATAAATTGGATAAGGCATTTTATCTTTAACTAAATTTAAAATTTCTTCCGCCTTCATATCGTGAGAAAACTCCATCTTTATCGGATCCATTTTAGGGCCTTTAATTGTTATTTTCATATAATCACCACCTACATTATACAATAATCAGGCCATATTAATAAATGATAATACAAAAAATAATCTGATGATTATTTCGATGTCTATTTTAAAAATTATTTATATATTAATTATTACCTGATTTCTATTCCGTAATTTTCCAATTCCAAAACAACATATGGAAAATTCGTTTCTACATATTTATCTAAACCATACTTTTCAATTGTCATGTAAATATAATAACTTGGATCACCATTTTCATACATCTCTTTATAATAATTGTAAATATAATCAAAAAGATTATATTTAACAATTAACGTATCATTATGATAAGAATCAACTATCAGATAATTTCTGTTAATAGTAATCATCTGGCTTATTTCTATTGTTGGATATTTAAACCTGTATTGTGTTTTAAAATTTGACTTTTGAAGTTTCTCTAAAGTAATCGTTAAGCAATTTTCAATCTTAGCTTCTATGATATCCATTACTATGATGCTATCATCTACTCTATAGTTAAATAAAATATACCCATCAAGTGGTAAAAAATCCTTATATAAAACTTTAACATATAGACAAAATTCTTTTTCTTTTGTTTCAATATCAAAGCCATAATTGATCAACTCTAAATCATATTTCTTTAATTCTCTTTTAAGGTTATCTATTTTAATATGTGAAGAAATTAATTCATCACTGATTTTAAAAACTATCGTTTTCTCTTTCGAGTCGTAATAACAATCTTCTAAAGGATCTATCGTCTCTTCACTGATATTTAACAGATATTGATCATCGTAATTAGTTTTTCTAATATACTGATAAGAAATAGTAAAAACCACCACTAAAAAAAGAATCAAAATCAACAAAACTTTTGTTAAATTTACTAATATTTTAGAGACTTTTTTCATCTGTACTACCTCTATTAAAGTCATTATAAAGTCCAAAAAAATTATTTCAAAGTTTAATCTTTATTGTAAACTTCTCTTATCAGTCTGTTGGCTTCTTCTTCGGTGATAATATTAACCGGTATTTCTCCAAAATGTATCTTTGCCATCTCAATATCCGGAATCCATTTTTTAAAACGAGGGCTGTATCGCTCAATTATTCTTTTTTTATCTTTGGGAAAATTCCTGAGCAGTTTTAACATCTCAGAATGAAGTAGTGCGTATACTGGATCTTCAATCATATATTTCGGCATACTATCTCCTCAATTGTATATTGCATAAAATAAGCAAAATTTTTAGTTGACTTTATACTTCTACATGTAAACCTGAATTTAATGAAATCTTTTAAAAATTATTTAGTAATTAAGTTTCATATTTCTAAGTTTATACCAATTGCCCTTTTCCCTTGAATATATTAATTTTTTTTACTATTTATCTAAAGTGCTTATACTACCGATTTATGTCCAGTTGTCCTGACTTTATTTTATTATCCTTATTCAGTCTACTTTTAAATAACAAAACATTATCCAATTAAAGAATATTTTTTTTGTACGAACTATAAAGACCTCTGAGTTTATTTACTTTTTCTGTCAATTCAAGCTGCAAGTCGGATACTTTTTTGTAATCTTTATTATCTACCGCCTCCACTGTTTTGGTAAATAGAGATTTATTTTGAATTGTATCCTTCATTAATTCTCTCTTTAAATCACTGATTTTTGACCAGTTTAATCTGTCAAGATCTGAAACATCTTCTTCAAAATGCAGTTTCTTCATATCTCTGATTAATTCTCTATAGTTCTCTATAATTCTACCCTTTAACTCCATAGCCCAATAGTAGATAGTTGAGCAGCAATATGAGTCGATAATTTTATCAGTAAAAACATTATTACTATTTAGGATTTGAATTTTTTTATTATTATTCCTTATGAAAATTTCCATATTTTCGTAGACTGTTGCCGGTGGTCTAGAAAACAATACATCTCTTTCTTCCTCTGTAAAATCTTCAAATATATTATTTTCTGAACGATACTGTCTATTATTTTCGAAATAATCAGATTTTTCCGTATTTGTTTTTGAGACATCCTTCAATATACAATCCAAAGAATATTTGTCGAGATAGAATTTCATCCCATCTATCATCACCTGATAAACGCTTGCGAATGCCAAATAAATATTTGTTGATGGGTTAGGTGATCTAAGCTCAAATCTAGTCTTCATTTTGCAGTCAAAGTCTTTTATTAAACACAATAGCACTGTTCTGTTTCTTGATGGGATGTTTGTCGATTTTCCAAGAGAGCATACTACACAAACAGGGGCTTCATATCCAGGTTTTAATCTATTAAAAGCATCTGTAGTTGAAGTGATAAAAGGATTTACGACTTCATAATTGTTTAGTATTCCTGCTAAAGCTGAAAGCCCTATACTGCTGAGATAATTTTCTTTGAAATCTTCATGATTGAAAAGATTAATTCTCTCATCGTTCTGTAATACGCCACATATACCGATATGCATGTGTTCTCCACTACCTGAAACATTCTCTACAGGTTTAGCACTAAAGGTGACTTCAAGGCCGTAGTAATTAAAAATATCGCTTATTATATTTTTTATAAATTGCAATCTGTCGGAGTTAGTCAATGGGTCAGAAAACCTCCAAACAATCTCAAGTTGCTCCATTACATGACTATGCTCGCCAGTATCTTTAAGTTTTGAAGGTACTCCACCTGCCTCTTTATGAGCCATTTCCGGATTAAAACCATATTTTTCCATAAGCAGTAAGATATATTCTATGGCAGTCCTTATATCTCCTTCGGCTCTTTTCCAGTATTGTTCTTTAAGTTGTTGAGAAGTATTAAGTGCTTCTTCGTTTGCTCTTTCCTGTGGAGTCTTTACCCAAAATTCCAGTTCCGTAGCAGCAGTTAAATCTATATCTTTCAGATTACTGCCTTTTATACCCATTTCTTTTTTGAGTTTTTCGCTACTGTTTATTGTATTTATCAAATATTTTTTAATATTTGATGTTGCTCTTTTCAATATGCTTCTAGAGCATATTTTGTTTCCTGAGTGGATTAAAAAAGAAGGTATCACTAATGTTCCAACAAGCTTATCGTTATTTTCATCATTAAATAAAAGATTATAGTCTACAAGCCAATCGCTATCCATATCGGGCAATATAGTAACTTTGGCATCATTCAATGTTGCTATATTTCTAAGTTCTACACTTGAGCCATCAGTCTGCACACCGTTTTTTAAAAAGTTTTCCAGATCATTATAAAAGATGCTTACAGGAATCCTTTCATCGGTAGAATTACCTCTTAAGTCCACTGCTGCAAGCGATACGAATTTTATCTCGTCATGCTGATCGAGGATATCTTTTATATCTTTTTTGTCATGTTTATCAGGACCTATTTTGTATAAAAGATTGTCCTTCTTAAGTAACCCTATCATTTTATTTCCCCCTTTTTTTGACATTATCATATGAAATAAAGGCTTCAAACTTTGAATATTCATAGATGAATCCAGCTTGTAAATATGTCATATAACGCTTATAATATCACAGCATATCTGTTGGAACCGGATTTTAAAGTGCAGCTTTTTGTATATTTTTACAAAACGTTAAAAGTGCTTCTTTTAGATTTAAACTTATCTTGTCCATAAAGTATTTCAAACTTTTTTTGTTTCTTGCATTAACAACTTCAACTATTTTTTTTTGTTTAAGTACATATACATTAATATCATATGACATATAATTAACCTTCCACAATTTGATAATAATTTAATCTATTTTTTATACATTTTACCACTTTTAATAATGTAATTAAATATTAACACAATGAAACCATTTTTTATTAAAAATATTATATATGAAAATTTCATTTATCTTTTATTATTTCAAACAATTTTGGTGGGAAATCTTCTGATTCACCAATAACATTATTTTTATATTAGTATTAATTCTGCACCAATCTTTTTCAGTGCTTTTGACATTAAATATTTGCCTTTGAATTGATTCTACATTAGTTACCCAAAGATATTTTACTTCCACAACTTAATTAAACTACTTTTCAATAAAAAATCGAGTATAAACTCGATAATTTTCTTCTGGTGGAGCGTAGGGGGGTCGAACCCCTGACCTCCTGCGTGCAAGGCAGGCGCTCTCCCAACTAAGCTAACGCCCCAAGAATGAATTGAATGGTGGGCCTGAATGGAATTGAACCAGCGACCTCACCCTTATCAGGGGTGCGCTCTAACCAACTGAGCTACAGGCCCGTTTATCAACGCTTATATATCTTATCATAGCATTTTGGCTAATGCAAGTATTTTTATTAAAATCAGTTGATTTTTTTGGGGAAAATATTAATATAAAAGCATGGTAAGATATTATGTAATTTTTAATGGAAGAGTGCAAAATGTCGGTTTCAGATACACTCTTTATCGTGAAGCAATTAAATTAAAAATCACTGGGTGGGTCAAAAACAGACTTGACGGAAACGTGGAAGCAGAATTTCAAGGAAAAAAAAGTGATATTCTTTTCTTGATAAATAATATTCAAAAAAAATCACCATTTATCTTAATTGAAGATTATTTTATGAAAGAAATAAATATCAATCCCCAGGAGTCTTCATTCAAAGTAAAATAAAAAAAGGCAACTTATTCAGTTAAGTCGCCTTTATTTTCTTTACTAAAAATATCTCCATAATTTGGAGCACACAAATCTAATTGCGAATCAAATAATAATGTTCCATCTATCTGAATTTTAAATCTTACAAGATTCTCTTCATCAACAGCGTTAAAACGATAGTTCCCACTTACTAAATACAATGTGTCGCGATATTGTTTATAATTTCCTGTAACCAGATTAAATACCGAACAACTATTTAAATATAATTCGAAAGTTCCATCTTCATTTAATGTCAATGTTGGAGCTTGCCCTGTTAAATAGCTGATATCTTCATAAGTACCACAGATTGTTTTGATGTATGATTGTTTATCATCTTTTTTAACATTTACAACTACTTCCTTAGTTGTTATATTATCAAACTGATCATTTGCGACAACTGTTATTTTATAACTTCCAACAGTATAAGCATCAATACTACCCTGATAATGTAAAGATTCGCTGACATCACCATCAACTTCATCATAAGCAGTAGCTAAATCCTTTAAGACAAATGAACCACCATATAAAATATCAATAGAATCATCCATATTAATTACCGGACCATCATAGTCTCTTACTTTTATAGTATAAGATCTTTCCACATTTTTATGTCCTAAAGAAATATTATATACAATTGTATATACACCAGCTTTAGTCACATCTAAATCCGAAGATACAACTGTAAACTGAAGCCCCACTTCTTCAACATCCTTTAAAAAAGTTGCCGGGTCTTCATTACTGTTTATTTCTATAATCTCTACAACTTGTGAGACGATTGGCTCAAAATCTTTAGAAGAACAACCCACAATTGCTAATAATATCGATAATGCTATAACTATTTTTTTACGCATTTAGTCAACCTCCATATTTATGTGCAAAATAATCACATTTATATTATAATACTTTTATATAAATATGAAAAGTGAGGACAATATTATGAAAAAAATAATGCCTGCTGTTATTGTTACTGCCGCTGCTGTTGCTGCTGCAGTCACTTATATTAAAAGAAGAATCGATAAACAAAATAAAGTCAATTTTATTGAAGTAGAAATTAAACCTGAAAAAACTGTCAAACACACCCTGAAAAAAGTTGGTGATGTTGCTGAAAACATTGTTTCTGTCGGCAAAGAAATTTTAATTGAAACTGTTGACACTGTTGGCGATGTTGTTGAGACCTTTATTGAAGATCCTACAGACTTTGGGGAAATCTTTGATGAGATTAAAGAAGGCTACCAAGAAATACAGGAAATCATTGCTGAATCAAAAGATAAAGGTGATGATGAAGTTAAAGAAGCAATTGACAAAGAGCAAGACAATGATGAGGAAATAATTGTTGATGAGCTACTTGAGGATGAAAAACAAGAAGAAGTCGTTGTAAAAGAAGATGTCACTGAAGAAGAGATTGTTGAAAATCAGGAAATCGAAGAAGAAACTGTCATCGAAAATGAGGTTTACGAAGATGAAATTGTCGAGCCAATCGAAGAACTATTCAACAAAAATGAAGCCGAAGAGGAAGTGCCACAAGAAGAAGTTGATGAATTCTTACAAACCAGTGAAGAAAGTGAAGGCGTTGTAGAACAGGCGCTTCTTATCAATGACATCGTTGCTGACATCATTACAGAAGAAGAAAAACTTATCAACGAAGCTATTACCCAGGAAATAGAACAATTAATCGATGAAGTAGTGGAAGAAGAAATCATTGAACCTGAGTTAGAAGAAATTGTCTTTGAAGAAAGTGAAGAAGAAATTTCAATTGATGAAATCATGCAAGAAGTTGTTTTACAGGCTGAACAGGAGCACATTGAAGAGGTGCTTTCAGCGACAATGGATGATATTCCACTAGAACCTATAGATTTACAACCGGGCGATGATGAAACTGTCTTGAAAGTTGTTGATGAAACAGTTGGCGAAATAAACCTGATAAATGATATCATTGAAAGTTTGGAAGATGATGATTCTGTTGAAGAATCAATCGAAGATTTAGAAGATATTGTTGAAACAGCAATTTATGAAGAACCTGTTGTAGTTGATGATTCGCTATTAACTGAAGAACAATTTTTAGATAGATGTATAGGTTTATATACCGGTATCAAAGAAAACAAAATCAGATTAATCATTAAACAGGTAGGTGTGATGTTAGATACTATTGAAGTAACTGAAACTATCAACTTACAGCACTTTGCGACCTTCGAAAGTATTGAAGATAAAGAAAGATATGCCAATATTGCCGCTATTGAGGGGCATCATGTTCTACACAGCGACAAAGAAAATGAGTTGATTATTCTAAATACTTTAGATTCTGATAGAATATCATTATGCAAATCTATCTTACAGTTAGCCCAAGACTTAACCGAATATAACGGCTTATATAAAGGTTGGACAGTATCATAAAAAAATCTAATGCCCTGATAAATTTCAGGGCTTTTTTATTGGGAAAAGTAAAAAAAATATATTAAATTCAGAAATAGTAACATTATGGTGCATCGGATGGGACTTGAACCCACACAGCAATTGCTATACGCCCCTCAAACGTACGCGTCTTCCATTCCGCCACCGATGCTTTTTACCCTTATATAATACCATTTCATTGTTTAATTATCTATAAACATCTAATACAAACAAAAACATGGACTATTCCATGTCTTTAAATTCATGATAACTTACTTCAACCAGATACAAACCTTGGGGCTCTGCTTTATAGCTGCAGACTGTTTTATCTTTTTTATACAGCATCTCTTTTACTTCATCAATTGAAACATTACCTAACCCGACTTCTATCAATGTTTGCACCAGCATTCTAACCATATATCTTAAAAAGCCATCACCAACAAAAGAAATATAGACAAAATCATCTACTGCTCTGATATCTATTTTATAAATTGTTCTTATCTGATTTTCATTCTCAGATAATTTTGTCGAATTAAATGAAGTAAAATCTAATGTTCCAACAAATACTTTTCTAGCCTTTTTTATCAGGTTGAGATTTAATTTTTCTTTGATATGACAGCTATAATTGGCGATACAAGGGTTATATTCGCCATTATTAATAAAATATTCATATTTCTTATATTTTGCGTCAAATCGACTGTGAAAGTCTTCTGAAACTTCTTCAACACTTTTAATATAGATATCTTTTGGAAGTTGCGAGTTTATAGCTTTTTTAAAGTTATTGATCTTCTTTTCGGTGTCAAAATGAAAAACCTGTCCTAAAGCATGAACTTTAGCATCAGTTCTTCCACTGGCAACAATTGACACTTCATGATTAACAATTTTAGAAATAGCTCTTTCGATAGTTTCCTGAATGGTCAAAACATCTGCCTGTTTCTGCCAGCCGGAATAGCTGCTACCATCATAAAGAACTTCACACTTATATCTCATTTATAGCACCTTTAATAAAATCAAACCTACCAGTATACCTATCACAGCAACCAACGTTATAAAATCACTGAAAGTAAATTTTAATTGTTTATATCTAACTCTTTTAGCACCAACAACATATCCTCTGGCTTCCATAGCATCAGCTAAATCGTCAGCTTTTTGAAAACTTGATACGAACAAAGGAACAATCAAAGAAAGAATAGCCTGAATCTTTTCTTTAAAGGAACCACTTTCCATATCCACTCCACGAGAGGCCTGAGCTTTTAAAATCCTTTGTGCTTCTTCAAGTAAAGTTGGAATAAACCTTAAAGCTAAAGAAATCATCATTGCAATATCATGAGTCGGAACATTTAATTTAGCTAGCGGTGAAAGTAAATCTTCTAACCCCATCGTTAAATCCAATGGCTTAGTTGTAGCGGTCAGCATAGTTGTAATAACAATCATCAGTAATAGTCTTAAAACAATATAAACAGTTTGAATAACTGCACCACTATATAAATTGAAAGTTCCAATTGTCAGTAATATATCACCCGTTTTAATAATAAACATATTTATAGCCAGTAAAAATACCAGCATAAATAATGTTGGTTTAAAACTCTGCCAGACAAATGAAAACGATAATTTACTTAAAATCAAAGCAATAATCAAAAAAACACCAATAATACCATATCCAGTAAAACCTACAGGAATAAATATCGCAACCAGCAAAAACATCATCGCAATAATTTTTGTTCTTGGATCTAATTTATGAACAAAAGAGTTCAAAGGAATATATTTACCTAAAGCTATATTATTCATCTTCTGCCTCTTTTCTTTAAGATTTCATTGACAAGTTTATCAATAGTTAAAACATCACTATTAAAGTTAACACCATGTTCTTCACACATTTTTTTAAAAGCAATGATTACAGGCGGATCAATCGAAGCCTTTTCCATGTATTGATCATTTCTAAAAAACTCTTTTTTATCCGTGTGCATGATAACTTTTCCGTTTTCTAAAACAACCACTTCATCACAATACTCTAAAACATGCTCCATATTGTGAGTAACAATTAATACTGTGATTCCCTTTTCCTTGTTTAAAGTATTGAAAAGTTCCATCATTGATTTAGCTCCCTGTGGATCTAAACCGGCTGTAGGTTCATCTAACACCAGTATCGAAGGAGACATAGCTAAAATACCGGCAATAGCCACTCTTCTTTTTTGACCACCTGAAAGTTCCAATGGTGACTTATTGAAATCTTTAGGTTCAATGCCAACAGTTACTAAAGCTCTTGCTGCGATTTCTTCAGCATCTTGTTCACTTACACCAAAGTTTTTTGGACCAAAAGCCACATCTTTAATTAATGTTTCCTCAAACAACTGATATTCTGCGAACTGGAAAACCAATCCCACCTGTTTTCTTAAATCTTTAATCTTTTTAGGTTTTTCGTCAGCTTTAATAGTAAAATCATTGACTGTTAAAAAACCTTTTGAAGGCAATAGTAAGCCGTTTAAATGTTGCACCAACGTTGTTTTACCAGAGCCGGTAGCGCCAATAATCGCTGTTATTTTGCCCATATTGATATCTAAATCAACATCTTCTAAAGCCTTAAATTCAAAAACAGTATTGGGACTATAAATATGATCTACTTTTTCAAAATGTATTGACATACTTCATCTGCCATCCTTTCCAAATCTAAGGTGTTAGAAACTTTTACTCCTTTAGCCCTTAAGCTATTTCCTAATTTATAAACAAAAGGAATATCCAACTTCATTTTTACCATCACTTTTTCTTTGCTGAACACTTTTTCAGGACTACCTGACATCGCCAGTCTTCCATTATCAATTACTAAAACATTGTCGCTTTGAGCAACTTCTTCAATATCGTGAGTAATAGAAATAATGGTAATCTCATTTTCTTCATGTAGTTCTTTAATTAATCTATTAATTTCTCTTTTGCCAGTTGGATCTAACATACTGGTTGCTTCATCAAAAACAATTATCTTTAAATCCATAGCTAAAACAGAAGCAATTGCCACTCTTTGTTTTTGACCACCAGAGAGTTTAGTCGGTTCACTTTCTAAGAAATCCGTCATATTAACTTTCTTAGCGAAACTTTCAATAATCGGATCCATCTTTTCCCTTTCAACGCAGTGGTTTTCCAAACCAAAAGCAATATCATCTCTTACAGTTGATCCGATAAATTGGTTATCCGGATTTTGAAAGACAATACCTATTTTATTTCTAATCTGATCTAAGTTTTCATAATTAAGTTCAATACCATCTATCAATATAGATCCTGATTGTTTCTCTAATAGACCTAAAAGTAATTTAGCAATCGTACTTTTACCAGAACCATTATGACCAATAATTGTTGTATAACTACCTTTTTCAATTGAAAAAGAAATATCATCAATCGTTAAACTATCATCACTGTATCGATACTTTAAATTCTTAACTTCTATAGCCTTACTCACACACTCACCTACTCAACTCTATCATTATATCAACAAATTGCTTCTTAGTACAATTCAACATATTTAAAATTGAATTGATAATTTTACTTCTTTTTTCTATCTAAAATTAAAGTCTAATTGATATTTATATTTTAGTGTTGTATAATAAACTAGCCTTTTGGGGATTAGCCAAGTGGTAAGGCAACGGACTCTGACTCCGTCATTCAAAGGTTCAAATCCTTTATCCCCAGCCATTTAAATTAAAAGTCATAGTGTGACTTTTTCTTTTTTTAATTTATGTTTTATAATTTAGTTATGAAAAAAGACATCTATAAAATAATTGATTATTCAATCATGCATAGCAAACCTGATATAGCGCTAAAAAAGTATTTAAAAGATATTTGTTTTAATGATGGCAGATTGTTGGTTGTTGCTGTTGGCAAAGCCAGTTGGCTGATGGCTAAAACAGTAGCGCAATTAATTCATAAAAAAATTGATAAAGGAATAGTAATTACTAAATATCATCACAGCAAAGGAGACATAGAAGGTTTTGAAATCTATGAAGCCGGTCATCCTGTTGTTGATGAAAATGGTTTACTGGCATCAAAAAGAGTCTTAGAAATCACCGAAAACTTAAATAGTAATGATGATGTCATCTTTCTTTTATCAGGTGGTGCCAGTGCTTTATTTGAAGATACAGAAGCAGATTTAAACTATCTCCAACAAATTAATAAAAAACTGCTTTATTCAAATGCAGATATTCTGGAAATCAATATCATCAGAAAAAGACTTTCTAATATAAAAGGTGGCAAATTTGCCAGACATTGTTATCCGGCAATTATTCATAATTTTATTTTAAGTGATGTTGTTTCAGATAATCTGGATACCATCGGTTCTGGCCCTACTGTCAACGATTCTTCCAGTCGCCAACAGGTAATTGATATAAATAATAAATATTGCCTGCAACTTCCAAAATCAATTATAAATAATGATACCGTTTCGAATTTAAATAATATTAAAACCACATTAATCGGTTCAGTAAAAATGCTGGCCAATAATGCCCAAACAATTTGCACTCAACTAGGATATCAAACCACCATTATAAAAGATGATGTAAATTGTAATTTTCAATTTCTTCAAGACCAATTAATAAAGTTGGCCTTTGACAATCAAAATCAAGCTAATAAACTGGCTTTTATCTTTACTGGAGAAATAACCATCGAGGTAAACGGAAATGGCTTAGGAGGAAGAAATCAACATTTAGCTCTATCATGTGCTAAAAGAATAAAGGATTTCAATCAAACTGCTATTGTATGTGTTGGCTCTGATGGCAGTGACGGTTCAACTGATGCTGCTGGAGGATATGTAGACAACAAAACTTTTAATAAAGCCTTATCTTTAAAAATAGATATTGATAAATATTTAGAAAATTATGACAGCTACAACTGTCTAAAAAAATTAGACCAGCTGATTGTAACTGGTCCAACGGATACTAATGTTAACGATTTATATTTACTGTTGATTAGGTAAATTGTTGTCGTTTCATCTAAAATAATGTATATTGTTTGTGCGGGGGGGGTGCCAATATGGAAAGAAAAACAGGAACAATTTCAATTGGAGTCAGATGCCCAATAATCAGAGAAAATGATGATATATCTCAGATTACTGTCGATAGTGTCTTAGAAGCTTGTGAAAGTTTAGGATTATCAATTGAAGATAGAGATATTATCGCTCTTACTGAATCTATTGTCGCCAGAGCACAAGGTAATTATGCCAGCATCGATGATATCGCTGCTGATATAAAAAATAAATTTCCCAAAGGACATATTGGACTGGTTTTTCCAATTCTAAGCCGAAATCGCTTTGCAATAAATTTAAAAGGCATTGCTAAAGGCGCCGATAAGATTACCTTGATGCTATCCTATCCTTCTGATGAAGTTGGAAATGAACTGTTTCCTTATGACAAGTTAGAACAATCAGAAGTTAATCCATACAGCGATGTTCTCACTTTTGAAGAATATTATCAGATTTTTGGCCAAAATTTCCATCCATTTACTGGTGTTGATTATGTTAAGCACTATAAAGATATCATCGAAAGTGTTGGCTGTGAAGCTGAAATTATCTTTGCCAATAATCCTAAAGCTATTTTAAATTATACTAAAGACGTTTTAGTCTGTGATATACATAATCGCTTTAGAACTAAACGCATTCTAAAAGAAAATGGTGTTGAAAACCTTTATGGTTTGGACAATATTCTGACAGTTTCTAATAATGGATCCGGATATAATAATCTTTATGGTTTATTAGGTTCTAATGCCGCAACTGAAAATACTATCAAATTGTTTCCTTACCAATGTCAAAAGTTAGTTTTAGATATTCAAAAGAAAATACTAAAAAAGACAGGAAAACATGTCGAGGTAATGGTTTATGGTGATGGAGCTTTTAAAGATCCAAAAGGCAAAATCTGGGAGTTGGCTGATCCTGTTGTTTCACCAGCTTATACCGCTGGTTTAGAAGGTACACCAAATGAAATAAAATTAAAATATTTAGCTGATAATAATTTTAAAAATCTATCAGGGGAAAAATTAAAAGAAGCGATTTCTGATGCTATAAAAGATAAAGTAAATGAACCATCAGATAATCCTGCATCTTTAGGTACCACTCCAAGACAATTAACTGATCTGATTGGTTCATTGTGTGATTTAACTAGCGGTTCCGGAGATAAAGGAACTCCAATAGTACTGGTTAAAGGATACTTTGATGATTACTCAGATTAATATAAATATTTAACCATCAAAAAACTCAATAGATTTATTGAGTTTTTAAATTACTTAACAACTTTGAAGAAAGCCAAAATTGCTACGATAGCTGCTATACCAATGTATAATCTAATTATCGAAACAATCAGTCCTGCCAAAGATCCAACTAATGGAATAATTGATAGGATACCAGCTAGAAACTGTACCGCCCATATAGCTATAGCATAAAATACTAAAACTACTAACAGATGGACAACGCTTTTTTTAGCTTCAGCTGATCCTGGAAAATATTTTGTTAAATCCATTTAAAAATCCTCCTTTTTATTAACGACAAGTTCATCATAGCCTGTCTTTTCATCATAATCTCTGGTAAATGAATATTCATTAATACTGGCTAACACTAACTCACAAGTAGTATTAACTAAGGTATTATAACATAAATGACCACCAAATGTATCACCATTTACATCGCTAAAACTGATATGTAAATGACTGCCATCTTTACTGATTGTTCCATTTATAGATAAAATTTCATAGTTATCATTATACTCTTTAATTGTTAAACCATCAGCCAGTCTTATTGTTGCCTTATAAACACAGCCAACAGAAGATAACACTATGGCACTAGTAATGCTATTGTCATAACATAACTTTTCTATTTCTTTTTTTAAGTCATCTCCATATTGCAATCTCTTAACTATCATCATTTACATCACCATTCTAATCATATTATCACAAAATAAAGGTGTCAAGAGACACCATTATTTTATAAATATTTATTACTCAAGAAGGGGGAAACGAGAGAAACTCCTCTATTACAACTATATTAAACTACATAATTATGAAATTTGTATGAAATTGTTTACATTTTTAATTTTATTTTCATTATTTTTTCAAACGGTTTATATGTTATCATTTTAGTATAGGAGGAGAACAATGATATGCAACATGAAATTACTACTGTTGGCAATCTATTAGATGAAAATAACAATATAATAGAGCCTGGTTATGCTAAAAAATTGTTACCAATTTATAATAAGAAAACTGATCTGAAAACTCGTTTCATGACTAAAGAATGGGATTACTATTGTATCTCAAATGATGATTTTGCTCTCTGTCTTACTTTGGCTGATAACGGCTATATGGGACTTGATTCAATATCTTTTATTGATTTTAATGAAAAATGGGAAGTCACTAAATCACCAATGCAGATTTTAACTTTAGGAAAGAAAAATTTCCCTCGAACTTCAGTTAAAGGTGATGTGAGTTATGGCAATAAAAAATATAATATTTCATTTAAAAATGAAGGTGACAGAAGAGTTTTATCTGGTTATATGAATGACTTCAAAGATAAAAAGACCATCAATTTCAGTGTTGAATTAACCGATATACCTAAGGAAAGCATGGTCATTGCCACACCTTTTGAAAAGCCTGGACGTTTCTACTACAATCAGAAGCTCAACTGCATGGCAGCTAGTGGTATTGTCTCTATTGGAGATGATGAATACATCTTCAACAAAAAAGATTCGGCTGCTGTTTTGGATTGGGGTAGAGGCATCTGGACCTATGATAACACCTGGTTTTGGGCCTCGTTAAGTACTTATGTTGATGGGAAGCCTTTTGGTTTTAACTTAGGTTACGGCTTCGGAGATACCTCTGCTGCTACTGAAAACATGTTATTCTACAAAGGTAAAGCTCATAAATTAGATAAAGTTGACTTTGGTTTACCAACAAAAGATGGCAAGGATGACTACTATGAAATTTGGAATTTTACCAGTAATGACAATCGTTTAACCTTGCGTTTTGAACCAATCATCGATAGAGCAAGTTGCACAGATGCTCTTATACTGAAATCAGATCAGCATCAGGTCTTTGGCAGATTCTATGGCGACTGTATACTAGATGATGGAACAACTATTACCCTGACAGGTCAAATAGGTTTCGCAGAAAAGGTGCACAATAAATTCTAGTCGAAAAAGAAAGAAAAAAGAAAACTGGTCTTGTTATCAGTTTTTCTTTATAATATACTTTAAATAACCAAATTTATTGATGAGTCACTTTGGTAAGTTTTATTTAGATAAAGAAAAAGATATTGTCATTAACTTAGATATGTCCAAACATATCCTTTCTTATTGCCTTTTTACTCCTAATCATAAAACAGATAATCTGATTGTTAATTTAGCTAAAGTTTTAAATCAAAAAACTGTTCATCAAAATAATCGTCTGGTAATAAAGGGAACCATTCCCTGTTTTATCAAAGGTGATGGACAAAGGGTTTATGTCTTTAGATTAAATGGAACCAAGATAGCCAATATCTATCCTAGTGGTAAAGTAGAAATCAACGCTCTTGTTCCAGCTATTTCTAAAACACTAATGTCACAAACAAAAGAATATCACTTTGACATTAGACATACTCTGATAAAATCTTATATCTTAGAAGATTTGAAACTTCGAACAGATTTACATACTCACGGAAATGCCAATCTGACACCTGATGCTTTAATTGCTTTAGGAATTAAACATCAGATAGATTATCCTTACTATTATGTTAAAAAATTAAATCTTAAATTATCACAGGGACAATATCATATGTTAGAAAAACAACGAGCAGAGGTTGCTTTAACAATCACTGATACTTCTCTATCTGCCAAACGTTTAAACAGAAAAATTGATGACAATACCTTTATCAACTTTGCTGATTTGATTCTTTTAAATTTAGATGATGCCGTAGAAAATATTTCTAAAATAAGAAACTCTCTAGCTATCCTAAAAGATTCACAAGCTGTTTTTACCAATCTGGAAAAGCTTTATCTGTACCGATACGTTTTTACCAAACCCAAATTAAGCGCTTATAAAATTCCTTTGACCAATATCGAAAAACTTCAGGATGTATTTGTCTATCGTTATCTGGTAAAAATGATTAAGGATTACAACAATAACAATTATAAAGATTTAACTTTCTTTGAGGACAAAATGTTATGGATTGCCAGAAGTTATCAAGCTCAGCAGGTTAATTATGTGGAAATTAGCGATACAACTTTAGTTAAAAAAGATCAATCCGCTATCGATATGCTTAAACAACTCCATCATATTTTACCTCTTGCAAAAAAAGAAACTGGTGTCGACATCAGATTTTTAGCAGCTATTAGAAGAATCCCTTTAACTTTAGTTAGAGATGACATTCAATCAGCCAACTATTTAACTGAAGCGATGAGCGTCTTAAAGATTGTCAGCAAAGATCCATATGTCGTTGGTAGTGATTTTGTTGGCGAAGAAATAAATGACATCAGTGAATTAAAGTCGGTAATTAAAGAAATTGTTTCAACTGTTGCCAGCGAAGATAAACACTGGACCATCAGAGTGCATGCTGGTGAAAATGATTCCCTAAAAGACAATATGGCCAAAGCTTTAAAATTGATTGAAGATTCACTAAATGAAAATCAACAATTTCCTTATGTTCGAATTGGACATGGCATCTATTCTGATGATTTAAAATCAGCCAAAGGTAAAAGGTTATTGAAAACACTGAAAAATAAAAATGTTGTTTTAGAATTCCAAATAACGAGTAATGTCAGATTAAATAATCTGACTGATTTATCCGCTCATCCACTCAAAACTTATTTAGAAAATAATATCAAATGTGTAATGGGTACTGATGGTTGTGGTTTATACGGAACTGATGGTATTGATGAGCAATTAGCTTTAATGAATTTATTAAAAGTAAGTGACGAACAATTCAAAGATATGAAAAAGACTGAAGAAGAAATTATTAAAAGAAGTCACAAAGCTTTTGCGTTCAAATCAAAACAGCTTGAAAAAAAACTTCAAGATAAATCTATTGAGCAATATTACAGTGAACAGTTTGAAAATGCGACAATAGAACATGAAGTTAAATTTGAAATAAACAAAGTACCTTCTTATCCAATTTTTAAAGACCGCATCAAAGAATTGCCTTGGGATAAGTTTCCAATCATCATTGCTGCCTCAAGTTTCACTACTGATGATAAAGCTGTTAAAATGACTGATTTTGACAGACGTTTAATTCGTTCAATGTTAAATAGATTAGATCCAAATAAAGTGTTCTTTGTAATCGGACATAAATTATTAGCTCATGAAAGATATTTATTATCTAACAACAGACGTAATTTTGATATCTATTGTATCATTCCTGCTTTAATGGATAAGCCTCAAGCTACCAAACTTTCTAAAGCTGATATTACTGGTATAAGGTTATCTATTGAATCTCAGGAAATGGGAATTTATAAATCTTTTAATTACGAAATCTTTGAAAGAAGAAATTCATTCCTGTTTGCCTTTGATGGAAATTCAGCTATTGCCAATCTGGTACAGGAGGCTAAAAATGGAAAGGGGAAAACTAAAATCTTTATCAACCCAAAATCAGAAATTTTACAGGTCAAAGCCAAATCACTGAAAGGATATGTCACATTATTCGGATCAGTTAAACAAATTGTTGATTCAATAGTCTTGGATACTTATGACATCGGTACCAAAAGATAACAAAGACAGGAAATCTTGTCTTTTTCTTTACCCTTTCACTTATCTTTTAAAAAAGCACAACTGTGCTTTTTTAACTTTAATATAAATTTCTATTTAACCTCTATCAACAACTTAAAAATTAAACTATATTTTTTACCAAACATATTTCATTAATTCTACATCACATAATCCAATATTTTCTCTGACAGTCAATTTCATCGATATTCGATATCCTGCCTCAATAACATCATAGGTGATTATGGTGTAACCAAATCCATCCATTATTTCACCTTCTCCGTAGGCATTAATAATATCTTCTTCAGTTGCTCCCCAGGTAATACCATTGGCCAGAACTAACTTATATGGTTCTTTCATTACTTCTAATGTAGCTTTGTTAGTAATAATTTGGAAGTTTACATATACTACTGCATTATCTCTTACAGGTCTAACTTTATCAGAATAGTTTATCAGTTGTACTTTTAAAAAGTTATTTTCAACATAGCCGGCATCTATATCTCGCTCCATGAAAACAACATAAAATGAATTTGGATTAGGATCTATCGTAAAATGATCATCTATTTGTGGAATCCAGCCCAATGCTTCAAATTGTCTAAGATCCCATGGATATTTAAACGTTTCACCATCCAATGTGAATGTCATCTGTTTCCAAATATCACTTTCAAAAGGTTCTTCTTCATACGGCAATGGAGGGAAATAATATAAGGTTAACTCTGTATCAGCAAATCCAGATTGACAGTCCCATACTTTCAATCCTTCATAAGTAGAATACACAACGATTAAATCTCTTAGATACGTCGTATAAGTTTCACCTTTATATGGAGTATAAAACTCTGATAGCCTCTCTATTACCACATAATGCTCCTTTTCTTCGTAAACTGAATAACCGGTTGCGACAATCTCAGGAAACTCAAAAGCATCTGGATTTGATTCAACCATTACGTATCCATCGTCAAGATATTCCTGGAAGTGATCTTGCACTTTAAATCTGTCTTTTCCGAAAATTTCATCTATTCTTTCTTGAAATGTCTCAACAGAAAAACCACACTTATTTTTTTCTTCTTTCTCAAATTCATCTACATCAATAAATAATTTAAATACATTGACATCATACTTAATTGCAGCTTTTAGATTAATTAAATTTTCTACTGGTCCCATCCATCTTGTTATTCTGGCATCAGAATAAAGACCCTTGACATATTTTAAAGCTGTCTTTCCATTAAGTTCAGCTAACTGAGGTTTTTCAGGTCGTATTTTAATTTTATCACAACCTGCTATACTTAATATCAATAGTAAACTCAGCAAACTAACAAAAATTTTCTTCATCTAAATTTCCCCCTGTTATCAAAAAATAATAATCTATCAGTAACAATATTCTAACATGTTAATTTCATTATGTGAAATTATAAACTTACAAATTGTTTAATTTCGTTGAAATTAAATCTATGTATTCATCCAAAAAAGAAGCGATTTTTCGCTTCTTCAATTATTTAATATTAATTATCTGATAATCTGATAATTATTTTGTAAATTCAATATACGCCATTGGTGCAGCATCGCCTCTTCTGACAGTGGTTTTTACAACTCTTGTGTATCCACCATTAGTGTCTGCGAAACGTGGTCCAATTTCTTCAAACAATTTCTGTAAAGCTGTTCTGCCTGTGGCCTTATCAGCGACAACATTTCTGACAACCTTTGCCGCTCTACGACGTGCATGTAAATCACCCTTTTTTGCTAAAGTAACAAGCTCATCAACTACTGATCTCAATTCTTTAGCTTTCATTTCAGTGGTGTTTATTTTTTCATGAACAATCATATCTGTAGCCATATTACGCAATAACGCTTTACGATGATCAGATGTGCGTCCTAATTTACGATTTTGCATATTAGCTCACTCCCTCTACCTATTTTTAAATTTCAGATTTGCTAAGTTCTCTGCCAACTCGATGTAGTGCATCCTTTATTTCTTCTACAGTTTTCTTTCCACAGTTCTTTAACTTAGAAATATAATCTTCCGATTTAGAACACAGTTGATTTACTGTATGAATATTTGCACGTTTTAAGCAGTTAACTGCACGGTTATTAAGTTCTAATTCCTCAATATTACGATCGGTTTCATCTGGAACTTCAACTGTACTTGTTTCTTTAATACTATCTCCTAAATCTAAAACGCATGGATTAATTTCAGTTAATAAAACTAAGTGATCAGTTAAAATTTTACTTGCCAGTGCAATTGCTTCTTGTGGATGGATTGCACCATTTGTCCAGACTTCAAGTGTTAAACTATCATACTTAGCACTCTGATTAACACGAGTAGGATTTACTTCATAAGTTGCTTTGGTAATTGGAGTAAAGATTGAATCTGTATAAATTGTTCCAATACCTTGAGAAGAACTTTGATATAAAGCCTTATTTTCTTCAGCACTTACATATCCTCTACCTCTGCGTGCTTTTAATTCCATCTCCAGTTTTCCACCTTCTGAGATGTGACAGATTACTAATTCTGGATTTAGCACTGTAACATATGTTGGACATATGATATCCCCAGCTGTTACTGTAGCAGGTCCAGTTACATTCAGTCTTAATGTGTAATCTTCTTCATCTTCAATTTTCAACACCATGTTTTTCAAATTCAGGATGATAGCAGTAACGTCTTCAACGATTCCTGGAATAGCTGTAAATTCATGGTAAATCCCATCAATTTTGATTGAATATACAGCGCCGCCTGGCATAGCAGCTAATAATACACGACGTATCGCATTACCAATTGTTGTTCCAAAACCTCTTTCTAAAGGTCCAAACTCGAATTTTCCATAATGCTGGTCTTCAACATATTGTTGAACTTCTAATTCTGCTCTTTCAAATTGTTGCATCAACTATTCCTCCTTTATTGATTCTTAACCACGTGGACGTTTAGGTGGACGACATCCATTGTGTGGAATTGGTGTGACATCATTAATTGAACTGATGTCTAAACCTGCAACTTGTAAACTTCTGATTGCAGATTCTCTTCCAGGTCCAGGTCCCTTAACATTAACATCAACTGATTTCATTCCGAATTCCATAGCCGCTTTTGCAGCAGCTTCTGCAGCTTGCTGAGCAGCAAATGGTGTTGATTTACGTGAACCCTTATACCCTAATGCACCAGCACTTGACCATGCTACGGCATTACCCTGTTCGTCACAAATTGTAACGATTGTATTATTGAAAGTAGAATGAATATGAGCGACACCTTTGGCAATATTCTTTCTAACTCTACGTCTTCTAGCTGTTGCTCTTCTTTTTGCAGTCATTTAATATTACCTCGCTTATTTCTTCTTATTCGCTACTGTACGACGTGGTCCTTTACGCGTACGTGCATTTGTTTTAGTTCTTTGGCCATTTACAGGTAAACCGATACGATGACGTTTTCCCTTGTGTGAACCAATTTCCATAAGACGCTTAATATTCAAGTTTGTTTCTCTTCTTAAATCGCCTTCTGTTTTAATCTTATCGACTTCAGTACGAATAGCAAATTCTTGCTCATCAGTTAAATTTTTAACTCTGATTGAAGTGTCTACGCCTGCAGCTTCACACACTTTCTTTGCTGTACTTGCACCGATTCCATAAATATAAGTTAATGCGACACCAACACACTTATCGCGTGGGATGTCTACTCCAGCTATACGAGCCATAATTTAATTTCCCTCCAATTAACCTTGTCTTTGTTTGTGTTTAGGATTTTCACAAATAACCCTGACACGGCCTTTACGTTTAATAATACGGCACTTGTCACAGATTGGTTTGACTGATGGTCTAACTTTCATATATGTTTTCCTCCTACACTATTTGTGTCTAAATGTTATACGCCCACGTGTTAAATCATAAGGTGAAATCTCTAATGTGACACGATCACCTGGTAAAATGCGAATGTAGTTCATACGGATTTTACCAGAAACGTGGGCCAAAATAGTGTGTCCATTTGGTAACTTCACTTTAAATTGAGCATTGGGAAGCGTATCTTCCACGATGCCTTCGACTTCAATTACATCATTTTTGTCTGCCATTAAATCGATTTTTCCTCCATAATTTTTGTCAAAATCTGATCAATTTGTTTATAAACATCTTCTATAGATTGTCCTGCATCAACATCATAGACAACACCTCTTTTGCGATAATAATCAACTACCGGTTGAGTCTCCTCAGTATATGATTCAAGTCTAACCATTAATTTTTCATATGTGTCATCACTTCTCTGATACAGTTTGCCACCACATACTTCGCAATGTTCTTCATCTTTTAATGGATTAAGTTTAATGTTATAAATCGCTTTACAATCTTCACACATTCTACGATAAACAATTCTATCTACTAGAAGATTCTCATCAATTTTTAAATTAATTACTACATTAATTCCTAAATCTTTAATTGCTTCAGCTTGAACCAGTGATCTAGGGAATCCATCAAGAAGATAACCGTCTTTGCAGTCTTCTTGAGACAAACGATTTTTAACCATCGCTACAGTAACATCATCTGGGACAAGTTTGCCTTGTGTTATGTAACTGTTAGCTTTTTGTCCCAGTTCTGTATTATTTCTGATTTCTTCCCTGAACATATTCCCGGTGGAAATATGTTTTACTGGATAATTATCTGCAATTAAATCTGACATTGTACCTTTTCCCGATCCAGCAGGGCCCATAATTACAATTTTTAACATCATGATATCTACCTCTTCATAAAACCTTTGTACTCTTTTTGAGTTAACTGATTTTTCAAATCTTTGACAGTTTCAAGAGCTACGCCTACAACGATGATAATTGATGTTCCACCCATTGAAATTGTGCTTGGAATATCTGTAAACATACTTAACAGATAAGGCAGTGCAGCAATGAAACATAGGAATAAAGCACCAAGAACAGTAATTCTGTTCAATACTTTTGTAATATAGTTTTTAGTCTCGGTACCAGGTCTTACCCCTGGAATGTATGTTCCTGACTTATTCAAATTCTCACTAATCTTTTCAGGATCAACCTGAATATGAGTATAGAAGAAAGTGAATGCATAAATCAAAACAACATATAGGATCAGTCCCCCAGGCTTGGTAAAGTCTGAGATATAATCAAACACAGTAATTAATGATTTTGTAAAATCTGTCAATTTAAACCATTTTGCACCGCTAATTAAATTCATGATAGTTTTTGGTGCTACCATAATAGTTGATGCAAAGATTACTGGCATAACTGAAGCACTATTAATTTTTAATGGTAAGTAGTTAATATCCCTGGCTCCTCTTCTTCTTGAACTTGAAGTATATTGAACCGGGATTTTTCTTTGTGCTGTATCTGTAAAGATAACTAGTACAATAATCGCTATATACATTATAACTATCAATGCAAACTTCAATAATCCAGTAAATATTGCTGCTGAATCAGCAGTAAAATCTACTAAGGTCATAAATGATGCAGTGAATTGATAAGGCAATGAACTGACGATACCTGCAAAGATAATCATTGAGATTCCGTTTCCAATGCCAAATGCTGCAATTCTATCACCAATCCAGACCAATAAAAATGTACCAGCTGTTAATATCGTAGCAATATATGAATATGTAGTTGGGCTTCCATCAACCAGGATGCCATATGATATATCAAATGTCATTGTCAGTGTGTAAGCTTGAATAAAGCCTAAGACTACTGCAACATAACGAGTAATTTTGTCAAGCTGTTGACGACCTTTTTGCCCATCTTTTTTGAGTTCAGCTAATGGAGGAATAATATCCATTGCCAACAACTCAACAACGATGCTAGAAGTAATGTATGGTCCAACACCCATCGAGAAGATTGAGAATGTCTGCCAACTCCCAGCCCCGATAATATTCATCATTGTAACAAGTGAGTTGCCTGATAATCCAGAGATTAATTTTGAAGTATCAATTCCAGGAACGGTAATTGCTGNTCCAACTCTGAACACAAACAACATTGCCAGTGTGAATAAAATCTTTGCTCTGGTATCCTTATTTTTGAATAAGTCTATTAGAGTTTTGATCATGTTAGATCACCTCTGCTTTTCCACCTGCTTTTTCAATCATTGCTACAGCAGATTTAGAGAACTTATTCGCTTTAACAACTAACTTCTTTTCAAGTTCGCCATCGCCTAAAACTTTAACTCCACTTTTCAGGTCTTTGACCATTCCGCAGTTTTGTAATAGTTCAACAGTAACTTCTGTACCATTTTCAAATCTATTCAATTGTTCCAGGTTAACTACAGCATATTCTTTGCGAGTATAATTAGTGAACCCGCGTTTTGGCAAACGTCTTGCCAGTGGAGTTTGTCCACCTTCAAATCCTAATTTACCTTGTCCGCCACTTCTTGCCAATTGGCCTTTGTGGCCTTTACCAGCAGTTTTGCCTTTTCCACTACCGTGACCTCTACCTAATCTGAAGTTACTTTTACGAGAACCTTCAGTATATTGTAATTCATGTAATTTCATTAAGCTAACCTCCTAGTAACGAATTTCGTTAGGCTTTTTGCCTCTTAATTTTGCAACCTGTTCAACTGTTTTCATTGATTTCAGCCCTTCAACAGTAGCTCTTACCAGATTGACTGGGGTTCTTGAGCCAATACATTTTGATAAAACATTATTAACTCCCGCTAATTCCAATACTGCACGTACTGGACCACCAGCAATAACACCTGTACCATCAGCAGCTGGTCTTAATACTACTTTCGCAGCACCATATCTGCCAACTATTCCATGAGGTAATGTTGTATCAACCAATGAAACTCTAATAACATTTTTAGTTGCTCTTTCAGTAGCTTTTTTAATAGCATCAGGTACTTCTTTTGCTTTGCCAAGTCCAAAGCCAACTCTACCTTTTTTGTCTCCGACTACTACTAATGCTGTAAATTTCATCCTTCTGCCACCTTTAACTACTTTGGTGACACGGTTGATTTTAACAACTCTTTCTTCGAATTCTTTTTCAGGGCGTTCAGCTCTGAATCTTCTGCCTTTATCGCTACTTCTACGACTTCTTCTGTCGACTCTTTCTTTTGTTGGTTGAGAAGCCTCTTCAGTAACTTCTACAACTTTATTTTCTTTTTCTGTCACTGCTCTTCCTCCTATTTAGAATTTTAATCCAGCTTCTCTTGCGCTTTCTGCTAAAGCTTTTACTCTACCATGATAAGCATAACCACCACGATCGAATACAACTTTATCAATTTCTTTTTCTAAAGCACGTTTAGCAATTTCTTCACCAACCTGCTTTGCTGCTTCGATGTTTCCACCATGAGCCAATTTCATATCAACTGAGCTTGCTGCAACTAACGTTGTTCCAGCCATGTCATCAATAATTTGTGCATGAATATGAGCGTTCGAACGGAATACGTTTAAACGTGGAGTATCTGCTGTACCTTTAACTTTAGTACGAACACGAATATGACGACGTTTTCTTAGTTTGTTTCTAGGTGTTTTCTTAATCATATCTTAACACTCCTTCCCTACTTGCCTGAAGCCGCAGTCTTACCTTCCTTACGACGGATTTTTTCACCCTTGTAAGCAATACCTTTACCTTTATATGGTTCAGGTTTTCTGACGGCTCTAATATTTGCAGCTAATTCACCGACTCTTTGTTTATCGATGCCTCTTACGATAATTTGTGTTTGTTTAGGGCATTCTATTGTCAGACCTTCTTCAGCAGTGATAATCACCGGATGAGAATAACCCATGTTCAATCTTAAGGTTTGACCTTCAACAGCAGCTCTATAACCAACACCTTCAATAACTAATTCTTTAACGAATCCTTCTGATACACCAATAACCATATTATTAATTAATGATCTGGTTGTACCATGTAATTGTTTGATTGCTTTTTCATCGTTTGGACGTTTGACTGTAACAACACCATCATCAACAACGATTTCTAATCTAACATCAAACTGACGAGTTAAAGTCCCTTTGGGACCTTTAACAGTCACCTCATTCCCATCAGCAACTTCAACTTCTACGCCTGCAGGAACGGTAATCGTTTTATTTCCGATACGTGACATTTTGTGTCTTCCTTTCTTTAATTAATCTTTTACCAAACATAAGCGAGAACTTCGCCGCCAACATGTTTAATTTTAGCATCTTTATCAGTCATCATACCTTTAGAGGTAGAGATGATAGCGATACCTAAACCATTTAGAACTCTTGGTAATTTATTAGCTTCAACATAAACTCTTAGTCCAGGTTTTGAAATACGTTTGATTCCATGAATAACTTTTTGACCATTATTTCCATACTTTAATGTAATAACAATATTCTTTTTAATATCATCACTAGCATCTACAGCATAATCAGTAATGAAGCCTTCTTCTTTCAGAATTCTAGCGATTTCTAATTTTTGCTTGCTGCAAGGAATCATAACACTATCGTGTTTAGCCTGTACAGCATTTCTAATGCGTGTAAGCATATCAGCAATTGGATCTGTAATTGACATAGTGTTTTCCTCCTTTTACCAACTAGCCTTTCTGACTCCTGGAA
>JGI24709J26583_10000090_pt1 | contig 64148 bp, 58 predicted proteins | sample BioPla2DNA1_FD_26583 | JGI IMG/M metagenome (IMG submission 26583) | reverse complement strand
ACTATGCCCTCCACCTTCCTTGAGCCAAAGGGCACAATAACGCGCATACCCACAAGTACGCGCATGTTTTCAGGTATAGAATATGTAAAGGCGCGGTTCGTATCCGCTACCGCAATATCAACGCATACATCGCAAAAGGCACTCATGCCTTTAAGTTTTTCCCTTTGTATATGCTAAGCGCCCTATCAAGCAGTTTATGAGCAACTTCCTGCTTTGTCATAAGGGGGAGCTGCTCGCTACTATCAGCTGTAATAAAGCATACTATATTCGTATCTCCATTAAAGCCCGCGCCCTCTTGGGTGATATCGTTTAGCACAATTAAATCTAAATTTTTATCCTCAAGCTTAGAACGTGCATTTTTAGCGCCATCGTTTGTTTCAGCAGCAAAGCCTATGAACACCTGCCCGCTTTGCTTTTTTTTGCCTATTTCTTTAGCTATATCCACAGTAGGCGCAAGTTCTAAGGGCATGGCTTCCCTGCCTGCTTTTTTGATTTTAACAGGCGATACTTCTCTCGGAGTAAAATCCGCAGGGGCAGCTGCCTGTATTATAATATCCGCCTTTGAGTAATTATTCTGCATAATAGAAAGCAAGTCAGCGGTGCTGTTAAAAGATATTAATTCTACTCCCTTTGGCGCAGGAAGGGCACTGGCGCCTGAAACAAGAGTAACATTTGCTCCGCGAGCTTTTGCCGCATCCACTATAGCATAGCCCATTTTGCCTGATGAATAGTTGCTTATAAAGCGCACGGGGTCTATTTTTTCCCTTGCGGGACCCGCAGTTACTATTATATTTATGTTTTTAAGGTCCTCATCATAGAGAAGTTTATCACTAACAAATTTTATGATTTCTTCCGGACTTTCCATGCGCCCCGCGCCCTCTTCTCTGCAGGCAAGCATGCCGCTTGCAGGGCCTATAAATAATACTCCCCTTTGTTTAAGCTTTGAAATGTTTTCCTGCACTGCCACATGTTCCCACATAGCGGTGTTCATAGCAGGGGCAAGCGCCACCTTAGCCTTGGTAGCTAAAACGGTGGTTGTAAGCATATCATCCGCAATGCCGTTTGCGTATTTGCCTATGAAATTCGCAGTTGCGGGCGCAACTAAAAAGAGATCCGCCTTTCTGGCAAGGGCTATGTGCTCTACTTCCCAAAATGCGGGTTCCTTAAACATATCCACAGTTACAGGTCTTGCGCTTAGCGTTTGAAAGCTTAGCGGAGACACGAAGTTGCAGGCATTTTCAGTCATAATTATATCGACTTCAGCGCCAAGCTTTTTAAGACCTGACACCACAGCTAAACTCTTATACGCTGCTATGCCCGCAGTTACACCCATAACTACATTTTTACCGGATAGAGAAGGCATGTTAATCCTCTTCTGACAGCTTCCTGTGAGAGGTAATAAGACCTCTGTTTATTTCTTCTATAGCTATGCTTAGCGGCTTCTTTTTACCGGGCTCAACTAGGGGCTGAGCTCCGTCTATAAGCTCCCTCGCACGTTTTGATGCCTCCACAACTAATGTGTATGCACTCGGGTTTTTCTCAAGCAGTTCCTCGAGATTGGGTTCGTTTATAGCCATTTTTCCTCCTAAAAATCCTCTATTGTGGGAAAGTATCTGTTGGTACGCTGTTTTTCCGCAGATATTATATGGCTCAGCTTTTCATAAGCCATTTGTAAGTCATCATTTACAACCGCATATTGGTAGCGCGATAGGTTTTCAACCTCTCCCCTTGCGTTTTTAAGGCGCCTTTTTATTTCCTCAGGGTCGTCCGTGTTGCGTGTATGAAGGCGCACCCTAAGCGCCTCATAGCTTGGCGGAAGTATAAATATTGACACACAATCCGGTCTTTTATCCATAACGCTTATCGCACCTTGCGGATCAATATCAAGCAATATATTATGGCCTTTTTCTATCCCCTCATCTACCGGGGCTTCAAGTGTGCCATACCTGTGGCCGTGCACGGTGGCATGTTCAAGAAAGCAATCCTGCTTAAGCAATTCATCATACTTTTGCTCGCTTATGAAATGGTAGTGTACTCCGTCTATCTCACCCTCTCGCCTAGCACGGGTTGTAACGCTAACTGAAAAGCGAAGGCTGGTATCGTTATGCAATAGCCTATTGCAAAGCGTCCCCTTGCCTGTACCGGAGGGACCGGAGATTACTACCAACATGCCTTTGCGCACTTCCTTCAAGACTTAGTCCCCCTTATCGTGTATACGGTTGGTTAAGGTTTCAGGCTGTAGGCTTGATAACACAATATGCCCCGAATCCATTATTACAACGGCTCTTGTGCGCCTGCCGCTTGTGGCATCGACAAGGTTTTTATTTTCTCTGGCATCCTGCACCATGCGGCGTATCGGAGCGGAATCCGGAGCCACTATGGATATAATACGTTCTGTTTTAACGGCGTTACCAAAACCGATGTTCAACATTTGCATAAAAATACCCCTCCCAAATAATAAAATCGTCAAGAAAAAAGCTCGCGCTTATCCCTCGATACCCTATTATACCACAGCTTTCCAAATGTTGAAATGGTTTTTAAGGGCAATTTACAAAAGTCTTACATAAAATAGAAAGATTTTGATTATTAGGCTTACTTAAAAACCTAATACTATGTTTCTTTAAGAACAGCGATTTTATTGTAGCGGTTTTTTCGGTTTGGCGAGGCTTTGTGAAGGAGGCATAGTGGACTCTATTGTGCCTTAACAAGGCAAAGCCAAAGTGGAAAAGACGTACAAGAAAACGCTGGGTTAAAGGTAACATAGTATAAATTACATAGCGAAACACTAGGGATTATCCCGTCGTAATAATTGCGTTTACAGTTTAACAAAACAAATATATAAAAAAAGCGATTCCGGCATAATCGCATGAACCGCTTTGTTTTTTGTTTTAAGCTCCGAATTGTCCGGAGCTTTTTGTTTAACATTTGAGATAATTAGTCGTCATCTCCATCATCGTCGTCATCATCACTATCATCATCGTTATAATCATCATGGTCGTCGTCATCATCATAATCGTCATCGTTGTCGTCTTCATCGTCTTCATCATCATCATAATCGTCATCATAGTCTTCGTCATCATCATAATCGTCATCGTTGTCATCTTCGTCGTAATCATCATCGTCGAAGTCGTATAGGTCATCATCGTCATCATCTATATTGGAAAGCTCTACGCCTTCTTTATAGTTGCTTGCGGGTACTGCCTTGGCTTCTTTAGTATCATCCTGTTCTACAAGCTGTCCGGTGGCTGCATCAAGTTTTATTTCCACTTCTTTATTGTTTTCCCAAAGCTTAACTTCGTAAACGCGTTTGCCGTTTTCATTTTCAAGTTCGATGTCCATAATATGGCTATCGGGTCTTAATGCCTTTGTGTTTTCTGCCGCTTCAAAAAGTGCTATTTCACCTTCCGTTGCCGATGAAAACTTTACGCCCGTGCCTATTAGTTTACCGTTTTCCGCGTTTAGGCTTGAGCGGTAGAGGCGACCGTCACCTATATCAAAAAGCACGAGATATTCAAAGCGGTCATTGTTTTTGCGTATGAAGCTTCCAAGTACATTGGCGCCGGCATAATATTCCTTTGCCATGTCTTCCGCCTGCTGTTGGCTTAGTACAACGGCTCTGCCGCCTTTATTACCCGCTACCCTTGACGCAGTACTTATTACCTGAAGGGGTTCTTTTGATACGCTAACCTTATAATTTGTTTTAGATACCTTATCTTCATAGTAATAGTCGGTGGTGTTTCCATCGGAAACTGTAGAAGTAAGTACGGCTGTAGCCGGTACCTGTTTGCGGGCTTCGAGCTCCTCAGGGCTTTCGCCTGCGGCAAATGCCGCTGTGGATAGCATCATGCTAAGCGCTAGTATTGTTACAAATAATTTTTTCATTGGTTCTTGTTCCTTTCTTACTTAGTCTTTTTACAGTGCTGCCTGCAGGTTTTCAGCACAGCGTGATTGTATTATAACCAGCGTAGTAGCAAACAGTAATCCTTTTATATGTTTTCTAACATTTTTCTTACAATCTTCATTTATATTCTCCCAAAACGCTTATGCGCCAATGGGTTTAACATTAGCGCATATAATTAATAACTGAACTTTATATACTTTACTTTTTTAATCATCATCGTCATCATTGTCGTCATTATCATCGTCATTATCGTCGTCGTTATCGTTATCATAATCAAAATCATCAAAGTCATCATCATCTGTACCAGTTATAATTATGGTGTTTTCCGTAATATGGGGTTTGGTATCTTCCTTTGGGGCTATTGGTTTAGGGGTAACTATAGACTGCTTTACGCCTTCAGGATTATTAGCAACAGCTTTTTGTGTTAATATGGGTTCTTCCAAAACCTTAGCATTATCTGCGCTTAGCATTACATTAGCAATATCACCTGCATAAAAGCTTTTTACATTTATATTCCCATCTAGGTAAAAAAAGCTTAGCGGTACTGCACCAACACTGAAAACCGAGTCAACAACAGCTTGTACATCTACATTGTATACAAAGCTTATTTCAAAAGAATTCATTGCTCCGCCCGCCTTGTTAAACTCCGCAGAGTATAAGCATTGCTTTTGTATATCAAAAGCGCTTGCTAAATAAGTTTTTCCATTATCTACAGGTAAAACAAATATATCCTGCGCACCAGAGAAATGCTGTGTAAATAATTCGCGCACATCGTCTATTGATATGCTTTCACCGCCTATTAGCTCCCCATTATTCTTCATACTTACATAGATAGGTTTAAGACTATCGCTATTAAGCCTTACAACATAGCTTATATTTTTACCTAAATCATCAAATGTAAATTCCATGCCTATATTTGAAACGCTCATATTGGTGGGCATAGCGCTTGCAGGCACATGCTTTACCGCCTCTTGCCAAGCTGCGGGAGATTCTTCAGCATTAACCGTAGCTGAAAATAAAAGCATTGCCGCAAACAGCAAGCTTAGAATTTTACGGTGAAACATGTTCCCTCTCCCTCCTTACTATCTACATTTATACTGGCACCGTATTTACTTAAAATGCCCGCTACTATGGACAGCCCAAGACCTGTACCGCCGCTGCTGCGGCTGCGCCCTTTATCAACACGGTAGAACTTTTCAAAAACACGCTCCTGATGTTCCTCAGCTATGCCTATGCCATCATCCTTTACTATTACTATATCCGGCTTAAGTTCTATTGCTACATGCCCGTTTTCTTTGCCGTACCTAACGGCATTTGACATAAGGTTTCTAAGTAAATCCCACATATCCTGTTCTATTACGGATACGCTGCATTTGCCCAAAATAGCGATTTCAATATTCTTCTCTCTGCACTGAGGAGAGAGGGAACGGGCGACTTCCTCTGCAATATCCCTAACATTTATGGGTGTAATATCTTCCGGTTTTTCTACTGTATCCTTTTGTAAAAGAAGTATATCTTCTATTACGGCCATCATGCGCTCCGCGTCTTTTAATATAAAGCTTAGGTACTCTTTCTGCTCTTCATTAGTTAATTCTTCCTCATTCAAAAGCTGTGCAAAACCGAATATAGATGTAAGCGGGCTTTTTAGCTCGTGAGAGGTATTGTCAACAAAGTCCTTCTGCATGGTAAGGGTGCCCTGTATCTGCTGCAAGTCGTACTGCATTTTATCTATAAGGTGAATAATATTTACCATGGTATCTCGCAGTTCCGCAAAAAAATCATCCGCTTTAACATCCGTAGTTTTAAGGCTTCCTTCAAGAAGTCCGCGCACTTTGTTAAGCTGGTTGGTTAAGTCTGTGGCAATGGGGTTTAACATACGCCTGCTTACAAGCAGCAATAGCGCAGTTAGCGCCGCAAGCCCAATAACCGCAATATTAAGCGTTGATGCAATATGCTTATCGCTATTTGCAAGATATAATAGCATTCTGCCTTCGCCAAGCAACGACGCCCCCATTATGGTTGGTGAAAACCAGCCGTTTTTAAAGCTAACCTCTCCCCCTATACCTTTTTCAAGTGCCTGCTTTACCGCCTCTGTATTTATAATTTCTTTTCCGTCCGGAATGGGCTCCTTGCTGCTTGCAAGCACTATACCGTTTGGTAAGAGGAAGCTAACTTCAAGCGTTGGGCTGCTGTCGGCAAGCTTTTTTGCAAGACTCGGAAGGTTGCTGCTTGCTTCTGCCGTCCAGCTGGAGGCAGCGTGCAAAATCGCAGTTAGATTGCCCTTGTCTGATTGAATGCTGTTAAAGACGAGCGTTGCAGTAAACAATACGGCAAAGAACAGTACAAGAATACTGCCCATCATAAAGGCACGGCGTAGCTTTTTAACCATTTTTTATAAGCTTATAACCGCTGCCGTGCACGGTTTCTATAAAACGCGGGTTCTGGGCGTTATCATTCAGCTTTTTTCTTAGAGAGCGAATATGGTAATCAAGCGTTCTGGTACTATTTGTTTCAGCAGCATAGCCCCACACCTCTTTTAGCAGCTCTTTTCTGGTAACAACATGCCCTGCGCGGCGTGCAATGTATAGGAGCAGCTCAAACTCCTGCTGGGTGAGCTTTATTTCCTCATCATCTACAAATATTTTGCGCTCATCCGGCAAAAGCTGTAGCGCCCCTAAATCTATATGCAGCGCTTCAGGCGTTACACGGCGCAGCGCAGCATCTATACGTGCCCTAAATTCCCTTAAACCAAAAGGCTTTGTGATATAATCTTCAGCACCTAAGTTAAGACCTTTTACCTTGTCATACTCTGCGGATTTTGCGGATATAATAATTATAGGCACATGCCTTGTATACGCTTCCTGTTTCCACTGCTTTAATATATCAAAACCGTTGGTTGAGCGCAGCATAATATCAAGCAGCATAAGATCCGGCAGACCTTCTTTTTTTAGCCTTTTTTCAAGCTCTACCCCATCCCAAAAGTGCTCCGATGTATGCCCTGTTTTTTTAATAATATTTACAATTAAAGCTGCAATACTTTCATCATCTTCAACAGTCCATATAAGCGCCATAATATACCTCCCCTACAAATTATACACGAATCCTTACAACTTCTCCACTTTTGCTATAATACCTTACATATTTCTTACAATAATAGCAGTTTTGCGCTTTTTGCTTTTACATTTTATACCCTCGCTTCGCATTCTTTTCAAAAATACTATGTATATAAACCACAAATTAAAGCAAGGTTTGAATATGGTTTCTAAAGTTTTAAATAAACGTGAAACAGCTTTTATTTGCTCAAATTTTTAAAATTAATCGTCTGTTTTACTTGACTTACTCAATTTCAGTTGATAGCATTATAATTAGGATTATTCGCTGCGAATATCGCAGAGAGGATGGTGTTAATGCCAAAGGAAGTTTCAACCGCCAAACAAAGTGGACCATACATGTCCCACAAAGGGCGGCTGTACGACAGAATAGAACCATATCTGCTTTTGTTACCGGCGTTCAGCATTTTCTCAGTATTCCTTTTTTATCCGTTTTTACGTACCATATACCTAAGTTTCTTTTTAACGGATAAGTTCGGCAACGCAAAAGTATTTTGGGGTGTTCGTAACTACTCGGATTTGTTTGCTAGCTCATCATTTTGGGCGAGCATAAGCGTTACATTTCAGTTCGTCCTTATAGTTGCCTTCGGTTCCCTTATAGTAGGTATGATAACAAGCCTTTTAACTGCAAGGGAATATCCCGGTTCTACTATAATATCCGCATCTTACGCTATGCCGGTGGCAATAGCATCTGCCGCTGCCTCTATGGCATTTCGTATGGTATTCCACCCCACAAATGGTCTTCTCAATATATTATTCGGCACACAGATAAACTGGCTCGGCAGCCCTGAATGGGCGCTGTTTTCAGTATCTGCAGTTACCATATGGCTGCAAAGCGGAATTAACTTTATATTTATCTCTGCAGGGCTTAGAGNGGTGTCGGATGAGCTTTATGAAAGTGCTTCAATAGATGGTGCGGGTTATTTTAGAAAGCTTTTCAGCATCACCATACCTAGCATTTCCCCCACGCTTTTTTTCCAAGTTATAATAAATATAATTAATGCTTTCCAATCCTTCAGCCAAATTAGGCTGCTTACCCAAGGCGGCCCGGGCGATTCTACAAATGTAATAGTCTACGCTATTTATAGGGATGCCTTTTTCAACTTCAGGTTCGGCACCGCAGCTGCCAGGAGTATAATTTTGTTTATAATAATATTCATAATTACGCTCATACAATTCCGCTTTGAGAAAAGGAGCGTGCATTACTGATGAAACGGCTCACGATGTCAAAAAAGCGAAAGCTCAACAACATAGCTCTTGTGTTCATGAACCTGCCTATAATGCTTCTTATATTGACTCCGTTATTATATACGCTTTCAATAAGTATTATGCCGCCCAGCGAGATATACAAAAACACTCTCATTCCATCAAGCATCAGCTTTGACAACTATGTAAGGGCATTTACAAACCCTGCTTACTCTTTCTCAAAGTATATACAAAACTCCTTTGTGGTATCCATTTCGGTTATGCTGGGGCAGATGCTCACCTGCTCACTGGCGGCGTTTTCATTCTCTTTCCTTGATTTCAAGGGCAAAAATATACTATTTCTTCTGGTGCTATCTACTATGATGGTGCCGGGAGAGGCTACTATTATTGCCAACTATCTATCTATAAGCAAATGGGGCTGGCGCAACAGCTATCAGGCGCTTATAGTCCCCTATCTTACAAGCGCGATGGGGATATTCCTATTGCGCCAACACTACCTTGCATTTCCAAAGGAACTAAGAGAAGCTTCCCGCATAGACGGCTGCTCTAATCTGCGCTTTCTAAACAGCATAGTGTTTCCGCTTAGTAAACCTGCGCTTGGCGCACTTGGAGCATATGTGTTCTTGAATACTTGGAACCAGTACATGTGGCCGCTGCTGGTTACCGATTCTGATGCTTACCGCACAGTACAAGTCGGAATAAGTATGCTATATGATATAGATGCTGAGGCGCTAGGTCTTATGATGGCGGGGGTTATAATCGTCATCGTGCCAAGTCTTTCTATATTCGTATTCATGCAAAAACAGCTTATAAACGGACTTATGGCAGGAGCAGTAAAAGGTTAGGAACAAACACCGTGATATAGCGGTGTTTTTCAATAAAAACTATTTTAGGAGGAAAAACATGCGAAAAATCTTATCCCTGTGTCTGGCACTGACACTGCTTGCAGGCTTCATGCTGCCTGTAAGCGCAGAAAAACCGGTTGAAATCATTTTCTGGCACTCTATGGGTGGCGTAAACGGAGAAGCCATCGTAAAAATGGTCGAAGACTTCAACAAAGAAAACGAAGGCAAAATCAAAGTAAATGTAGAATACCAAGGTACCTACGATGATGCTATCAACAAGGTAAAGGCCGCTGGAATGAGCGCTATGCCTGCCGACGTCATGCAGATATACGATATCGGCAGCCGTTTCATGATTGACTCTGGCTGGGCGCTCCCTGTACAGGAAATGATAGATGCCGAGAACTACGACATCTCTCAGGTTGAGCCGAACATCGCCGCCTACTACACAATTGACGGCAAACTCTATTCAATGCCCTTTAACTCCTCAACTCCGCTGCTATATTACAACAAGACAGCCTTTAAAGAAGCAGGTCTGGACCCCGATACTCCGCCCACAAACTTCGATGAAATAATCGAAATGGCAGAAAAACTCACCATAAAAGATGCTGACGGCAAAACCGTACGCTGGGGCTTTGGTATGGGTAACTACGGCTGGTTCTTTGAGCAATGGATAGGCAAGATGGGTCTACACTATGTAGACAATGACAACGGCAGAAGCGAAGAGCCCGCAACCAAAGTAGTGTTCGACGAAAACGGCGGCGCTGCGGAAATATTCAAGATATGGAAAAAGCTTTTTGACGAAGGCATTATAACCTACCTTGGACGCGGCAACACAGATGCGAAAGCCGCATTCATTTCCGGCGATATCGTCATCACCCTTGAAAGCACAGCAGCGCTTAAATCCCTGCTTACAAACGTAGGCGATGATTTTGAAATAGGCACTGGCTTCTTCCCCAATATCCACCCCGATGATAAGGGCGGCGTTTCCATAGGCGGCGGCTCACTGTGGATGCTGCAAACCGGCGATGATGCCCGTCAAAAGGCCTCTTGGGAATTCATCAAATACATGATATCCCCCGATGTACAGGCTTTCTGGAATGCACAGACCGGTTACTTCCCCATTACCGTTGCAACACACGAGCTTGACGCTTTCAAGGAAAACCTTGAAAAATTCCCGCAGTTCGGCACTGCTATAAGACAGCTGCACAGCACTGCACCCGAATATGCGGGCAGCCTGCTGAGCGTATTCCCCGAATCCCGCGCGCTGGTTGAAACCTATACCGAAAGGCTTATAAACGGCGAAGTTACAGTAGACGAAGCTGTTCAAAAGCTGGCAGCGGAAGTAAACTCTGCAATAGAAATATACAACCTTACTAACTAATAGGCGTTGTAATTTTTAAAACCACAAAAATCGCGAGAGGCAAAAACCTCTCGCTTTTATTATTTTCTCATACATGTTAAAATATAAAAAACAAATAAAAAGGAGTATTTTATGAGGAGCGACATTGAAATTGCGCAGAGCGTTGAAACGGAGCCTATAAGCCTGGTAGCCAAAAAATGTTCCATAAACGATGAATATTTAGTGCCTTACGGCAGTAACAAGGCAAAAGTCCGTCTAAATTTTCTTGACGGTAAAGAATTAAAAGGTAAACTCATACTGGTTACCGCAATAACACCAACGCCCGCAGGGGAAGGAAAAACCACCACATCCGTAGGTCTTGCTGACAGTCTTAGCAGGATAGGTAAAAATGTATGCGTGGCGTTAAGAGAGCCTTCATTGGGACCAGTATTTGGCATAAAAGGCGGAGCCGCCGGAGGCGGCTACGCACAGGTTGTGCCTATGGAGGATATAAACCTGCATTTTACGGGAGATTTTCATGCCATAGGTGCGGCAAACAACCTGCTGTGCGCCATGGTTGATAACCATATACACCAAGGCAATGAATTAAATATAGACCCTAAGCGCATTATTATAAGGCGCGCAGTAGATATGAACGACAGGTTTCTGCGCCAAATAGTAGGCGGGCTTGGCGCAAGGGCAAACGGAAATGTACGGCAGGACGGCTTTGACATAACCGTCGCAAGCGAAGTTATGGCCGTGCTATGTCTTGCCACAAGTATAGAAAACCTAAAGGAAAAGCTTGGGAATATAATAATAGGCTATACCTATAATAATGAACCTATAAAAGCAAGCGATTTACACGCCGAGGGTGCTATGACTGCACTCCTTCGCGATGCGCTTATGCCAAACCTAGTACAGACGCTTGAAGGCACCCCCGCATTTGTACATGGCGGTCCTTTTGCAAACATAGCCCACGGCTGTAACAGCGTAATGGCAACGCGCATGGCGCTAAGTACTGCCGATTATGTTGTTACTGAAGCCGGCTTCGGAGCAGACCTTGGGGCGGAAAAATTCCTAGATATAAAATGCCGAACTGCCGGTCTTGTACCTGATGCGGTAATAATAGTTGCGACCATAAGGGCGCTTAAAATGCATGGGGGACTAAATAAAGATGAGCTTAAGCAAGAAAACCTTTCCGCACTTAAGAAAGGTATGCCAAACCTATTGCAGCATGTAGAAAATATTCGCAAGGTATTTGAGCTTAACTGCGCTGTCGCAATAAACCGTTTCCCAAGCGATACCGAAAACGAAATAGCCCTTGTTAAAGAAGAATGTGAAAATATGGGCGTTAAGGCTATACTTAGCGAAGTATGGGAAAAAGGCGGAGAAGGTGGTATAGAGCTTGCCGAAGAAGCTGTAAAGCTTTGTGATATGCCATCGGACTTTAATTTCGCATATGATGAAAGCGACAGTTTAGAAGATAAAATATATAAAATATCAACTAAAATATACCATGCAGATGGCGTTATTTATAGCCCTGAAGCCAAGAGAGAGCTTAATAGGCTGCAAAAAGCAGGATATGGAAATCTCCCTGTATGTATGGCTAAAACGCAGTATTCCTTTAGCGACAACCCAAAGCTGCTGGGTACGCCAAGGGATTTCAAAATAAATGTATCGCAGATTAAAATAAGCGCGGGCGCAGGCTTTGTTGTAGCGCTCACAGGTGATATTATGACTATGCCCGGGCTTCCCAAGAAACCCAGCGCTGAAAACATAGATGTGGACAGTATCGGCAAAATAACCGGGCTATTTTAACAGACTTTACTTAAGCTAAAAGCTGTGTTAATATCTAGCCATAGACAATAGAAAGAGGAGGTAACGTCTTGTTCACATTGCCCAAATATTCTGAGCCTGATTTTTCTAAGCTCACAAACTGCCCCGACGCCGTTTTTACGCCATGCCCTAAGGACGGTGTCGCCCCTGAAAACTACCACGCCATGAGTATATATCCTGAGTATTTCAGGGTGGATGGTAATTGGCTTCTTGCTGAGGAAAGCCGTATGGACTGTGTACCCGTGCTTGAAAACGGCAAAATATTTATAAAGGAATTCCGTAACCTTAAAAAAGGCGAGCTTGTCGCCGTAGGTAGAACCGAGGATGGCAGCGAAGGCTTATTCCTGCACGAGCACCCCTTTACAAGCGAAACTGACGAGGAGCAGGCGTTCGCATTTAGGCAGAATAGGTCTCGCGAAACCGCTTTCTCTAAGGATTATGACGATTTATATGAGCTACTCCGCTATGAAAAAGATAACGGCAAAATACTATGGGTAATGGGTCCCGCCTGCGCCTTTGACGCAGATACTAGAAATGGGCTATCCGCTCTCATAAAAAAAGGCTATATGCATGCACTTCTTGCGGGCAACGCCCTCACCACGCATGACCTTGAGGCAGGTCTTTTCGGAACGGCTCTAGGACAGGATGTATATACCCAACGCTCCATACCTAATGGGCACTATTGTCACCTTGACCTTATAAATAAAGCCCGCCTTGCAGGCTCGCTTGAGGAATGTATAAAACAATACGACATTAAGGACGGTATAATAAAAACCTGCATAGAAGAAAATGTTCCGATAGTATTAGCAGGCTCAATAAGGGATGACGGTCCTCTCCCCAGCGTATATGCAAATGCTTATGAGGCGCAGGACGCTATGCGAAATGAAGTGCGCGATGCCACAACAATTATTGCCCTTGCCACAACCCTGCATACAATAGCGGTAGGCAATATGACTCCATCTTATAGGCTGGTAAACGGCACAGTACGCCCCGTGTACTTCTACAGTGTGGATGTATCCGAGTTCCCCTTAAATAAATTACAAGACAGAGGCAGCCTTTCAAGCCGCACAATAGTCGCCAATGTGCAGGACTTTGTAAGCCAGCTCGCAGCAAGAATATAACAAGTACTTATATTATACGCATAAAGACTTTGCTCCTTATGCGTAGTTTTTTTGCAGCTGTAATAATATTAATTTAACATTGAATTATAGTAAAAAACTTTTGAAATCGTTCCCGAAAACCTTTTCATAAAAATCATTTTTCTCAAAAAACCTTAAAATTATGGCTTTTTGCTTCGTATTTTGCCTTTTTTTAGGATTTTTGTTGTACTTGACTAACTATCAATTTTGGTGGTATAATTTTTTTAGTGCGCAAGATAGCGTAAATAACAATTTATAAAAGGAGGAAATTTATGCGTAAATTTATCGCAACACTTTTAGCTCTTGTGTTGGCGCTAGGTTTAGTGCCCACTATGGCTGAGGATCTTAACATCACCCTGTTCCACAACAAGGTTGAAATTGCCGAGCCTCTTCAGGCATTTGCAAAACTCTATTCAGACAAAACTGAAGGCGTAACCGTAAACATTGAAACCTTAGGCGGCGGCGCCGACTACTCAGGCAACCTCACAGCTAAGCTCACCGCTGAATCTATGCCCGACATATTCGTTATTGAAGGCGATGGCGACTATAAGCTTTGGCAGGAATATGTAACCGACCTTAGCGACGAAAAATGGAACGAAGAAACCACTCTCGCCTACAAAGATCCCGAAGGCAAGGTAGTAGGCTTCCCCGTATCTATAGAAGGTTTCGGTCTTGGCTACAATGTAGAGCTGCTTAAAAAAGCGGATGTAGACCCTGCCACCCTTACCACATTCACAGCCCTCAAAGAAGCTTTCGAAAAGATAGACGGCATGAAGGGCGAACTCGGTCTTGATTCAGTAGTATCCATGGGCGCAAGCGTAGCCGGCGGTACATGGTGGGTAGCAGGTCATCACAACTTCTCAATCTACCTTGGCGGCGGTCTTGATTTTGAAGACACTTCCATAATAGATATGTTCAACAAAGGCGAAATTGATGAAGAGCGCCTCAACGATTATGCAAAATACGTACAGCTTCTATTCCAATTCTCCGACAGGGAAGTTACTACAAACGGCACCTATGACGATCAGCTTGCAGCATTCGTAAACAAAAAAGCGGCATTCATACATCAGGGCAACTGGATAGACCCCAGCCTCGCCAAGATGAATGTAGACTTTGAGTATGACTACATCTCCCACCCCTTTAACGATAAGCAGGAGCATAAAGGTCTGTACCTGTTTGCCCCCAGCTTCTATGTAGTAAACAGTAAAAACACCCCTGAGAAAATTCAGGCAGCTAAAGATTTCCTTGAGTTCCTAGTATTCTCCGAGGAAGGTGCGGACTACATGGTAAACGGCGCAGGCATGGTACCTGCATTCGCCAATGTAACGCTTCAGCCCTCGGGCGGCTTCTCAAAGGCTCTCGTGCGCGCAAACGCAGAAGGCGGCAACCACGGCGTATTCTTTGGCAAGCTTCCTCCCGGAACCGGTCAGGATATACTCGCCCCCATTTTCGATTTGTTCGCACAGGATCCAAGCGATGAAAATATGAACTACTTTATAGAGGACATAAAGGGCGCAGCAAAAACCGTATCCGAAAAACAATAAGGCTTTATTTAAGGCAGGCGCAGTATGCGCCTGCCTTTTTCCTATCAATTCATAGGATATTAGTAAAGGAGCAATACAATGAAAAGAAGCAAAGTATGGGATGCAGTGTTCCTTGCCCCATGCATTTTCGCTCTAATTATGGTGGTACTGATACCCTTCGTACAGGGCGTCAGTTTCTCCCTCACCGATTGGAACGGCGTACGCTCTGAAATACACTATGTTGGCTTTGATAATTACAAGGATATGTTTAACTCTGTAGAGTTTCTTTATTCCTTTAGAATTACTCTGTTATACACCCTAATTAATGTAATAATGGTAAACATAGTCGCCTTCCTTTTGGCACTGCTTGTCACAAGCAGGGTTAGAGGAAAAAATTTATACCGCGCCGCATTTTTCGTTCCGAACCTTATAGGCGGCATAGTGCTTGGCTATACATGGCAGTTTATGTTTAATGACTTTTTTACTGCCATAGGTAAAAGTCTTGGCATAGGCTGGATGTCCTCCAGTATGATAGCGAATAAAAACCTAGTGCTATTGGCAATGTCCATAGTAAACACCTGGCAATATGCGGGCTATATAATGCTTATATTTGTAGCTGGCATACAATCTACATCGCAGGAGGTAATGGAAGCTGCAACGGTAGATGGCGCAAGCTATATCCAAAGGGTAGTAAAAATACTGATACCTATGATAGCAAGTTCATTCACTATTTCGCTGTTCCTTACTATCACCAATTCTTTTAAAGCTTTTGACTTAAACGTTGCGCTCACAAACGGCGGTCCTTCAATGCGCTTCATGGGCAGCGTAGTTAAATCCAGCCAATTATTAGCGCTTACGATATACAATAAGTCTATTACCTCTAAGGAGTTGGCTAAGGGGCAGGCGATGAGCGTAGTATTCTTCCTAATGCTGGTAGTATTCTCACTCTTGCAGGTATACATAAGTAAAAAGAGGGAGGTGGAAGCATAATGGCAGATGCTCTGCATTTAGACGCAGTTGGTCAAAAACAGCAGCACAGTAAGGCAAAGCGTATCGCACTTGAAATATTCGCCATAATACTTATGCTGGTTGTACTGTCCCCCTTTGTGATAGTGTTATTCAACTCCACTAAAACATTTGACCACATTACTCGCGATCCGGTTTCCCCGCCTGAAAACTGGGAAAATCTCCGTATAAACATTGAAGCCGTAATGCACGACCCCACCACCGATTTTATAGGTGCGTTTAAAGATTCGGCAATTATAACTGTACTGTCGCTGGTGGTAATAGTAATATTTTCCGCAATGGCTGCATGGGTGCTTGTTAGGAATAAGTCTAAGTTTTCCAACTTCACATTCATGATGTTTGTAGCCGCCATGGTTATACCTTTTCAGGTAGTTATGTATCCTTTGGTATATTTCCTAAAATCTATAGGGGATTTCCTTGGTACAAGGATGCTGGGTACATACCACGGCATAGTTTTTGCCTACCTTGGCTTTGGCTGCTCGCTATCCATATTTGTATTCCATGGTTTTATAAAGAGCATACCGCTTGCGCTTGAAGAGAGCGCATTCATAGACGGTTGCTCGCAGCCCGGCGTGTTCTTTAAGATTATACTTCCATTGCTTGTACCTACCATAACTACTGTCGCAATACTAAACGGCATATGGATTTGGAATGACTATCTCCTCCCCCTGCTTGTGCTTGGCGGAAACGGAGAAGTACAGACCATACCCCTTGCTGTTACGGCATTTGCCGGTTCTTACGTAAAGCAATGGAACCTTATTATGACCGCAGCCCTGCTTGCCATGGTACCCATAGTTGTGCTATTCATATTCGCACAGAAATACATTATCCGCGGTATGGTGGAAGGCGCAATAAAATAACAATATAACTTACTACAAACCCTGTTTTTTCGGGGTTTGTTTACTTATATTTTACCTAAAAATAACATAAGCTTCATATTGTTGCTTTATTATAATACTGGATAAGTGTACGGGAGGCTACAGTATGAAAAAAATAGTTATATATAAAAGTAAATACGGCGCAACAAAGCGCTACGCACTTTGCATTGCTGATAAGCTTATCTGCGATGCTGTTTCTATGGATGCCATAAGCCCTGAAAAACTAAACAACTACGATATTATTATAATAGGCAGCCATATACGCATGTTTAAGATATGCTTTTCGGGTTTTGTGCATACCTATGCAGATATACTCAAGAATAAAAAAATAGTTTTCTTTGCGGTTGGCGCCATGCCCCCTGAAACACCTAAGGAGCAGGAAAAATTAAGGGCAGAAGCGCTTGATAACTTCCTAACAGATGCGCCGCTATATTACTTAAAGGGCGATTGGAATAAAGAAGATATGTCTTTCTTTGACCGCCTAATAGCAAATATAGCTGAAAAAGCCATATTGAAAAAGTTCCCTAAAAAGCTGGCGGAATTTAAAGAAAGCGGCTTTAATGAAAGCGCCATAGCCCCTATAACTGAAAGTGTACAAGAAATAGAAGAAGGCTGACACCCACCTAAAATATAATGCAATTATTAACTAATAGTATACATAAATAAGTTCAGCTTGTCTTGCCTATACATCGTACTCATGCTAGAATGTTTGAGCAAAGGAGGCGGCTATGCAAGACAAGAAAGACTTTAATTTAAACACGATTTTATACCGTATAGTAAGCGGTGTACTTATAGGCGGAGGCGCCATACTGCCGGGGGTATCAGGCGGAGTAATGTGCGTAATATTCGGTGTATATAGACCACTTATGGAGCTGCTTTCAAGACCCTTTGTGGCTATTAAGAAATACTGGAAGATGTTCGCTTTTATATTCTTGGGCGTTGCTATAGGCTTTGTAGGCATAGCAAAGCTTGTGGGCGGGCTTTTTGAAAAGTATGAATTTCAAATGCTATGCTTATTTATTGGGCTTATACTGGGTACTGTACCTATGCTTTATAAAACCGCACAGGAATATTCTAAATCAAAAAAAGATGATATTATCGCCCTAGTAAGCGCGTTTGTGGTACTGCTCATAGTTTTATTGCTGCTTAAGTCTGGCGATGCCATGCAGTTTGAGCTAAATACTTTACTTGCATTTATAAGCGGCGTAGTATGGGGTTTCAGCCTGGTTGTACCTGGGCTTTCAAGTTCCAGCTTGCTTATATACATGGGATTGTATGAAAATATAATGCTTGAAGTAGGTAAGCTCAATATGGGAATCATTATCCCCCTTATGGCGGGTATATTGCTTGTTGCAGTGCTGTTTGCACGCATTATAGACAGCCTGTTTGAAAAACACAACAGCATAGCCTCCCACGCAGTTATAGGGCTTGTACTTGCTTCAACCATATCCATTATTCCCTCATTTACAGATACAAAAGCAATAATTATAGGTGCGCTGCTTATAGCTTTGGGTTTTGTAGGCGCTCTTCAGCTTGATAAGTGGCAGGTAAGCATAAAGAAAGAGTAAATTAAACACGTCAACTCATGTCCTAATATAGCCTATATTATATTAAGTGGGATTATTGCCCGAATTTTAATAATTTTACAGGCTTATTGGGAGGTGTTGATTCGTAAATTGACTAAACGTAACAATAAAGTGGTGTCACAACCCAAAAATGCGGGCAGCGATAATGTGCAGGATATGGCAATTGAGAAGCTTAAAGAGGCTATTTCTCTTGGAGAATTAAAGCTGCCCGAGCTATTAAGATTATTACCCAAAGAAAACAGCACTGAAGAACAATTATCCGATAATGAGCTTCCCATAGGCTGGAAGATTGTAGACTGCGATAGCTGAACACCAAAAAATATACGCTTGGATTTTCTCCAAGCGTATTTTTTTCACTTATTATTTTGCGTTACCTGTGATACAGCTTTTTAGTTTGATACATAGGTTCGCTGGTTAGGTTTACCCCAAGGCGGCGGAATATATTCTCATCAACCTGAGATAGTATTACTGATGTATGTACTTCCGCTCCCCTTAATTTAGGCAACATCTCCATAGCAAGGCGCGCTTCATCGCTTGACGCCGCGGTAATGGATAGAGCTATTAATATTTCATCGCTATGAAGACGCGGGTTTTTATTGCCAAGGTAGCTGCACTTAAGCTCCTGCACAGGACCTATTACTTCAGGAGGTATAAGCTTTACAGGTTTTTCTATACCCGCTATATGTTTTACCGCGTTTAATATAAGAGCCGCAGATGCGCCAAGTAATGAGCTTGTTTTAGAAGTAATTATAGTACCGTCAAGTAGCTGTATAGCTGCTGCCGGCGCGCCCGTCTGTTGTGCCCGTTTTCTTGCAGCAGCAAGTACAGGTCTATCATCATCGGATAATTCCAGCTGCCTCATAATAAGCTGCAGCTTGTTTACTTCTTCTTCGCCTATAAGACCCTTCCTCTGCTCACATAGCGCAGTGTAAAGCCTGCGTATAACCTCCTGTTTAGCAGCTGAAACGCAGACTTCCTCATCTATTATTACATCCCTTATCATGTTTACCCCCATATCCGTTGGGGATTTGTAAGGGGATTCGCCCCAAATAAGCTTAAATATATTGTTAAGTATGGGGAATACATCTATATCTCGGTTGTAGTTTATCGCCTGCACATCATAGTGTTCCAGATGAAAAGGATCCAGCATAGTTACATCACCTAAATCCACAGTGGCAGCCTCATATGCCATATTTATAGGATGACGCAGCGGCAAATTCCACACGGGGAAGGTTTCAAACTTTGCATAGCCCGCGCGCCTACCTATCTTGTGTTCATGGTATAGTTGACTTAGGCATACAGCCATTTTACCGGAACCAGGTCCCGGCGCAGTTACAAGCACCAAGGAACGCTCCGTGGGTACAAAATCATTCCTCCCGTAGCCTTTATCGCTAACTACAAGGCTTGTATTTGAAGGATAGCCTGGTATGGAATAATGCAGATAAACCTTTATGCCCTGTGTACGCAGCTTGCGTCTGAAAGTAATTACGCTACTCTGCTTTTCATACTGGGTTATTACAACGCCCGATACCTTAATATCGTATGCCGTAAACGCATCTATATAACGGAGTACCTCGTCATCGTAGGTTATGCCAAGGTCTCCCCTTTTTTTGTTTTTTTCTATATCATCAGCGCATATACATACTATTACTTCGCACTGCTCTTTCATTTTAAGCAGCATACTAATCTTGCTGTCGGGCTTAAAACCGGGCAGTACCCTTGCTGCGTGGAAATCGTCAAAAAGCTTGCCGCCAAGCTCCAGATACAGCTTGCCGCCGAAATAATCTATGCGCTTTTTAATTTGTTCTGATTGTAATTCAGTATATTTATAGTGATCAAAGCCTAGCTCCATCACCTCTCAACCTCCGGGTTAAAGCCTAGGCGTTTCAGCGTTTCTACTACAAAGCTCTCGCGGTATTCATCACCCTTTTGGCGCAGAGATACGCTCTTATAAAACTCCTCACAGGCTTTTTCATAGGGTATATCCATTAGGTTTGCTATTATGCGTGTACTCCTGTCCACAAGCTTTTTGTTGGTGGGGAGTACCTGTATCATCCAGTTGCCCCATACCCTGCCCATCTTAGCCATGGTAGCAGTACTCAGCACATTAAACGCAAGCTTTACCATTACATGCGTCATTAAATTCATGCTGCTCTTTTTAAGCTTAACAGGCACATGTATTTCTTTTTCTGCTATACTGCCCTTTGGTATTTCTCCAAGGCGAATAGCGCAGGCAAAGTCAAAATTAGGGGTTTCCTTGTTGAACCAAGAAACAGCCTTATCGCAGGCGGAGCCGTTTATATCAACCAGCACTAACCCTGCAGGACGTTTCTCCCAGCGGGCGGGGTCGCTGCTGTTGCCTATATCATACTTAAATACCTCTTCCGAGCCTACCTTGGGAGGATTATCTATTATGCTCTGTGAGGCATTCATTTCAATATAGTCTTCCACAGTCCAATCAAGACCTTTTACAGGGCGCAGGAAAAGCTGCTTCCACGCCACATCGCCGGGGTACAGCGGATCTTTTACATAAGCCCAGCTAAGCGGACCTTCCTCACCTTTTTTGCGGAAAGGCGGCAAGGTAAATGTAGGCTGACGCTCTGTTGTATCTGTCATTATATCAAGCAAATAGTTATGAGTTGTGTATGTGATTAAGCCGTTATTATTATATGTATCCGCTTCAAGTTCAACGGCTCTAGCTAACCCTTTTAACGCATCTCCACTGCGCAAATCATTGCTTAATCTTTCAAATTCACTCGCGTATTCATCACCCGTAAGCGAAACCGTGCCAAGGCAGGAGTATTCTTCAGCCGTTAAATTTTTCTTAAGCCAAATATCAGCAGCCATTTCAAGCGCTGCGCCCGCCACAAGCAGCTCCACCGTAGTAACCTGCATACGGGTTGAGCCTGAAACTGCCATGTTGCCTACATATAGCGGCATAAATATTATATTCTCCCTTTCAAATACTTTGCGGCAGCGCTCTAAATGCTTAGACAGTATTTCCTTTGGGTTGCAAAATAGATAATACGTGCGGCAGCCTTGCTTATCCGCCTCTATCGCGGAGCCATTTATAGATGCTGAAAGCCCGCACTCGGCAAGGGCTATTACCACATCCCCCTCGCCTACACCCGCTTCCTGTATTTGTCTTGCGCCAAATGTCATATAGTCTTCAAAGTTTTCAACAGCCTGAACAAGCGCCCTATCGCCGCCGGTTGTAAAGCTGTTTGTTGTTTTCATAAGTTGAATAAACTTTTCGCTATACTGGGGCAACACCTGCGTTAATTCCAAAAAATAACGCCTCCATGTGGCATCAAGTTGTATAGCCATGCGTCCTGAAGCACCTACACTTGAAAATAGTACGGTTTTCCTCTCATCCATACAGCGCACTATATCATTTACCAAGCTTTTAAACTCTTCGCTATCAAAAGCCTTTTTAGCTACAGGACCTATATTTACATCCGCATCCAGTATGCACTTTACACCCTCAGCCGTATCGCGGCTAATTATTGCACTTAAATTTTTAGTTATTGGGTTTGATTGTTCTGTAGGTATAACCCCTAAATGAAACTGTTTTTCGTTTTCACAAAAATCCTTCGCANCCTGTTTGTAATCCATTGTATGCTCCTTAAATTATATTTTCCTACATTCTAACCCTGTGCATAAAACTTTGCAAGTATAATACACAAAAAAGCTGCCCGCGAGGGGCAGCCATAAGATTAATGTGTATTATTCGCCTTTTGCGGCGTGTTCGCCGGCTATCCTACCAAATACAAGGTAATCAACTATTGCGTTTCCGCCTAAACGGTTTGCGCCGTGTACTACGCCCGTGATTTCACCTGCACAGTATAGACCCTTTACTATTGAGCCATCGGGACGAAGTGCATGGGTATGTTCGTCTATCTCTACACCGCCCATTGTATGGTGAGCCGCAGTCTTTCTCTCGTAAGATATGAAAGGTCCCTCGCCAAGAGGCATAGAGTAAGATGCCCTATGGAATTTATCAACCTTCTGCTCGCTTGCGTATTCGTTGTAATACTCAATTTCTTCGCGTACTACATCTTCAGGAAGATTAAGCTGCAAAGCGAGGTCTGCTATATCCTTGGCATATATATAGCCAGATACCTTGTTTTCTACTAGATAAGGCACGGATTGACCTGCAAGTGAACGAAGCTCTTCATATTCTGCGGTGGGGCGGCATACCATGTATACAAGACCGTCTGTCTGCTGCATGAAGGCTAAGGACATTTCGTCCCTCCTGCCGTCCTCACGAACAAAGCGCTTACCCTCTTTGTTAAGGAATATGCTGGTACCGGACTGCAATAGGTTGTCATTTAGCATACCGGTTTTTGGGTTGCAATAGGGAAGCATTTGAAGCTGTTCCATGTTTACAAGGTTTGCACCTGCTGCTTCAGCCATAAATATACCATCGCCGGTTACACCTGAAAGGTTAGTAGTACCCACATTTTTACCAAGGTCCGGCCATTTATCGCCTTCACAGTATTTTTGCCTTAGCTCTACATTACCTGCAAAGCCTCCGGTTGAAAGTACGACGCCTTTATTTGCGTATAAAGTAACTTTGTTACCGTCTTTACCTACGGCATTTACGCCTACTACGGCATCACCATCCATTATTAGGCTCTTGCCCTCGGTATCGGTAAATTCAGTGTAGTTTTCGCTATCTTTAAGCTGTCCTCTAAGGGCGCTTATATAGCCTGTGCCGTTTGGCATTACCGCCTGGTGTGAACGGGGATACATTGCTCCGCCGCCATGGTGTACATTTTCTGCAAATTCCTGTCCAAGGCTTTCCAGCCAGTGAAGACCGGCTTCCGCATTACCCGCAAGTATTTTAACCATATCAATTTCTGCTACCTTGTCGCCGCCATTCCAAGTTTGTAACGCGAACCAATTGGCAGAGTCAAACATGGTTTTGTCTGAAGCTTTGTAAGCTTCAAACTCTTCCCTTACAGCATCCTGAAGGGCTTTGTGTTCATCGTTTACGGGGTCTTCTGCTAGGGCATCTTCAATCATGGTATCAAGCGCAGGTGCGCGCTCTGCCTGATATTTATTATCCTGCCTCGCAGGGTCGGGAGCGTTGTAGAAACCACCAACAACAAGCGAGTTTCCGCCGAGTATACCGGTTTTTTCAATAAGTATTACACTTGCACCGNTTTCAAGTGCGGTTACCGCTGCCGTAAGACCTGCTCCACCGCCGCCTACTATTACTACATCAGCTGTGAGCTCTATATCTTCTACAGGTTCTTTAGGGAACTTTTCAGATAGAGCCTTTACATCGCCGCCGGCTTCCTCAACACAGACCTTTACCGCATTTTTAAGCACTGCAGAACTTATAGTTGCACCTGTGACTGAATCAACTGCGAGGGACTGCTTTTCAATAATATCTTCCGCCACCTTTTCCATGGCGTAATCGCCTATACCGGGCGTTTCCATATGGTCGAGCACTTCGATTTTTTCGATACTGTCAGCAGTAAATGTAACCTTTACACTAACTGGACCGTTCATTCCGTTTACAGTTTTCTCGTATTCGCCTGCTTTAAACTTGCTTTCAGCAATTACACCAACTCCAAGCAGCATAGCAAGACTTAATAAAACCGCAAATGATTTTCTGATTTTCAAGAAATATTCCTCCTTCATTTTTTTGAAAGACACAGTTGTTAGCATTGTCTTTCTTTAACTACATTCTAAATTTAAAACCAAGCCTAGTCAATACAAATTGCACAAAAAATCACCAAACATTCAATTCTAGTGGGTCATTTTCCGCCCGCATTATAGACCAAAAACACCCTTACGAACGCATGTACCGTAAGGGTGTTTATAATAACAGCTTTACTATTTTTCAAGCGCGGGGTATTTGGACTTTTGAGTATATTTGGTGTGCAATAGGTGGTGGGCCTTATAGCTGTTGGGCTCCTCAAGGAACTCTTCATATAATTTTATTATGCTGGGATTCTCGTGGCTCTTGCGCAGAGGCTTTTCAGCGTCCGCACTGTATAAAGCTTTCGCCCTTTCAATGCGCGGGTCTACATCTATACGCTCCTGCGCTGGCACTATCGGCTGACCGCCTCCCGTTACACAGCCGCCGGGGCAGCCCATTACCTCTATAAAATGATATTCTTTTTCACCAGCCTTTATTGTTTCAAGCAGCTCTTTAGCGTTTGCAGTTCCATGTACAACTGCTACATTTATAGTATTATCGCCAATTTTTATGCTGGCTTCTTTTATGTTTTTAACTCCGCGCACCTGATGAAAATCAAGTTCTTCAAGGCTTTCGCCTGTTAAGACATCGTAAGCCGTGCGGAGTGCGGCTTCCATAACGCCGCCGGTTGTACCGAATATTACGCTTGCGCCTGTACTCTCACCAAACGCAGAGTCAAAATCCTCATCAGGCAGCCTTGCAAAGTCTATACCAGCGGTTTTAATCATGCGTGCAAGTTCCCTTGTTGTAAGCACAGCATCTACATCGGGGTAGCCATTTGCAGCAAGCTCAGGACGCTTTGCCTCATATTTTTTGGCAGTACAAGGCATTATTGATACCACGCGTATTTTTTCTACCGGTATATCCATTTTTTCTGCATAATAGCTCTTTACTATGGCTCCAAGCATTTCGTGAGGGGATTTACAGCTTGAAAGGTTGGGTATAAACTCCGGATAGTAGGCTTCGCAGTAGGATATCCAGCCGGGCGAGCATGAAGTAATCATAGGCAACACCCCGCCTGTCTTTATGCGGTTCACGAGCTCTACCGCTTCTTCCATTATTGTTAAGTCGGCAGCAAAATCGGTATCAAACACCTTGTCAAAAGAAAGTCTGCGCAGCGCAGCTGCCATCTTACCGGTTACATTTGTGCCCATGGGCATACCGAATTCTTCCCCAAGCGCAGCCCTTACAGCAGGTGCCGTCTGCACTACAGTATATAGAGAATCGTCCGCAAGCATATCCCACACACGGTCTATCTCATTTCTGGTATACAGCGCGCCAACGGGGCAGGCTGCTATACACTGACCGCAGCGAATGCAGGCGGTTTGATTTATAGGCAGCTCCCAAGGGGATTCTATGCTTGTTTTAAAGCCGCGGTTCACCGCGCCTATTACGCCGCAGCCTTGGGTTTTACTGCATGCGGCAACGCATCTTCTGCACAGTATACACTTGTTGTTATCGCGCACTATACTGACTGAAGATTCATCAATTTCGTAGTGGGTACGCTCTCCGCCTAGGGCTTCGCCATCTTCTATGCCAAGCTCCAGCGAAAGCTTTTGAAGCTCACAGTTTTGGCTTCTTACACAGGACAGACACTTTTTGTCATGGTTGCTGAGTATAAGTTCAAGTATAGTCCTGCGCGCCTCTCTAACTCTAGGGGTGTTGGTTTTGACAACCATGCCGTCCTGCGCTTCAAGCACACAGCTTGCCTGCAAATTTCTAGCGCCGGCATCTACCACGCATATCCTGCAAGCGCCTATTTCGTTAAGGTCTTTAAGAAAACAGAGCGTGGGGATATGTATATGCGCTTTGCGGGCTGCCTCGAGTACCGTTGTACCCTTCTCTACCTTAACTTCAGTACCGTCTATAGTTAATGTAATCATTTAATCCTCCATCAAACCTTAATGATTGCGTTGAAGCGACATTTCTCTATGCAAGATAGGCACTTTGTGCATTTATCGATGTCTATATGATGCTGCTGGCGCACATCGCCGGAGATAGCGCCGACGGGACATACCCTAGCACAGGCAGTACAGCCGCGGCAATCCTCGGTGATTTCAAGATGCACTAGGCTCTTGCAATGATGTGCGGGACAACGTTTCTCATATATATGCGCTTCGTATTCATCTCTAAAGTAGCGAAGCGTTGAGAGTACAGGGTTTGGCGCAGTCTGCCCAAGGCCGCAAAGCGATGAGGAACTTATAGTCCTCGCAAGGCGCTCCAGCCTCTCTATATCGCCATCTTCGCCCTTACCTTCTACTATGCGGTTTAGTATTTCAAGCATGCGCTTTGTACCTAAACGGCATGGAGTACATTTGCCACAGCTTTCCTCAACAGTAAAATCAAGGAAGAAACGGGCGATATCCACCATGCAGTTATCTTCGTCCATTACTACCATACCGCCGGAACCCATCATTGAGCCGATTTCGATTAGAGAATCGTACTCTATTGGTACATCAAGTAGCGATGCGGGTATACAGCCGCCTGAAGGACCGCCGGTTTGTACGGCCTTAAACTTCTTGTTTTTGGGTATTCCACCGCCTATATCGTATATTACGGTTCTAAGCGGTGTTCCCATGGGTACTTCAACAAGACCAGTATTGTTTATCTTGCCGCCAAGCGCAAAAACCTTTGTACCGGGGGAGCGTTCGGTTCCCATTGAGTGGAACCATTCAATACCTTTATTAATAATAGGCGGAACGTTTGCATATGTTTCAACGTTGTTTATATTGGTGGGCTTAGCAAATAGACCGCTCACCGCAGGGAACGGGGGCTTGGGCTTTGGCTCACCGCGCTTACCCTCTATTGATGCCATAAGCGCCGTTTCCTCGCCGCATACAAATGCGCCCGCGCCAAGGCGAAGGTTTATATCGAAGGAGAAATCGCTGCCCAGTATGTTTTTACCTAGCAGACCATATTCCCTAGCTTGTTTAATTGCAGTTTTAAGACGTTCAACGGCTATTGGGTATTCCGCGCGCACGTATATATAGCCTTCGTCAGAACCTATTGCATACCCGCATATAGCCATGGCTTCAAGCACGCTATGCGGGTCGCCCTCAAGGACGGACCTATCCATAAATGCACCGGGATCGCCCTCATCAGCATTGCAAATTACATATTTTTTATCCGCCTTGCTATTTGCGGCAAACTGCCATTTGTTTCCGGCAGGGAAGCCTCCGCCGCCCCTACCCCTGAGGTTTGCTGCTTTTATATGGTCTATTACCTCCTGCGGGCTCATCTCGGTTAGGCATTTTGCAAGCGCCATATAACCGTCAAAAGCGATATATTCGTCTATATTTTCCGGGTCTATAACGCCACAATTACGAAGGGCAACCCTAGTTTGATGTTTATAGAAGGATATCTCATCAAGGGGTTTTCCTGCATCGGGATGTTCGCCTTTTTCGGCATATACAAGGCGGCGAACCACCCTGCCCTTAAGGAGATGTTCCTCTACTATTTCCTTTACATCCGCCGGCTTCACATGAGAATAGAAAGTACCTTCAGGGTATACTATTACAACCGGTCCCGCTTCGCATAGACCAAAACAGCCTGTGCGTATTACCTTAATCTCGTTTTCTAGATCATGATCTGCGAGTTGTTTTTCAAACTGCTCTATTATTAAATCTGAACCTGAGGATGTACAGCCCGTGCCGCCACAGACTAGAACATGCGAACGAAATAATTCCATTTTCCCTCCTTATTTAGGCGTCTTCCTGAGAGCCTATCGCATACTCGGCAATGGGTCTGCCGTTTACTATATGCTCAAGCACTATGCGCCTTGCCTTTTCAGGCGTGAGTTTTATATATGTAACCTTTTCCATGCCGGGGATAATTACATCCGCCATGGGCTCATGCTGGCACAGACCTATACAGCCTGTCTGTGTTACCTGTACATGGCGTAGCCCCCGCTTTGCGCACTCCTCTATAAAAGCTATCATGACAGGGCGCGCGCCTGCTGCAATGCCGCAGGTTGCCATACCAACCACTACGCGCACGGCTTCCTCTTTATCTTCTTTGCGCATATTTATCTTGTCAAGGGTTTTCTGCCTTATTTCTTTTAATTCTTCCAGTGATTTCATGTAATATATCCTCCCAAACAATCTGCTATATTTTCATCAAGGTAGCCGTGTAGCCACTTTACAACTTCCGGCTCGTTTAAGCTTATTCCGGAAAGCATTTCTTTAATATAAGCGGTATTCATGTTGAATGATTTTTCTCCGGCTTTTATGTTTACCGCAAAGTCCACAGAATCCGGATTACCACTTATGAGCGACAATAATGTTCCTGCCAAATCACCCAGCGGTATACAGTCTATACTGCTTAGCACATATTTTGCACTAACTACAGTGCCCTTACCTAGGCTACTCTCTACCGAAAAGCTTCCCCCTGTAATTTCAGCACTTTGCTTTGTAAGAGGTATTCCAAGCCCTACTTTGCGGGTAGTTCGGCTGCTTACAAAGGGGCTTACTACCGCCTCAACTTGCTCCTTTGGCATACCCTTGCCATCATCGGTTAGTTTAAATGTTAGCCTATCCCCTATCACTTCTATATCGATAGTAATAAGCTTCGCCCCCGCACTTAGGCTGTTTTGAGCAAGGTCCATTATGTGCAGGGAGATATCCCTCATCCCTTAAGATAGGGCTTTAGTATATTAGGCACATCATCCGCAGTTAGCCTGCCATGTACTTCATCGTTTATGGTGATGACAGGCGCAAGACCGCAGGCGCCTATGCAGCGGGTTGCCTCTACCGTAAAAAGACCATCGCCGCTCGTTTTACCTGGCTCAACGTTTAATTCCTCACAAATCCTATCCAGCACCGACTGGCTTCCGCGCACATAGCAGGCAGTACCAAGGCACACGCTTATTAGGTATTTGCCCTTAGGTTCAAGCGCAAACTGGGAATAGAATGTCGCTACTCCATATACTTCGGATAGTGTTACGCCAAGCCCTTCGGCTATACGCACCTGTACGTCCATAGGCACATAACCCATGATGTCCTGTGAGTACTGCATCACCTGCATTAGTGAGCTTGCATCGCCCTTATGCTTTTCTATCTCGATATCTATCAGTTTTAACTGTTCATCTCTCTGCGACAACTGTGTGTTACCTCCTTAAGTCTAATAGTACACCATTGAAGATTCTATCACACTTCATTTCTTTTTTCAGCAATTTTCCGCGCAACAAATAGAAATAAAAAAATAGCGGGCGGATTTTGACCCGCTTATGCCTTCCTTTCAAGGCAGGCAAGTATTGAAGCTATATTATTATCACAATCAAGAGAAAAAATAGGTTCTGAAATATCCCCCAAAGTATGTGCATCGGAAGAGCGCAGTATATTATAACCTTTGGGCGGTACATCGTTTCCATTTACCTCTATGCATTTTATGCCGCTATCAGGCGGTATAAAGCCCAGCATATTAATAATACCATTGCCCCTGAACACATGCGCCGGTACAGGCACCCCGCCAAAACTGCGTATGCCCTCTACCGCCTCTTCGAATGATAACTTAAGCGGGGATATAAGAAGGCTTTCTTCCTCAGACAATATATTATCCTCGCTATCCATATAATACTGCCTTCCGAAATATTCGGGAGAGTTTTTTATCTTCTGCCTATAATTATCGCAGTATTTTGAAAAGCCTTCAGCATTATCTACAGAATTAAAATAACCGAGCAGATGAACCTCTTCCTTAGTGTTAAGTTCAATGCCCGGCAAAAAAAGCACATTGTATTTCTTTGCGTTTTCACTAACCGCACGTAAATTACCTGCGGTATTATGGTCTGTAACCGAGATTACATCCAGCCCCTTTATATGCGCCATAGCGCATATGTTATGGGGCGTCATATCATCATTGCCGCAGGGAGATAGGCAGCTATGAATATGCAAATCGTAAAACAACATCAGCAGGAGGGCAGACCCGCCTTAGCCATTTTTGCACATATGCTGTATGCACTAAGCGGGGATGATAGCACCGCCACCCCTTCTTCCTTTGCTTTATTTAAGGGCGCTTCTTCCATAGTAATATCGTCCGGCAGTATTATGCACGCCATTTCCTTAAGACTTGCAACCGCAACTACATTCATGTGCGTTTGAACCGTAACCCAAGCACAGCCCTCGTTCCCCCTTGCCATTACCCAGCTTAGAAGGTCGCAGGTATAGCCGCTTTTAACCTCATTTTCAAGACCTATATCATGCAAATTTTTAGCGTTTATCAGTTTAGATAGTTCATTTACTTTCATTTTTTATTCCCTCTTTGTATTTGACATATCAACCATCTGCTGTGCCATAACCTTAAGCCTGTCCCTCAGTATGAATATGCAGTCTGTAATATTAAAATATCCCCTTACTATATCCTCCGCAAAAGACCTGCATGTGGGAGAGCCGCAGGAGCCGCAGTCATAGCCCGGAAGGCTTTCCAGTATTTCATTTATACGCTCCATTTTTTCCATAGCGGTTGATACTTCCTCATCAAGCTGCATACTGTAGTTTTCTGGTATAGGAGTATCAAGCATAAAATCAAAGCTGTTAAGCACTCTGCATGGCACCGCATCTTCGGGGCGCTCTAAGGGAAGGTCGCTTATAAGCTGCATTACCTTGTTTCGGGCTACATATTTGTTTTCGTATGTTAGCGGTCCTCCAACGCAGCCTCCTGAACAAGCCGCTCCTTCAAAATAATCAAGATCGCGCAGCCTACCGTTTTCTATCTCCTCAAGCACGTGGGCAACGTTTTCAATACCGTCAACCGCCATGGTCTTGTTTATATTTGCTGCCCTTGATTCCCCGCCGGAATTTGCCCAGCCCACGCCGTAGGGGGTAGCTATCTTGACGTTTTCATCGGCAGATACCTTATTAAGTATAGGGAACACACCGGCATATATATCAAGCATGGATATAACTCCGTCAACTTCGGACTTTTCCTGCCCTATGGGATTTCTAACTGCTGTTACCTTTGCAGCGCAAGGGGTTATAAAGAACACGCCTATCTTATCTTTGGAAACGGAATGTTTTTTAGAGTATTCCGCCCTTGCCATAGTAGCCGCAATTTCCATAGGCTGCTTTACTTTTACAATATTCGGTATAAGTGTTGGGAATTTAATCTGTATCATGCGGGTTATTGCTGGACAGGCTGAAGATATAAGCGGCCTTGGACGGTCCGGGTTTTTAAGCTCCTCCTGCAACAGCCTTGTTGCAATATCCGCTCCCTTTGCAACCTCAAACACATCCGTAAAGCCAATATGTTTAAGCGCCTCAAGTATCACAGCTATGCTCTTTGCATGGTAGAACTGCCCGTAAAGAGATGGCGCAGGTAGGGCTATGCGATGCTCAAAATTTTCAATAATGCCTAAATCGTCCGTCATGGCGACTTTTGCATGATAGCTGCATGTGCGTATACATTCACCGCAGTCTACGCAGCGTTCGTCCATAATATATGCCCTGCCGCCTCTAACCCTAATTGCCTCCATGGGGCAGCGGGTAAGGCAGTTTGTACAACCCTTACATCTGGAGGCTTCAAGTGTTACGGAATGGAAACGTTTATTCACTCTTGCCGCCTCCCATTAGAAAGCCCATTTTTATTTTAGTACCTTTGTTAGGCTCACTTTCTATTTCAAATACATCAGCATTGCGCTTCATATTGGGTATTCCCATGCCTGCGCCAAAGCCCATGCCTTGGGCGATTTCATCGGCGGTGGAATAACCCTCTCTCATAGCGCTTTCTATATCGGGTATACCGGGACCTATGTCCTCAGACACCAGCCATATATAATCCCCATCTAAATCTATACTAAGCGTACCACCAAGTGAATGTATTACTAAATTCATCTCAACCTCATATGCCGCAACGGATATGCGCCTTAGCACAGAACCGCCTATGCCAAGCTTCTTTAGCATATTTTTCATCTTTGTACTGGCTTCACCCGCACGCAGATAATCCCCCTTTTCAACGCTAAAGCTTTCGGCAATCATTTCTCTTCCTCTGTTTCCTCGTTCCAGGTCATAGCAGCGCCCCTAAGCCCGCCGTCATATAAAAGCCCGGCGCAGGTAAACATGGTTTTGTTGGCAGTTAGCACAACAAGATTCATCTGCCGTGCCCTTTCGATTATTTCATCAGAGGGCACCTTGCCGCGGGTGAATATCAGGCATTTAAGGTCTAATATTTCGGCGGTGCGCAGCACATGCATGTTGGTAAGACCTGTTAGCAGTACAGTTTTTTCATTTACAAACGCCAAAACGTCGCTCATAAGGTCAGAACAACATGCACTCATTACCACTAAAGAGAGTTTATCCTCGCCACACAATACACGGGCGTCCAATATGGATACAATGTCTTCTATCGTCATCTGACACCTCCAATGCAGCCATAATAAACTAAAATCCGTGAATAAACAAGCTGTTCATGTTGAAAACAGAACATGATAAACTGGGACTTTGTCTACGGTCTGAAACATAAATTGTTTTTTTTTTGTTTATCTCAAAAAAAGGGTTGACACTACCATTGTTTAATAGTATATTGCTTTCAAGCTGTAGGGTTGTTGGACAGGTTGATATCCATTTTTTGAATAAGGAGATGGTTTTATGCGAAGCGACTATACATTAAAAGAACGCGTTATGAGTACCATTAAAAATACCGGTGTACTCCCCTGTATCAAACTTCATCAAAAAGATGACTGGATAAAATACGCACAAGCTATGTATGATGGAGGCGCTCGTTGTATTGAAGTAACAATGACAACTCCGGGTGTCCTTGAAGCCATTGAGACAATCTCAATGCACTTTAAAGGAAAAATGCACGTTGCTGCAGGAACAGTCCTAGATGCAACCTCTGCGAGAGAAGTTATTTTGCACGGTGGCGATATCATTGTAAACCCTTGTGTCATTGATGATGTTATTGATGTGGCTAATCGTTATCAAGTTCCTATTTTTAGCGGTGCTTTCACGGCTACTGAAGTATTCAATGCTATGCGCAAAGGGGTTACTGCTGTAAAAATTTTTCCAGGAGCACTTGGCGGCGCAAAATACATGACTAATCTCAAAATGGTATTCCCTGAGGTGAATTTGATACCTTCTGGTGGAATAACTGAACAAAATGTAGTGGAGTTTATCAAGTGTGGTGCGTGCGCCGTATCTGGAGCACGAACATTCATGAATTTTGAGATGATAGAAAAAGAAGGAATAGGCTGGGTTACAAAACAGGTTGCACACTTCGTGGAGCTTATTCAGGAAGCAAAAAAAGATCTCCCAGATATTCCTTAATCTGCTAATCCAATCATAAAAGGAGGCTTCTAATATGTCTATTCGATGGTTGTCCTATCCTATGAGTTCAAGTGCACCTCGACCCCCAGCAATTCCTGAGCCCAAACTGACAGAGTTCATGTCCATTCGTGAAACTGGTGCTAATGTTATGTTTTTACAAGTTTATAATCACACTGGTTCACATTTGGACACGTCGGGGCATGTGTTTGAGGACGGTATTAGTATATGTGATTTTTGCCCAAGTGACTTAGTCTACAATAAAATACGAGTTATTGATTTGAGCTATTTGACAGACGATACAATTGTTTCCGTTGAACATATAAAACCATTTTTGGCAGAAGGATGTGATGCTGATGCGTTACTTGTTCGTTTTGGTGTAGAGGATTGGAGAAAAAACGACCCCTATCGTTTTTCCAATCATTGTCCAGGTTTCTGTAAAGAAACGGCAATTTATATCCAAAACAAAATGCCCAATTTGCGCCTCATAGGAACGGACGTTCCGTCAATTGCCTGCATTTCTTCTCTTGACCAAACCATGGATGCACATAACGCCTTCTTTGCTCATGCGCATACTGAGCGCTTTATTATCGTAGAAGAGATGAAGTTAGATGGGAATTTGGAAAATATTAAACGAATGGTTGTGTCTCCTTGGTTATTTGAAGGCATGAATAGCGGTCCATGTGTTATATGGGCTGAATAGTACAGTAATTAATGCACGGAAATGTGCATATATAAGGAGGGAAACCATGAAAAAGTCACTATCTATTCTCTTACTACTTGCATTGTGTTTGTTTGTTTCTGGCACATTTGCAGAAAACGACAAGATTGTTGTTGGGCTCATCCAACAGGATCTAACTCATCCGTTCCATCTTGGTGAAGTTGAAGGTGCTAAAGTTGCTGCGGAAAAATATGGTTTTGAGCTGATGGTAGGTTCAGGTGATGGAGATGTTGCGCGACAGGTGGAAGTGTTTGAGCAATTCATTGATACCTGCGACATTATCTCGATAAATACCATTGATGTTACAGCGTATACCAACGCCTTTGCAAAAGCAAAAGAAAAGGGTGTTAAGGTTGTTGTTCAGCACAGCTGGTCTGAACCTGGCATGAGCGAAGGTACCATCGGATTCGATGAGTGGGAAATGTCACGTGAAGTTGGTGAATACGCAATTGAGCTTCTCAAGGCACAGGGTGGAGAAATTAGCGAAAAAAACGTGGTCATGCTTACAGGCAACCTCGGTCAGGGCTTGAATGAAGGCCGTACAGGTGGGTTCGCTGAGGTGATGGCAGCAAATAATGTTACCATTTTAGCACAGGAAGCCACTAATTGGGACGGCACACAAGCTGTAACCATTATGGAAAACTACCTGACCACCTACGGAGACAAGATTAATCTGGTCTACGGTCTGTCCGATGGTGTGACTTATCCCGCCACGCAGGTTATTATTAATGATGGTCGTGGTGATCAAATTCTCAGCTGCTCCATTGATGGCTCCATTGATGCCATTCAGGCTATCATTGATGGAGATATGAATTGTACTTATATGTTGGCCTCTCAGTATACCGGTTTCTACAAGGTCACGATTCCTTACCGTGTCATGATTGGTGAATATGACTTTGCTACTAGTGGAGACTTCATTTTGCCTGGTATCATTGTTACGCAAGATAATGCAGCTGCCATGCTACAGATGGCAACAGACATGGAAAAAGATACACAGAACGTACCATTTGATATGTCTCTCGAAGACATTATCGCTAGCTACATGAACAATTAAGCTCAAATTGATTGGAGAGGAGAGGACAATTTCCCTCTCCAATCACGAATACAGTAAGGAGGATTCGTCCCTTGAAACCGATACTTGAAATGCGAAATATATCTAAGCGCTTTACCGGTGTGCAAGCATTGTTAGATGTAGATTTGCAGTTATTTGCAGGAGAAATTCATTCAATTATCGGGCAAAATGGTGCAGGAAAATCAACGCTCATGAAAATATTGAGTGGTACTTATACCGCAGATAGCGGCGTAATCTATATAAACGGTAAGCAAGTACAAATATCAAGTACAGCAGATAGTGCAAAGCTGGGAATTGGCATTGTATATCAAGAACTGAGTTTGCTGAATAATTTGACTGTTGCAGAAAACATTTTTTTAGGTCGTGAAATCGTTAATGGCGTTCAACTTGACAACGCCAAAATGAGCGATATGGCACGAAAATCGCTGCTTGAACTTGGTATCGAAAACATAGATGTAGACCAAAATGTTGAAGTTTTTTCATTAGCAAAACGGCAACTGATCGAGATCGCCAAAGTCATCTCTATTTACCCACGCATTTTGATTTTGGATGAACCAACCGCAGCGCTTACTAACGAGGACACAAGGCGTCTTTTCAATATCTTATTCAAACTGAAGGAACAGGGCATTTGCATCGTTTTTATCTCTCATCGTCTGGCTGAGATTAAGAAATATTGTGATAGTGGGACAATTTTAATGAATGGTCGGGTTACAGCCAATGTTCGTATGAACGAAGTAAACGAATTACAAATTATTGAGTATATGCTGGAGGACAATTTCAATACATTTCATCGCAAATGGCGAACAAAACAGCATAAGAAACAACCGTTATTAGAACTTTCTGATATCTATTTGCACAACCAAGTAAATTATGTTTCGTGTGAAATTTTTCCGGGCGAAATTACCGGTTTTACTGGACTTTTAGGTGCTGGACAGGATATTCTGTGGCGAATTGTATATGGGGCACAACGAAAGGATTCTGGTGAAATACGCATAAATGGAAAACGGGTCCGCATAACCTGTCCCTCGGATGCAGTACAATTCGGCATTGGTTTGTTAACAGAGAACCGCAAAGAAGAAGGTCTTTTCCCTGAAATGACCTGTCAAGATAACATTGCGCTTCCATCGTTGAAGCATTTTCGCATTAGAAAATATACACCACTATTACATAATCGTCGCATTCGCAATAGCTGCAATGATTTGGCAAAGAGGCTTTCTATTAAAATGCGATCTCTTTCTGCAAAGGTAAAGTTACTATCGGGCGGAAATCAGCAGAAAATTATTGTATCCCGTTGGCTTATGAAAGATTTGGATATACTAGTGTTTATTGAACCGACACGCGGAGTTGATGTAGGAGCAAAAACGGAAATCTACCGCATATTAGAATCACTAGCAAGTCAAGGTAAGGCGATTGTTGTTATTTCTACAGATACCACCGAAATACTTCAGCTTTCCGACCGCATTTATATCATGGTAGACGGAAAAATTAGTACCACGCTCAACGAACCAACGGATGAAGAGACCCTTGCTCGCTTGATTCAAGGAAACCCCGAAAAGAAGGTGATTGCATGACAACTATTAGAACTTCTGCAGAAACCAACAAAGAAGAACGTTTTAAAGGGGTAGTAGAAACGCTTGGCATTTTTCTCGTTGCTGTAGTATTGTTTGTATTATTTTCTCTATTAACAAGCCGCTTTTCATCACAGAACAATTTATTTAACATCATCAAGCAGGTTTCTATTGTTGCGATTCTTTCCATCGGTATGTCATGCGTTTTCCTAATTGGCGGAATGGATCTCTCTATGGGTTCTAACATGTTTTTAAGCGCAGTACTGCTGGCCTCATTGTTAGAAATGGGAGCAAATGTATACATAGCAATGCTTGTGTGTGTGATAGCATGCGTTGTTACAGGCACACTTAATGGTATTATCATTGAACGATTGCACATAAACTGCGTCATAGTGACACTCGGATCACAGCTTGCCATTCGAGGATTGGCGCTCGTACTTATTGAGCGATTTAATTCATGGATTTATGTTAAAAATCCTGTTACACGCTACATTAATACAGGTAAACTTGCTTTTGGTCTTCCCACGTTATTCTTTGTTATTATTGTACTTTACACAGTTGTCGGCTTATTACTATACCGTACCAACTTTGGTAAACAAATCTATGCTGTGGGCGGAAATCCTCGAGCTGCTGCACTTTGCGGGTTCAATAATGCAAGAATTAAAACTCTATGCTATACTATCAGCGGCATTGCGGCTGCCTTGGCAGGCATTATTGCAGCCTGCCGTTTGGGAATGGTTAACCCATCTGTAGGCAGTGGATACGAGTTTGATGCTGTTACAGCAGTTGTATTGGGTGGCATGTCTCTGAAGGGAGGAGAAGGAAGCGTTTTCAAAACGTTGATTGGGGCTTTAATTGTTGCTATGATATCTAACTTCATGACGCTGTACGGAGTTGATGCTAATTTCAAAGATTGCGCTACGGGTCTTTTTATTTTGCTAGCGGTTCTCTTTAATCGTTTTACACAGCAGCATAGCACATAAGGGAGGAACGTAGTATAATATGTCAATCAAAGCAAAAAAGTACGTTACTACAATCATTAAGTATATGGATATCTTAACAATTTTATTGTTATCTGCCGTATTAGTACTGTTCTTTATCAACCGAAATCCCAAATTTTTGTCCACTAGTAACCTGACAAACATCGTTCAACAAAACGCAGCACTCATAATTGTATCTGTGGGTACGACCTTTGTTGTGATTTCAGGCAATATGGATCTTTCCTCCGGTTCTCTGATTGTACTTACTGCCTGTATGACAGGTGTTGTCTTTCGTGCCACAGGAAACATATGGTTAGGAATGATTACCTGTATAGGTGTTGCGATGCTTATTTCTACCATGAACGCAGCACTCATTGCATATGGAAAAATCAACGCAGTAATTATTACACTTTCTTGTATGATTTGGGCACGTGGTCTCGCATTGGGCATTACCGGATCAAAATCCATACCAGTTCCTTCTACGGTGCTTCAACGTATTTACCAGCCCTTTTGGGGTAGCTTTTTCAACATCACTTTTATTCTGGTAGTATTATGCATGGGAACGGGTTGGTTTTTACTGAATCGTACAAAATTTGGTAGATATACCAAAGCAATCGGAGAAAACGAGATAACTGCCCAATTGGCGGGTGTAAACACTAAACTCGTAAAATTTGGTATATTTGCTTTTGCAGGCTTACTCACGGGTATAGCATCTCTTGTTGATCTATCACGATTAGGCAGCGCGGTTGCTATGATTGGTTATGGTATGGAAATGAATGCTGTCGTTGCGGTTGTTATTGGTGGCAACAAGTTGTCTGGTGGTGAAGGTTCATTTGCTAAAACGCTGTGTGGTTTGTTGTTTATGTGTCTGCTATCAAATGGTTTGGCTACCCTTAACTTGATGGACAGCCAGGTGTATTTACTCAAGGGTATGATCATATTGATCGCTTTAGCGATTCAGCGTGGTTCCAATCTGATTAGGTTGCGCTGGCTTCGTGTACTAAATGAAAAAGATTAGGAGGAACAAACATGTTGGAGGATACCTACGCACATAGCCCGTTACATAAAATGTTTGATAATGCGGATGTCTACGGCATAGGATACGACGAGAAACGTGCTTCCCGTATGCCGGTTCGGTTAGCGGTAATCGGTTGTGGAGGTGTTGCCCAAAGCAAGCATATTCCTGCTATTATGCGTTTAAAAACGATTTGGGAACCAATTGATCTGGTAAGTGTATCAATTCGCAATCAACAACAAGGCAAAAAAGTTGAAAGCATATACCAGACGGTTTGGTATTCAGATTATCGAAAAATGCTTGATGACAAAAAACCGGACGGTGTATTAGTTCTTGGTCCGGATGACAAGCACTACGAGTTTACGATGGAGTGCTTCCAGAGAGGCATTCATGTACTTGTAGAAAAGCCCATCACCAGAGATCTAAGACAAGCGCAACATATGTGTGAGACAGCCGATAAACTAGGGCTAACACTAATGACAGTATCCAACAAGCGATACTCTCCACCTTATTTCCGCGCAAAAAAGCTACTTCCGGAACGTCCTGCAGCATTCCTGGGTAAATTCAACCTTGGGTATGATTATGTTGACATACTGGAAAGTGGAACGATTCATATGTTTGACCTTGTGCGATATTTTATGGGAGATGTAAAGGCAGTATCTGCGATCGCTACACATCATTATGATTTCAATCAGTGTAATTACAGCTTCGATAATGCATGCATTAATCTGGAATTCAAATCGGGTTCAATAGGAAACATATTTACTTCTTCAACGGCGCTAAGTTTAAAGCCTTGGGAACGTGTGGAAATATACGGAGAAAAAAACTGGATTGCTGTTGAGGACCAGCATACGTTAATAGTCAACGATAGCGAAGTCGGACCAAGTAAAACATGGAGTCCTGTTTTTCCAAACACATTGATTTTTGACGAGGAGTTCGGAGGATTTATGGGGCTTATCGAGAACTTTGTGCAATGTATTCGCGGAAAAGAGAAGCCATTGAGTTCTGGTTGGGATGGTCTAAAAGCTTATGAACTGGTGGTAGCGACACACCAGTCTATTCAAGAGAAAAAGCGGATAGAATTAACTTTAGAATAAGATTTGTTTGGAGGATAGAATGTATTACCAGCTCAACAAAGAAAACCTTTCACATCAAATTGCCCAAACCATTGAAGAGATGATTCTCGGACAAGAAATCCAAATTGGTGAACGGTTGCCTGGTGAAATTGATCTAGCGAACCGTTTCGGCGCAAGCCGTAATGTCGTTCGTGAAGCACTAACCATGCTTCGTGAACGTGGTTTGGTAAATATACGCAGTGGGAGTGGTACTTTTGTTACGCAGGTGCACCCACAGATCCTTGGCGAGGTTGTAACGCGCATGGCGGTAATTGGTTCCGTATCAGTGAACGAAATCTTTGAAATAAGAATGGCTTTGGAAGTTCGTGCATGTGGTTTGGCTGCACTTAACGGTACGCCAGAAGAAAAAGCCAAGCTTCAAAGTATTGTCGAAAACATGAAAAACAACTATCGTCAACCGGATAAATGGAATGAGTATGATCGAAAATTTCATTCCCATCTATCTAAAATGACAAATAACTCATTATTTCCAGCCATGATAATACCTTTGATTTCGTTGATTTTTCCAAACAGTGAAACAAACCATGCTTCCTTCTCCGAGGAGGCTATTTGGAGAGGGTTAGAGCAGCATAATGGAATACTGAAAACAGTGTTAGACGGTGACAGAAAGCTGGCAGAAGATGCCATGGCAACTCATCTGCAAACATATTTAGAGGATATCATAAGCTTTAGTTGAAAGGGTGGTGGGCTTTGAAGATTACTGATATTAAGCCTTTTATTGTGCAGGCACATAACGATAACTGGGTATTTATTAAGGTCTACACAGATGAAGGTATAACGGGTGTAGGTGAATGCTCATTGGAAACCCGGGAAGAAACCGTGGTTGCTGCTGTACTGGAACTGAAGCGCCATCTGTTGGGCAAGGATCCAATGGAAACGGAAAAAAACTTCTATCTTTGCTTTCGTGATGAGTACTGGGGTGCTTGCTGTGTATTGACTTCTGCTTTGAGTGCTGTTGATGTAGCACTTTGGGATATAAAGGGAAAGGCACTCAATACGCCCGTATACCAGCTTTTAGGAGGCAAATTTCGTAATCGTGTACGTGTCTATGCGAATCGATGGTTCTTTGGCGGTGATACGCCGGACAAACTTGCTGCTTTGGCAGAAAAGACCGTAGCCAAAGGATATACTGCTCTTAAATGGGATCCTTTTTACAAGGCAGAAGCAATCATTACCCCCAAAGAAATGCGTGGTGTCTTGGCTCAAGTGAAAACACTTCGTGACGCTGTTGGCTGGGATATCGATCTGCTGATAGAAGGGCATGGACGTTTCAATCCCTATACCGCATTAGCCATCGCTGAAGAACTCAAGCCCTATAAACCCATGTTCTTTGAAGAACCTACAATGCCTGAAAACATGAAAGCCAGTGCACAAGTTAAGTTGCGTTCACCTATTCCGATTGCTTCCGGTGAACGTTGGTGTACCATATCGGATTTCCGTAGTGCTATTGAAGCGGACGCTATTGACATAGCTCAACCAGATATTCGTATTTGCGGCGGAATCACACAAATCAAAAAAATCGCAACCATGTGTGAAGCCAACCAAATTCCTGTAGCACCGCATAATATTCATGGTCAAATCGGCTGTGCAGCTACCATGCATGTTGCAGCTACCATTCCTAACTTCCTCATCCTAGAATACAGTGTGGAAGAAATCGAGTGGAAGGAAAGCCTGTTTACGCATCAATATAAACCTAAGGACGGTTATATGTATATTAACGATCGACCGGGACTTGGTATCGATTTTGATGAGAATGTTGCTCTTCGTTATCCCTTTAACAACATTTCTATGGTACAAAACCTCTATCCAACCGAATTTTGATTAGGAGGAATATACTAATGAAAATCATCACTATGGGAGAAATTATGTTACGTCTGATGACACCCGATTTCTTACGTATAGAACAAACAGATAGTTTTAACGCAATTTATGATGGCGATGAAGCAATTGTAGCCACATCGTTATCTCGCTTTGGTGAGAACGTGACCTATGTGACAAAACTACCCAAAAATGCGTTAGGAGAAACCTGCTATCATAGATTACTTGCACAAGGAGTAGATTGTAGCCATATCGCACGAGGCGGGCAACGTTTAGGTATCAATTTTTACGAAACTGGTGTGGCTATGCGTCCACCCCGCGTTACCTATGATCGTGCTAACTCTGCTTTTGCAGATGCATCTTTAGAAGATTTCGATTTTGACAAGATTTTTAACGGTTCCGATTGGTTCCATTTCTCAGGTATTACACCAGCGATTTCCTCAAAAACACGTGCTCTCACAAAGGCTGCTGTTGAAGCTGCAAAACGTCATAATGTTATAGTATCCTGTGACTTAAACTATCGACGTAAACTATGGTCTGTAGAAGAAGCACAATATTTCATGAAAAGTGTTATGCATCACGTCGATGTATGCATCGGAAATGAAGAAGATGCAGACTGCTGTCTTGGATTGAAGCCGGATGGTACGGATGTGTTCGCTAGTAAACTTAGTATTGAAGGTTATAAAAAAATATTTATGCAGATTTGTGAAACGTATGGCTGTAAGCATGTTGGTTGTACATTACGTGAGAGTTACTCAGCGTCTGATAACGGATGGTCCGTGCTTTGCTATGATGGAAATCAATTTTGTCAAAGTAGACATTATGATATTCGCCTTGTTGACCGTGGTGGCAGTGGTGCTTCTTTTGCTGCTGGCATGATATATGGCTTATTGCATCAATTACCGCTACAGCAAGTTGCGGAATTTGCCGGTGCTGCATCTGCGCTGAAGCATACGATTTATGGCGGTTTTAATCTTGTTTCATTGGAAGAAGTGTTGGAACTCGCCAATGGTGATGCCTCCGGGAGGGTTCAGCGATGATATTCGCTCATGAGCGCCAACAAATCATTGAAACATGCCTGTATTTGCAAGAAATGTCCTACTTCTTAGGAACATGGGGTAATGTTAGTATACGTGTGGGGGAAAGCATTCTGCTAACACCTAGTCGAGTTGAATATTCAATCATGAAACCAGAAGATATTGTGGTCATTGATATGGCCGGGAATAAGCTGAAAGGAGATCGCAACCCAACCTCAGAAAAAGAAATACACCGTCAAATATATAATTTACGAAACGATGTTTTTGCTATCATTCATGCACACACGGTGTATGCAATGGCAGTTTCCACACTGGAAATTGATGAGGTTCCCTGTATAGTGGAAGAAATGTCTCAACTGTTGGGAGGCTCCATTCCATTAACTCGGGAGTATGTGAGAGCTGAAGAACATTCCCTTCTTGGAATAGAAGCTTCAAAATGCATTCAAAATCGAATGAGCCTCATTTTAAGAAATCATGGTTCTGTAGCCTGCGGAAATAGCTTAAGTGAAGCTACACTGGTGACCCAAGTACAAGAAAAGGCTTGTATGCTTTACCTGAATGCTATTGCAACTGGAAAATCTCTACGATTAATACCAGAAGAATTCATCGCGAGCGAGCATTATCGCTATAAACATACCTACGGCAAAGAAAAAACCTAATACAATAAAATGACTATAATAATATGATTATTGATCATATCTAAGATCATACATACTATTGTCGTGGTAGTGTCAATAGTTTTGTGTAACCATACTTGTAAATGTTTTGCCAAGCCATCTGCTGGGGCTGTAACAAAAGCCCCGACCAACACAATACACTTATTGTTCGGAGATAAAAGTGTTGCACTTTGAGTTGCAATTTGCGCAAGTTGCAATTCACTAAAAACTTTCCTTGCCCTGCTTAACCCTTTTTGATACAATATTGGATATAAAATAGTATATAGGGAGGACAATGTAAGAAAAAATTTACGGCGAGTTAGTAGCGGACGGAATGGCTGTTGCCTTAGCGCTTGAACAGAATTGATAGCCAATTTACATATAAAACGCTTAATATGCCCACTATTAGTAGGAATAAGCTGATTATTAATAGAAAAATGAAAGGAAAGAATTATGATTTTTATTCCACAGCCCAAAACCCTTCATGTCGGAAAAGGGCAATGCATGATTGAAGACGGTGCCTATATCGTTTTAGCTGAAAACACCACCCATGCAGATAAAACAGCCGCTACTCTTGTTCAAAAAGACATGCTGCGGTTTGGCGGCGTACACTTACCCATAACCAAAGGCAGCGCTCGTAAAGGAGATATTGTTTTTTTGGTAGACGAAAGCTTTGCAAAGGAAGAATATCGTCTAATTATTAACGAAAACGGTGTGCAGTTAATCGGCGGAGAGCAAGGTCTGCTTCGTGGCGCGCAAACCCTGCGGCAAGCTATTCGCCAAAAAGGCTCTTTGCTTCCCTTTTTACAAATTCAAGACACGCCCGACTTTGAGCACCGTGTTTACTATTACGATGTAGCAAGGGGCAGAGTTCCTACGCTTGAGATGCTCAAAAAAGTGGCCGATTCCTGTGCCTACTATAAGCTTAACCAGCTGCAACTGTATGTGGAGCATACCTATTTATTTAGGGACTTGAGCGAAGTAACCCGCATTACCGATCCTATCACGGCTGAGGAAATCATGGCGCTTGACAACTATTGCCGTAACCGTGGCATTGATTTGGTGCCCTCTATTGCAAGTTTTGGACATTTGTTTGAATTACTTTCATCCAAAAGTTTCCGTCATTTATGCGAACTAGACGAAGAAGTGCCGCGCAGTATGGTAAGGCGCATGCAGCACCACACAATTAACATTGCCGATGAACGCTCTTTCCCGCTGATTAAGCAAATGTTGGATGAGTTCTTACCCTTGTTTTCCAGCAAGTACTTTAATATCTGTGGCGATGAAACATTTGACCTTGGCCGTGGCAAAGGAAAAGAAGCCATGGAAAAGGCGGGCGAACTTAACTACTACATGGGTTTTGTTGAAAAGCTGTGCAGGTGGTGTGAGGATAACGGCAAAATTGCTCAGTTCTGGGGTGATGTAGTACTTCGTGATATAGATGCCATGAAGGTGCTGCCCGAGGGCACCATTTGCCTGAATTGGCGCTATTCACCCACCGAAGATGAGGAAGCCACCAAGATTGTGGCGCAAAGCGGCTACCCGCAGATGGTTTGCTCCGGCATTTGGTCATGGAACATGTGGATGTGCAAACTGGATGACGGCTATAACAATATTTCCCGCATGGCAAGGTACGGACAAAAGTATGGTGCCATTGGTTTATTAAACACTGACTGGGGCGATTTTGGGCAGATTAACGATCCAAGATTTTCACTACCCGGACTTATCTATGGCGCGGCATTTTCTTGGAACGTTGAAGGAACCAAAGACTTTGAAGGCTTGAACCGCGACATCTCCCTGCTTGAATATCGTGATCCGAGCGGTACGATTGTATCGCTCCTGAGCCAAATACAACCCTTATCCACCTACTCTTGGCATCGTATGGTTTGGGAATATGAAAGCCGGCTTGGCTTGTTGGCACAGGAACATCCTAGACCCTTTACTTACGAAACGCCAGAGGAAGCGAAAAAGAATAATGAGAAGATACAAGAATTAAAGCGGAGCATTCGCTTGGTTGCAAGCGGCATGGACGTGAACCGACGCGCTATTGTACCTGCTTGGCTGAATGCCTTGGAAGCGGTAGAAGTGTGGAACGATGTCGGACAAGCCTATCAACAAAAATGCCTCGCGCCCGATGTGGCATCTAAACTTGAAAACTGGTTTCGCACCTTTACACGTTTCTGGCGTGAAACTGGTAGAGAGGGGGAACTTGAACAGGTTAGGCGCTGCGTCTATTGGTATGCAGATCAGTTGCGCGGGTAAATACTTTTGAAACTAAAAGAAAAATGATATTTTTGATATATGATAATACATATGTGACATAAAAAGATAGAATACACTAAAGTACACAACTTTGTCTAGGTAAGGAGGAATAGGGTTCTGCTCCCAGAATCGTAACGGATTTGGCAGTAATACCTAAATGGAAAAGTTGTGTTAAAATGTTTCATGAGAGGTTTCCTTTTCGTTGTTTTTGTTAGCTAACAAATTTTACAAGAAAAGGACCTTTTTTGTTACCCATGGATCTATCAGAGGTCACACATAATATTGTACGCTATGTTTTTCAGCCTTCGTATAATTATGTAGATTCTATATTCTTTTATTAATGCTATATTTCTATATAGCGCCGCTATTTACACTAATAATCGCAATTGTTACAATTGTATATATGTATTATTTTTTGGGTAAAATATATTGCAAAAAATAAAAATTATACATAAAAAGCTATTGTAAATTGTGTTTTAATATGTTATTATATACTACATATAGTTGTTTCGGGGTTGATTATTTATGGAACTTTTGGCTCTATTCACTGCATTAATATTCATATTTATCGCGTTAATCCTGCGTACTTACTGTAAAGCAAGGCACAGGAAAGATAGAAAACTCATGGAATATGTTCGTACATCCAACCTGTACTTGCAGCTATATGAAAATATGAATAATATAGGCAGCTTCGCCGTTGATGAAATTATTATAGAAAACAGCGGTGTTAGAGTTACCAGCGTATACCCCGCGCATAAATTGTTTGACTACTCTTTTAAGCAAAACGGCAATAGTTGCCGCAACAAAGAACTTGCGCGTATAGTCGCCTTGTTGCTTGCTATGGATTTCAGCCTGCTTGCAGACCCTTCCATATACCAGCTTCGCAGATACAGGATATACCGCATGAACGGTAAAAAAGAATATGGTTTCCGCTATACCCTGCGCCGCCACTATAAGGACGAAATATTCAGCTACCGCCAACAGATGCATAAATCCGCCTCTTTACTTATTAGATAGAGTTTTTCATTGTTTCCTCCTTACCAATCGCCGATGTGGCTTTCCGGCAAAGCACAACCGCCTTTTAAAAATAAAAGGCGGTTCTATTTTTTATATATTCAGTTTTTATAATGCTTATCTGAGTTTAATTATTTACCCATACGGCGCTTAAGCACTTCTTCTGATGCAATAGAGTAGCCGAAAAAGCCAAGCTTTTCCGCTGTGGCATAGTATTCGCCATGCTGATAGGATACAAGTTTTGCCTTTTTAAAATCCACTCTGCCGTTTTCATCAAACAAATAATCCTTAGCGTATACTCCCATAACTTCAGCTATAAACATAGTATGAGAAGGCAGCTGAATAATTTCTCTAACACTACAAGCCATAAAAATGGGCGTTTCATCTATCGCTGGGGCGTATTTAAGTTCCTCTACTTCTATAGAGGTTAAGCCGCAAGCTTTAAATTTATTAATTTCCCTGCCTGATTTTACTCCGCAAAAATCAGCAAACTTAACAAGCTCCTCGCTTACAAAATTTACCACAAATTCCTTGGTATCCATAAGCATACCGTATGAATATCTTTCAGGCGTTACAGATATAGACAGCATAGGCGGCTTTGAATTTACCACGCCTACCCAAGCTATGGTTATGATATTAAAGTTTTTATCCCTATCGCTGCAGCTTATCATTACAACCGGCGTTGGGGCGAGTAGCGAACCGATATTTATATGCGTAAAAGACATATCTACTCCTTACTGCGCGCCTTGGACGCCCTCTGCTATGCCGCGCAACACCTCAGGTTCTCTTATATCCCTAGCGTCTGTAAAAAGCCTGCGGGTAAGCACCGCACCCTTACGGTAGTACAGGCACATAAAAGGACAATCGTCAGCAAACTGAGATTGTATCTGGAAAAGTACATCGCGGTACTCATCCTTATCCATAGTTCCTCTGAGCGTTTTAAAGAGTTTATCCATGGTATCAGAGGAATAGCGAATGAAGTTGCAGGTATTGTTTGTCATAAGCAGAAATCCGGGGTCCGGTACTGTATCCATATTGAATGCCGCAAGCGCAAGATCGAAGTTGTTTGCCTTAAGCCTTGCACGCGCTTCATCGTAGCTTAAAAGATCTATCCTTGTAGCTATGCCTACATTTTGCAGCATTGCCGCTATGGTATTTGCAGCCATCATCCTAACCGAATTATCCGGCTCTTCATAAACTATAAACCTAAGGCTTAAATTAGCCTTTTCGCCGTTTATTACGGTATCTCTTATACCGTCTTCATCACTATCCTCCCAACCGGCTTCGCTGAGTAACTGCTTTGCTTTTTCAGGGTCAAACTGAAATTTTTCAGGTTCGTCATTATAGAATCTCGTGCCGGGCATCATGGGCGTATCGGTGCGCTGCGCCATATCCATATATACGCTATTAAGTATGTCGGGAATATTTATCGCATACCTTATAGCCTTTCTAACCCTTATATCCCCAAGCTCCCTTGCTCTATTGTTCATGAGCAGGGTTTCAAGCTGCTTAGTTCTATATGTCATGTTAAGGCTACTAGAGCTTGACCTATACTGCGCGGCAGTTAGCGAGCGGGTTATTATAGCATCCACCCTATTATACTCAAAGCTTGAAATAAGCTCCCTATTTGCCACATGGAATATGGCCATAATTGAAGATACCTTTGGTTTACCCCCCCACCAGCTTTCATTTGCGGAGAGTATCAAAAAATCCTTAGGCTCAAAACGGGAGATTACATAAGGTCCTGTTCCTACAGGGTTTTCAGCCTGCACTTGGCTTGCGGGAAGCACGGGGAAATTCATGGCGTATAGAAAACCGTAGTTCTTCCTGCTTGTTTTTACAACTACAGTTAGGTTATCATTCGCGCTTATACTGTCTATCATATACCTAAGAGAAGCGTATGTACCCTTATTCGCAGCATCGCTTTTAGCTAAGTCTAAAATAGTGTTGGCGGAAGCAACTACATCGTTTGCGGTAAGCGGAGTGCCGTCATGAAATGTTATGCCCTCCCTTAGATGGAAATACCATGTACCCCCGTTTTCAGAATGCTCCCAGCTTTTACATAGTTTAGGCTGAGGGATTAAATCATCATCTATGGATACAAGCCCTTCATACACAAGGTCGGTCAGGGACATTATCTCCCTTTCAACCGCTATAAAAGGGTTTAAATACTGGGTTGTAACCGATATTATACCTATGGTAATACCATCGTCTTCTTCCTCAGCAGCTGCACACGAAAAAGATAGCATAAGCACTATTAATATTAAAAATAACCTTTTATGGATTGACAACATAGTTTTCATAGTAGAGTGCATACGCATTCATCACCTTTTTAACATAGTCCTTAGTGTCGTCCATGGGTATTTCATCAGGGGTAAGCGATACCCCATCTTGTGAATTGCGAAGTACCCAAAGTTTCACATTGCTAAGCCCCGCGTGATAGGCGGAAGCTACAAGCACGGGATCTCCCCCGAAATTATCGCTTAAATAAGATAGATACCAAGTACCAAAGCGTATATTTATATCCGCGTCAAACAGGTGTTCATATGTATAGCCTTCGACATTAAGCTTGCCTGCTATCCACTTGCCGGTATCCTCCATTATCTGCATAAACCCTCTTGCTCCCACCTTGCTCTGGGCGTACATATCATAATGACTTTCCCTTGCTATTACAGCTGACACCATGTTTGAATCCACCTGATACATGGCGGAATATTTGTTAATAATATCCTCAACGCCGCTATTTTTTCGCAAGTTAACATAGTAGGCAAGTTCGTCCTCATGACGCTTTATGGCAGCTTTCCTTTCAGTATGTAAATTATCAAGCTTTGTCTGCGCTGTGTTCTTGTTTATTATTGCGTATGCTAAATACGCAAACGACGCTATGAGCAGCACTATAATTATGGGAGATACTCTCCTTTTCTTCGCGGTATTTTTTGCCCGCCTGCCGCTTCTTATGTTTCTATCGCTCCTGCGCCGCCTTGCCGTAGGTCTATCATTATCAGCTGTCAAGCTTAAGTCTCCTTAATAAATCATTCCACAGTTCCTCTGTCTGCCTAAAAGTGTTCTCGTATTCAAAAGAGCTGTCTATTGTATGGTCGCTTCTTGCAAGCTTTTCCTCGTTTGATATTTGGCACATTATCCTTGCCCTTGCCTGCTCCTCGGTTAATTTATTGCGCTTCATAAGCCTTTCCATCTGGTTTTCAAAGCTGGTGTATACAGTCCACACCTCATCGCAGATTTTATCCATACCTGTTTCAAAAAGCAAGGGCACCTCAAGCGTAATTATCGGATAATCGGAAAGCTCATCAAGCTGCTTTTTCATTTCTTTAAATATTATAGGGTGGGTAATTTCATTTAATTTTTCAAGCTTATCGCAATCAACAAACACTATAGCGCTAAGTGCGCCGCGGTTAAGTTCGCCATTATCATAAAAAACGCTATTGCCAAAAGCTTGCCTTATATATGGCAAGGCAACACCATCTTTTGCGGTAATATTTCGGGAAATTTCATCAGCATCTATAACAGGGCAGCCAAAACCCCTAAGATAGCCCGCTACATTGCTTTTACCGCTTGCTATTCCGCCTGTTAGCCCCAATATGTACGGCTTATTATTTGGTTTCATACCAGCTCTTCCCCGCATTTACATCGCATATAAGCGGAACGGACAACTCTATTATGTTTTCCATACAGCTTTTTAGTAGCTCCGTAACCTCTTTCTCTTCCTCTATGGGGCATTCTATTAAAAGTTCATCATGCACCTGAAGTATAAGCCTTGCGCCAAGTTTAAGTCTTTTAAGCTCGCTTGACACCTTTACCATAGCAGCCTTTATTATATCCGCAGCGGTACCCTGTATGGGGGTATTTATAGCTACACGCTCTCCAAAGCTCCTCGTATGGTAGTTGCGGCTTTTAAGCTCAGGCAGAGGTCTACGCCTGCCGTATAAGGTTACAGCGTAGCAGTTATCATAGCCGAATTTTTTAGCGTTTTCCATAAAATCGCGCACACCCGGATAATGCGACAGGTAGGAATCTATAAATTCCGCCGCCTGTTTTCTGGTTGTGCCAATATTTTGCGCAAGCCCAAAATCGCTTATACCGTATACTATGCCGAAATTTATTGCCTTGCTTGATGAGCGCATATCACTTGTTACATCGCAAATAGGCACACCGTACACCCTAGATGCGGTTTGAGTATGTATATCCTCTCCATTTATAAATGCAAGGCGCATGTTTTCATCGCCTGACATATGGGCTAGTATTCTAAGCTCTATCTGAGAATAGTCGCCATCTATAAGCACATGCCCTTCCTTTGCTATAAATGCTTTTCTTATTTCCCTGCCAAGCTCCGTTCTAACTGGTATGGTTTGAAGATTTGGGTCGTTTGAGGATATTCTTCCCGTAGCTGTTGCAGTTTGGTCAAATGTTGTATGTATGCGGTTTTTACTATCCACATTTTTAAGCATTGGCTCTATATATGTACCGCTTAGTTTTGAAACCTGCCTATATTTAAGTATATTCCTTATAGCGGGGTGGTAATCTATAAGCGATTCAAGCGTTGCGGCATCTGTACTATAGGTACCGCCGCTTGTTTTTTTGCGTGCGGGCAGCTTTAGTTTATCAAAAAGCACTTCGGATAGCTGCTTTGGGCTATTTAAATTAAACTCACCTACTCCAAGGGAAGATATTATTTCTTCGCTTAGTCTATCGCTATCATAAGAATATTCTTTCCCAAGCTCTTTAAGTACATCGGTATCCACCTTAAAGCCCGCAAGCTCCATATCAAAAAGCACATTCGCAAGAGGAAGCTCTATGTCGGTATAGAGTTTAGACATAAAAAGGCGTTTCAGCTCTTCCTTATGTTTAATATACAGCTTATATACGCCGGCGCTGTTTTCCACTGCAAAAGCGCCAAGCGCATAGCTTTTCTCCTGAGGGTTTATAAGGTATGCGGATAACTTTGTGTCCCAATGGGTTTTTGGTATATTTATCTGCCGCATATTGAGCATATGATAAAACGCCTTAGAATCGTGCAGAATAAGTTTCTGCTTTATATGGGGCATAATATTTGTTAGCGCTTCGCTTAGCCCTATGCCCTCTGCCTTTTCAAAAAGGGATATCTGCCCGCTCGCAAGCGCTATACGAAGGTTTATATTCTCCTGCGATAGAGAAATATATTCTTCACCTATATGTATTGCTATTGGAGAATTGTCAAATACAGAAAGCGCATTTTCATAATCACCCGAAATATCTACCCATTCTATAGGTTTTTCTACTGCTTCTTTTGGGATTTCAACGCCTTCCAGCGACTGTAATCTATTTATTATAGAATTTAACCTATATTTTTTAAGGGTATCTATGCCCGCGCCCATATTGTCTGTTCTCCAATTATCAAGCTCTATATCTATGGGTACATCGGTATGTATGGTTGCCAGCACCTTTGATATCCTCGCCTTATCCATATTGTCGCGTATTCTTTCGCCAAGCTTGCCCTTTATGTTATCGGCATCGCTAAGCACATTTTCCATAGTACCGTACTGCTTAAGCAGCTTAACCGCCGTTTTTTCGCCAACACCGGGTATCCCGGGAATATTATCGCTGCTGTCGCCCATTAAACCCTTCCAGTCCGTAACTTGCTCTGGGCTTACGCCATAATCCTCCTCAACCTTTTCAGGGGTGTACGGAATAATTTCGCTTATGCCCTTTTTAGTAAATAGAAGGCTTACATTTTCATTTACAAGTTGAAGCGCATCCCTATCACCCGTGAGTAACCCCGATTTGTAACCCTTATTAGAAAGCCTGCTGCTTATAGTACCGAGCAAATCGTCCGCTTCGTAACCCATAAGGCTTACTATGCCTATGTTCATTGAGGAGAGCAGCTCTTTTATTATGTCAAACTGAGGTACAAGTTCATCCGGCATTTTGGGGCGGTTAGCCTTATAATCCTCGTACATGCTGTGCCTAAATGTAGGCGCCTTTTCATCAAATGCTACCACGCAGTACTCCGGCTTATATTCCTCCACGGCTTTTAAAAGCATAAGCAGGAAACCGTGGACGGCGTTTGTTGGAACGCCGCCCGAGTCCATAGGAGGAAGCGCGAAAAACGCCCTGTACATAAGGCTGTTTCCGTCTACTATCAAACATTTATTTGCCATACTACTCCTCCTATTTGTATTATTATTCCTACTAATAAAGCGGGAATGCGTCTGTAAGTTCCTTTACTTTTTTAAGTACACTGGGTACTGCACTTTCTTTTTCCCTAATTACTTTGCATATAAGCCCTGCAACAGTATCAAGCTCTTTTTCCTTCATATTGCGGGTAGTAACCGCAGGAGTACCGAGCCGAAGCCCGCTTGTAACTGAAGGCTTACGTTTATCGCGCGGCACCATGTTTTTGTTAGTGGTTATATTCGCGCTTTCGAGAAGTATTTCCATTTCCTTGCCGGTGGTGTCTTCAAGGTCTGCAAAGTCAAGCATAAGTAGGTGGTTATCCGTACCGTCTGAAACCATGCGCACGCCCTCACTTTGGAACCTATTTTCCATCGCCTTTGAGTTTAGAAGCACCTGTTTAAGATAGGTTTTAAAGCTTGGCTCCATAGCCTCCTTAAAGGATATTGCCTTGGCGGCTATAATATGCTCAAGCGGACCACCTTGGGTGCCGGGGAATATAGCCTTATCTATATTTCTTGCGTATTTTTCCTTGCAGAGTATAAGCCCGCCCCTTGGTCCCCTTAGAGTTTTGTGGGTGGTAGATGTAACCGCATCCGCATAGGGTACGGGAGATGGATGAAGACCTGCCGCTACAAGCCCCGCAATATGCGCCATATCAACCATAAGGTATGCGCCGACTTCGTCGGCTATTTCTCTAAAGGCTTTAAAATCTATTATCCTAGAATAGGCGGATGCCCCTGCAACTATTAGTTTAGGCTTTACTTCTTTAGCTCTATCAAGAAGGGCATCATAGTCTATACATTCAGTTTCAGGGTTAACGCCGTAAGCCTTAAAATTAAAATATGTACCGCTAATATTTACAGGGCTGCCATGTGTTAAATGCCCGCCGTGGTTTAGGTTCATGCCTAGCACAGTATCGCCGGGCTTAAGAAGCGCGAAATATACCGCCATATTCGCTTGGCTTCCTGAATGCGGCTGTACATTTGCATGTTCCGCTCCAAATAGCTTTTTAGCCCTCTCAATCGCTATATTCTCTATCTGGTCTACATATTCGCAGCCGCCGTAGTAGCGCCTCCCCGGATAGCCCTCAGCGTATTTATTGGTTAAGGGCGTCCCCATTGCCGCCATAACAGCAGCGCTTACAAAGTTTTCAGAAGCTATCAGCTCTATATGCTCGTGCTGTCTTTTAGCCTCAAGCTCTATGAGGGATTTGATTTCCTCATCGTGATTTAGTTCTTTTGGTGCTTTCCACATTTTCTTTTCTCCTTTATATTATATAATTATTATATACAAAAAACCGCGCAGGGACTAGGCTGCCCCGCAGCACATCTCAAAATACGCTTACTGCTGCTTCCTTCCGGACCTGACAGGGTTCACGCCATGAAATCGCACAGGACCCAATACCTAACGCGGCTAGGTCATAATACAGGAAACAGCCTTGTTTTGCAAGTCCTTATACTATAACAGCGATTTTGTTGTAGCAGTTTTTTCAGTTTGGTAAAGCCTCGTGAAGCAGGCTAGTGAACCCTATATTGCCTTGGCAAGACAAAAGTGGAAAAGACGCACAAGAAAACGCTAGGTTAAAGGCAACATAGTATTAGCTAGTTCATTTCGCCAAGCAATACCTCGTATGCCTTTTTAAGCTGGGGGTCTTCCATGCTACCAAACTCATAATACTTGTTTTTATCGTCCTTTGGAAGTTCTACCTCTACATCAGGAGCTATGCCCGTTTCATGCACCTTGTTGCCCTTAGGAGTAAAGTACTGCGCAACGGTAAACTGCATTCCGCTAACGCCATCGCTTAGCGGTACTACATTTTGTATTACACCCTTGCCAAATGTGTTGGTACCGACAAGCTTTGCCCTGCCATAGTCCTTCATGGCGCCGGATATTATTTCAGATGTTGAGGCGGAGTTTTCATTTACAAGCAGCACCAAGGGTATGTCGGACTTACCATCCATAGTAAAGCTGCTCTCTTTTTTGCCCTGCCTATCCTCGGTGTAGAAAAGAAGCCCTCTATCTAGGAACATATCGGCAATGCGCCTACCCTGCTCCACCCATCCGCCGGGATTATCTCTAAGATCTACTATTAAACCTTTTGCGTTTTTATTTTGCAGTTCTTCAAAGGCTTTTCTGAATTCCATATCAACTTCGCCCGCAAATTCATATATGGCTATATAGCCTATATTGTTTTCCAGCATAGTATATTCCATACGGTTGACGAGTATCTCCGCCTTTGTAAGTTCAAAAGGAATAGTTTCGCCATTTCTGATTATCTCTATCTTTACCTTTTCGCCGGGAGTGCCGCGCATGGTGTTTACAGCGTCCTGCATGGTTGCGGTGGTTACTTCCATATCCTCAACCTTGTAGAAAACATCGCCCTTCCTAAGCCCCACTTTTTCTGCGGGGGTGTCCTTAAACACCCTTATTATGGTAACAGTGGAATCCCTCCAGTTGCCGAGCATCTGTACACCTATGCCGGCATATTTGCCTTCGTCTTCCTCCCACAAGGTTTTCCAAGCTTCCTTAGGATAGTAAAATGTATATGCATCGCCAAGGCCTTGCAATAGACCCTGTATGGCGCCATCCATCATGGCTTGATTATCCGGTTCCTTATAATAATTCTGCTGAACAAATTCTCTGGCTTCTTCAAGCAGTAAATATTTTTTAAGCGCTTCGTTGTTACGAACGAGCCTTTCATACTCATTTTTAGATATGGTTACAGTATTGTCCGTGCCGTATATAACCCTGCCCGGCTCCGTTCTAACCCCTATTATAAATACTATAGCTATTATAAGTATAATGAATATTGCTATCCTTTTTTTCATTCCAGTTTTTTCTCCTATTTATTCAGACTTTACACAGTTTTTTAGTTCATAAAGCAATTTGAACACAAGCGCATCTTTAAAACGCCTTACGTCCAGCCCAGTTTGAGCCTCAACCTTATCAAGGCGGTAGACAAGCGTGTTCCTGTGTATGTAAAGCTGCCTTGCGGTATCAGCGATGTTTAAATCATTCTGCAAAAATGTGTTTACGGTGTTTATCATATCAGGCGTAAAAAGCCGCATATTTTCACTGCCGAATATAAGCCTGTGGTATTTAAGCGCGGTATCTGGGGGAATTTCAGACATAAGCCGCTCAAAATACATATTGTCGTATATACATACAGACTGTTTGGGCAGAAATGCAGCGCCTATTTTTATAGCAGTCTTCGCCTCATTATAACTTTTAAACACAAGTTTTATATTATCAACTATGCCGCCTATAGCAATTGTAAATTCTATACCTTCTTCAAGAAGTGCGGTTTCTATAAGCGCATTTGCATAGTCGGCTATATCATCTTCGCAGGTTTCACCTTGCAGCCATTTTATAAGAACCACTGTATACGCGTTGATAGGGATAAGCAAGTCCTCCCCCTCAAGAGGTATAAGCTTTTTTAGCGCTTTTGCGGCGTTGCCGTAGGGGTTTTGCTTAACACCAAGCAGTATCGCGCAGCGCTTACCCTTTTCGCTTATACGATACCTTGATATGAGTGCCTTCAGCTCATGGTCGGGCATATCTCCGCTTATAAGCTTGTGCAGGGAGAGGTATTCATCACTATCCTTACCGCTAACGCTGTCAAGCAGCGCGCAGGTAAGTTTAATACAATCCCTCGCGGAATCACTATTTTTAAGCATAACTATAGCCCCGCAGTTTTCAGCGCGCATGAAAAGCATACCGTCTATAACACACATCTCTCCCTTAGAGAGCTGCATAGGGGCGGAAAGGGTTTTAGTTATGCTACCGTATACCAGCATTCCATTTTTATCAAAGACTGTCAAGGAGGCATCAAGCCCTGAAAAAATACCACTCAATCGCCTTATGTGTTTACTGTCCACAGCCGCCTCCTCATATAAACTAACCGAGCATATTATACCACGAAGCAGGTATATTTAAAACAGTTAGCCTTTTATGCCGCCTCTTGCAACGCCGCCTACTATCTGTTTTCTCGCAAATAGGAACAGTATTATCATAGGCATTACAACAACTGATGATGCCGCCATAAGCAGCTCATTATTAGCGCCGACTTCCGTAGTAAATGTATAAAGCCCAAAGGGCAGGGTGCGGTTATAGTCCTGTTTTATTACAAGCAGAGGCCACATAAAGCTGTTCCATGATGCCATGGCGTTTAGCAGCACTATAGTAACAAGGGAAGGTCTTGCTATAGGCACCATTACTTTCCATAGGTAACGCCAATTGTTGCAGCCGTCAACCCTTGCAGACCAATACAATCCATCGGGTATGGACTGGAAAAAGTTACGTAAAATATATGTATAGAATATGCTGCTTGTAAATGGCAGCACAAGCGCATATAGCGTGTCGTTTATGCCAAGCTTTACGATGGTGGTGTAGTTTGTAATAACCAGCATTTCAAATGGTACCATCATCATTGAAAGCAGCAGAGAAAACAGCACTTCTCTCCCCGGGAAATTGAGCCTTGAAAAAGCGAATGCGCCGAGTATAGTTGTAAATGTGGTTAGCGTAACGCTGCTTAAACAGGTAATTACGGAGTTCATAAAATACCTGCCAAAGGGCGCCGTTTCAAAAGATATGTAAAAATTATCAAAGTTTAGCCAGTTTTTGGGGAACATTGTAGGCGGGAAGAAGTTCATCTCCGCGCTCGTCTTAAATGCTGAGGCTATCATCCAGTAAAACGGGAACACCATAATAACCGCGCCTACAGTAAGCAGGAAATATTGCAGAGCCTTTAATGTGCCAAGCTTTGTCTGATATGAATGATTGAAATACAGCCCAGCCGCGACAAATACTACTCCAAGCGCCAGCATACTGTATACAATGGTTCTTGCAAGGGAAGTAGGCAGGCTAATGCTGCCTGATATAATTAGCATCACGCCAAGAACATATAGTATAGTGCCTAGCATTCTTTGTTCTTTTTTATTCTTATTTTTCATGTCAGCGCCTCCTTATACATAGTTCCATTTGCGCTGTATATAACGCTGAAGCATTGTAAATATGAATATAAAAAAGAAAAGTACTATGGCAGCTGCAGCAGCTCTTCCAAGTTCAAGGCGCTGGTGCATCATCTCGTATATATAATAAACCACAGTGTACATATTATACGCAGGGCCCGGGCTGCCGTTAAAAAGCACGGTAACCTCTGTAAACACTTTAAATGCGGATATGCTGTTTATTACAAGCACAAGCCCAATAGTTGGCGCAAGCAGCGGTATGGTGATACGCCTAAAAATACGCGGCGTCTTAGCCCCGTCTACTTTAGCCACTGTGTAATATGTTTCATCTATATTTTGAAGACCGCTGAGCATTAGTATTATAGTAAAAGGCAGCGAGTTCCATATGCCGAATATTACCATTACGCTCATAGAATATGAGGTTGAGCTAAGCCAATCTATAGGAGTTCCTGAAAACATAACTATAATTGCATTGAGTACACCGAAATTCTTATTGAATATCCAGCGCCACACAAGCCCAACAGCGGTGATAGACGTTACCATAGGCAGGAAATACGCCGTCTGGAACAGCGCTGAACCTTTAAGCTTTTTGTTTAGCAAGAATGCTATTATTATAGCAAGCGCCGTTGATACTGGCACTGTATATATTACATATAAAAAAGTATTTATAAGACCTTGAATAAAATAATTGCTTGTGCCGGGTATGCCCTTTAAAACATATTCATAGTTGCCTATACCCCAGCCTGTGAACGAGCCGTCAAGCTTATAGCGCTCCTGAAAGCTCATAATAACCACCCTTACTATGGGGTATAAAGTGAACACAAACACGCCTAGGAAAAATGGCAATAGATAGTCTATGGGCTCAAGTATATTTGCAAGCTTTACTTTCCTATCGTGGTCAAAGGTAAACCAGCAATATGCGAGTATTAGCGCAAACACGAGAAAAACCGCTGCTATTGCTATAAGCGCATTTGAATAATACATAAGCGGATAATATGGAGCGTTTACACTAAGACGCTTTCTAACTTCGGGTATTGAAAGCTCATCTATATGAGCCTTTGCATCTTCCTGCATTTTTTCTATTATTGAAGGCAGTTTTTCCTTAAGTGTAATATCTATGCCGCTTAACGCGTACTCGGGTACATTTTTTTCACAGGCTGCATAAATAGTGTTTGCAGTATGCGTGATTATTTCATCTATAGTTTTTTCTTCATCAAGCATAACTGCTATATCTTTTTTAAGCATACGCTTTGTGCTTGATACGCTTTTTTGTATTACTGAAGAATACTCCTCGCCCACGGAAGCTAATATCGCAGACTGTATATCCGCTATGCCCTTGTTATGCAGGCTGTCAATAAGGCTTGAACGCCTGAAACTGTCCGCCTGAATATTGAGCTGCTTTTTCCCAAATAAGCCAAGACCTAACAGCAATAAAAATATAATAGTAAATATTATTACATGCACAAATATGCGCTTTATTCCAAAGTTTCTCTTTCGCTCTATAGGAAATGCAAGCTTTTCCTGACGGCTCATATGTACCGTCTCCCGGATTCCTTATCAAAAAAGAATACTCCTCTATCCTTAAGGCTTAGGTACACTTCATCGCCCGCTTTTATATTATTTTCAAGGGATATATAGGCTCTGAATATATTGCCGCCAAATTCAACCTGAGCCATCTCTTCCTTGCCAAGTTGGTATACGCTTATTATTTTGCACTTCATAAAGGAGTCGGCTTTTTCATTTTCCATAACAAAGCTCTCCGCCCTAATTGCAAGGTTTATCTTAGTACCGCTTGGCACAACTTCTATACCACGGCAGACAAATGAGCTTCCGTCATTTGAAACGAATCTATCCCCCTGCGCTGTTCCTTCTAGGTTATTTATTGGAGGATTGCCAAGGAAATCAGCTACGAATTGGTTTGCAGGCTCGTCATATAAGGCTTGCGGTTTTTCATGCTGCTGAAGGTATCCGTCTTTCATAAGGGCAATATGGTCGGATATGGACATAGCCTCTTCCTGATCGTGCGTTACAAATACGGTTGTAACCTGCGTTTGAAGCTGTATCCTGCGTATTTCCTCGCGCATTTCAAGACGCAGCCTCGCATCTAGGTTTGAAAGAGGTTCATCAAGAAGCAGTAATCTCGGATTTTTAACTAGGGCTCTAGCTATAGCAACACGCTGCTGCTGACCGCCTGAAAGCTGCTTTGGACGGCGGTCAAGGTAATCCCCCATATGCACAAGCTCTGCCATTTCGGTAGCTCTTCTTATACGCTCCGCCTTGGGAACATTTTGTATTTCCAAGGGAAAACATATATTGCCCATTACCGTCATATGAGGATATAGCGCATAGTTTTGAAACACAAGCCCTATTCCCCTCTGCTCGGGCGGGTGTTTTGTTACATCCTCCCCATCAAAGAGTATTTTACCCTTTGTAACTGGTAATATGCCCGCGAGCATATTAAGCACCGTGCTTTTCCCACAGCCTGAAGGACCAAGCAGGCACACAAGTTCCCCATCGTATAGTGTGATGGAAAAATCGTTTACTGCCTTAGTAGCGCCAAAGTGCTTAGTAAGCCCCTGCATCTCAACCTGCATAAATTACTCCTATGTCTTATTATAAAAAAAGAAATAGGGTTGCCGAGTTTCGGCAACCCTTAGATTAATTACTTGCCTTGAAGCGCTGCGTTTGAAAGTGTTACGCACTCGTCCCAAGCTGCGTCAACTGTCATTTCACCGGCGACGGCTTTTTCAATTGCTGCTCTTAGGTTGTTGCGAAGGTCTGCTGCGCCTTGAACCGCAGGAAGTGAACCCGCATTATCAAGGTTGGCTTCAACCGCTTTAAGTGAGCGCAGTGCCAAAGTATCCTGTGCTACAAATGCCTTGTACTGCTCAGTTTCCTTTGTCCAAGAGTAGGGAGCAAGCGCTACTACTGCTTCCACCCAGCCTGCGTTTACATCTGCTGAGATGAAGTATTTGATAAATTCGTATGTGGCTTCCGCACGCTCATCATCGTTATAGTAGAAAGCTATAGGACCGCGGTTCCAAGAGGGATACCAGGTTTCGCTGGGAGTGGGCGCCATGTCAAATTCAAAGCCGTCCGGCTCTATGTAGGGGTAACCAGCGCATGAGCCCATATAGGAGGCTACTATTCCGGAGTTGAAGTCGGCGGAGAAATAATCACCGCTGGGCTTGATTTGGAAGTAGCCCTTGTTTGCCATATCTACAACCCAGGCGATTTTTTCGCGTACTTCAGGTGTGTCAAACAGCACTTTTTTGTTTTCAACATCTATGTAGCCGGCACCGGGGGTTTCCATAATAAGCATTTGCAGGAAGTCTACCATGCTGTCTATGCCGAAGCCTGGCATGTCTTTCTTTTCTTTAATTACTGCACAAGCATCTTCAAGCTCTTTCCAAGTGGTGGGAACTTCAAGTTCAAGCTCCTTGAACAAATCTACATTGTAGAAGAATATGGGGCCTGTTGTATAGGCGGGGAGATAGTGTATGCTGCCGTCTGCAAAGGCTTTTACTTCGCCGTTCATAACGCCTTCAGCCAGTGAACCGTCAAAGCCCTCTATGCCGATTTCGGGGTCGTAAATGTATTGGTCTAGGTCTATTAATTGACCCGCCTCTACATATTTTGAAGCTTCGGAAGCGTAGTTGAATATAATATCAGGACCGATTCCCTCGTTTACTGCGCTGTAAACGGAATCGGTAAAGCCGGAGTAGGGCTGAGTTAGCGCTTCAACCTCTATCTTATCCTGTGAAGCATTGAAATCCGCAACGGCTTTGTTGATATATTCTTCCTGACCCTTTGTGAAGGTGTGCCAAATGCTTACCTTAATTTTGCCCTCGGCGGTTGCCATAGGCATTACGCTTAACATAAGCACGGCAAACATGAGCATTGCAACAAATCTGGTAATGTTTTTACGTGACATATTGTCCTCCTTTTCTTTCAGCTGTTGTTGTACGGTATTTCCGTATTGACAGTATAAGTATACTCCAAAGGGGGCAGGTTCGCAATGAAGCTAATGGCGTATTTTCGGTTTTTTCCACCTTTTTGTGTAAAAACTAAGTAAAATATTTGTATAGATTGGGTGAAGTCATTTTCCCATTAACTTGTATGCAATTAAAGTTGAGTGTATAATTCTAATTAATACTATGTTGCTTTTAGAACAGCGATGTTATTGTAGCGGTTTTTTCGGTTTGGCGAAGCATTGTGAAGGAAGCATAGTGGTTCCTATGCTGACTGAGCAAGGCAAAACCAAAGTGGAAAAGACGCACAAGAAAACGCTGGATTAAAGGCAACATAGTATAGAACATAAGAAGGGAGGGAATATTATGTGCAACGGGGATAAAATATGCCTAACACAGCTTACAGACTGCGGCGGCTGAGCGGCAAAAATAGGGCCGGGCGCTCTTAAAGAAATACTAAACACGCTAAAAAGCGATGTGAGTTGCGATAGGCTAATTGTAGGCGCAGAAAATAGCGATGATGCCGCTGTGTATAAGCTTACAGATGATATAGCCATAATTGAAACCATAGACTTTTTCCCTCCCATGGTAGATAGCCCCTATGTTTTTGGGCAGATAGCGGCAGCAAACGCGCTTAGCGATGTGTACGCTATGGGAGGCGAGCCTTTGCTTGCGCTTAATTTACTTTGTTTCCCTTCAAATAAGCTATCCGCAGAACATGTATCCCAAATACTTAAAGGCGGACAGGATAAGGTACATGAAGCAGGCGCACTGCTTGTAGGCGGGCATACAATAGAAGATGAACAGCCTATATACGGACTATCCGTTACAGGCACTGTACACCCTAAAAAGGTACTTACAAATGCCGGAGCAAAATGCGGCGATGCGCTTTTGCTCACTAAGCCCCTTGGCACAGGCGTGCTTACAAGTGCCGCAAGGTTTGATATGCTTTCTCCCTCCCAGTATGAAAGCCTTACATACTATATGGCAAGGCTTAATAAATACGCAAAAGAAGCTATGGACAATTTCCGCGTAAATTCCTGCACTGATATTACTGGCTTTGGCTTTGCAGGGCACGCCTATGAAATGGCGCAGGCTTCAAATTGCACATTAAGGCTATATTCTGATAGTGTTCCCCTTATGGACGGGGCTTATGAAAACGCCGATATGGGCTTTGTACCCGCAGGCACAATACGAAACCGCAAGCACCTTGAGGGCGATATATATATTGAAAAAAACGTATCCGTGCCGCATATCAATTTACTTTTTGACCCTCAAACTTCAGGCGGACTGCTTATATCTATAGACAAATCAAACACCGAAAAACTGCTTTACGAAATAAAGCGCTTTGAGCCAAGCGCTGCAATAGTAGGAGAGGTACTGCCAAAAGGAGAATACTCAATAGAAATAATATAAAATAATATGCAAATCGCAAATCAAAGCGCAACACTTTTATATCCTAACAATAAGCGCATTATGTTGCTCGCCTTCTCCCCATGGGTAGGAGGGGAATTTAATTTCCCTACAAATTTACACTACTCTCAAACCTATCTTTAGCAAAGCCTCTAAACCTTCATGTTTCTATTCCCTACGAATTTACACTACTCTCAAACGCTTATGGCGGCGTGTGAAGGGTTGATTGAGTTTCTATTCCCTACGAATTTACACTACTCTCAAACATTTGACAAGGTGCTTTAAAATGTTTCGGCGTTTCTATTCCCTACGAATTTACACTACTCTCAAACGCACCCGAGTGGCGTTACGCCTGCATTGCGTTTCTATTCCCTACGAATTTACACTACTCTCAAACCCAAGCTCACGGGTCATCATGCCGTTTTTAGTTTCTATTCCCTACGAATTTACACTACTCTCAAACGCCTGTTATTGCGTTATTTGTGCCAGCACCGTTTCTATTCCCTACGAATTTACACTACTCTCAAACAAAAAAGCGGGGGATTTTTTCCCGCGCGCAGTTTCTATTCCCTACGAATTTACACTACTCTCAAACCTTTCGCTGGTTGTAGTATATCACTCTTTTGTTTCTATTCCCTACGAATTTACACTACTCTCAAACTGCATAGCTCGGGGTTCGCCATAAGCAGTGGTTTCTATTCCCTACGAATTTACACTACTCTCAAACTTTTCTTGGGCGTATTATACCAGACAATTGTTTCTATTCCCTACGAATTTACACTACTCTCAAACTCTTAACCTATTTTCTAAACGCTGAAGAATGTTTCTATTCCCTACGAATTTACACTACTCTCAAACCGCTCATGATACATCCTCCTTTTTTTTGGGGTTTCTATTCCCTACGAATTTACACTACTCTCAAACTACCTTCACACACATTATTATTTCCTCCTTGTTTCTATTCCCTACGAATTTACACTACTCTCAAACC
>JGI24709J26583_10000087_pt1 | contig 64740 bp, 59 predicted proteins | sample BioPla2DNA1_FD_26583 | JGI IMG/M metagenome (IMG submission 26583) | reverse complement strand
GTGTTGAAATTGTTAGTCCTGTTCCTGCTTTAACAAGTATGTTATTGAACTGTGGTAATATCGCTCTTCCTAACGGCTTGTCTCTTAAAAACGTAATGCTGTCTATTAAAAACATGAAAGGTGAAATAATTGTTTCTGATTTTGGCGAGATGCTTTTTACAACAAATGGTATTTCTGGCCCAATTGTTTTAAGCTTATCCTCTCGCATCAACCGTAATATACTTAATGAAACATTATTTGCTTCAATAGATTTAAAACCTACGTTAAGTGAGGATGTTTTAAAAAATAAAATTAAAGACTTTATGCATCTTTATGGAAGACAACAAGCACAAACTATTATACCTAAACTCACAGCTAGGCGAATGACTGGTAAAATATTAAAAGAGTCAAATATTCAACCCACCAAAACGATTGCTGATTTAAGTAAAGATGAAATTCTTCGCCTTGTTACAACGCTTAAAAATGTTGAGTATGAAATTTTGTCTTTAGATACAGAGCGAGCAGTTGTTACTGCAGGCGGAGTTGAAACCACACAAATCAACCCAAAAACCATGCAATATAAAGCTATCAATAATTTATTTTTTGCAGGAGAGATTATCGACGTTGATGCACTTACAGGTGGATATAATTTACAGTTCGCATTTTCTTCAGGATTCGCGGCTGGTAAAGGTGTATGTAAATATTTAATTAATGAGGGGGACAAATGATATGACAAACAACGTTATTAACATAGCAATAGACGGACCTGCGGGATCTGGCAAAAGCACTGTTGCAAAAATATTAGCAAATAAAATGAATTTAATATATCTTGACACGGGTGCTATGTACCGAGCAATAGCTTACTTTTTTATAAAACATGGCATTCAGCCAAATGAAAATGAAAAAATAAATAAAAAAATTGATGATATTAATATGGAAATTAAATACCTTGACCATACACAATTTGTGTATATAAACGGAGTAGATGTAACAGGGAAAATACGTACAAATGAAATTAGCATGGCAGCATCTACCATTTCAAAAAACCTTGTTGTGAGGAAGAAACTTGTTACAATTCAACGTGAGATTGCCGCAAAATTCAATTGTGTTTTAGATGGGAGAGATATAGGAAGTTATGTGTTACCGCATGCTAATATTAAAATTTATCTAACTGCCTCCCCTGAAATTAGGGCACATAGGCGTAATAAAGAGCTTATGGAAAGTGGGGCTTCCGATAATTTTGAGACAATTTTAAAAGAAATTATAATTCGAGACCATCAAGATATGACTCGTGAATTCGCTCCATTAGTACGCGCTGAAGATGCTATGTTAATTGATACAAGCAACTTAAGTATAGAAGAAGTCGTTACAAAGATTGAAAAATTATGTGCAAAATTATAATTAGTGGACGATCTATTGGGTTTTGTTCAGGTGTTGCAAAAGCAATTTCTCTTGCAAAAGCAACTCTAAACAATCATAATAATATACCTCTATATAGTATAGGGCCTATAATACATAATGAGAATGTAATATCACAACTTGAAAAAACAGGATTAAAAACAGTTAGTACTGTAGAAGAAATACCTAATAATTCTAAAGTATTACTAAGAGCTCATGGTTGCGAGTTATCTGTAATTGAAAAATTAAGAGAAAAAAAATGTTTTTTTATAGATGCTACCTGTTCGTCAGTTAAAATAATACGTAAAAAAGTACTACAATATAGCAACAATGGCTTTCAAGTTATTATATACGGAGATACGAGCCATCCAGAAGTAAGAGGAATTGCTTCAATGGCGAAGAATGCCATTGTGATTGACGATATAAATGACTTTTCGTATTTAGATTATTCAGACAAATTCTATGTTGTTTTTCAAACAACATTTTCAACAATGAACTTCACTTCGATAGTAAACAAATTGCAATCTATTGCGATAAAAGAGAATAAATTAGTTGATATATTTAATAGCATTTGTTATACTACTTTAGCAAGAAGAGATAGTTGTCGTGAAGTCTTATCCTTATCAGATGTAATGATAGTACTAGGCGATAAAGAAAGCAACAATACGTTAGAGCTTTATAAAACAGCAAAAGCAAATTGTGACAAAGTTTATTACATTTCAAATTTAATAGAATTAACTAAAAGTTTGAAAAAAATAATAAATAATAAAAATATCGGTATCATTACCGGAGCATCAACTCCTGTCGAGTTGGTTTTGGAGGTTATAGCATTAATGAAAGAAGAAAAATCAAATATCGAAGTTATTGATATAGATGAAAACAAGAATGTTGACAATGTAGGCGCTGATATTACAAGTGAAGAAACCGTTTTAGATCAACAAAATACATTTATGGATGAAGTTATGGATTCTATGCCTGATTTTAAAAAACCCAAAAAAAATAATAAAGGGGACATCATGGAAGTCCATGTTGTGGCAATAGATGATGAAGGTAGATTGCAAGTTTCTTGGGGTGATGCTAACATAAAAAATGATTTTGGAATAATAGAAAAAAATGAGATTAGCCCCGATAGTAATATTAAAGAAGGGGACGATATTCTCGCGTATGTGATCAACCCTGAACAAAAACATCAAGTAGAATTTTCTCAAATTAAATGTGCAGAAATAATTAAAGAAGAAGAAAAAATTAAATTACTCAAACAGGGCCATGACGTTGAAATTAAGTGTACAGGCATAAATCGTAATGAAACTAAATTAGTTTGCGAAGTTGGAAGATATAAAGTTTTTGTACCCAAAAGTCAAATACAACTATATATGGTTAAAAACCTCAAACAATATGTTGGTAAAACTTTGAATTTAAGATTATTACCGCCAATGGAAGAAACTGAAGGTGAAGAAGGTACAAAGAAACGTATAAAGTCAAAAAAAATATTACATGCGGGACAAAAAGCAATTTTACAAGAAAAAGAAGATGTTTTTTGGAATGATATCGCAATTGTGGGGAATGTTGTCAAAGGAACCGTTGTTAGATATGGTATTAAAGACAACCACGTATTTGGTGCCTTTGTTTCAGTTAATGGGCATGATTGTTTAGCACATATTTCTGAATTAAGTTGGGAACGCATCACCGATCCATCTGAAGTTCTTGAAAAAGGTAAAGAGTATGATTTCGTTATATTAGAAGCAGACAGAACCAAAAACAAAGTTTCATTAGGTTTCAGACAACTACAAAAAGCACCTATTGACATTATTGCAGAAAAATATCCTGTTGGTTCTACAGTAGAAGGAAAAGTAGAGAGGATTATGCCGTTTGGTGCGTTTATATCCATGGGAGAAAACATCGACGGTTTAGTTCATATATCTCAAATTGCACATCAAAGGGTAGAGAACATAGATGATTTCCTTAAAGTTGGCGATACAGTTAAAGCAAAGGTTATGAAGTATGATGATAATAAAGTTAGCTTAAGTATTAAAGCACTAATTGAAAAGCCAGTATTTGACGAAAATATAGTAGTAAAAGCTAAAACTGCTAAAGATTCTATAAAGGATAATAAAGAAGACTCTAAATCAAAGACTAAACCTAGGAAAAAAGAGGTCTCTAATGATTCTAATAGTAGTTATATATCAAGCATAACTACTGGTGCAACATTTGGTGACACCGAACAGGCTCAAAAATTAATTAAACAACTGCAAGATAAAGAAAATAAAAATTAATTAAAAGCGAAGCGAGCAGAATACCTGCTCGCTTTTTTATCTTAACCAATTTTAATTCCTTTACAATATGCTGTTATTAACATATCAAAATGTTATAATTTGATAAATAAAAGGTCCACAGCAAGATTGCGTAGCAAACGTCTTGGCAGGGGAGACGCGACTCGAACACGCAACCGTCGGTTTTGGAGACCGATGCTCTACCAATTGAGCCACTCCCCTACAACTTAATTAATTATATATATACAATTGATATTATGTCAATAAAAAAGGAGTGTTCTATGAAATATAAATTGGGATTTATAGGTGCTGGAAATATGGGTAGCGCTATTATAAATAATATATTACAACATAAAAGTTGTATTAATAATGACGATATAATAATATGTGATATTAATTCAGAAAAACTTTCTTATTATAGTAGTATAGGAGTTGATACAACAACTAATATTTATGATGTATTTAATAAAGCAAGAATTACATTTTTAGCTATTAAACCACAAACATTTTTTCAACTAAAACTTAATAAAAACAGCATTTTATCTCAATATATCATATCTATTATGGCAGGTGTAAGTGTGTCAAAAATTAAAAAAACCATAAGTTTTGATGGTCCTGTAATCAGAGCCATGCCTAATTTACCTTGTTTGGAAGGAAACGGAACTATAGGAATTTATTATTCTCAAAAAATTGAAAGCAACGAATTTAACTTTATTAATAATATTTTTAATATTTGTGGAGAGGTCGTTGAAATACAAGAAAAGCAATTTGATGCCCTTACAAGTATTAGTGGAAGCGGACCAGCATATGTATTTTATTTTCTAAAAAGTTTAATTGACGCAGGTGTAAAGGTAGGGCTTTCTCCTGAAATCAGTAAAAAACTTGTATTTAATACTGTATTAGGAAGCACTTTATTTGCAATTAATTCAAAAGACTCGTTAGATACATTGATTGAAAAAGTCTCAAGTAAGGGCGGAACGACAGTAGAAGCTATTAATCTATTCAACACAGCCAAACTTAATGAAATTATCGATAAAGGTGTTAGTGCCTGCGCTGCTAAATCAAAACTACTTTCGGAGGATTGATAATGCAAAAAAGAGTCGACATTTATACAGATGGAGCTTGTAGTGGAAATCCTGGCAATGGGGGCTGGTGTGCTATATTAATTTATCAACAATATGAAAAAGTTCTATATGGTCATGTTCCAGAAACAACAAATAACCGCATGGAAATGCTTGCTGCAATAAAAGGTTTAGAAGCATTAAAAGAACCTTGCTTTGTAAATGTATATTCTGATAGTGCCTATTTAGTTAATGCGTTTCAAGAAGGATGGGTCGTTCATTGGAAGAATAATGATTGGAAAACTAAAACACGTAAGCCTGTTAAAAATAAAGATTTATGGGTAAGGCTTGTGGACTTAACACAGTCTCATATTGTTACATTTACTAAAGTAGTCGGTCATTCAGACAATCAATATAATAACAGATGTGACGAAATCGCTAGACGTGAATCGTTAACAAAATAACTGAACAATGATGATAGTAGTTGTTATAATTATTTTTTTAGATGGTATTTATTTGATCTGAATAAAAGGTAGTATATTATTATTTTAAATGGCACACTCAAATATAAAACAAATGTTATATATAACGCATCGTTTATTACATTAAAAATAAAAATAATACAAATTGCTATAGTTATCCATATGATACAACCGATGCTTATTTTTAACGGGTCAAATTTTGCTCTAATTCTCTTTAAGGGGTTTTTAAAATAAATTAACAATCTAACAATTGGGACCAAAAATCCTGTTATTAATAAAATGAACACTGATAGTGTTGATAATTCTAATGAATTAATAGGAACTAGCTTTAATAGTAAAATTAAAGAAGCGTAAAACACATATATGGTTATTGATAAGTCCCTAAATAGTTTATTGGAATAGTAATAATTCATATAATAGAAATTCGTAGAATTAGCCTTATTGTAAGTTTTTACAGTATATCCATCATCAAACAACCTCTGTTTCATATCGTTATAGTGAGGATATCGCATATTTTCCGCTTTAATATACATTACTTCTTCATTTGCTTCACATACTATTTCTTCGCCTGACGTAGAAGTATTAGTATATAACGATCCTAACGCTTCTCGATAGTTTATATCTAGTGTAGAGTCACTTGTTTCATCTATATCGGTCCCAATGCTCGCAAGTGTAGCATGTTTGTTTACTTCATTATTGTTGCTATTGGTTAAGTTTGTTGTTTCTAGCGGTAAATAAACACCTAACCCTAAAATCCTCTCTGCACGCTCTCTTTCTAATTTTTCTTGAACTGAAACTTCTTGATCTACCAATTCTAATCTTGTAGGGGATTCGGTCTTTTCATCAGTAAGTGAGCGTAAGTCACTATTTAAGTTATTAGTTTGATTAAAACCCTCATCCTCTTGAGTTTGTTCAGTTTGTCTTCTTGGCGTCATCGGCTTTAAGTCTTTTGGATTGTATGGTGGGGGAGATAATGCATTAATTAAGTCAACAGGTTTGTCACTAACTAATTTATCTAAAAGCGTTCTGGTATATTCCCATTCATATTGTTGTGCTTCTAAATAACTTCTACCTTTATCCGTTAAAGTATAATATTTACGTTGTGCACCATGAGTCTCTATACCGTCGTACGAGGAAATATATTCTAAACTATCTAACCTTTTTAAAATACTATATAATGTTGATTGTTTAATTTCATAATGACTCACTGAGTTTTGCACAATAACTTCCAAAATTTCATACCCATATCGATCTTTATCTGACAAAGTACTCAATACAATTATATCTACTCGGCTTCTAAATAAGTCCGTATTAATCGTGTTCATTTTAGTCATCATTTAACCTCTGTACGAATAAGCCCTTTTACGACGCCTAATATTTTAATATTTTCAGGGTAAAAATCACTCATATTTCTATTCTCAGGATGTAATCTAACCCTGTTATTTTCAAGAAAATACCTTTTTACAGTTGCATATTCATCATCTATTAGGGCAGCTATAATATCTCCATTTGTGGCATATGATTGTTTATTAATTAAAATAAAATCTCCATCATTAATGCCTACATCAATCATACTAGAACCAGAAACTTTAAGCATGAAAAAAGTGTTATTAAAACCAAACAAGGATTTTGGGATTGAGAAGTATGCGGAATATGATTCCTCGGCGAAAATAGGCTGTCCAGCAGTAATCTCTCCTACAAGTGGCACATAATAAAATTCAGAGATGCCTAATAGTTTATTTTCGAGTCTAATACCTCTACTTATATTTGAATTAATTGAAATATCGCCAATATCACTAAGTATTCTAAGATATTTATGGGCACTAGATGTAGATTTGAAACCCATATAATCACAAATTTCTCTGACAGTAGGCGGGTAAGAATTTTGCAAAAAATAGTCTTTTAAAAAAACTCTTAATTTGTTTATATTCTCGTTTATAGTGTTTTTTTTCATTTAATAACTCTCTTTAAATAATATTTAAATANTGTCGTCATTGTCAGCTTGATTCTGTCTACGTAATTGAACTTTCGTCGAGGCTTCTCTCTTTATGTCCTCTGAAATTGCTGCATAGTGCTTTTTAGTAGTGTTTACATCTTTGTGTCCTAAAACTTCAGCAACAACAAATATATCTTTAGTTTCCCTGTATAAGGCAGTTCCATAAGTACTTCTCAGTTTATGTGGAGAAATTGATTTTAGAGGAGAAATTAATTTAGCATATTTTTTAACAATATTCTCAACCGCTCTAGTTGTAATACGTTTATTTTGCAAACTTATAAATAGGGCAGGTGTATCAATTTTATTTGCTCGTAATAATCTATTATTTCGCCAATGAAGATAATCTTCTAACGCCAGTTTTACTTCGTCAGAAAAATACAACATCGTTATGTTACCACCTTTTCTAGTAACCTTAAATGCATTATTTTTAAAATCTATGTCTAATACATTTAATCCAACACATTCACTAACTCTTATACCAGTCCCAAGTAGTAAAGTTAGTAGGGCTGAATCACGCTTGATTAGGGCTGAATTATAGTTATCTTGACGTTGAGAATAAAATTTTGATTTTTTCTCTACTACTGTTAAAACTGAATCTATTTCATCATTATCTAGTCTAATAATAGGTTTATCATGTATTTTAGGTGATGAAACCTTAATACTAACATTTTCTTGAATTAAATCTCTTTTATAAAAATAATTTAACATTGACTTAACAGCACTTAATTTACGCGCCTTCCCGCGTTCTGTATTAGTTCTAATTCTGCCATTATATATGTAATAAGATAGATAACTTAAATAAAACTCTATATGCTGACTTTCTAGGGCATCCAGATCTGTGAGTGAAAGTGAATTTATAGATTTCCCATAGAAATGATTAACTTTTTTTACAAGGAAATCAAAAAAAACCGCTAAATCTCTCGCATAATTAAGCTGAGTTGATGGTGTTACACGCATAGAAATTCCTATAAAAAATTCGTTGCAAAAATAGGGCAACTCATTTTCCAATATATCATTTAATTTTGATAATTGTTTTAGCTTTTCCGATTCAAAATAATTATTTTTTCCCATGATTGTATTATAACATATTTAAAATCATATTAATAACTTTATATAAATCCTAATAAATTTTTATCTTGACATCATAAATCTAAAAATTTTTTACAATAGGTGAGTGCAGGTTTATTGTTTCATATCTATTCGCAAAATACAGATTTTACGAATAGATGCGGAGAGGGGCGGTGAAAACTTGATGTTTTCTCTTGATTTGCGCGGAAATTCGATTTTATTCAAAAATTATAAATAGAAAATATTCAATTTAATTACAAATAAGGATTTACTTAAATAATGATTTTAGAGCTTCGACGACAGCAACTTTACAGTGCTCGTATGTTAACCCTCCTTGCAAATATGCAATATATGGTTCTTTTATAGGCGAGTCTGCGCTAAGTTCTATTGAAGATCCTTGCACAAACGTTCCCGCAGCCATAATTATCTTATTATGGTAGCCTGGCATCGCCCCGGGAATTGGAGTCACAAAACTATCGACCGGTGATGAATACTGAATTTTTTGAATAAATGTAATAAGTTCCTCTTTTGAATTAAATTTTATAGCTCTAATAATATCAGTTGGAATAGAATTAATTTGCGGGTTCACATCATACCCTAATTTAGCAAAACAATGACCAAAAAGTATAGATCCCTTAAGCGCACTAGCAACTACACTTGGCGCTAAAAATAATCCTTGATAAAACGGCATATACGATGCGTTATAAGAACCTAGCTCGGTTTTTAATGCTGGAGATGTAAACCTGGATGCTATTCTGTCAATTAAATGTGATTTTCCAGCAACATATCCTCCGGTTGGAGCAATTCCTCCACCTGGGTTTTTTATCAGGGATCCCGCTATTAAATCCGCGCCAACATCTGTAGGCTCTTTAGTTTCTACAAATTCCCCATAACAATTATCAACAAATATGATTATATTAGGGTCTTCTTTTTTTATAAAAGTACACATTTCTTCAATTTCTGCAATAGAGAGGGCTTGGCGCCAAGAATAACCTTTTGATCTTGTTATAAACACCATTTTCGGCGATATTCTCCCTATTTCATTTTTTACACTGTCAAAATCAAGTTTCCCACTAGATAACAATGGGATTTCGGAATATTTTATGCCAAAATCTTCTAAAGAGCCTGTACCTTTACCTTTTATCACACGGTGCAATGTGTCGTAAGGAGTTCCAGTAATGCAAAGGATATGATCTCCCGGTAATAAAGCTCCGAAAAACACAATAGAAAGCATATGTGTTCCTGAGGTAATGAGTGGTGAAACAATAGCATCTTCCGCACCAAAAACATCAGCATATAATCTATATAGTTTATCTCTAGAATCATCCCCATAGCCATAGCCTGTAGAAGGCACAAAATGCCTAGCAGCAACACGGTTTTTACGAAATGCGTCTAATACCTTTTTCTGATTTTGAAAAGATCTGCTAGCAACCCGATTAAACAAATCAACACATTCAGCTTCTACTTCCAACACTAATTTTTCTACATTTACCTGCATAATCTTAACCCTTTATTGTTTATAATTAAATTTATGTTTTTTATTAAATTCCATCATATATTATATCTAGTTATAATACTACATAATAAAGTCGGAAATTTGTTTTAATATTTGATTCTCGTTAGCATGGATTAATGTTGTGTCAACTTTAATTACATTATCCTTGTATTGATTATTAAACCAAGTTACTTGACGTTTTGCATATCGCATTGTATTTGTTATTATCGCATCCCTTATAGATTCTACACTGGCTTTGCCACAAAAATACGGTTCCCATTCTTTATAACCAATACCATTTAATGACTGGCATTGAAATGTTAAATCATATTTATTAATCAACATATTAACTTCATCTAAAAGCCCCATTTTTAACATTTTATCAACTCTACTTTCCACACGTAAACGAAGTTTTTCTCTATTTGTCTGTAGTATTATAATTTTAACTCCCTCATTAATTTCCTTTTTTTGCAGTTGAGATAAGGGCTTATTGTGTAACATCACTAAATATAATGCCCTTAAAACACGCCTAGAATTATTTGGATGTAATTCCATTGCCGCCTCTGGATCTGACTGCACTAACATGTTATAAACATATTGCTTGCCAAAATCTTTTAATGCTTTATCTAATCGAGACTTTAGTTCTAAATCATCTTTTTCAAAACCGTGTCCAAAGTTCATTTTATAATACAATGAATCTATATATAATCCTGTCCCACCGCATACTACATATTTCTTGGAAGTATTATTTGGATTATTAAGAATTTCGTTTACTGCCTTTTGATACATGAATACATTATATTCTTCATTTGGCTTGATGATATCAATCATATGCTGTTTCACTTTTAATGCTTTTTCTTTTGCAGTTCCTATATCCATATCCATATAAATTTGCATAGAATCAGCAGAAATAATTTCCATGTTATTTGCCAATGCAATTTTCTCTGCTATGTATGTTTTGCCGGANGCAGTTGGACCGCAAATAATTGCCAATTTGTTTTTTAATGAGGCCTTATGAATCATGTTTTTCTTTTAAATTCCTTTTCTATGTCATATTTATCAAACGATATTACCGTTGGTCGACCATGAGGACATTGTAATGGCATGCCTTCTGAAAAAAAGTATTCTATTATATATTTAATACTCTCATCCGAGAGGTTTAAATTGCCTTTAATCGCAGCCTTACACGCAATAGAGGCAACCTTATCTCTAATTAATTTACTCAATGAAAAATTGTCCAATCCTGAAACATGTAAACTTAAACTTATGATATCATTAAACAACTTATTTAGATTTACTTTTTCCGTGAACACAGAAGGAATGGAAGTAACTTTTATTGTGTTTATTCCCAGACTTTCTATTTCAAAACCTAATTGCATTAAGTTCTCTTTTTCCTTCATTAAAACATCGTGTTCATTTATCGTACATTCATACAAAAACGGAATAAGCATTTGTTGAGAAGCCACAATATTGTTTTGTATTTCATTATTATATTTATCAAATAAAATTCTTTCATGAGCGGCATGTTGATCAATATATAGTACCTTATCGGATGCTTCTATAATTAAGTAAGTATTAAACACTTGTCCAATAACTCTATATGAAATATTATCATTTTGTTTAAACAAGCTTGGTTGGGGGTATTCAGCTTGAGATTGACCATGTATATTTTTGTCTGTAATAATTGCTCGAATGACACCATCATCTTCCAATTTAGTTTCAACTTGTTGATGCTTCTTCAACAAATCCTTTGTATAAAAGTCTTTATTAATTGGAGATTCTTCTTTATCTATCAAACAATCTAATTTTTTATTATCTAGATTAACTACCATATCCTCATCGTTACTAATACTATTCACTAATTCGTGTTTGTTAGTCTCTAATAAGCTGTTATGCTTAAAAAGCTCAGCCTGTTTTAAAAGCTCAAAATCCACAAGCGTCTCTTGTATTGAATTATAAATAGATCCTAATAATTTTTTTGAAAATGCTAGCCTAATTTCACGTTTTGCTGGATGAACATTTACATCAACTTCATCAAAAGGGATTGCAATGTCTAAAACAAATATAGGAAAAGCGTGTTTCATTAATCTGTCAGAATATGCATTCTGCACAGTGGCAGATATATTAGCATCAACAACAACTCTTCCATTGATAATTATAAACTGTAGTGACCGGTTGTTTTTATAAACTGCTGGTGGAGAAATATATCCCTGTATTATATAATTATTACTGCTCAAATGTTTTGCCTTTATGGGTATTAAACTACTTGCAGTTTCTCGTCCAAAAACAATCTGTATCGCCTCTTCAATACCCAAACCTTCGCTAGCATAAACTAACTTATCATTACAATATAAGTAAAACGATATATTAGGATGGGATAGTATAAACTGACTTACCACTTTTTTTATACTATTTTCTTCGCTTAACCTTGAGTTTAAGAATTTAAACCTAGCTGGTACATTGTAAAATAAATTTTTAACAAAGACCGTCGTCCCATCTGTCCAAGCTATATCCGAAACTACATATTCATTATCCTGTAAATAAAGTTTAGCACCATTTGATTCCGTATGGTATTTTGTTTTAATTTCAAACTCACTAACTGCAGCAATAGATGCTAGCGCCTCACCTCTAAAACCTAGTGTAGATATAGAAAAAAGATCTTCAGCACTAGAAATCTTGCTTGTTGCATGCGGTAATATCGCTTTATATAGTTCTGCCTTAGGAATACCAGACCCATTATCAGAAACCTCTATGCTTTTAATTCCACCCTGTTCAACAAAAACTTTAATTTCTGTTGCGCCCGAATCTATACTGTTATCAATAAGCTCTTTTACTACCGAAGCAGGCTTTTCTATAACTTCTCCCGCTGCAATTCGATTATATATTGAACTATCTAATACATTGATAATCATTTATCACCTCTTTATTTACGAAGGTTTTTTAGATTTGAAAGTATTGTTAATGCTTCAAAAGGCGTACAATTATTTACATCTATTGCATCAACTATATTAAGTATTTCTTTTGTTTTTGTATCTGCTTCAAAAAAACTTATTTGGTTTAACGGTATTGCGTCTTTTCCCGGCTCAGACGTTACAATTTCTTTAATATCATATATTTTATGAGTTTTTTCGAGTAACTCCATAATTTTTTTTGCTCTTGTTATAACAACATCGTTTATACCTGCCATCGAGGCTACCTCAACTCCAAAACTCTTGTTAGTACTTCCTCTAGTAAGTTTGTACAAAAAAACCATTTCGCCACCAGTATATTTTATCAATAAATGATAGTTTTTAATCGTGGGTATTATATATTCCAATTCAGATAATTCATGATAATGCGTAGCGAATAACGTATAAGCTTTAATTTTTAACGAAATAAACTCAACAATTGCCCATGCTATTGCCAAACCATCTAACGTAGAAGTACCTCTGCCTATTTCATCAAATAAAACTAAACTGTTAGACGTGGAATTATTAAGTATATTCGCCGCTTCGGTCATTTCGACCATAAATGTTGATTGACCTGCAGCAAGATTGTCACTAGCTCCTATTCTTGTAAAAACCCTATCTATAGGTCTAATTAAAGCGTATTCTGCAGGGACAAAACAGCCCATGTGACACATCAATATAATCAATGCTACCTGACGCATATATGTAGACTTTCCACCCATGTTTGGTCCTGTAATTATTAATGTTTTAGCATCATCCTTAAGTGATATATCGTTAGGAATAAATGCCTTACCTTTCCTCTGAGACTCAACTACTGGGTGCCTTCCATTTTTAATGATAATATCGTTGTTTTTGAAGTTAATTTCAGGTCTCACATAGTTATTTTGTATAGAAACTTCTGCGAACGACATTAATACGTCTAGCCTCGCGATTAATGAAGCGTTATCTTGAATATTTTTTATATTTGACCTTAGTTCGTCCTTGATATTGTCATATATTCTAGTCTCTAACTCTATCGATTTGTCGAATGCATTTAAGATCAACTCTTCCATATTTTTAAGTTCTTCAGTTATAAATCTCTCACCACTTTTTAAGGTTTGCTTCCTCGTATAATTATCAGGTACCTTATCAAGATATGAGTTGCTTACTTCAATATAGTACCCAAATACTTTATTATAGCCTACTTTTAGTGTTTTTAATCCCGTTACTTCTTTCTGTTCTTGTTCATATTCAAGTAACCATTTATTTGCATTCTTTTGAGCATTCCTTAATTTATCTAATTCCGCATTGTAACCTTCTCTAATTACCATCCCATCTCTTAATGTTATAGGAGGATTATCAGTTATTGCTTTTGTAATTAAACTAACAAGTTCTGGTAAATCATCCAGTTTTGTATATATGGATTTTAAAACTTGTGCTTTACTCGCTTTTAACAAAACTTTTATTTCAAATACTTTTTTTAACGAAATCATTATACTAATAATTTCACGCGGATTGATTGTATTGTATGCAATTTTATTACACAACCTTTCAATATCTCGTATCTCTGACAGTGAGGCTTTGATGTCTAATCTCCTGTTGGTATGTTTTATCAACTCCTCTACGGCATCTAACCTATTGTTAATTTCTACATAATCTCGAGTTGGTTCAAGTATTGTATTTTTTAATTCTCTTACACCCATACTAGTAGACGTTTTATCAAGAACCCCTAATAAACTACCTTGCTTGTTATTGTCAATTAACGTTTGTACTAACTCTAAATTCCTCTTTGTGGTAAAATCTAGAAACATCCTGTTATCGCGCATAATTACTTGAGGCATTTTCACATGTTCCAACATTTGTTTTTGGGTTAATTCAATATATCTAAGTAATGCGCCTAAAGCACAGACTGAAAACGGTGTGGTTTCCATCCCAAGCGCTTGTGTTGTCTGTATTCTATAGAACTTAAGTATTGAGTCCGTAGCATTGCCAAACTCAAAAGACAGTTCATAAAAATGTTCAGGCTTAACTATCATTTCATTTTCAACATAATCGGTAGAAAGTATTGTAGTATAAGCCTCCTTATTAGATATTATTTCCGATGGGTTAATTGATAAAATTTGATCTAAGAAATGAGTTATGCCGTCTATTTGTTGCTGATAAACATTTACAGTTCCAGTGGATATATCTGCCCATGCAAAACCCGCAAAATCCCCAGCCATATATACAGATAATAAATAGTTATTAGACTCCGCATCCAAAGATTTATCGTCTGTTATTGTCCCAGGGGTTATAACCCTAACTACATCTCTTTTAACCATACCTTTTTGATCAGATGGAGATGATAATTGTTCACATATTGCTACTTTATATCCTTCTTGTATTAATTTTGCAATATATGTATCAGCAGCATGATATGGGACACCACACATAGGAGCCCTTTCTGAGAGCCCGCAATCACGTCCCGTAAGAGTAATATTAAGAACTTTACTAGCAGTTAGTGCATCATCAAAAAACATCTCATAAAAATCACCTAGTCTATAAAAAATAATACAGTCACTATACTGTTCTTTTATATAGAAATAATGTTTCATCATTTCTGATAACTCCGGTGCTTTACTAATCATTTTCAATTTCTCCTATCAAAGATGACCCCTTAGTTGTTATAATATTAACGTTTACAAACTTGCCAATTAATTCCCTTTCTCCAGCCATACTCACTAGCCTACCATTATCTGTACGGCCACAAACTTTGTTGGAACCCTTTATTGTGTCTTCAATTAATACCTCATATGTTTTGCCTATGTATTTTTGACTAATGTTTTGAGAAATCCCATTTTGCATTCCTACCAACCTTGTTATCCTTTCCTTTTTAATCTTATTGGGGAGTTGGGGCATTTTCGATGCTTGCGTTCCAGTTCTCGGGGAATAAACAAACATAAAAGCATTATGAAATTTAATATCTTCTACGGCGCGAAGCGTGTCTAAAAAATCTTCTTCTGTTTCTGTAGGAAATCCAACCATAATATCTGTTGTTATGGCTACATCTGGAATTTTTTTAATCTTTTTAGTTAAATCATAGTAGTCTTCGTACGTGTATTTTCGATTCATTAGCTGCAAAATCCTATTAGACCCTGACTGTAAAGGAAGATGAATATGTTTTGATATGTTATTATATTCCCTAACAGTCGAAATTATTTCAGGAGTTAAATCTTTGGGATTAGATGTCATAAATCTTAGCCTGTATTTCATATTAATTTTTGCAAGTCTTATAAGTAATTCATTGAAATTCCAGCCTTCTAAACTATCATTACCATAACTATTAACATTTTGTCCAAGAAGGGTTATTTCTTTATATCCCTTTTCTAACAAACTTACAACTTCAGCATATATTATATCTGGATGTATACTTTTTTCTCTTCCACGCACGTACGGCACAATACAATACGAACAAAAGTTATTGCAACCGCTTATAATATTAACCCAAGCGTTTGGGAAAGATGTTCTATATGCAGGAGTAGTTATCTGCTCTATATAATCATTATTTATAGAAAAAGGTTCAACAAATATTTTTTCACTATGTTTTTCATTCTTTTTATCTTGAAGTGTGTTTTTAATTATTGCCGATAATTTATTTAAATTTTTTGTTCCTATAAAAATATCAATAAAAGAATGTTTTTTTAAAAGCTCCTTAGCCTTATCTTCTTGTTGAATCATGCAACCAACTAAAATAATTAATATCTCTCTATTTTTATCCTTAAGTTTTTTTAACTCGCCAATCCTACCTAAAACTTTATTTTCTGCAGTATTACGAATACAGCATGTATTAAGAACAACAATACTTGCCTGAGAAACATCATTTGTTGGCAAATATCCAAGCTCCGAGAGGATCCCTGCCAACTTTTCCGAGTCATAAACATTCATTTGACAACCAAATGTTTCAATAAAAAAACATGCTAAATTACACATACAAAAATTATACTAAATCAGCTAAAAGTTCGCAACAATTAACGAATAGCGCTTAAAAATGCTCAATAACTATATTCTCTAGCGCTTTATTTACTAAAGCGTCAATATCTAAAGCACTTTCTTTTTCTATAACAAATTTAAGATTAGGGCTGATCGATGGGTTTTTGGGAATAAATAATGTACAACAATCATCATAGGGTAAAGTACTTATATTAAAGGCACCTAGCATTTTTGATATCTTAATGGTTTCTTCTTTATCAAATCCAATAAGTGGCCTAATTGTCAAAATATCATTATCTAAAACCTGATCTGTTGAAATCATGCCTTTTATCGTTTGGCTGGCAACTTGTCCTAGGCTTTCGCCAGTAACAATCGCATTTGTTTTGTTCATCTTGACAATTCTCTGCGCAATTCTCATCATAAATCTTCTCATAATTGTAATCGTGAGCTCAGGAGGGCAAGCATTTTTTATTGCTAGTTGAATATCCGTGAACGGAACTATATATAAATTAAAGCCAATATTATATTCTGATAAAATATTTGATAAATCCCTTACTTTTTGGAGTGCCGATTCGCTTGTGTAAGGAAAAGAATAAAAGTGAATACCGAATAATTTTAGACCTCTTTTACTCATATAATATCCAGCAACCGGACTATCTATCCCGCCAGACAACAAAAGAGCGGCAGTTCCACTACATCCTACTGGCAATCCGCCAACTGCAGGAATAACTTCCGTGAATATATATGAAAAACCATTTTCTCTTATATCTATATTTATATTGCAATCATAACTATGTAAATCAACTTTAAGATCTTTTTTGTTTTTCAAAATTTTTCCACCCACATATGCTGCAATTTCTGTAGACGTTTGGTTAATACTTTTATCGGCTCGCTTAACCGTTACCCTAAACGTCCCCTCGTTTGGTATCATATCCCCAGCAATCTCAGCTATTCTGTCAATATCTGTTGAGACTTTTACAGACTTACTTAAGCTAATAACACCAAAAGTTTTAGACAGAGCAAAAATTATCTTTTGTAAATCTTCTTTGTTAAAATCTTCAACATAAATACGATTTCTCGATAATTGCAGTGCACATTTAAATGATTTAAGTTTTTGTTTAATGTTTTTCAAAAGTAATGACTCAAATTTACTACGATTTTTACCCTTTAAAAATATTTCTCCTTGTCTGATTAGAATACAATTATATTCATATTGTTCATTATTCATATAAAGCTCCTTTCACTACCGTTTTAATTGTTTATACAACTTTTCAAAGGATTCTGTAAATTTATGTATTTCTTCTATTGTGTTATCGTGATTAAAACTAATTCTTATTATACCATCTATAAAATTTTTACTTAATTTTAATGCCGATGGGATACGTTTAGTTTGTTTGTTTGAGGTACATGCACTACCTGTACCTATTAATATGTTGTCCATTTCCATAGCATGTTGCATAACTTCGCCTCTTATACCTGACAGTGCTACTGCAAGAATATATGGCGAACCTTCCCGTGTCGATAATATTTGGATGTCTCTATATGCCGAAAAATAATTAAATAACTTATTGAAAAACAAATTAACCTTGTCAAAATTACAATCTAAAGCATTGACTCTTCTTGTTAAAGCATTGTTAAATGCCATTATCGCTGGAACATTTTCAGTGGATGAACGAAGGTTAAACTCCTGACCCCCACCTAAAATCAAAGGGTTTACGTGGCGGTTATTCTTTATTACGAGCGCCCCACAGCCCTTAGGCCCTTCTATTTTATGGGCGGAACAAGAATAGAAATCTACGTTTAAATCAGTGAAATCTACTTTAATTTTACCTACAGCCTGCACCCCATCTGAATGAAAAATAATATCTTTCGATACTAATTTTGTTATTTCGGCGAGTTTTTTAATATTATTTATTCCCCCAGTTTCATTATTGACATGAATAATCGAAACTAACGCCACGTTTTTTGATAACAACTTTGTAAAAGCTCCAATGTCTACTAATCCGTTAGAATCAACGGGAGCAAGCACTACTTCATAGCCACGGTTTTTCAACTCCATTGCAGTTTGATGGACTGAGTTATGTTCCGATTCAGATATTATTATTTTACTATGAGGCTTTTTTTTAGACCCTAATAATGCAGTTACATTACTTTCTGTGCCTCCGGAAGTAAATATCAAATTATCTAATGGACTCGCATTAAATAAGCTTAGGATATTAGCACGTGCTCGATTAATGTCTCTTTTTACATTAACACCTTGTGTATATAGCGTGGATGGATTATAAAAGTAATCACTTGCATACATATTATATATATCTAATACTTCACCTGAACATTTAGTTGTAGCCGCATTGTCAAAATAAATCATTTATCTCCCAGTATTCGCTATTGCGCATCTTACCTTTTAACGTAAGATTGCATCATATTTTATTTTTAAAGCTTCTAGTATATCCACAACATCGGTATTAATTTCATCTTCTGTTAATGTTTTGTCCATGTTTTGATATTTGAGATTAATTGCCACGCTCTTATAGCCTTCTCTAACTTGCGCTCCTGAATAGATATCGAAAATTTTATAATCTACCAAATTTTTTTGATTCAATTCCTTAATTGTATTAAGTAGATCTGCTGCAATTACGTTTTCATTTACTAAAACAGCAATATCTCTCTCTGAAGATTGATATTTTGATATAATTTTAAATGTAGTGAAGTCAGACGCTATTTCAAGTATTTTTGATAGATTTAATTCAGCAATAAACATTTTTGAGTTAATATTTAACTCCTCGGCAACAGATGAGTTTACTTCGCCAAAATAGCCAATAAAACCACCAGTGATGCTCTCATTGATTTTTGCGAGGCGATAAGGATGCATATATGGCAGATTATTAGCTTTTTCAACGTTAATATCTATTCTTAAAACATCAAAAAGCATATCTACAACAGCCTTGAACTCATAAAAGTCTTCTCCTATTGCAGAAATACATAATACTAGTTCCTCTTTAGGAAGTGTCTGTAACGGCAAAACCTCAGGAATATAAACATTAGCTATCTCAAAAAGTCGAATTCTTTTATTACCATGATTATAATTAGAGGATATTGTTTTTAGCATGCTAAAAGCTAAATTATTGCGCATAACAGAAAAATCTTCACTTAATGGGTTTAAAAGTTCTATACATTTATTATCGAAGGTTTTTAATAAACTAGAAAAATTAGGGTTTATAAAAGAATAAGTAATAATTTCGCTTGCTCCCCATCCAAGTAATATTTCTTTTATTTTATCTACTGTAAGTTGTTTTTTCGATTTACTGCCGCGTAATAGGCTCATCTCTTTATAGCATACTGTTTCGATGCTATCAAATCCAATAATCCTAATAATTTCTTCAGCAATATCATTTACACCAACTATATCTTCTCTCCATCGAGGAACTATAACTTTAAAAGAATCTGAATTTTTTACCTTGTTGACACTAAACTCAAGGCTATTAAGTACTGATAACACCTGAGAGTCTTTAAGGCTAATACCTAGTATTTTCTCTATGTTATCCTTTGTAAATGTTATTGTTTTAGGAGATATTTCCTCTGCTAAACTATCTACGAATTCCTTGAAATTTCCCCATTTATGTTTTTCAATGAGCTGAATTGCTAACCACATTCCTATTTCTTGAGAATATAAATCTATACCTTTTTCAAAGCGGATTGAACTATCTGATTGTAGGCCTAACTTCCGAGAAGTATGTCTAATGTTATCTCTAGCAAAATTAGCACTTTCTAAAATAATCGCTGTTGTATTGTTTGTTATCGAAGACTCTACTCCCCCCATAACACCAGCTATCGCTAAAGGATTATTCACATCGCAAATCGCAAGCATGTTTTTATCAAGATCATATTTATTACCATCCAGAGCTACTATACTTTCTCCTTCTCTCGCCTGTCTTACTACAATAGTTCTATTCGAAACTTTATCAGCATCGAATGCATGCATAGGTTGACCTGTCGCAATTAACACATAATTGGTAATATCTACAATGTTATTAACAGGCCTAATTCCTACACTTTTTAACCTATTTTTAATTAATAATGGAGATTCGGTTATTTTTACTTTATCAATAACTGCTCCAATATATCTACGACAAAGATCTGAAGCTTGATTTTGTATAGTTAAAGTTTGAGATTTTATTTTAATATCATTGTTAGGGAGTATGTTTTTAATTTTTTGGTTTGTTATAGCAGCTACTTCACGCGCAATACCAATTATACTATTGGCATCTGCTCTGTTAGCAGTTACGGAAACATCTAAAACAATATCATCCCTACCTAGTAATTTATTAATATCACAACCTATGGGAGTATCCAATGGTAGTTTAAGCACAGAATCATATGACGCTCCTTTAAAATCACTTAAATCACATCCCAGCTCAGAAACACCACAAAACATTCCGTATGAATCTACATTTTTTATAGCACATTTCTTCACTTTTTTTCCATCAAATAAAACAGCTCCATCTAGCGCTACAGGCACAATATCATCTACTTTCAACGATAAATCATTAGTAACAATATTAAAAACACCATTCTGCGCAACGTCAATTTTGCAAAGGTTAAGCTTTTTGCTTTCTGGATGTTCTTTAATCTCAAGGATTTTTGCAGTATATACGTTTTGTATTTTTTTTGATAAATCAATTATTTCTTCTATCTCAAAACCACAAGCTACTAGTTTCTCGCTTAATTCTTCAGGTGTAATTGTAATTTTCACATAATCTTCTAACCAACTAATTGGAACTAACATCTTTATCTCTCCATATAATATTATTTAAATTGTTCGAGCATTCTTATATCGTTTTCAAATAACAATCTCATATCTGGAATACCATATTTGACCATAGTAGCCCTTTCAACACCTATCCCAAATGCATATCCAGAATAAACAGTAGAATCAATACCACAGTTTTCTAGCACTATTGGATTTACTACACCAGCTCCTAATAACTCTAGCCATCCCGTGTTTTTGCACAGGAAGCATCCCTTACCATGACACATTGCGCAACTTAAATCTACTTCAACGCTTGGTTCCGTAAATGGAAAATACGAAGGCCTAAACCGAACTTTTGTATCTTTATCAAAAAACTCCTTTGCAAAAAGCTCTAGTGTATACTTTAAGTCTGCTAAAGATACTGATTTATCTACATATAATCCTTCAATTTGTTGAAACATAGGCGAATGTGTGGCATCAGCATCCGGCCTATAAACCTTACCTGGACAAACTATTTTAATGGGAGGTGTTTGTTTCTCCATAACTCTAGCTTGTATCCCTGATGTCTGAGTTCTTAACATTATATCGTTTGTTATATAAAAACTATCGGCAAATGCTCGAGCTGGATGATCAGCAGCTATGTTTAATAATTCAAAATTATACTTTGTGTATTCAATTTCAGGGCCTTCTTCAACCGAAAATCCTAGCCCAATAAAAATATTAATTATTTCGTTCTTGACTTTAGTTAGTGGATGCAACGCACCTCTTTTTGCTGTAATTTTAGAGAAAGAAACATCTATTGATTCGCTTTTTTCACGCAGTAATTTATCTCTACTGAGCAGTTTTTCCATAACTGTATCGATATTTTGCTCAATAAAACGTTGTGTATCATTCAATAGTTTCCCATACAATGGTCTATCTTGGGGATTGACATTTTTCAAATCCTTTAGAAGATTTGTAAGTATTCCCGAGCGTCCTAAATACTTGACTCGTATCGTTTGTAACTGTTCTACCGACTCGATATCTTTTATTGACATTAGAATATCATCTTTAATTTCTGCAATATTGTTAATCATAAATAATAACCTCAATCATGTTAATTCAAGGAATTATAACATTATTAGTTATAAAAGTAAAAGAAGTATTGTTAATACAATTGTTTGCAAGTATAAAAGTTCTACATCCATAGCTAGGGGAATCGTATTTTATAATGATTTTATTCTTAAAAAATAATTATAATTTAAGGCTAAATATAGAGCAATTTATTTGGAATTAACGGTTTTAACTAATATTTACCCTCTTTTTACCAGGTTATATTTGCTTATATAAGTCTGCATTATGTTTTAATTCTTTAGCGTGTTCATATCCAACTTCACTTTTCGCCTCACTACCTAATATCCTCATCAATTCATATATCGTTTCTTCCGAATTTAATTGATGTATCTCCGAAACCGTTTCTGATTCATATGTACTCTTGGTAATGAGAAAATTACAATCAGCCATAGCTGCTATCTGCGCAAGATGAGTAACAACTATAACCTGTCTGGTGCTTGCTATATTATATAATTTTTTTGCCACAGTTTTTGCAGCATTACCTGAAATACCAGTATCAATCTCATCAAAAATTAATGTCTCTATATCTTCCAAATCTGCAGTTATGTTTTTGATAGCCAACATAACACGACTCATTTCCCCACCACTGGCTACTTTTGATAATGGCTTCAAAGGTTCGCCTGGGTTTAAACTTATAACAAACTTTACAGCGTCTCCACCATTATATGATAGACCATTCAATACATCTCCGCAAAAATCCACTTCAACATCAAACTCAGCATGCTTCATTCCTAGCTCAACAAGCTGTTTTTTTATTTCAGCTGACAACAGCCGACCTGTTTTAACCCTCTCTTCATTAAGATTTTTAGCTGTCTTTAACAATATATTAGACGTTTTATCAATGCTATCTCTTATCTTAAACAAGCTAGACTCAGCATTGCTTAAAAAATCTAAACGTTTTTTATACTCTTCTAACTTATAAAGTATTTCTGTAATATCATTTCCGTATTTTCTCTTAATTTTTCTTATCGTGTCTATCCTTTGCTCAACATATGTAAGTCTCTCCATACCATCTGCATTCGTCTCCAAGTATTCTAAAAATAAATCTTTGAGGTCATTAATGTCAATCTGAACACTTTCAAACCTATCGCGCGAATCATGTATGGACAAATCAAATTTTTCCATAAAGGATACTTGCTTTAGTATGAGAGATAACGCAGTATCTATTCCCATACTTTCACCGCCATCAATTAAAGAAACAATAGTTCTAGCCGATTCCAATAATCTTTCATTATTTTGAAGCCTGTTTCTTTCTGCTATTAATAATTCCTCTTCTCCACATTCTAATCGTGCAGTTTCAATATCGGTAATTTGATAGTTCAACATATCTATCTCTCTATCCAAGCTACTTTCATCAGGATATTCAGACATTATTTTTAATAGGTTTTTATATTCGATAAAATGCTTCTCATAATCTTCTAAAACAGTAATAATTCTTTTTGAATATGAATCTAAAATACTTATGTGCGTTTGTTCATCCATTAGAGATTGCGTTTGATGCTGCGAGTGAACATCAATTAACAAGCAAACCAAACGGCGTAACTGACCTAACGTTACAGCCCAGCCATTAATTTTACACTCTGAACGCCCGTTCTGCGTCATGCTTCTCCTAATAAAGATCCTACCATCGCCTACGTCAAACTCGATGCCATATTCGTCAAGCAACTCGAGGGCAGCTACATTGCTAGCACAATAAAAACTGGCCTGAACGACAGCCATCTTTTCCCCATGTCTAATTAGTGAGCGATCGGCTCGTTCACCCAAAACAAAATTAAGGCTATCAATCACAATGGATTTTCCAGCCCCCGTTTCTCCTGATATTACATTTAATCCCGAATTAAAATTAATTGTCAAGTCGCGTATTACAGCAATATTTTGAACATGTAATGATAAAAGCATGTAATTAGTCCCTATAACTCTCTAACAGTTTAAGCACGGTTGGAACAACTTCTGAAGATCGTACAACTATAATAATTGTATCGTCTCCCGCAATTGTGCCAACGATGTATGGATGATTAATTTTATCTATCAATGAGCACGCAGAATTAGCACTACCGCTTAATGTCTTAATGACGATTATATTTTGCGTGCTGTCAATTTTTGTAACCGATTGGTGAAATAATGTTTTAAGCTTGCTAAGCTTTGGGTCTATCGGTCTTTTGTAATATGCAACACCATCTATTCCCTTTCTTTTTGATAGTCCAAGTTCTTTCATATCTCGCGATACAGTCGCTTGCGTAACCCTGAACCCTTCTTTGTTCAAAACTTCTGTTAATTGTTGCTGATTCTCTATGTTATCAGTATCAATAATATATAATATTTTTTCTTGCCTTTTAGTTCTCTGCATCGTCAAAACTCACTCCACTTCCTAAATTTATATGATAATCTTTCAAAAAAACTATAATTGTTTTGGCGTATGAATTTAGCTTGTAAATTAGATGTTTTTACACGAAAAGCATCCCCCTCTATAACTTTAACTACATCTTCTCCATCAATACTCAAGTGGGCATAGGGATCTGCGTTTAATAAGCATACGTTAATTTCATTTTTATCACTTATAACTACTGGTTTTGAATGCAGCGAATGAGCCGATATAGGAGTGACTATCAAAGCCGGAACATCTGGCGCTACTATAGGCCCACCCACCGATAGATTATATGCTGTAGTCCCCGTTGGGGTACTTACAATCACGCCATCAGCAACATATTTATCTATAAGTTCATTGTTTTGCCGAACCTCACATCTTATCGTTTTCACTCGCGACCCACGAGCTAGTACTACTTCATTTAGGGCAAAAAATGTATTTTCATGAAAGTTAACTTCTAACAATTGTCTTTCATCAGTAGAATATTCTCCTAATAAAAGAAAATCTACTTGATCCTTCAGCTCAATATTTTCAGCCTCCGTGAGGAAACCTTTACTACCTAAATTAATTGCATAAATTAACGCCCCATGTATTGCGCATTCCTTTGCTATTCTAAGAATTGTACCATCCCCACCCAAAACAACGATTACATCGCATGTTTGAGCTAAGATATTTTTGCTAAGGTATACTGCATCTAGATTTAACTGTTGCAATTCCGCCGATAAAAACACATTACAATTTTTCTTGTTACGAAATAATCCGTACAAAGTTTTTGTTGAAACACCACCAATATCTTTATTAAGATTTGCATATATTCCTATTTTCATATGTTTTATACACCCAAAACGTCATATTTGATTTAAAAACAAATGCTTTTACTTAGTATAGTTTAAATTATATATATCATGCTAGCTTTAAACAAGGCTATTTATCTTATTTTTTCCTTTTTCTCTTAGGTTTTTCTTTTGGGTTATAAAAAATAGACATAAATTTGGCCGTAATCATAACTAAGTCCTTAGACTTATTTACAGCTATATCTTTCATTATAGCCTTACCTCCCACTGTAATCGCAGCAACGATACTGGAAAAAATAATATTCATTATTAATTGTATATTAGATTCTAAATTAACTGTCATTTTCGTAATAATAATTATTAAGCAAGCCCCACTAACAATACTACAAATATCACCTATAACGTCACAGCAGATATTAGATACCTTTTCCGCATTTCTAACAAGTAACAGCGCCTGGCGACTTGCAGGTTCTTTTCGACTTGCCATTGCATATATTGGTTCCGGGTCGCATGAGGTAACCGCAACACCTATAGCATCCGCAACAATGCTAAAGGAAATAAGCAATATTAAAAGAATAATAGACATAGAATAATGTAATAAACCTGCATACTCTGATGCAAAAGAAAAAATCAATGCCAAAATTAATGTTATTATGGTGATTTTAATAGTCCATTTAACAGTGTTGTTCTTCTTAAGGTTTTTTTTATCTCTTTTCTGTTTTTGTTTTTGTTGAAATTGTATATCTTCTTCCTGAGACGAAGACAAATGTTCTTCTTTAATTTCTAATGAAAATGCCCCTTCATCTGGTCTACAAATATTAGATGGTATTTTATTTTTTCGCTCTTTTTTTACTTTCAAGTTAAAACCCCATAAATTTAAATACAACTAACAAATGGTGGCTTAAACTAAGTAAACCTTGCGTCATCAGGTTCGGTAGGATTTCCCTATTTGATACTCGTCGTCGCCGTACAAGCAGTTTCCTTTTAAATCAAACAACACAGGATCGCTCACAGTATAACCGAATCACCACTAAGAACACACCATAATCCTTAATTTAAAACAGTCTAGAAAATTTCTTTAACAGAATGGATACGAACTATCCTCTTTTGCAAACTAAGTTTCATAAGCAAAAATCTCTAAAAACTCGCGTGTTAATAGAAATCCGAAACCTTAGTCCTCATTAGTTCACTCAAGGCAAGCTACACTGCACACAGATATTGGTTACCGCAATACAGGTTTAATCCTATTCAGAAGAATGTGAACCCCGCCGAAATAGGTCTCCACGATAATTGGGACGGCTTCAACATGCCTTTGCAGAACGCCCAAAAATCTTAACTCCCAGCATCAACCCAGATTTGGGCAATCTAAGCTAACACAAGAAACTTCATCGATATGCTCTTTGACGGTATTTTAACCCCGCCTTTGCTCGTACCGTATCTGACTAGAATACTGTACCACCATTTGATTTAATTATATCACAGCACCATAAATAACGCAAACAAACATACTTCTACACGCTTTTTATTATGAAACTGAAAACTCCATCTACTTTTGAGAGATAACTAAACTAATGCTAATACAAAACACTAGTCAGCGCCTAGAAGTACATTCTTATAACTTTATGTAACTTAGTATTTTTAAAACCAATACATTCGAGAATTAACTCTACTTTCTGCCTAAAGTCAGCAATCAACCCCTCAATTATGCGTTTATTTGAAATCTTGACAGTATTTAACTTTTCATTACTTCTGTTTATATCAGATAAATCATCTTTTAGTTGGAATATTAAGCCTAAATACTTAGCAATTTCTTCTAACGACACAATGATTTTTTCATCCAAACCAAGTAATATTGCTGGGGCAACCATAGATGCTTGAAATAAAGCAGATGTTTTATTTTCGTAAATTGTTAAAACTTCCTCCAAGTGCTCATTATTATAAGTTATATCTTTAGTTTGACCAGCAATCATTCCCTTAACCCCAGCTTTATTAATAATATAGGAACATGCTTTTAAGCTATTATCATCCTTTATTACAACACTCATTATCTCAAAAGCTGTGTTTAACAACGCATCGCCAATAAGTATAGCCATACCTTGCCCAAATTTAACATGAACTGTAGGCTTCCCTCTTCTAAACAAATCATTGTCCATACCAGGCAAGTCATCATGCACCAGAGAGTAACTATGAATCATTTCAATAGATGCAGCTAATGTCATGACTTCTTTGGTAAAAGGTTTTCGCATAGATTCAACAGTTACAAGCATTAAAACAGGCCTAATTCTTTTCCCGCCACCAAAACAGGCATAAAACATACCATCATATAACGCATCGGGTATAAAGCCTCTATAACAGTTTAAAACATTTTTTAGTTCATAATCAATTTTTTCAATAAGATTATCAATATAATTATTCATCATTCCCCATCTTGAGTAATATTTTCCAGCTCTTTAGTTAATAAAACCAGTTTCCCTTTGTACTCTTTTACACCATTTAAACACAATTTCGATAAATTAATTGCCTCTTCGTATAGTGCAAGACTTTCCTCAATATTGATGTTTTGAGAATCTATTTTTTTTACAATTTCCTCAAGCTTTTTAATATTATCTTCCAATATCATAATAATGACACCCTCCCTTACTAATAGCAACATATGTGGCCATCGTTCTATTTTATTTTATGACTGTTTCTTCAATGACTGCGTGAGCAAAACCATCTTTACCAAAAATTTTAACATTATCATTAGATTTTAAAGATTTAATAGTATTAATATTTTCATTATTTTTCATAATCTTAAAATATCCGGTTTCAAACAGCTTATTTGGATCTATCGCTTTCAATGTAGATATTATTGATGCTAAATTTTTCTCTACTGATAGCAACTTCTTATCAACCTTTGTTTCAATAGAAGATGTAGCCAATTTTACCCTATTTAAATAACTTTCTATTTTGTTATGATAATTAAATATTAAGTCTTTTGTACGAACATAAACTCTATGATTGTATTTGGATATCAAATTTTTAAGATATGTATCTATGCTCGTTAAGGAAGAGTAAACTAAATTAACAGTGTTATTACTTAGCGCAGAGACAAACTCCCCTGCTGCAGTAGGTGTTAAACATCTCTGATCTGCAACATAGTCGCATAAAGTATTATCTGTTTCATGCCCAATTGCTGATATGGAAAATGTTTTCAAACCTGCTAGTGCTCGGACTACTTCTTCCGTATTAAACGCCATTAAATCTTCTACAGACCCGCCTCCTCTAGCCAATATAATTATATCAAACATCATGCTCTCATCCGCTCTTTTCAAGGCGTATGTAATTTCTCTAACGGCGTTAACTCCTTGCACCGATACATTAATTGCGTAAACATTAATGAAATTATTAGACTTTCTAATAGTGCTATATATATCTTGTATTACGGCACCATCTTTACTTGTAACTACACCAATATTACGAGGCAATAATGGTGGAACTTTCTTTCTTTCAGAATCAAACAACCCTTCTTTCAACAGCCGTTCCTTTAATAACTCTATATTCTGATTAATCCTTCCTTTTCCAAATGGTTCAATTTTTTGTGCTATAAATGAAATATTTCCGTTTTTTTCATAAAAAGACACTTTTCCTTCAACTAGAACATAGTCTCCTTCTTTTGGTATATTACAACTTGCGCCGTTGAAACAAATTATTTGAATTTGAGCTAGCTCATCTTTCAGCGTAAAATAACAATTACGTTTGTGCACGCGAACACCGGCTACCTCGCCTTTTACATTCACATCCCACAACAATGGGTCTTCTTCAATTTTATACTTTAAATATGAATTAAGTTCAGAAACGGTTAAGTAATTCGAATCCATATTAACCCTTAGATATATCTTTATTAATAGAGCTCAACACGCCATTTACAAAAGAACTACTTTTCGGTGTAGAATACTTTTTAACAAGTTCAATTGCTTCTGCAATAGCAACATTATTAGGGATGTCACTCATGTAAAGGATTTCATAAGTTGCTATTAATATTGCAGTCAAATCTGTTTTATACACCCTTTCAAAAACAAATCCTTCTGCATATTTTTCTACATATATTTTTAGTTCTTGGAACTTTTCTATAACACCAAAATAAACTTTTTTTATATAATCAACATCTTCTCTTTGTATATTATTGGCACAAGTAACTGCTAATAATTTTTGATTTATTTTTTTAGTAAACAAATATTCAAAAACTAGTTTATATACATCATCTCGCGCTTTTCTTCTTGTAGTAATGCTCATAAAACGATATCATGTACGATTATATTAATCTTTCTTAGATTAAATTTCGTATTTTTTTCTATTAATGACTTTATTTTTTCTTGTAAATTACAGCTTAAATCCGTAATGATAATACCATAATTTACATCAACATTAACTGTAACATCTATTATATGGTTAAGAAAAAAAATTTCTACCGCACTTTCATTATCAGAACGCTCAAGAAAGGCTTTTGATAGCCTCACCCCTTCAGTAATAGAAATGGCTTTACTAACTTCCAGTTCGATAAGTTCTTTTAATCTTGATTCTAGATGTGTTTCAGATGTATTAACCATAGTTTTAATTATAACATACCACTATTCGTATAACAATTTCGCACCAAACTTTCTAATTCAAACCCATATATTTGATAAAAAATCCTTATGCTCTATAATAATATTTTTTAATCGATCATATACGTTACTAGGCTCTTGACATGTACTCGCCAGTTCGTGTATCTACTCTAACAATCTCCCCTTCGTTTACAAATAAAGGCACTTGAATAGAAAACCCAGTTTCTAAAACCGCAGATTTAGTTCCTGGTTGTGCAGTGGCACCAGGTAACCCAGGTTCGCATTCTACAATTTGTAATTCAACAAAGTTCTCAGGCTCTACTGAAAAAGCAGATCCTTTGTAAAAAGCAACATCTACTTGTGAGCCTTCTTTTATAAAACGTAACGCATCTTCTACTAACTCTTTATTCATTGGAATCAAATCATAAGTTTCTGTATCCATGAAGTAGTATAAATCTCCATCATTATAACTATAATCCATTTTTTTACGTTCAATATGAGCTAACTCGAACTTTTCATTAGGATTAAACGTTCTTTCGATGACACTACCCGTCATAACATTTCTCATTTTTGCCCTTACGAATGCCGCTCCCTTTCCAGGTTTTACATGTTGAAAATCAATAATCACCTGTACTGATCCGTTTTCAATTTCAAATGTGATACCTTTCCTAAAGTCACCTGCTGTAATATATGCCATGTTTTTACCTCCTAAGTAATAACTAGATTATTATTAATTGTTTTGATGATTTTGTCAAGTTTTGCGCACCGCTCTTCTTAACAATTACTATATCCTCTATTCGAATCCCATATTCCCCTGGAAAATACAATCCAGGTTCTATACTCGTAACAACATTTTCATTGATTACTCCTGCAAATAACGGACTTAAATTAGGGCGCTCATGAATGTCGATACCTAACGAATGGCCTAGAGAATGCGTAAAAAAAGAAGCTAAATTACTTGGGAAATAGTTTCTTGCTAGTGCATCAATTGCCTTCCCAGTCAAACCAGCATTCATCTTATTTATTGCATTAGTTTGTGCGCCCAAAACAAGATTGTATGTGTCCAGATATTCATTTGTTGGCTTGCCTATACAAAAACTTCTAGTCATATCTGAACAGTACCCATTATACTTAGCTCCAAAATCAATTGTTACTATGTCATTTTTTTGTAATATTTCTTTTCCTGGATGTGCGTGAGGCTTAGAAGTATTTCTTCCAAAAGCAACAATTGTATCAAAAGCTAAACTTCCGCCAAGAGCAAATATATTACTATTAATATAGCTAGCTAACTCTAATTCAGTAATTCCTGGCCTTATGTAATCTAAAACATTTTGGAAAACCTCGTCTGTTATTTTCTGTGCTAAAACAATTTGCTCAATTTCAAAAAAATCCTTTATCGACCGAAGATCGGAAATCTGATTTGAATAACGAATCATATCAAAAAATTCATCAAATAAAACATAATGTTTGAAGAGAATATAGTCTTCTTCATAACCAACGACCTTAGCCCTTAGCTCTTTTAATATTTCAACTGCTTTAGCATAATAAGTCTGTCCCATATCAATACTAACAAACGTTATATCGGAACAGAGCTCTTCAAACTCTTCTTTAACCCTATCATCGGAAATATAATAACTTTCACAGCTCCCAATTATGAGAACAGCATCAGCATTAGCGTACCCTGTAAAATAAAATAGATTTGATTGACTGGTAATCAGTAATGCATCAATATCATTTAACACTATGTTTTTTGTTCTATTCATTAGTAAATTGTATTATAATTGTAAAAGAAAGTAAACAAAAGACATACAACGTATTTCACAGTTTTTTCACAATAATGTGTTAGAATTTCTTATTATTAGAATTAGGAGAAAAAAATGAAGAACAAAATATCTATTATCCCTATAACAATGCTCGTTATTTTATTGATTATTGTTCTGGTAGGATGCAGCCCTTTTTTTGTAGGACTTGATGACAACAACACTTCAAATAATAGCAACCAAACAAGCTCACCAGATAATACAAACAACCAGTCATCAGTTATTGCCCCACCAGCAAATTATAACATAACCATTAAACAAGGGAATCCTCTTCCTGAAGACGGATACTCCTTTCCAGATATAGTAGAATCGGTTGAAAAATCTGTTGTATCAATATATGTTGCTGATGGGAACCGCAAATCTGCAGGATCCGCAGTTTTCTACACAGAATCAGAGACCCCAGGCACACCCCCACTATTAGTGACATGCGCACACGTGATTGATTACGCATTAACGACAAATATAAATGCTAAAATCAAAGCAATTATTCATGACGGTACCGAGGTTGAGTGTAAAATTGTAGGCGCAGATGATGAAGAAGATTTAGCAGTGCTAACCATAACTGATTCCGAAGATTTACAATCTATTGAAGGGAAATATTCGTCAGTGAAGCTTAGACCTGAAGATAGTAATATAAGGACAGGGGAAACTGTTTTTGCCATTGGTAATCCACTAGGAACGCTTGGCGGTAGCGTGACTAAAGGCATAATAAGTGGGAAAGAAAGGGTTATTAACATGGATGGAGTATCTATGAACTTACTTCAAATTGACGTTGCGGTAAACCAAGGCAATTCAGGTGGTGCGTTATTTGATATTGCTGGCAATCTAATAGGTATTGTAAATGCTAAAAGCATCGGAGAAGGTGTAGAAGGTATTGGTTATGCAATACACATTAATGATGTTAATCGAGTTTCTCAATCAATAATAACAACCTCTGGGAAAGCAGAATATAATAACCTTGGATATGTTGAGGGTAAAGTAAGACTAGGAGTCACCGTTCAAATTCCTAAAGGTCAAACTAGCCCTTACAAGTATGTAATTATTAGCTTAAATCCGTATGGAACTGTTACCGCATATAACGCTAATGTTGTTGAAAATGACAAAATCATTAAGGAGAACGACTATATAACATCCATTNGAAAAAANGATGAACCTACACCAATAGTTTTCAACCAGTTAAATACCTTAGGCGATTTTATTAAAACATTACATGTTGGGGATCAAATAGTTATTACTGTCGAGCGCCCTGGGCTAGTTACAAACCAATTTAGCGTAGAGCTTACAATGCAACAATATGTTTATGGACACACTCCATAATAGAATAGCTATAAATTTAAAACTATACATTGAAACTATAAGGGCAGCGTATCACACGCCGCCTTTTTACTTAGTAGCACTCTTCTTATACTCTACGAGTTATATTCTTAATTATTTATATGGTTAATGTGAAATAACCGTTCCAATAGGCTCGCCTGTAACAACTCTAATTATACTTTTGTGTTCATTTAATCCAAAACCAATAATCGGAATATTATTCTCATCACATAATGCCACGGCAGATGTATCCATAAACGTTAGTCCTTTTTCAATATATTCTCGGTGCGTGATGGTTTTATATTTTTTCGCATTAGGGAATTTTTTTGGATCGGCATCATAAACTCCATCAATATTTTTAGCTAACAACAATACCTCTGCATGAATTTCATTTGCTCGGAGGGCAGCCGCCGTGTCTGTTGTAAAAAACGGATTACCTGTACCACATCCAAATATGACAACTCTACCTTTTTCAAGATGTCTGATAGCTCTTCTTTGAATGAATGGTTCGGCTATTTTTGTCATATCTAAAGCAGTTTGCACTCTCGTCATAACCCCTTTTCTTTCCAATGCATCTTGCATAGCTAATGCATTAATGACAGTTGCAAGCATTCCCATATGATCTGCAGTGGTGCGATCCATACCTCCCCCTTGTCTACCACGCCAAAAATTCCCACCACCTACTACAATCCCTATTTCTGCACCTAACGAATGTACCTCTTTAACTTGATCGACTATCCTGTCTAGTATAACTTCATTTATGCCAAACCGAGTTTCACCTGCCAGCGCTTCACCAGAAATCTTTAGTAATACTCTTTTATACTTTATTGCCATAACATTACCCCCAAAAAAAAGATACCGTCGCGGTATCTCTTTTTTAATTATTTAGACATTTTTGCGATTTCGGCATCAACTTCATCGGCTAAGTTACAAGACTTCTTTTCTAATCCTTCGCCCATCTCGTATCTGACAAACCTTCTCACGGAAATCTTTTCTCCTATCTTTGATATTGCCTCTAAAACCACATCATTAACTGTCTTGCTTGGATCTTTAACAAACGGTTGTTCTAACAAACAAATGTCCTTAAAGAACTTTTCCATGCGGCCTTCAACAAATCTTTCCTTTACATGTTCCGGCTTATTAGCCATTGTTTCATCGTTAGTAATTTGAGCTTTAATAATATTTTTCTCATGCTCAATCTCTTCTGGTGGAACATCCTCTCTCGTAATATAAAGAGCTTTTGCTGCTGCAATTTGCAATGTTAAATCATGAGATAAATCTTTAAACATATCTCCTTTTGCAACAAAATCTGTTTCACAGTTAATTTCTAAAAGAACTCCTATTTTTCCGCCCATATGAATGTAACTATCTACAATACCTTGGGAAGCAATCCTTCCAGATCTTTTAGCAGCTTTTGCAATACCTTTTTCTCTTAAGTATTCGATTGCTTTTTCAACATCACCATTTGTTTCTACTAGAGCATTTTTACAGTCCATCATACCAGCGCCAGTGCGCACACGTAAATCTCTAACATCATTCGCAGTAAATGCCATGTTTATACCTCCTTAATATTTAATCTTAAGCAGATTAATTCTCTTCTTTTTCGTCGGGTTGAACTTCTTCACCATCGATTTCATCAACTTGTTTTAAACTTAGGGCTTCTTCACCTTCTCTAGCAACAATAACCGCATCCGCAATTAAATTAGAAATTAACTTCACTGCCCTTATCGCATCATCATTACCTGGGATAACGTAATCGACCAAATCTGGGTCACAGTTTGTATCGACTAATGCAATAATGGGTATATTTAATTTTTTGGCTTCTGAAACCGCTAAGTGCTCTTCTTTGATATCAACAACAAAGAGCGCACCTGGTAAACTTCTCATATTTTGAATTCCACCTAGGTTTTTTCTAAGAAGTTCACGCTCTTTATTTAGTTGCATTACTTCTTTCTTAGGTAATAACTCAAAAGATCCAATTTGCTCCATCTGGTCTAGCTTATTTAGCCTATCAATTCTTGAACGGATAGTAGCAAAATTAGTCAAAGTTCCACCTAACCATCTTTCGTTTATGTAATACATACCACAACGTTCTGCTGCAGACTTAATCACATCTTTAGCTTGCTTTTTTCTGCCAACAAATAGAATATCTTTTCCTTCTGCAGCTACCGACTGAATAAAAGCATATGCTTCCTCAATTAATTCTACTGCCTTTTGTAGGTTAATAATATGGATATTATTTCTTGATCCATAAATATACTCTTTCATCTTGGGATTCCAGCGCCTAACCTGGTGCCCAAAATGAAGACCTACTTCTAATAATTGTTTCATTGTTACAACTGACATAATAAAAAACCTCCTGTTTTTTCCTCCTTGCTTTCTATTTTGCTCATTTCACCTAATAAGGAACAGGAACGAACAAGTGCAAGTGTTTAATTCTTGACTATAATATCATGCTGGCATTTTTTCTGCAACAAATAAAATACCTTTATTTATACAAAATGACACGAGCATAGCGCGCGTAGTTTTATTTATTGATATAATTTACACCAAGTCATTTAACCATGATTAAAAGCTTTAATCCCATTTATACTCTGTTTTATTTCGACGCCTACGATTTTGTTCACTTAAATTCTTTTTTTCCATAACAAATTTAACATATGTAAAAACGAAGAAAGCTATTATGATCAAAACTACACCCACTGAAATACCAATAATCAAATATGTTCTTAATTGCATCTCTACTACAAATATTGTTCCCAGCTCGGGAGAAGTAAACGAAATTGTGTCACCACTCCTGCTAAATTTTCTAATTTCATGAACCAAGCCCAATTCATCAACGATAAATAATTTGTATGCAAATATGTTATTAAGCTGTATGTCTGATATTTGTATTTTATATTTTGTATCTCTTGAAACCCTCACAGACTGAGAAGTATCGAATGCGTAAATCACTTTATCCATATAAGTGTCCATTCCTCTAGCTCTAATTGTTTCATTAGCCTTCTTAAAAGGCTCGTCTGAACTTGTGATTTTTGATACTTTAAAATCGAAATCAGGGTCTAGAAATGCTATTAATGTAAATGAATGATCTTGAGCTTTTGTTTCTATTTTATCTAGGTTGATAATAATACTACTCTCTTCGTATATAAAGTTATAATTGGGAGAACTCCCCCCCGAGGGGGCTTTGTAATATTTGCCCGGTGTTTTTTCTTCAAAAGACATACTTGGAGCTGGTTTTAAGCAAGTTTCATCATCGCCAAGAACAAATCCGCTGTATAATAACTTAAAATTAGGAGTCTCTCCTGGCTGTATTATTATATCCTCTGCTCTAACTGTTAAGTCTGTTTTCTTTATAGTTAATTTCCCAGTTTCTTCACCGATTATTGAGCCAATTACATAGTTTTGATTTGTTAAAGTTACTGTTATTAAGTACTCGTCAACATTAACTGGAATTTCATTAACCGGCATTAAATTGGTTACACCTTCATATTCAATTTGCATTCCAACATCATCTGGAGAAATTACTCCCACGGCAGTAATTGTTCGCCCGTGCTTTAATCCCGAATATGAATATTCATGCGGTCCTGCATAGTTAATTGTAATTGGTTTTGGGGTAATTGTTAAGCTAGTAAACCATTTTATGGTCTCGTTGACGTAAATCTCCACACCATAATTATTAGCTTGGACTGGAGTCGAATCTAAAAAATCAGTGTTGCCAATCTCAAAATAATTAACTATGTAATCACTAAAATTCTCACCTTTGTATAATATAGTCACGATGTAATCATGAGGCTCGGCATTATATTCATAACTTTGCGGGTTTAAATCTACAGTAAAATCAGCCTCGTCATATGTGTTTGCTTCCGCAAAACATGTATCTTTAAGTGGATTGAATGCATATATAAAAAAGGTTAATGCGCATGTTAACAAGGCAAACAAAAAAAATAATATTGCATTTTTTAATTTTTTTACCATAAAATATTTCCTTCACCCGTAAGTCGCTTGAACAACTGAATTTATTACTTTTGCACGCACCGTCATACTTTATACGTATACTCTTGCATACGTACGATAAAAATAGGATACCATATAAGGCACATAATGTGAAGAATGTAATTGGGCATGAAAAGTATTTCAATTATGTAAAACAGCCCGCTTGCTATACACATACACAATCAGCTTTGCACATTTATTCATCTATAGTCACTGCCACTACTTCGATTATGGGAATCGGGAAATCCGCAAAACCATCAGCAATAGTTTCCGTCTCGCTTTTCCCTAATTCGACTAGGTTTAATAAACTAACTTTATCTATACACTTTCCAAATGCTGCATATCTATTATTAAACTCCAAATTATCATTAAAATTAAAATAAAACTGATCCGTAGTAATTGCTGGATTGTCCGTTCTCGCCATAGCAATAACGCCAGCTTCATGTTGGATTGTGTTGTTACCTCCCTTTGTTACCCACTCGTTATTATCATTATATTCATTCGTAATGGGGGCTATACTATCTAATTTTTTAAGTATCATATTGTTTGAGCCATCATCCTTAGGGACTAACTTATAGCCTCCGCCTTGAATTATGTAAATATTTTCTTTAACTAGCCTATGAATTAGTGAGCCATCATAGTGCCCTGCCAAAACTAATGTTTTAAAATTTTCACAAGTTTCTGGTGCATCTTCTTCAAACAGTGCAAACTTAACAGTAAATTCTTTAGAATCTAACTGTCTTCTAAAAACCATAGTAACAACAGTTAACCCTGCGTAATCAAACAAATAAATAGGGGGCACTTCATCTTTGCTGGGTTCAAGATTGGAATTATCTCCTTCTTGTTGTTTATCGCATCCGAAAGGAATTGAAAAAATAGCGGCTAGTATAACAACTAGCACACAAACAAATATGTATTTACTAATCTTCATCTTCTTCATTTTGCATTTTCAAAAATTCTTTAAAAACAGCATCTACTTCTTCTTGATCATCAATGGAGATAAAAATCTCCTCACCTTCATCATTGAGTCCGATTTCAAATATTAAAAGGTCTCCATCGGCAAAGCCCTCTATTGGTTCAGCGGGTTCTAGACAAATGTATACCTTGTCACCCAGTTCAACAACGGCGACTTCAATAAACTCAAGCTCGTCACCCTGATCTCCTACTAATACAATTACTTCTTCCATCGTGTCATCTAACTTGTTCATATTTTACCTTTCATTATTATTTATCCACACATTAACTCACGGATTATTTTTATCTAGATACGTTTGTAATATGATAGTTGCTGCAATTTTATCTATTATTTGTTTTCTTTTGTCTCTTCTAACATCATGAGAAATCAACATTCGTTCCGCTTGTACCGTAGTTAATCTCTCATCGATATAGTCAATAGACGTCCCACTAGGTAAATAGGTATATAGTTCTTTGCCAAACTGTAAAGAATATTCTGCTCTCTCGCCAGTCGTACCATCCATATTTTTAGGTAGTCCGATAATTATTTTATCAACACCTAACTCTTTACATATATTCGCTATGTGTTCATAGTCGGCATTTGTGTTTTGCCTTGAATACGTTTCATAAGCGGAGGCAATGATGCCTAAAGCATCACTTAATGCTATGCCAATGCGAACCGACCCTATATCTAAGCCTAATTTACGCATTTTTAATAATTTTTTGCATGCAATTCGAAATATTTTCTAGCATGATCACAAACTGGACAAATATCTGGAGCTTCTTTAGCCGTTAATATATGACCACAATTACGACATATCCACTCAACTTTTTGTGATTTTGCAAACACAGTTCCCTTCTTGACATTGTCTGCTAGTTTTAAATATCTGGCTTCGTGGTCCTTTTCAACACCCGCCACACCTCTAAACTGCTCTGCTATTTCCGAAAATCCTTCTTCTGCTGCTACTTCTGCAAACTCTTTATACATTTTTGTCCACTCTTCGTTTTCACCCGCAGCAGCAGCGATTAAATTCTGATATGTATCTTTTATTCCACCAAGAGCTTTAAACCACATTTTTGCATGCTCTTTTTCGTTCAATGCAGTTTCTGTAAAAATCGCAGCTATCTGTTCGAATCCATCTTTTTTTGCTTGGCTTGCAAAATAATCATATTTATTTCTTGCTTGGCTTTCTCCCGCAAATGCATACAGTAAATTTGATTCTGTTTTTGTTCCCTTTAAACTTTTTGACATTTTAATAATCTCCTTTCTTTCTATTTACTTTTATTATAAACTCTTCAGCGCCATTATGTGAAGGAATATAAAACTTTTCATCTTTAATTTCATTCGGTAGATACTGTTGTTCAACCCAACCACCATAATCGTGAGGATACTTATAACTCATATCCGGATTTTTTTTATAAGTATTATCTAACAAATAACTTGGTATCGTTATTTTTTCAGTTTTTTCTATAACCTTACTTACCTTAGCTATTGCTCTAACAACAGAATTTGATTTAGGGGCAAGCGAAACATATATTATCGCTTCAGTTAATATTATAGCACCCTCTGGCATCCCTATTTTTTCAATTGCAGTTAGTGCATTAACACTAACGCTTAAGGCATTAGTATCAGCCAATCCGACATCTTCTGCAGCATGTATTATTAATCTTCTAGCCAATAATCTAGGGTCGTATCCAGCGTTTAAAATTCGCATTGAGTAATAAACTGCAGCATCAGGATCACCCCCTCTAATACTTTTACAAAATGCACTTAAAAAGTCATAATAGTCACTTTCATTCATAGTGATGACTCTCTTTTGTGTAACTTCTTCTATAATTTCTTGTGTTAATACAGTTTTATTTAAATTTACATCCACTGGAGTTGTAATTACTGCTAACTCTAACGAATCTAAAGCTACCCTTAAGTCACCATTACTAGAAATTGCTAGATGTCTCAATACCTCAGGTGCAATATCTATAGCATATTTAGCTAAACCACGTATCGGATCAGTTAAAGCTCTATTAAGACCAAGTAGAACTTCTTCCGTTGACAGTTCATAGAACTCAAAAACACGACATCTACTTACAATTGCGGGCGTCATACTAACATACGGGTTTTCTGTAGTACTACCAATAAACACTATTTCACCTTTTTCCATTGCGGATAAAAGTGAATCCGACTGAGCTTTACTCCATCTATGGCATTCATCTAGTAACAAATACGTCCTTTTACCATATAACTCTAGATTATTAATAGCTTCACTGATTACTTTTTTTACATCTGAAACTCCCGAGGAAACAGCATTTAGATATACAGACTCAGCATTTGATGTAATGGCAATAATATGGGCTAATGTTGTCTTACCAGATCCAGGAGGTCCATAAAATATACAATTACCTAATCTGTCTGCCATAATTGCCCTAAAAAGCAATGATCCCTCTTTGATTAAATGCTTTTGACCAATAAATTGACTCAGGTCGGTTGCGCGCATTCTCTCACTTAACGGAGCACCTGATTTTCTCATGTCTTTAAAAAAATCCATCATTGTACTTGCCTATTATTCCAAAAATATAAAAATTATTTTTGCAATTATTATGCGTAATTTAAACTGCAAATCTTTATTATTTGTGAGTTGATCTATAAGCCGAGTTCTGTTTAAACGGTCATCTATCTTGGTCATTTGTCACCAAACAACTCTAGCGAATTAATAAGAAGAGCGAGCAACTCATTATCTTATTTCTTGCATCGAATGGGGTTTACACAGCCAATTTTGTCGCCAAACTGCTGGTGCGCTCTTAACACACCTTTTCACCCTTACAGTAAAAACTGCGGTTATTTTCTGTTGCACTTTCCTTGAAGTCGCCTTCAGCAGGATTTCTCTGCCATTCTGCTCTATGATGCTCGGACTTTCCTCACGTTTGTGTAACCGTCCAATCAACTCGATAATAACTTAACAAATAATTAAATTTTTGTCAATAAATCGCGCACGCAAAATAAAGTTGTGACGCAGTGTAGTAAACAATTTTGCATTAATAGACCAAAACCAAATGAAAGTTAATCTTTTTGATTAGCTCTTTCTTTTATACGCTTAATTTCTTCTTCCATAACATCTAAGCTCGAAAAATCTCTATGTACTGATGCGAAACGAACATACGCAACAGAGTCTAAGTCACGTAATCCTTCCATAACCAGTTCTCCTATTTTTTGTGAATAAATCTCCTGCGCTGAAGAATTATAAATATTTCTCTCGATATCAGCTGCCAGTGTTTCAATTTTCTCTGCAGAAACGGGACGTTTTTCACAAGCTTTAATAAGTCCAATCTTAATTTTGTCTATATTGAATCTCTCTCTAGTCCCATTCTTTTTGATAACGAAAATAGGCGTGACATCTGCTTTTTCATATGTCGTATACCTTCTCTTACAATCTTCACATTCCCGCCTACGCCTCACTGCAAGATTATCGTCTGTTAAACGGGTATCAATTACTTTACTTCTATTTTTACCACAATATGGACATTTCATAACTATTCTATCTTAACTGCTTTTTCGTAATAAAAAACAATATTAGTGGGTGTTATTTGTTTTTTTGAAGTCTTTGAAGAAATGGGGGGAGTTTGCTTGAAGATACACTNAGTCTAGGATTAAACTCGTCTTGTGACTCCACCTGTCTTTGTTGGACTTCGTTCTTCTCTTTTTCTACAACCTCCGACCCAGACTGTTCATTGCTATAGCCATACATTAGACTCATTTTCTTATCCATTTCTTCTCTTTCTGTGAAAAACTGCCTCTGCATAACCGGGCTCGCGTTTTTGCTAGTTCCGTCCGCTTTCGTTTGAAATCCTGTTGCTATTACCGTAATCACTACTTCGCCAGCCAAATTATCATCAATACCCATCCCAAAGATAATTTTAGCATCTTGAGCAACAACCTCTCGTATAAGTCCAACACTCTCATAAACCTCATCCATCGTAAGCCCTTGGTCTCCTGCAACATAGATTAAAATGCCTTTTGCGCCAGAAATATTTGTTTCGAGTAACGTGCTTTGTACGGCCTGCTTAACCGCATCGAACGTTCGCCTCTCGCCTTTTCCGCGCCCAATACCTATGTGAGCATAACCTTGATTTTTTATAATGCTTTTTATATCATTAAAATCCAGATTAATTAACGATGGAGTCATGATTATCTCTGTAATTCCTTGTATCCCTTGACGCAAAACGTCATCTGCAGCTTGGAAAGCCTTAATAAACGGAGTCCCCTTTGGCATAAACTGTTGTAGCTTTTCATTTGGGATGACTAAAAGTGTATCCACGTGCTTACGCAGCTCTTCTATTCCTTTTTCTGCATTCTGTATCCTTACATGGCCCTCAAACCTCTCAAAAGGCTTAGTTACAACAGCAATTGTTAATATCCCTAATTCTTTCGCCATTTCAGCAATAACTGGAGCTGCTCCCGTTCCTGTGCCTCCTCCCATGCCCGCTGTTATAAATAGCAAATCGGCATCTTCTATTAGTTCTCTTATATCTTCCTTACTTTCTTCCGCTGCCCTCTTTCCTATCTCAGGATCAGAACCAGCACCAAGTCCTTTTGTTAAATTTGCTCCTAATTGTAATTTAATTTGAGCATGAGACATATTTAGCGCCTGCATATCCGTATTTGCTGCTATATAAGTACATGAAGTAACCCCTGCAAAAATCATTCTATTGATAGCATTATTGCCACCACCCCCAACACCAATTACTTTAATATTTGCCGTTCCTGTTGCTGTAGCCATTTTATTAGCCCCTCCTAAATATATTCTTTAAATAACTCTTTATCTTGCTCCCAAAACTCACTTTAGCTTGAGATCTCTTTAAACTTAGCAAAGAAGACAACCCCGCATAACTTAATTTATCATATTGAATGTGCGAAGGACCTACAATTTCGACATTCATCTCTATGATTTTTGAAAGTATTTCTCGACTACCCACCACATTATCAAATCCCGAACCGGTTAAATATACAGTTGTAAACTCATGGGCGTCATAGGGTAATAACCCGATCGCCTGCTTGACATAGCTACATATGTCTTGAACCCGAGCAGTTGCAATTTCGTTAACCTTTTTGATTGGGTAGGCATAATTCCCATCATTAACGGTTATATAGTACATGTCGCTATTAATAGGATTTAAATTTAAGTTAATTTTCGATTTTAAAGCATAAGCATGTTCGTATGGTATTTTTAAAACTTCCATTAAATCCGCAGCAATAAAACCTCCTCCTAAGGAAAAAGACTTTAAAAACAGTATACCGTCCCCCTTTGAATAAGCTAACGATGTGCTTATATATCCTATATCGAGTAAAAACGCGCCCTTGTCTCTTGCCGTATGCGGTAGCAAAAACATAGTCTCTGCCAGCAAGGTAGAAGTATATTCTATTTTTCGACCAATCGACTCAAATATGCTAGAAAATAGATCTATAAAATATTTTTCACACAAAATAAACGATACCTTAGCTCCTAAACACTGCGCATAACTACCCTCAGGATTCAATGTTTTTTCATTACCATCTAATACATAAAATATGGGAGAGGCATTGATTGGAATAAACTTATCTGTTGCCTCTGGGGCCGCATGCAACAACAATCCCTGCGCATCTTTGGGTTGAACCTTTCTTCTGGTTTGTGATAATTGCGTTTGCACATCTCTAACACTGGTAATCGTAAACTCGCCAGGAACACCAATCAATATATTTTCTAATTTGGAAAAAATAGCAGCCTCACTTTCCTGTATCATGGAACTTAATGTCGAAAAAAGTTCATGCTTTTCTAAAAACTCCCCATTTTGATATCCTGAATATTCTTTAAATGATTCATAAATAAATGATGTGGGATATTTTTCATCAATTACAACTAATGATAACTTTTCAGATCCAATATTTAGAACTGCTTCTTTTTTGGATTTCATTGATCTCCTTTATTTTTACTTATTTTAACGCTGCAATTATAGCTATTGTTTGTTGACTATATTAATTTTAATATACCAGTCATCTTGTGTCAATCTTTGCTTACAGATACTAGTTATAGTGTATAACAACCAATTCTTATCATATAGGCCTGAAGAACATACACCCAACTGCAACTACTGCTGATACTATCATCAGCGATATAAACATACTAATCACCTTTTGCAACACAATCCTGCTTTTCATTTTATAGACAACCCTAATTTACGCTTTTATAGCAATAATTCAAACCCAAGGATGCTTTACCCAATTTTACCAAAATATAATTATATAAGGAAAAAGAATAGTATCCCTACTATTTTTATCGCTAACATATAAGTTACTATAAATATTTTTGCCCTTTTTGATAAGGAGACCTTATTTCTTATCTTATTATTGTTTTTTGTTTTAGAAACTGCATATTTTCTGGTTTTAGTTTGATAAAACTCTTCCTTACTAAGTATTTTTTCTGGAGTTTTTCTGTTTAATTGAGACATCATATACGCATCGTAGTCTACAATATTATCTGCCGACATGGACTCTTTCCTAAAATCAGGACGCCCAACGCTTGCAATCTCATGCAAACCCTCTTGCTTTATGCCTGTAGCTATCATTTCAGATATTGCATATGTTTCACTGGGTTTTGTAAAATAATCCGCGGAATAATAATATGATTTGTTTTCCGCTTTCATTTTTTCTTGCATAAATCGATCATACTCTGTTATTTCACCATATGACCTATCATAATCAAATATATCATTCTTTTGCATTGCCGCAACATCCCTTCTTAATGTAACCATAGTATAACCTCCTCTCAAATTATTAATTAATCATGTTCTTTCTATAATTCTTAGCTTGGCACTTTGTGCCCTTGGATTCATTTTTAGTTCCTCGACACTGGCAATAATTGGTTTTTTATTGACAAACCTAAGTTCGCTCCTTTTATTACATATACACACTGGGGTTTTGACATCACAAATACAATCCTTTGCTAAATATTGAAGTGCCTGCTTGACTATACGATCTTCTAGAGAATGAAATGTTATAAAAACACCACGTCCGCCTTTCTTAAGTTTTAAAACAATCTCGCACATAAATTCGTATAACCCTCTTAATTCGTTATTCACCTCTATGCGTATCGCCTGAAATACTTTTTTTGCCGGATGTCCCTTTTTCCTTTCCTTTGAAGGATAAGAAACGCAAATTATATTAGATAACTCTGTAGTAGTTTCAATTTTTTTCACTTCTCTACGCCGGACTATTTCGCGTGCGATTCGATTTGCATAATTCTCTTCTCCATAAGTTCTAAACAAAAAGACTAAATCATCATAAGAGTAACTGTTTACAACTTCAAACGCAGTCAAATCTCGCCCTACGTCCATTCTCATATCAAGATGCCCATCATTCATATACGAAAAACCCCTTGAAGCATCGTCTATCTGCATCGACGATATCCCTAGATCAAGTATTATGCCATCTATTTCTTCTACCCCATTCATTACTAAATACCTATTAACGTTTTTATAGTCATCATTTATTAACACTATTTTATCTTTATAGGCTTTTAATCTTTCGCCTGCTATGCGAATAGCAACCTTGTCCAAATCAAAACAAAACAATTTACCAAATTCTAATTTTTGAACAATCGCTTCAGAATGACCACCTAATCCAACCGTTCCATCTACATATATGCCATTAGGAATGATATTAAGTCCGTCTATGGATTCAGTTAGCAAAACACTTTTATGTTCGTACTCATTTTTAGATTTAGATACCATATGCCTTTAAGTCTACTATTGCCGTTTCAAAACTCTCCGCAGACAAATAACCTTGCTTTTCATAATTTTCTTGCCCCCAAATCTCCATCCGGCTGTTAGCACCTATAAATACAATTTGTTTGTTTATATTAGCGTAATCCTTTGCCTTCTTGGGGAGAACAAACCTACCTTGCGCATCTTCCTCAACAGGAAACACAGATGACATTATTTTACGAATTGCCTCTTGGGCTTTTATATCACTAATTGGAACATGATTAAAGCGCTCTACAAACTTTTTAAATTCAGATTCATTCATAACAAAAAGACATCCGCCAGTTCCATGTAATATATAAACTGGCTCGTTTATTAATGAGCGTAGCTTGTTAGGTATGCGCATCCTATTTTTATCGTCCAATTGTATATTATACTCGCCAAAAAATATCATACTTTTCTCCTTATGACTCCATTATACTAATAAAATTTTCCACTTTCAACCACTTCATTGTTAAAATAACATAAATTTAAGCATTTTTTGGGAAAAAACTTTTTAACACCCTGTTTTTATCGCGCGCCCCAACACGTTCAGAACATTTGTTCTTTATGGCGGAAAACGATATCAGCTTCTTTTAGCGTTCGTAATAAGTAAATATTTTCTCGCTTANGCCTAAGCTATTTGTTTANAATTTCTAACTAATCAAGGAAACAGCAAACTTCTCATGATATATGTATATAAAATGCAAAGATCACAATATTCTCATCGTGTCCTGTTAAATTGTTTTTTGATTAAATTAAAAGCTGTGTGGTCTTTAAAAATATTTCTGAATAAAATCACATAATTTTACCATGTATTTACTGCATCTATTCTGCTATAAGTGTAAGTTTATTATCACGTAAATCACAAGATAATAAATAATATTCAATACCTTCCTTACTAAAATTCAACGTGCTTTTACTTGTTTGTCCATGTATATGCCCGTATACGACCTTCCGCACGCCGTAATTCTTAAAAAGTTTCGTAAAAACAGAATTTTCATACATAGAATTAAAAGGAGGATAATGGATCATTGCTATCAAAACATCTTCCTTGTCTTCAATTAATCTGCTAGCAGCATCTAAACTTGTCTTCATTCGAGAAACTTCTCTATTTAATATTTTTTCATCTTTATTTGTTATTTGTATGTTATTCTCTGGAACAGTCCATCCTCTAGTTCCACAAAATATATATTTGCCTAATTTTATGGCATCATTTCTTAGAAAATACATATTTTGAGGCATTATATTCCTAATCTTTCCCAACCCAGTACTGGAAGAACACCAATAATCGTGGTTGCCTCTTATAATAATCTTCCGTCCCTTCATAGAGCCTATTTCATACAAGTCTTTTGAAACCATACTTAAACTTGAGGCCCATGAAATATCCCCTGGAATTAACACTACGTCTTCTTCTCTAACGGTCTTTTCCCAATGATCTTTAATTTTAATCCAATGATCTTCCCATATCATACCAAAAATATCCATGGGTTTATCTTCTGAAAATGAAAGATGTAAGTCACTAATACCATATACTCTCATGTAGAACCGCCCTATTATATAGTCTTATAATATTTAACATCATATACACCTCAATATCGTCTTTAGTATATATTTCTTTCTAGATTCTCTACTATACGATAACATCGAAAAATATTATGTTATTTTCGCTCCTATCGCACCCTCTAACGTTCGTATTATTAGTTCCTCTCCTTCCTTGGTCTTAGATGAATAGACAAACACATCATCAATGCCAATACCTAACTGATTTGCGATCCGCGCTTTACTTTGGTTAACCGCTCCTTTCTTTAACAAGTCGATCTTCGTAAGAATTACTAAAAAAGGCATTCTCCTATTGTACAAATAATTAATCATTATCTTATCATTATCAGTTACGTCTCTCCGAGAATCAATCAAGACAATAACGAGGCTAATATTACTACCCTCCTTAAAAAACCTATCTATCATCTTAGCCCAAGATTGTTTCATTTTTTTTGAAACACTAGCATATCCATACCCAGGTAAATCAATCAAATAAAAAACCCCATCGTTACACTCATAGCAATTAATAGTTCTTGTCTTCCCGGGCTCCCTGGAAACATATGCTAATTGTTTTCTCCCTGAAAGCGAATTGATTAGAGATGATTTCCCAACATTAGATCTACCTACCAGCGCAATGGTAGGCACCGAAAGCTCAGACAAACATGCATCTTCACCCATAATTTTATATAACTTAACTTTTCTTATTGTTGCCATAATTAAGAGTATCTACTAAAGTAGTAAGTTTAACCAACATAATTTGCTTATTAATAATATCACATTATCAAAGTTCAGCTAATACTTGTTCATAACTAAATTTCAGACTCAACAGAACTTTCTCTTATAATCAGCGGAGATGCATTTCCCAATATGCAATCTTTTGTGATAACTACTTTTTTAATATTTGAATCGCTGGGAACATCATACATCAGATTAAGAATCGCATTTTCTACTATTGACTTAAGACCCCTTGCACCCGTTTCTCTTTCAAGTGCTAGTTTGGCAACCGTTGTTATGGCAGATTCTTCAAACTCTAGATCAACTCCATCCCAATGAAGCAACTTTTGTAACTGCTTAATGAGTGCGTTTTTAGGTTCTGTCAAAATCTTTGTTAAATCATCCTCAGTAAGAGGATCTAACACTACAACAATAGGTAATCTACCTACAAATTCGGGAATTAATCCATATTGAACAAAGTCTTCAGGAATCAGTCCGCTCATTTTTTGCGAATATTTTTTATTATTAAACGCGATATTCGAATCAAAACCTATAGATGAGCTATTTTGCCTTGAATCAACAATTTTATCTAACTCCACAAATGCGCCTCCGCAAATAAACAATATATCTTTAGTGTCGATTGTTATAAAATCTTGATTCGGTATCTTTTTCCCTCCTTTTGGTGGAACATGAGCAACTGTCCCTTCCATTACCTTAAGCAAGCTTTGTTGCACACCTTCTCCCGAAGCATCGCGTCCACTAATATTTGCCTTTTTGGCTATTTTGTCTATTTCATCAATATAGATTATACCTTTCTGCGCCTTTTTTACATCATCGTTTGCGGCCTTTATTAAACTTGCGAGCATGTTCTCAACATCCTCACCTACATATCCCGCCTGCGTCATCGATGTCGCATCTGCTATTACAAAAGGCACATTAATAATTTCAGCAAGAGTCTTAGCTAATAAAGTCTTACCTGAACCTGTTGGACCTAACATGAGAATATTAGATTTGTCTAAGTCAACATCATCATATTTCCCAGTATCCTTGTTAATTACTCGTTTGTAATGATTATAAACTGCTACGGAAAGTACTTTTTTTGCATTATCTTGGCCTATTACGTATTGATCTAATAATTTCTTAATTTTACGTGGCGCCATGAGATTTATATACAACTCATCATTTTTTAAATTACTACTCTTTACTCGCATTCTTTCCTCATTTTGACGAAATCGTTCAAGCGATAGTTTTGTACAATCCTGGCAAATATACGTCCCTTCAACAAACGGGCTTTTTAATAACCCGTCTACATCTTCTTCGCTTTTTCCACAAAACGAACAATGGTATGACTTCCTTTCATCTTCCATAAAAAACCTTCCTCATTATTTCTCACTTTTTCTAGTAATAAACACTTCGTCTATGATACCGTATTCTTTTGCTTCTTCAGCTGTCATATACTTGTCTCTGTCAGTATCAGTACGAATAACTTCTATAGGCTGACCAGTATTTTCACTTAAAATTTTATTTATCTTTTCTTTTGCTTTCGCAATACGTTCTGCTGCAATTATTACATCTGTTGCCTGGCCCGACGCACCGCCTAACGGTTGATGAATCATTACTTCGCTATTCGGAAGAGAATAACGCTTGCCTTTTGTGCCCGCACTCAAGAGCACCGCTCCCATTGAGGCAGCCATCCCAATACAAATAGTCTTTACATCACACTTAATATAGTTCATGGTATCTAATATTGCTAATCCCGCACTAATTTCTCCACCAGGACTATTTATATACAGGGATATATCTTTAGTTGGATCTTTCATTTCTAAAAACAGTAACTGTCCTACTACAATATTTGCCATATTACCATCAATTTCACCAGAAATAAATACTATCCTATCCTCCATTAGCCTTGAATATAAATCATACGCTCTTGCTCCTTGACCGGTTTGTTCTACCACAGTTGGTATTGGTACATAATTAAATACTTCCGCCATAATACGTCTCCTTAAACAAATACTTTAAACAATAGTTACTTATATTCACAAAAATGCGAACTTAGACACAATAATTTCATTATACACTATGCCCAACATTCCCCTAACTATCGTACAATTGACTAAATGTACACTTTAGGTATATGTAACTGTTAGACCTCATTGTTGGGTATCAATTCGATTAAATAAATTCTATTTTAAGAAAATGTGTTGTTATTTCTTAAAAAATCAAATAGTTTTTCACCAAGAAGTCTGTTAATAATTTGGTGCATACCATAATCTTTCAAACTTTCTTTTACTTCTTTAATTGTCTTTTTTTCATTTTGAGCAAGCTTTTCAATTTCAGATTCTATCTCATCGTTAGAAACATCTATACTTTCAGTTTCTATAATTTTTTCAAGTATCAATCTTGTTTTTACCGACTCTACCGCTTCATTTCTATGTTCTTCCTTAAATTTTTCCAAATCTGAACCAATATATTTAAGATAATCGTCAAAACGAATCCCAGAATAAGCCATTCGCATGGAAAAATCGTTTATTAATCTATCAAGCTCGTTGTCAACAAGAGTATCTGGAACTTCAAATTTTGTTTCATCTACAATCTTCTTTACAATAATATCATCTTCTTGATACCTAGCACGTTCTTTTGCCCTTTCTGTTAATTTTGTTTTAATATCTACTTTTTGCTCCTCTATTGTATCAAATTCACCTAAATCCTTTGCAAAATCATCATCGAGACTTGGTAATTCTTTTTCTCTAATATCTTTCACAGTGCATTTAAATATTGCATTTTTCCCAGATAAATCATCATTATGATATGCTTCCGGGAACTGCACTTCAACGTTTATTTCGACGCCAATTTCCGCGCCTATTAATTGATCTTCGAAACCTGGAATAAATTGTCCGCTACCTATATCTAGAGTCTGATTCTCTGCGGTACCACCTTCAAACTGAACACCATCAACAGTCCCGCTATAATCAAGCGTAATCTTATCACCATGTTTTACTTTTCTATCTGTGCGGGTTGTCCATTTAGCATATTTTTCTCTTAGTTTTTCTAGCTCAGTATCAACATCTGTATCCGTTACTTCAAACGTAACCTTGTCGAACTTTAAGCCTTTATATTGGGCAAGTTCAAATTCTGGCATTACAGACACAGTAAACACCGCACTTAATCCTTTTTCGTCAACAGTTTTTACATCAACTTCAGGGCTAGCAATCGTTTTTAATTCATGTTCTTTGTCTAAAATCTCACCGTAGTAGTAATTTAATGCATAGTCCATAGCATCTTCATAAAAAATTTCAATTCCATATCTATTAACCAGTAACTTGAATGGAACTTTTCCCGCCCTAAATCCCTCAAGTTTATATCTTTGCTTGTTCTTTTTATAAGCTTCTTGTATGCAGTTATTCCATTCAACATCATTAATTTTAAAAGCTATTTCTACTCTTGATCCACCAATTTTTTGTACTGAATATTCCATGTACTTCCTCCATTAATATAATTTAGTCAACTAATACTAACAAAAAGATTAAAAAAAATCAATAAAAGACTTAAGTAAATTACGTGACACACTCACAACTTTGAGAGTTTTATACCACTCCAGTATGTTTTTCGCAATATTTATAAAATAAAAGTTAAAAAGCAAGAAAATGACGTTAAATATAGTTCTTATTTAGTTTATTTTTTGGAACAATTTGATGAAAATACTTTGGTTTTGCGAGACTTTACAACCAGACGGGATTGCAGGCTAAACAAACAAAATAACTATACCACTCTTCTATACAAAATCGCATCAATATTATTATTATAATATTTTTTTCTTAACCCTTCCTTTTTAAAATTATTCTTTTCATATAATCTAATTGCGGGGATATTGTTTGCAGCAACCTCTAGGATAATGTTTGTTAATCTCCTTTCCCTAGCCTCTTCATTAAGCGCATCTAATAAAAACCTCCCAAGACCTGCGCCTCTAAACTCGGACTTAAGAGCTACTTTTAATATTTCTATTTCATCCTCAGATATCGTTTGATACATTAAATACCCAACGATTGTTTCTTGTACTTCCTTATGAACTAACACCAAACAACCAGATTGGATAATATATTTAGATATAGATTCCTTAAACCATGGATTATTAAAACTTTCTAACTCTATGTCTATAATTTGCTGTAAATCATCGCTTTCAGCCTTTCTCACGCTATATTTGTTTTCCGTCCCTCTGTCCGCAGATGTTTCCCTAATATAAAAAGGTATAGCTTTTAGAACACAATAACCATTCTTTTTTTTCTCTAAAAAAACATCAATCAACCCTTCTTCACTCCACATTTCTTCGCCATAAACATCTATACCTTTGAGATTGTACTTAGAAATATCTTCTTTACTCGCGATATAGTAACAATTATTATCCGCACCATCTCTTTCCAATATATAATAATTTTCATTACCGCAATCTATGATAGCAACACCTTTATCGCGCAGCTTAATAATTACCTCTAATGAATTAATCTCTATCACCTTTGCGCCCAATGCGTACGATAGCGCATTAGCAGTCGAAACTCCAATTCTTATACCAGTAAACGATCCGGGGCCTACTACTACGCCTATTGTTTCAATCATATCTTTATTCAAGCCATTTTTTTGCAGCAAAGCATCTATCTCTGTTAAAACCATTGATGCATGACGACGTCTTCTTGATTTACTAATGAATAAATCGTATTTGGCTCCATACAATATAATTAGCACTAATTTATCCCTGGTCGTATCTATTAACAAATCTATTGTGTTTTTTTTCATTGTCATCACCAAATCTCGATCCAAACTATTGTATTGTACGGGAAAGGTCTTTAATTATTAGTACCCTGTTTTTATCGGTTTGAATATCTATTTGTATTTCATATACTTTTTTAGCAGTTATATTTTCCTTCTTATTCCACTCGATAACAACAATACTATCATCAGAGAACAGTTCTTCTAACCCTAGATTCTCTAATTCTTGAACATCTTCAATCCTGTACATATCGATATGATATAAAAAGACTGAAGACCCACAATATTCCTTAACTATTGTAAAAGTAGGGCTGATAATTTGCTGCATAACGCCAAGCCCTTTTGCCAACCCCTGAGTAAATGTTGTCTTACCCGCGCCTAGCCCGCCCTTGACAATTAGCACCTCTCCCCCAGAAAGATCCTTTGCAAATTCTTCAGCAATTGACTGAGTCTTTTCTGCACTGTTTGATATGAATGTTTTCTCGTTATAATCTTTCATAATTATAAATGAAGAGGTTTAGAGACTCTCTTATACAGCAAGAAAGTGATTATAGATACTGATACGGATTTTATTAAATTAAACGCCACCCCATAACCAAATGCAAAAACCTCTCTATACTCAGTTATTAGTATAGGTAAATTAAATGCCTTACTGTATAAGGGGAGTATTATAAAATAATTACTTATAGACCCGACTATTACGTTTGTAAAAACACCTGCTATCAATCCAATAATAGCTCCCTTTTTGGTTTTCTTATATTTGCTGTACTTATATATAATAGTAGACGGCAACACGAAGGCCGTAGATACTATAAAATTACTCAGCTCTCCTACAAACATCGTGTTTGTAGTAGTTAGCTTGATAGTGCATTTTATTAATTCAATTAAAACCGCAGCAATCGGACCTAACGCAAAACCACCTAAAAGACTGGGTATTGATGCAAAATCCATATCTAACACACTAAATGGAAAGACCGTGAATATTGGGAATCTGGCAAACATGTATAAAACTACTGAAAGAGATGAAAGTATAGCTATTTTTGTAATATATCCAACTAAAAACCTTCTTTTTTTGTGACTTTTGGATTTATAGCACCCGTCCTTATCTTTGGTAATCACATTAAGATTTTCGACTTCACGAACATTAGGCATCTTTACAAACTCACTTTCTACACAAGCGCTATTTATTCCATCATCCCCACCGTCACCCTCATCAATTTCTTCAGGCACACATATAGGTTCGTTGCTCATCGTATTATCGTCTAATTTACTCATACTATCTCCATAACTTTTCTAAACAGTAAAAATCTCTTGTTTCACTATTAAAAATGTGCACTATTACATCTCCATAATCTAACACTATCCAACGCCCGTCCATATAACCCTCTTTTCGAGTAGTAAACACATTGTTTTCTTCAAGCTTTTTTTCTACATAATCTGACAGCGCCCTGACTTGGGACAAGTTTTTGCCCGTTGCGATAATAAAAAAATCACCTAATGATGACTTCGCTGCTATATCTATAACCTGTATGTCGGTTGCAGATTTTTCATCTAGACTTTTTACTATTAAATCTTTTATGTTATTAACATCCATATTGCGTCCAGCCTCCAGCATATAATCAATATAACTTACAAAACATCACGTTGCATTGTACCATAAGAGAGTAATTTCAGTCAATATGTCTACTCTCTCCGCCTTCTTGGTTGCATGTTCAAAAGATTGCTCTAGTATTTTTAAAAACGCATTGTCAATATCGTGCTCTGCATAAGCCCTTAAACCTTCGACCCCTTCATATGTCCTGCTCGGCTCGATTTTATCGGCTATATACACTATCTTTCCTAGCATAGTCATATGAGGTTTACCAGTCGTATGATAACGTATCGCATCTAAAATCAGCGGCTTACTCACTCCGAAAAGAACAGCCGCCTTATCTGCACTAGTATATTGGTGAACAACCGCCTCACTTACACCACTATACCGCGGTTTTAAAATAATATCTTTTTTTGCACAATCATGCAAAAGAGCGGCTATCAAAACATCATTTAAATTAATATTTGGATTCCTCCAAGCTAATTCTAGAGCACATTCTGCAGTATTTAAAGAATGCATGAAAGTCTTATTGTTCACTTCCATTTTTAAAACTTCTAACATTTTATGCTCTCCATAAATATTATTATTAACTATGTAATCATACGCCTTTCTAGAAATATATTTAGCTGCTTTTGTTGAGCCTATTTCAAACAGCAGTCTAATAAAAGTGCTTGATAGATTACATAAGGGCAAACTTAACAACTGGATTGTCGCATTAAAGTTTTTTTCGGCAAATCGTTTTGCGTCGAGCATATTCTGCATATTGTCTCTCGAGTAAACTATAATAGGCGTTCGCTTCGCAATTGCATCTGGATGCATCCAATCTTTGAAATCAACTAGACTATCTCCACCCATGATAAAACAACCATTATTCCCATATTTGTTTATAAGCTTTTCTAGTATAAGATATGTGTAACTTTCTGATAATTTAAGTTCATTTTCGATTTCGTCAACAATAACTTTTGGATTATTATCTATATATAAATTTATTATATCTACTCTTTTTTTAAAGTCTGTTGCAATCTTTTTATGTGGCGGGTTATAAGAGGGGACTATAATAAGTTTGTCAAGCTTTAAATTAATAATAGCATTTTCTATTATTTTTAAATGTTCGTTATGAAATGGATCAAAAGTCCCACCAAAAATACCGTATTTCATTTGTTTTACTCTAACAATTAATAATATTATTCTATAAACTCAAACTCTACTCCAACCATAGATATAGTATCACCGCTTTTCAAACCCATATCTTTCAAGGCGTCAATTATCCCTTTATCTCTCAAAACTTTTTGAAACCAGCGAAAGCTTTCTTGATCGCTAATAACAACCCTGCGTGCTAAATACTCCACAAGCCCACCGTGCACATAAAACACATCATCTATTTTTTCTATCTTAAAATCTATACTCTCATTATCATCGTAGAAAAAAGGCTCAAAACTCATCGGGGCAGGTTTCGGAAGATCCATAAGCGTTTTTACTACTATATTTAACAATTCTGTAACACCCTCTGTCGTAACCGCAGAGACCTTAATTGGTTTAATATTTATTTGTCTGAAAAACTTATCTAGTTTTTCATTACCGATATCTAAATCGCTTTTGTTTGCCACAACAATCTCTGGAATTGTAGCTAGTTCAGGTTTATATTTCTCAAGCTCTTCTCGAACTATCATGTAATCACCTGCAACATCCCTGCCTTCGGTCTCACTTATGTCTAATATATGTAAAAACAACCTAACTCTTTCAACATGTCTTAAAAAATGATGCCCCAAACCGATTCCAACAGAAGCGCCCTCTACAAGCCCAGGTATATCCGCAACTGTGAAACTGTAGTTATTGTGAAAAACAACTCCCAAGTTTGGATTTAATGTTGTAAAATGATAATTCGCAATCTTAGGTTTTGCTGCTGAAACAACAGATAATAATGTCGACTTTCCAACATTTGGAAAACCTATTAACCCTACATCCGCAATTATTTTAAGTTCCAAAGAAATTTTCCTTTCTTTCGTTTTTTGTCCAGTTTCCGAAAACCCAGGACTTCTCCTAGTGGCAGTAGCAAAGCTTTTATTACCCCTCCCTCCACGTCCACCTTTTAATAGGATAAACTGCTCACCATCTTTAAATATATCGGCAATAATACTCCCCGTCTCATCATCTTTTATGAGAGTCCCACACGGCACCTTAATTATTAAATCCTTACCATTTTTGCCAGTACAATTCTGCGCAGCCCCATCAGATCCGTTTTCTGCATGAAATTTTTGTGTATATCTAAACGAAATAAGCGTATTAAGAGATGCATCACCTTCAAAGATAATATCCCCACCCTTACCCCCATTTCCTCCGTCAGGCCCACCTTTTGGTATAAATTTAGCACGGTGCCATGAGACAACACCATTCCCTCCATCTCCTGCCTTGCAAAATACTATAGCTCTATCTAAAAACATTTATTACCTACTTATTATTAAAATATTTGCACTCATTTTTAATTATACATTCTTTACATTTTGGAGATTGAGCCTTACATATGTACCTTCCATGAAAAATAAGTGTATGATGAACATCATTCCAATATTTGTCATTAAATAACTCACATAAATCATGCTCCACGTCACTTACAGTACTTCCGTTAGAAAAACCTATTCTTCTAGAGACCCTAAAAACATGGGTATCCACGGGCATAGCGGGAAGTTTAAACGCAACCGAACGTACTACTGAAGCCGTTTTTCTTCCTACCCCCGGCAAAGAAACAAGCTCTTCCATATTGCTAGGAACTTCTCCGTTATAACGGTTCAAAAGCTGCTTTGACATTTCAATAATATTTTTTCCTTTGTTATTAAAAAAACCGCAACTGTAAATGATTGGAACCAATTCTTCAAGTGTAAGTTCAGCAAACTGTTCAGGCTTATTGTATAGCTTGAACAGTTCCTTAGTAATCATATTAACTCTCTTATCGGTGCACTGTGCGCTTAAAATTACTGCTATTAACAATTCAAATGGAGATGAATAGTTTAATTCACAACCAGCATTTGGATGAGTTTTCTTTAGTTTTTCTAATATCTTAAGTGCATTCATTTTATAACTGCTAACTTTGACTCAATATCAAAACTTTTCCATGGCAATTCATCAATGGGTGGGTGAACTCTAAAAACCATAATATCTTTAGTTACAGGATGAGGGAACCTCAATTCGACAGCCCATAATGCAATCCCTTCCCCCTTACTGCTTTTTCCCCCGTATTTCTTATCTCCATATATTGGCGAACCAATATGAGCCATTTGCGCTCTAGCTTGATGAGCCCTTCCCGTAATCAAATTAATATCAACAAGAGCCATACCGTTAAATTCTTCTAGAACCTTATATTCTAGTTCTGCCATCTTTGCTCCTGTTGTCGCTATTGGCACGCAATAAACCATATTTTTATTATTATCCTTATACAAAGCATTCTTTAATATTCCCTTTTTACTCTTTGGTACAGATGATGTTATTGCAAAATACCTCTTTGCAACACTTCTATTCTTTAGATTATCAGACAATCTCCTCGCTGCCTTGCTGGATTTGGCATAGACCATTACTCCACCTGTTGGTTGATCCAATCTATGAACGAGACCTAAATATGCATCACCGGGCTTATTATATTTTTCAATCAAATATTGTTTTAACAGATCCAATAAGTTTGGTTGACTGCTGTTATCTGGGCAACAAGGTATCCCTTGTGGTTTAACAACTACTAATAAATGATTGTCTTCATAAATGATAATTAAGTCACTGTATGTAATGTCCATAACCCTCTCATTCCTTTATATTTGAACAATTTCTATAGTAATTATACATTATAGGGACAATTTTTGCCATTGAGTTATTATACATAAATATCTAACAGCATATTGTTTTTATGACGTAACCTTCACTAGACCCTTTTCCCATAAACATAATCTAACTAAAAGCAAATACTTAACTGACTAAAATATGCTTGTAGTTATACCGGAATTAATCGTTTCTAATAAATTTGTATAATCTGTATCCTTATCAATATCTATTAACTGTATTAAAAGTTTTTTTGCTTCAGCAAAACTATTCGACTTGATTAACATTTCTACTAGTGGAAATACATTAATAATTAACCATTGTTTTATAGAGTCCCTTTCTTTTTTCGTAGACTCTGTTTTTAGGTCAGTTGCAAAGTCTTCTTTACAAAGACTAAGTATTTTTGTCATGAGCAACATCCTTTGTGACATTGTTGTTTCTTGTGAAAACTTTTGAGACAAAAGTAAAAATTGCTCATAATCACTCTCTACGTTACGAATTTTAAGAATATATTTTGCGTTAATATATTCTATGGAAAACTGCACTCCATGTTCTTTAAGAGTATTACGTATAATGTTATTAGTAGTCTTTAGGTTGTTTATAGCAGATTCTTTTTCGCGACTTCTCCATAAGTTTTTAATTATAGATGATCTAGAAATTCCTTTATCTCCAGCCAAATACAGTAATATAAACAGTTCTTTTGATTTACGGGTTTTCCATTTGATTTCATTGTCATTTACTAGAACACTAACATTCCCAAATAAATTTATTTTAATTAAATTGTTTATCCTTGATAGACCCTCTCTTTCTTTGATGCTTATTTCTATTTGCTCCACATACCTTGGTTCTAACTGATTCTTTTTTGCAAAATGTAAAATAGGACTAAAAATATCTTCCGCGTAATCAACAACTATCATTTTCATCCCATAAAAATATGATGCCTTTAACAGGTTTTTTATCAATGTTGGAGCATCATCAATCTCAGAACGTGATAGCATAATATTAATTATTATGCCCATACCTAGTAGCCACACATATGATTTTGATGTGCTATTTTTGACACATTCTGTTGCATAGTAAAAGCTTCTTTTCTTATCACCCATCTTAAAATACGCATATGAAATAGATAAGAGAAGTCCGTTGGCAACTCCTTCCCTTCTAATAATTGAGTCTTGTAGATATATGTTTGCAAGATCTTTTGCATATTGAGCATTTCCGTTTTTTGCCATAAATAAACATCTTTGTGTAATCGTAGTGTAGTAGTCATCATCTACAACATCTAATGCTTTGTAGGCCTTGTCATAATATTCAAAAGCTTCGTTTATATCACCATGATGATAACATATCATACCTTTTATTGTATAAAGCACATTTAAGCCAGTTCTTAATGGGTTTGGCCAGTTAAGAGCCTCGTTTACCAACTCTGTAGCCTCATAAACTTCCCCGGCGAAATAATGAGGAGCAATAAAATACGGTGGTACAATGTAATAATTTAAATAATTTTTAATTATCTTTACAGTATTTAATGCATTTTTATAATTTCCTTGTTTATAATATGCTTTAGCTATCTCTTCCATTAATCTTATATACCAAAAGTTTTCTTCTATCCCTTCTGTGAAAGCATAAGATTCCATTTCTTCAATCGTAATATTGGTATTTGTAATAACATTAGGTAGCGTACAAGCTAATGCAAAAATAAAACTTTCAGCATCACTGTTTTTATATTTATTTAATCCTTCAAAGCGTTTTTTTGCTAATGTCCTTTCTCCTTTACTAATTAAAATGCGAATTTGGGCTAGCAATGACAATAAATATGCCCTTTCATCGCTCTTTTTAAAAATTTCAATAATCTTATCAAACCTATCGTAATAGTATGCACTATTATCATTATGTATACAAGATGAGATCATTTTATATAATGTGAAGTAAGGATATTCTATAAGCTTATGTTCTTCTATCTCTAACTCTGAATAAGGATGTTTTTTTACATAAGGAATACCTTTGCTTATTAAATTTAAATCTAGAAGTATATGTTTAATTGATGCATTAAACCCTTCTATATCGTTAGCACTAGCAAATAATGTTAACGAGCCATAATAATGGCCTGTGTCTGCCAAATGTTGCCCGTATTGTTTTTTAATTTCTTTTATTTCAGATTCTTGTAAAATGATATTTTTCGAAAAATAACTCCTCAATGCTGGACTAATTCGAAAATATTTAATATCTCTAGTGAACACATACTCACCTTTTGCCGATAACGTTTTTAGCAATTTCCCCCCGCCACTATAAACCTTGTCAACAAAATCTATATCTACAGCGTCGAGAACAGATACCCTAGATAAAATCTCCCTATCTTCTTCTGAGGTATCTGATAAATATACATCAATTGTTGTATTTACTCTAGGCATAAGAACAAGCCTATCAATCAACACAGGGTAAACGGGTTCGAATTTGTGCCACTCAAACGGCAACATCTCTGTTGACGAAAATATTATCTTCAAGTTACTAGGAGCATTTTTTATTATAGTAATAAAATCACTATAATCAAAATTATGTGACATATACTCCATTTGTTCAAACACCATCAGAACAGTCTCTTTCATTTTGGCAATATAATCTAATATTGAAAAAATAATCGTATCATTACCAGTATATTTTAAATCACACAATAATAGCTGTTTGAGTTTAAATTGAAGTTCTAAGTTATCTTTTAATACTTTATCTATAATAGTGTGCATATATAGACTCAAATCTTCAGTAATCGCATTGAACCAAAAAGTCTTATCAAATTTATTGCTCAGTTCACTAATAAAATCACTTTTCCTAGACCCGACGGGAGCTAGTATAAACACTGCAGGATTATCGCTTGCTATTATTTCATTTAACGTAATATTAATAGTATTTTCCGATTTCATATATATACTCTATAAATAATGTGATAATTGATATTGTAAATTAAAAGTAAATAAAAGTCAATATGACTACTTTATATTTAAAATATGCAAAAACTGTCCTATCATTAGGACAGCTTAGAAATGGAGCGAAAGACGAGATTCGAACTCGCAACAACTGCCTTGGGAAGGCAGGGCTCTACCATTGAACTACTTTCGCACAATGAAATTATACAATAATACATTTGACTATTGCAAATATCTAATAGTTATTCTTCAAGAAAGCTTAGATGAATCATAATTATACTTATGCTGAGATATATCTTTTTTTTAACTATACTGTAAATTAGCGAGCTCCGCCGCCGCCTCCGCCGAAGCCACCACCGCCTCCGCCGAAGCCCCCACCACCAAAACCACCGCCGAAACCTCCCGAGCGCCCGCTAGACTTCGATATAGCCTTGAGTTTCGCGGCAGTAGATGCAGAATAAGCCGCTCTATATGCAGTATTTATGCTTGCACTGATACTAGAGCCCAGGTCTAAGCCCCTTACAGTTGAAAGCCACATATATGTATGTAAATAACTTCTTGCAAAACTATTAGCCTTAATTTTTGATGTGTCTTCACTTAGTTCTGGATATCTAACCTTAAGTGCATCCATTACCTCTTTAGATATACCCATCATTGTAGCATAAACCATATACTCTTCCCATAATACAATTTTAGGCAATTCATGTTCTTTAAGATTTGAAAAATCTTTCATAAAATTATACAACCCTTCGAGCTCGGCTAATTTATCTTCACCCTTCTCGTTTAATTTAGTCTTTTTAGGAGTCCCAATTGCTAAACATAATCCCAGTACAACGAGCCCTATAGCTAAAGGAAAAACTATAGGGAGAGACAATAACCACAGAGCCCCCACTACTAGCATTAAAATCCCAATGATTTTAATAGACGAATAATTAATGCCCATATGGCGTTTATAGTTCCCATCATCAAGAAGTTTTTTTGAGTCGTTAAAAAAGTCTTTTAATAAACTAATAACACTGTCTGAATTTTTTTTAATATATTTTTCAAACTGTTTAATTGTCAGTTCTTTAGTTTCTGGGTTCATCGCCGCTGAAAGTAATCTATGTATTATTATCTCGTGATATGTTAGGTCACTAAGTTCCGCTTCGTTTGCTCCCGATATAATAAATTTAGCGACATTATTGCCTGGATGTGCGTCTATTTTGATAAATCCTCTTCTTATAAATTCCAAAATAGTAGAAGAAATAACATGGCCTGAATTTTTCTTAGAACTAGCGCCCCCCTTGTAGTAATAAAAGAAATGACTCATCTGTGAAACCGTTACTTCCGATGGAATTTCTCTAACATATTTAGGATATTCTTTGGTTCTTTTTCTGTATTTATACTGAATAGTAAATATTATACTTACGCCTATGAAAATCATTATTGTCATGCCTATCAATGAAAGTATAAAGTTGCGCCGATCGGTCTTTAATTTATTTTCCCAGTCTTGCAACCAGTTGTTTTCCTCAGCTATGATAATGTCTTTCATATTTGAATCTGCCGCTAAAGAAACTTCAGGGAAAGTATCAATGTCACCAAATAAAATCCTAGTTTCTATGTTGGTGCCTATTTTAACATCTCTAGCAATGTAATTAATCGAACTTTTATCTTCTTTCAACTCGCTAAACGATTCTGGAGACTCCGTATGAAACCAATGCATGGTATTCTTTTCTGTATTAGCAGGTAAACATATGTTTGCCTCGTACTCTTCTATATACAAAGAGAAAGACTTCGCATTAAATTGCTGCCAATACATAACCACACAATCATTAAATTTAGCTAAAAAGTCTTTTAGTGTATAGTTGAATGTATACGAACGCTTTCCAGATTTAAACGGTGGCATCATTAACCCAATCTCAACACTAGTGGANCTCTCCTCGTTCATGTAATATCCTAACTCGCCACTAGAGCGAAATTCTTCAAACGATCCCGTACCTAAATTATTTAAAGTCCTATTATTAGTATTATCAAAAACAGAAAAATCTTCCACAGATGTCTTAACGTTACTGAATTTCACATCTTCACTAACTAATGATAACGATTTATATAGATTAATCTTGCCTGACTCTGTGCTAGCCTCTACATCCCATCTTTCTTGAACAGCCAAACTACCATCCGCATTTATAGTAGCATTAATTGTAACCTTATTTATCCAGATATCTTCCGTAAACCTGTGAGAACATGAATTTAATAGCGTTAAAACCAACGCTAACAACATTAACGTAAGAATTAAGGATAAACTTCTTTTCATTCGAAACACCTTGCTTTGCTTCTAAATCTAATATTTAATCAAATGAAACTTTCGGAGCAATCTTAGTTTCCTCAACCGCATCAAAATATGGTTTTTCTTTGAATTTAAAAATCTTTGCAATTATTACACAAGGAAACAATTTAATTTTTTGATTATAAAGCATGCAACTATCATTATAAAACTGCCTTGAATACGCGATTGCACTTTCTATATTTTTTAACTCCCCTTGCAATGATAAAAAGTTTTCATTTGCCTTCAATTCAGGATATCTTTCAACAACGACTAATAGCCGTGATAGTGCCCCTGTTAATTGATTATTAGCCTCCATTACTTCCTCTTGTGTTTTAGCACTACCAACAGACGCACGAGCTTGTGTGACTTCTGTAAGAACAGTTTTTTCATGTTTAGCATAACCTTTGACAGTCTCTACAAGATTCGGCACTAAATCAAATCTCTTCTGGAGCTGAACATCAATTTGAGACCATGAGTTATCTGCACGTTCTCTTAATTTAACCAACTTGTTGTAACATAATATTGTTAAAATACACATATTTATACCTCTCATTACGGTGATATCTTTATTATAACTATTAACTTATTACAAGTAAATTAATAAAGTCAATTCATTACAATAAATACCGCAACCATCCTAAGATTGCGGTATTTTATATGGTGCCGTTGGCCGGACTTGAACCGGCACGATGTTGCCATCGAGGGATTTTAAGTCCCTTGCGTCTGCCTATTCCGCCACAACGGCATTTATCTTGGAGGCACCACCCAGATTTGAACTGGGGATAAAGGTTTTGCAGACCTCTGCCTTACCACTTGGCTATGGTGCCATCTTGAGTAGTATACCACACGACAAAACAGTTGTCTAACATTTCAATTTATAAACTATTCAAAGTTTTTATTTGTTAATTCTCATGTTAATTGCAAAAATTGGATCGGATTTTGCATTTAAGTTGAATAATGATTGGCTAGTCGTTAAAATTTACTTCCGAGCGAGAGATGAT
>JGI24709J26583_10000083_pt1 | contig 65133 bp, 64 predicted proteins | sample BioPla2DNA1_FD_26583 | JGI IMG/M metagenome (IMG submission 26583) | reverse complement strand
GGCTACGGCATTTATGCGAATAATCGTATGTTTTGTGTGGATGAACAAGGTAGTATCTCTCCCGTGCTTCATCCTGACAAAATCGAGCTGTCTCAGCTTGTGGGTTATGAGCGTGAAAGAAAAATCGTTATTGATAATACAAAGGCTTTACTTGACGATAAGCCGGCAGCGAATATATTGCTTACAGGAGATGCCGGTACGGGTAAATCCTCAACAGTAAAAGCTGTTGGTAACGCTTTGTGGAATGAAGGACTTCGCATTATTGAGATGAGAAAGGATCAGCTGCGGAATATTCCTAAAATTTTGGATGAGTTATCAAGCAATCCGTTGAAATTCGTGCTTTTTGTTGATGATCTGTCTTTCGTGAAGGATGATAACGATTTCAGTGCCCTTAAATCGGTACTTGAAGGCTCGGTTACGGCAAAATCGAACAATGTAGCCATTTATGCTACCAGCAACCGTCGTCACATAATCAAGGAAACCTTCTCCGGGCGTGAGGGCGATGATATTCACCGCAACGATACAATGCAGGAGCTTATTTCACTATCAGAGCGTTTTGGCATACATATATCCTTCTCAAAACCCAATAAGAAAACCTTCCTGCACATTGTTCATCATTTAGCTGAAGAAAACGCTATCAAGATGCCGATAGACGAGCTAGACTCGCTCGCCGAGCGCTTTGCCTTGGAACGTGGCGGCAGATCTCCCAGGCTTGCCCGTCAGTTTGTTGACAGTTTGCTCTCAAAATAAGGTACTGATATTGCTATAGACGGAAATATTCTGACCGATATAACAACCGATAACCCCGCTCTCAAAATAAGGTACAGATATTGCTATAGACGTAAATAGCAACAGCCAAGTGCACCGTACTTCTGTTGACGACAAAATCTACGAATTCTGGAGCAGTTTGGCCAAAAGCTCCCTTCTCGATTGAGTATCTGTTTTCTTATAGATATTGGTCATATGAAAGCGAACGGTTCGTTCTGTAATAAAAAGGCATTTGGCTATCTCTACAGCGGAAAGTCCTTCCAGAATTAGATCAAAGATTTCCTTCTCTCGTTTGGTCAAGGCAAAGCGTTCTATGTCTACAGTCGCTGTGGGTTGGATTGTGTCGGTTTCTATCAGATTGAGAGCGCATTCTTCTCTATAACGGACGAACTCCTTCCATTCTCCGGAAAGATTCATCTGCCAAAAGATGATCAGCATTGTAGCAATACACAGTAAAAAAAGCACGACATAAAACACGATTCCATTGTCTTCCGTCACTAGCCATTGAGGAAACCAGGCATCGAGTGGCCATCCAATCGCAGAGATCAGGAAGTTCATCATAAATCCCAGACTTCCGACAAACAGCGGTCGCTTTGTATAAGGCATAAGATACAAAGGGAGTGAAAGTACGTGATATTCAGCGAAGGAACCCCCTATCCCGTCAGCGATAAGGAGCGGAATCCATAGCGATTGCTTCGGATACACAAAACTGATCCATATTCCGGCAAGATAAAATGAGATGGCAATGATCAGAGCTGTCTTAGCCCGACCATGATCAGCAGCACAGGCATATATCATAAAACCTGCGGCGGGGAGAAGCCTGGCAAGAAGCCATACGACAACGAGATTCTCTTGCTGGGCAGGCATGGAGTAATTTGTGTTGATAATGGCTGAGGCAAGTGTAACAAGAATAATAAGTATTAAGAAAAGGCCAAGGGGAAGCCACATTCTTTTGGGCACCGCTTCCTGTAATCCCGAAAGGCGTCGTCCTTCAACGGAAGGTAGCACAGGAAGACGCCACGAAGCAAGAAGCCCGGCGATTGCAATTATAGTAAAGCGGAACAGCGTCGACCAAGGCAAAATTACCCAAAAAGCATGGAGGACAATGGTAACGGCGATTGCGGAAGTGTACCAGCGAAAAGTCTGATTCAGAGGTACAGTGTTCAGTACACCGTAAATTCGCATTATGATCAGCGGTCCAATCAGAATGCCGGTAAGCACATAAAGCCCTGTAAAAACAGTAGCAGGAAATAAGGGCATAATTGCCGTTATGATAGCACCGGAAATTGCCATTACGCGTGAAACAGAAATAGCTAACCCTGGCCGCTTGTGAAACACGCCTTCGGAAACCACTATGGAAATCACGAGGAATAAAAAAAACCAAGCGGGAGCATCCCCTGCAAAGAGAATTTCATCGAAATTATAAGCAATACAAAAAAACCAAATAAATGCAAAAACCAGGAGGAGCCACTGCGCAAGAAGCTCATTTTTATTTGACATTTCGTCGTCCGTTGAAGATGATGGTTCTTCAGGCAGCGTTGTCTTACTTCGTGCGAATGGAAAATAACTCATGCTACTGTCATCTCCGTTTAGTTTGCTATGTCCTGAATTGCTGTTATTGCTGCTATATTCTAGCGCATTTCAACCTTCAGTGTAATTGATTGTAATCAGCGCTTTAGCCCGTTGTTTTCCTTTTGACATTTCAGAGCAAAACGCTCTAATTCAAATCATTCTGTTTCATCCAGAAAGATCAAGTTGATCAAAATCAAACAGTAATATTTTAAGACAGATAAATTCTGAAAAAGTGCCGGATTTTGTAAAACCTGTAGGATCCTACAGTAGAAGATTTCGGTGATTTTGATATTACATGGGTTGAGATTACATTATTGGTTTTTAGTGTTTCGAGATTGTTTTGAAACTATCGAAGAACAGATTTCCTGGCGAACGGATTGTAATGAACTTGGGAGATGAATATATGACGGTGCAGGAACACGTCTTCTGACATTAGCACACGATAGAAATTTCATTTTTTGTCGAGAAAGTTTGAGGAAAGTATAATGAAAAAATTTATTACCACAGTATTGATACTGGCTCTGATCAGCTTTGCCGCCTGCGCAAAGAAAACAAACCCATCGGACAATTGGTCACCTGTTTCCAGCTCGAAAACACCTGTCGTTGCGGATACAACAACTCCGGATACTTCGCCATCCGCTTCTGACGCGGAAACACCGGACATTGCAGATACAACAGCAGCGCCGACTATGCCGGCAACAGAAACATTCTCATACGAAGCAAAGGAAATGCGTTTGAAATTTGAATTACCGCTTACATGGAAAGACAAAATACAAATTCGAGAGGATTCCGGTCTTTTCATTGTTTATCTTCCCGGTCAGGACTATGGCGTACCGGAAAAGGAGATCCATCTGATAGTAAAATATATTGATGACCCTGGTTTTTTTGGAGATACTTTCGATAAGACGACGAGCGAGGAAAACATTAAAACTATATTGAGTCTTCTTTACGAAGAAGAAAAAATAGTCGAGAAAAATCCTGTAAAAATTATGGACAGAGATGCTTTGCTGGTCACCTACTCCAAAGTCGTCTCGGAAGAAGGGAAAGTAGCAACCAAGCGCTGCTATCTGATTGATGATGATAAAGGACGCTGTTATATGGCATCATTCCCTGTCGAATTGGAAGGAAGCAAAGGGATCGATACTTTTGCCGGTGAAGCACAGCAGGTCGTTGAATCCATGAGTTCTTTTGCTCTTACGGATTCAACACCAATCACCTTTGAAGACAAAGAATCCGGCTTTACTTTTGAGTATCCTGGTAATTGGCATACCTACAAAACTGACATGCTCTGGAAAATTACACCCACTGTGCATACTTATGACTTCCCATTTATATATGCAGGCATCTCTCTCTCCTATACGCCTCCCGGCACTTTCGGAAACAGCCTTGAGGAAATCAATTGGGCACCGATTTTAGAGACCATCGCTGAGGCACCTAAACCTCAGGTTGAGTCGGTAAAGATCGGAGACGCCCAGGCACTGATTCTGCGTACGGAGCAAGAAATACCGCGGAATGCTCTTACTCTTGTCAGGACGAAGGTTCTGATCGATGCCGGGAAAGGAAGTTTCTACCTCTTTGGATATGAATACGCAAAGGATAATCAGGCTTATGAACCGTTCCGTGCTGAGGTAGAAAAAATGATTCAGACCTTCCGGCTGACAAACCCTTGATTGATGTGAACGGAAATTCAATATGTTAATAAGGGCTGCCGCTGTTGACAACCGGTTGGGCGTCACGATTGCCGCACAACACCACCTGAAGATTGGATACCATGGCAGCTTTGCGCTCCTCGTCCAATGTTACAACCTCATTTTGGGCAAGTTTTTCCAGCGCCATCTCAACCTTGCCCACAGCCCCGTCAACAATAAGCTTCCTGGCATCGACAATAGCACTTGCTTGCTGGCGTTGCAGCATAACAGCGGCAATCTCCTTTGCATATGCTAAATAGGTAATACGCGCTTCCAGGATCTCAAGACCGGCCTCGTGTACCTTGCCTTGAATTTCATCTTTAATGCGCTGGGCTACCAACTCACTGGAGCCGCGCAAGCTGCCCTCATCCGGCTCTCCATCGCCTGTCGTATCTACATTGGGTGCCACATCATAAGGGTAAATGCGCACAATATTACGCAGAGCGCTGTCGCATTGCAGGGATAAGTATTCCTTGTAATTATCCACATTAAAAACTGCCTTGAAGGAAGGGAATAAAGCCGATGATCAGCCAGATGATACCCCGCACCAAAGGCAAGACACCAATATTATCTTCGTTTTCCAGCAGAATACCGCCCAGTGCAAGAAGTCCGACGGTCATCAGCCTTCCCGCGACTTTCTTTTTAATCAAATGACGAGAGGCCAATGAGATGGGCTTTCAGGACTGACCTTATAAACTTTACTTGAGATTAAATATCTTATAAACTTGATTTAACGGTGGTTTGCTAAATTTATCTTGGTACTTTCTGTAAAAATCATTCGTTTTATTAATTTAGAAATTTGAGAGGTTGCATTATGAGAAATAGAAATATTAGCAAGATTGTTTGGGGTATAGTCCTGGTAATTGCAGGCACCCTCTTCGCTTTAAAGGCACTGAAGATTATCGAAATAGATATCTTATTCAAAGGATGGTGGACTTTATTTATTATTATCCCGTCTCTTATCGGCTTATTTACCGAGCGGGGCAAGACCGGGCATTTAATCGGCCTTGTGATCGGCGTTACTCTACTTCTTTCCTCCCAAGACGTTATTGATTTTTCTTTGGCTTGGCGCTTGCTTATCCCGGTTATCATCATTCTGATTGGCTTAAAAATGATTTTTGCTTCTCCATTTAATAAGAGGACAAGTGCAAAAATTAAGGAATTAAAAAACGATAGTAAGGAACCCGGAAAATGTACGGTTGCTTTCTCGTCACGAGAAATCAATTACGACGGGCAGCGTTTTGAAGGCGCGACATTGGATGCTGTTTTCGGAAGCATTACTTGCGATCTTAGGAATGCTCTGATTGAGAAAGATTGTGTGATCTCCGCCTCTGTTGTTTTTGCGGGGATAGATATAAAAGTGCCGGATTATGTCCGAGTCAAGATTGATTCCAACGCGCTTTTCGGAGGCGTCTCCGATAAAAGAAAGAAGGCGGAACGTCAGGATGATCAGCAGAATAATGGATTAACTTTGTACATTGAGGCAAATTGTGTCTTCGGGGGTGTCGATATTATATGAGATCTTGGCACAATATTATAAAATACGCTGCCTTAGCTTTGGCCGTTATTGTGATAATCGGCATAGTCAGTGCAGTTTTTCATGCTTTATCTTTTATTTACTTTGCTTTTGATCCTGATATCACGGGTGAGTATACAACATACGAATTTGAAAATGATATTAATGCTTTGGATATAGACATTAAGAGTATCGATCTGGAAGTGAATACAACAGCTAATCCTAATTTTGTAGTAGAAAGCAATTACAAGGATTTAACCGTGCAGGACAAGGGAAATGTACTGCTTATAAAAGACAAAAAGTCATTTTACTTTAACATAGACGGTACGGCTGTACTGAAGCTCTATATTCCCCAAGATAAAATTTTAGATAAAGTAGTAATTAATACAGGCGCCGGCAAAACAAATTTGGAAAACCTGCAAGCAAAAACTATTGATATGCAATTTGGCGCCGGCAAAACCATACTACAAGCAATATCCGCAAGTGAAAATGCTTTTATAGAAGGCGGTGCCGGACAACTTACTATCAGGGACAGTAGGATTTGTAATTTGGATTTGGATATGGGTGTAGGCAAGTTCGAGTTTTCCGGCACACTCCTAGGCAAAAATGTGTTGCAAATGGGAGTCGGCTCAAGCGAAATTAATCTAACTGGTTCTTTGGACGATTATAAGTTAAAGGTCAAAAAGGGGATTGGCGACATTTACATAGGCGGAGAATCCTTAGAGAACGATACGCAACTTGGACAAGGAGACAGCGAGCTTATTTTTGAGGGCGGTGTCGGTTCTGTCAGTATAGATTTTTCAGAATAGCAAAAAGATAAAATCAGAATCCCTGCTGCAATGAAAAAAGGCTTGACCTTAAAGTAAGCTGTAAAGATATATTTCAGGCAGGAGGTAGATATGATAAAAATCAAAGAGTTTGCCAATCTGTGTCAATGCTCAACTCAAACCCTGATTTATGTGCAATTAAAAATGACGATAACATCCTCTATTATCTTGAAGTTATTCCGGACAAATTAGAATTGGCTTTCACTTTGCCAACCATACTTTTACAAACGGTTTTAAGACAAAATCCCGAAAAATCTTTACAGCTGGAATGCCAGGTTCAAACCAGCGCTGATAACACAAATCATATTTATATATTGGATAATCAAGGTCAACCATAGACCTTCGATCGACTCAATAGACACACAAGACTATTAAAATAGCTTTTTTGCTAATATACCGGTGCAGCGGCTCCGCCCCCACCGGTATATTCACATAGATCCACTATTGATGCTGCTTTAAAACATTATCCGCCGCGCAAAAAAAATTATAGCCGGGCGATTTGGGGACTTGATTGCTCTTGGTTAAATGTGCTAGTATACCAGTGTTGCTCTAGAGATTGCCGATTAGTGTAACGGTAGCACACCTGACTCTGACTCAGTTTGTCTGGGTTCAAATCCTAGATCGGCAGCCAACGCTAAACCCCTGCGATTACTGCATCACAGGGGTTTTTGTTTGCCTGTATAACTGAATATTTTTCTGCATAAATTACTTTTGTGTGCAATTTGTGTGCAGCCAGAACGACTCAGGTTTTTTGCTTTATGCAATGCATAAATAAAAAAGAGCCCTCCCCGGCATAACCGGGAAGGAGCATAAACAAAAACGTATCTGATTTTATCAATCACAGCCTCCGGGATAGCCAGGAGGCTTTGATATGCTTAAAAGAGTGTTGCAAAGAAAGTGACTGGATATTTGCTCTATTCATTGAGGGCGGTGGCGGCAGATTCACCGGCGATGATGCCGCTGGCGAAGGCGAAATGGAGATTATAGCCTCCGGTGGCGCCGGTCACGTCCAGCACTTCGCCGGCAATGTAGAGACCGGGGCGGCTGAGTACCTCCATGGTACGGGGATTCACGACAGAGGTATCAAGTCCGCCCAGACTGATCTGGGCCTGTTCATAACCTCTGACGCCGCTGATGCGAAGGCGCCATAAATTGAGTACCGCACTTGCAGCCGCAACCAAGGACTCGTCAGAGCCATTCGACACGCCGTCTATTCCAGTAAAGCGATTGCTAACAGTATCGCTGCAATCCAGCTCATTATTTGGCTGCCTGTTTTTACCGGCATCCGGCGTAAAGCCAGCCATAATTTTGCCTGACACAAGCTTACGCCCCAGATGTTCTGCCAACGGCAAAGGCAGAATACCTGTCAAGAGCAGATATTTATTTTCAGCCGGCAGGCTGCTGAGGCGCTGCCAGAGACTGGCCTCTATCTCTTGCGGTGACAAATATGGCGCTAGATTAAGATCCAATACTAATTGCTCCTCTGCCCGCAGCGGATACCATTTTGTCAGCGGACGCAATTTCGCTCTTTTGATCGGCAGCTCAGGACCATCGTCCGCAGGAATCTCGCATCTGACTGCGACTTCGTCCGCCAGTTCCATAGCGGCAATACCGGAGAGGCCGTAGTCAGTAATGAGAAACTCGCCTTGTGTCGACTTCAAAATCAGGCCTTCACTATCTCCCTCAGCTGTCAGACTCCTCAGAGTCGCTACCCCGCGGAAGCGAGTTCCTTTCAGTTGCTGAAACAGAGCAGGCTCAGCCAGCACCAGCGGCGTCAGAGCAGGATAGACTGCCGTCAGCGGCAAATTTAACTTGGCGGCGAGCAGATAGCCCGATCTGGAGCCGCCGAGTTGCGGTGAGGCCAGACCACCGGCAGCCAGAACTACTTTTCGGCCTTTTATCACTTGCCCGGATAATAGAGTCAAAACCCAGAGACCTTCCTCAGACTTCAGTCTGATTACGGGGCTTTCCGTGCGAAGCTCAACCCCAGCCCGGGTTAAGGCCTCTAGTAAAGCGTTTAAAACTGTTGCAGACTGATTCGAACGAGGGTATATCCTGCCTTCGGCATCTGCTACGGTCAAGACACCCAGCCGCTCCCAGAACCCTGTCAACTCTTCACTAGGCAGACAGTGCAACAAAGGCTGTATAAAGTTTCGATCCTGACCGCAATAATCATCAACTCTGAGGTCAAAATGCGAGAGATTACAGCGCCCGTTGCCGGAAGCCAATATCTTTCTCCCGGGTTGCTCTTGGGCTTCCAGCACCAGGATGCGCAAACTCCCATCTTGCCGGGATGCGGCAAGAGCCGCCGCCAATCCTGAAGCGCCGCCGCCGATAATTACCAGATCAAAGACTTCTGTCATAATTTGCTCCGGCTCATTGAATCAAGAACGGTATCACGGCCTCTGCAGTAATAATCAGAGCTCTGCCGCCCGGCGCTAGATATACCTGCCGCAGCGGAGCTTCAAAGGTCACGCTGCTGGTCAGGACGGAATCAGTCAAATCATAGAGATAAAGTTGTTTGTCCGAAGGCAGCAAAAGCCAGCCATCAGCAGCGACAGGCGCGGCTGATAGCAGAGGAATCGCTGTGGCCTTTGTATCTCCGGCAGCAGAAAACCGTAACAGCCAGGACTCTTCCGCTCCGCTCGCTGTCCCGAGCACAACAATGCCTGTGCGATCCGCCAATACATAAGAGAATCCCTCCGGCATAGCATAGCTAGTCAGTTTCTCCGTCTCCATATCAGCCAGGACGATCCGGTCGCCGCAGTATGCCGCCACTACATCTTCAGTTCCGTGCAGAAAACTGCCAAAATAGCCCGACAATCTGACCTCCGATTTTTTCTTGCCGTCAAGGCCGTAGCGCTGAACCAGACATTCCGGATCAACCTGATCTATATCCAGGATCAAGACATCAAAGTAATTACCGCCCGGAGCAATACGGGCCAGCAGCGGATAACCGGATTCCTGATACTCGAGCGTAAATTTCATCTCCCTATGAGCGAGATTATAGTATCTGATCTCTCCTTTGTTATCCTTGCCCTGATCCAAGATCAAGAGATCATTGCCTCGCAGATCTGCCCCTACCGCTCTGCTTTTAACCTTATCGGCAAAGACAATGCCCGCCTCTTTGGCCACTACAAATTCGGCACTGTCCTTATCGCCTAGTATCAGACTGTCGGATGACCTGCTGATGATCCGCGCCGAGAGCAAATCAGTTTCATGCCAGGCATGCTCCCTGCCTTTGGCGTCAAGATACAGCAGTCCTCCCTGCTCAATGCGGATCTGATAGGAACCCACCGGATACAAAGAAATATCTTCGCCTGAGGACAGCTCATAACCTGAACCGCCTTGTATCATGCGCTGTACTTCGCTGCGGGCATTTATAACAGCGTTGACATTGGGATCAAAGATTAAAACAACGGCGATTGTCAAAAATATGGTGCTTAGCAATAGCCACACTAAAAGAGGGGTGTCCCCTCCCAAATATCTGCGTCTTTCATCCGGTATCGGCTTTTTTTCGTAAATGACCATCAAAAATTTACTTCCGCCTTCGTCTTATCCGGCCGGCGAACAGCCGTAATTTTTTCTGTCCCTATCTTATCATAAGCTGCCGACATATTATGAGAGAGCTGTCTCAAAATCGCTTTTCGTTCTCAATCTGCAGATGCCGAAATTATTTTTCGCGCAAAAAAGGGAGCCGCCTCATCTTGAGACAGCTCCCAATAACTAAAATCTTGTTAGTTCAGTATTGTTTAATACATGCCGCCTTGCCCCATCGGAGGCATGGGCTCGGGCTCAGGAATATCCGCGACAACAGCTTCGGTGGTCAGCAGAATAGAGGCAATCGAAGCCGCATTCTGCAGTGCGGAACGAGTGACCTTGGTCGGGTCAATGATGCCGGCTTTGACCATATCTGTGTACTTGCTTGCCAGGACATCAAAACCGAAACCTTCGGCGCTTTCTTTGACCTTTTCGCAGACAACGCTGCCGTCATAACCGGCATTGGCAGCAATCTGGCGCACCGGTTCCTCAAGGGCCTTCGCCACAATAGCCATACCGGTTTTTACATCGCCTTCGGCAGATGCCATCAGCACAAGCACGGGCTTAATAGCGGAAATATAAGCCGATCCGCCGCCGGGAACCACGCCCTCATCAACTGCCGCTCTGGTAGCCGACAGAGCGTCTTCGATTCTCAGCTTCTTTTCTTTCATTTCTGTTTCGGTGGCGGCGCCGACTTTGATCACTGCCACACCGCCGGACAATTTAGCCAATCTCTCCTGCAATTTCTCACGATCGAAATCAGAGGTCGTCTCTTCAATCTGAGAACGGATGGAATCGACACGGGCTTTGATATTGTCTGCTGCGCCGGCCCCGTCAACAATAATGGTGGTATCCTTGCTGATCTTGACCTGACGCGCGCGTCCGAGGTCGGAGAGTTGAGTGTCTTTGAGCTCCATTCCGAGCTCGCTGGAGATAACCTTGCCGCCGGTCAGCACTGCGATGTCCTGCAGCATTTCTTTGCGACGATCGCCAAAACCGGGCGCCTTAACCGCTACACAGTTGAAAGTGCCTCTGAGCTTGTTCAGGATCAGGGTAGACAGAGCTTCGCCCTCCACATCTTCTGCTATGATAACCAGCTTCTTGCCGGCCTGAACAATCTGCTCCAGCAAAGGCAGAATATCCTGTACGGATGCGATCTTTTTATCTGTAATCAGGATATACGGATCGTCGTAAACGGCCTCCATCTTGCTGGTATCAGTGACCATATAAGCGGAAATATAGCCGCGGTCAAACTGCATGCCCTCGACTACTTCCAAATCAGTGCCCATGGTCTGAGACTCTTCGACAGTAATAACGCCGTCTGAGGAAACTTCCTCCATAGCGCGGGCAATCATCTCGCCGATCTCATCGTCATTAGCCGAAATCGCCGCGACACGGGCAATATCGTCACGGCCGTCAACAGCCTTCGAACAATCTTGAATCTTGATGACAGCAGCATCTACCGCTTTATCGATGCCTTGTTTGAGAATGATCGGATTGGCGCCGGCTGCTATATTGCGCAGGCCTTCGCGGATTAGAGCCTGTGCCAGGAGAGTTGCGGTGGTAGTTCCGTCTCCGGCAATATCATTGGTTTTAGTCGCAACTTCTTTGACCAGCTGGGCACCCATATTCTCAAAGCGGTCTTCCAGCTCCACATCGCGGGCAATGGTAACACCGTCATTGGTGATCACCGGTGAGCCATATGTTTTGTCCAGAACGACATTTCTGCCCTTGGGCCCCAGAGTAATTTTTACTGTGTCAGCCAGCTTGTTGACACCGGTCTCCAGTGATTTGCGAGCTTCTTCGCCATATTGTAAATCTTTAGCCATTATTATATCCCTCCATTAATGTGCCGAGCGCTTACTCAACAATTGCGAGTATGTCGCTCTGACGCAAAATTGTATACTCGACATTATCGATCTTGACCTCGGTACCGGCATATTTGCTGATCAGGACATGATCGCCAACTTCAACTTCCATAATGACGTCTTTGCCGTCAACAATCCCGCCCGGGCCTACTGCCATAATTTCTGCCACTTGCGGTTTCTCTTTTGCTGAGCCCGGCAAAACAATACCACTCTTGGTGGTTTCTTCCGCTTCCAGCATCTTGACCACTACACGGTCGGCCAATGGTTTGATATTCATCTCGATCCCTCCATATATAATATTGAATTTGTTTACATTAATTAGCACTCAGACGGTCCGAGTGCTAACCAAAATCAATATAACGCCAGATATATCCTTTGTCAAGCTCGGTGGGCAATATTCTTCAAGTTTGTATCAAGGCAGACACTTTTGCTACGGTTTGCACCTAAATCAGTCAAAAAATTGTTTCCAGCAGACTCAGGAAATAATTCTTCTCGCGCAAAAAACTGGCTATACGAGAATTTTCCTGCCAAGTGCCAAAACTGGGGACCCAAGGTGTCAGAGCCGAAATCAAAAGCAAAAGGAAAACTACAATTATCAGACCCAGGGCGAGATTGATTAACCCGCCGCCCATTCTATTCAGAAAACCAACCAGGTATATATTGTCCAGCATTTTGGTCAAACTCCTGGTAACCACTTTTAAAATCACATTAACTATGGTAAATAAAATCAAAAAAACCAGAACGGCAACTGCCAGCTTAGTTAATGACTGTGCTATATTCTCAATCCAGCTCTGATTCTCTCCGCCTGCCTGATCGGTAATATAGCGAATCCACACATTGGGCAAGCCGAGCTTAGTTAGAACGTCCGTAATCATTCCGTTATTATCCGCTGCGAGGACTTGTATCTTCTGTGTCAGCTCTTGCATTTTGCCGCCGAAAAAACCTTGCTGCAAAAGCCAGCTGCTCCCGGGACGGACCAAAATAAAAGAAGTTGCCATGGCGATCAGAATTATGACCAGGTCGGCCAGAGAGCGCAATAAGCCGCGTCGCAGACCCCAATAGAAAGATCCTAAAAGAAAAATGATGATAAGGAGATCAAATATCAGTTGAGTATTCCTCCTCATAACCGTTGGGATTTTGCTCCTGCCAGCGCCAGGAATCAAGGCACATCTCCTTAAGATCACACTCAGCCCGCCAGCCCAGAACACTGGCAGCCAACGAGGGATCGGAGTAGATTTCCGCTAAATCACCACTGCGCCGCTCCGTGATTTCATAATTGATCTTGCGCCCCGAAACCTCTTCAAATGTGCTGATCACTTCCAGCACACTGTATCCTCTGCCGGTTCCGAGATTGAAAGCTTGAACTCCTTTCATCTCAGACAGATAGTCCAAAGCCAGGAGATGTCCTGCGGCCAGATCAAGCACATGCAAATAATCCCTGACCCCCGTGCCGTCGCGCGTCGGATAGTCAGCGCCGAAGACTTTAAGCGCTTCTCTTTTGCCCACTGCTACTTGTGTAATATACGGCATGAGATTATTGGGAATGCCTTTAGGATCCTCTCCGATACGTCCGCTCTTATCCGCTCCGATGGGATTGAAATAGCGCAGAAGAACGATCGAAGCCGCCGGTTCCGCTACAGCATAGGAACGCAAGATCTTTTCATTCATCAACTTGCTCCAGCCATAGGGGTTGCTCGCACGCAGAGCTGACTGTTCAGACAAAGGCAGCGGGGAAGTCGGATCATAGACAGTTGCGGAAGAGCTGAAAACAATTTTTGTCACTTTAAACTCTGTCATTAGCTCCAATAAGGTTAGAGTACTGTCCAGATTATTGCGATAGTAAGCGAGTGGAACCGCCACGGATTCAGCCACGGCTTTCAGGCCGGCAAAATGGATAACAGCATCAATCCGGAAATTCTCAAAGATGCGTCGCATAGCATCGCTGTTGCAGACATCAGTCTGGTGAAAAGAAAAATCTCGGCCCGAAAGCTCATATATCCTGCGCACAACTTCAATTTTGCTGTTTCTAAGATCATCAGCTATGATCACTGAATGACCTTCCCGTAATAGCGCCAGGACTGTATGGCTGCCAATATAACCTGCTCCGCCTGTTACTAGGACTGTTGACATTTTTCCTCCGGTCAAATTTGATTACAGGTGCTCATTATACCATTCCCTTATCCGCCTAGACAGGAGTACATGTTATAATTATTTACACGCATAAGCAATACCGGAAACCTTTCTCTATACGAATGAAATTATTTAGGACTGCAAAGGTCTCGCAAAGGAAATAACATGGCCTTAGATCAAGAAACACTGAACAAAATTATTATCCTGAAAATTGTCAATCAGCTCCCCGGCATTCGTCAGGGAATGCTGGCTGATGCCGCCGTGGATTCTTTGCAAATGAATTTCATTGAATATAGTCTTGCGCTGGCGGAATTAAAGGAAAGTAAATTAGTTCATCAGGCCATCAGAAAAAGCGAACCTCATCTGGATGCCGCCAATCAAGCTGTCGAAAGATTGGATATTACATCTCATGGTCTGGAAGTGCTACAGGCCTTGGAGCACCAGATCCCGGCCTCTTTGCAAAAATGGCTGCAACGCAGGATTATTCAATTATCAGGCGAGAAACATCAAATTGAGGCACACAGCTCACGCTTGCAGCCAACCGCAGCCGGAGAATGGCTGCTGATTTTGGAACGCTTTGAGCAGGAGAATCCTAACTTCCGGCTGGAACTAACCTTTCCCACCAAAACCATGGCGGAAAAAGCCGCCTCCGCGTGGGAGACGGCTTCATTTGATCTCTATGAAATAATTCTGCAGCATCTGCTTGCGGATTAAGCCAATATTAAATCAACAAAGTCTCCGCCGGCAAAGCCTTAATCTTGTTAACCAATTCCTCAGCCAAGCGATCCAGGGCGATATAGTCTTCTTCCCCGGGCAGGCCGAGGCAAAGAACAGCAGGCAATTGCTCCGCTTTGACCTTGTCCAGCAGGGAGAGCATATTTTTTTCTACCATGGTGCCCCAGCCATAAGAGCCGATCAGACCCATAAACTTGGTTTTCACGCGCATAGCATTCAATAGCAGAGCCAAATAGGCCTGATTGGGATGCGGGCCGCCCAACACTGTCGGTGTAGCCATAACAATCGCAGCGGCGTCAACCGACCGGTACAAAGTCTCGCCGGCCGAGACCCGGAGATCTCTGTCGCTATCTCCCAAGTCTACAGTAGCTACCTCCAGACCAAGTTCCTTGATTTTCTGTTCCAGATGTTTGACCATCAATTCCGTAGAATCATGCATGCTGACGTAGGGTATTACGACTGTGGGTTCGACAGCATCGGATGTCCAGCGCTCATACAGACTCAGAATCGAATCAGGATCCCGCCAGACAGGTCCATGTGACGGCAAAATCAGAGCGGGATTGAGATCTTTGGTCCATTGGACATATTTGCCCACCTGCCGACGTGTCGGCATCATAATCTCCGCGTAGTATTCCTGGGCGGCCTTTTTCTGTTTGGCAAGATCGGCCTGAGCCGGATCTTCCGCCGCATAATGTGAACCGAACAAATCTGAGGAAAACAGCATTTTCTCCTCTGCCAGATAGACCATGGTATTGTCCGGCCAATGGGCAAAGGGAATGGTCTTAAAACGTAAAGTCAGATCGCCCAGCTCCAGTTCTTCGTCATCGCACAGGATAAGAAAATCGGAGCGCGGGATGTGGAGATGATGCTCCATCAGCTCTGCAACTTTGGCGCTGCCGACCAATTTGACCTCCGGGAACGCTTTCAGCAGGTCTACGGTCGCTCCGGAATGATCCTGTTCCGCGTGCAGGCAGATCAGATAATCCAACTTGGTAATGCCCAGTTCCTGCAGATTTTGCAAGAGAATCTCCTTCTTGCCGGGATCGACAGGATCAATCAGGACAGTTTTCTCACCTTTGATCAGATATGAATTATATGTTGTTCCATAAGTAGTGGGAACCAGCTTATCGAAATAAAGCAGCTCCGGATGCGGGGCACCTACCTCATAGACAAAATCAGAAATCTTTAACATGGAAAATCCTTTCGATAATCAAATGACCGGTCATAGGGCAACCGGCCATCAAAAGCATTTTGATACAGTCTTATATGTCCTCTAATCTCTCTAGTCGGTCGGTGAGAAATCTTCGATTGAAGCTCCGCACAACGGACAAACCCAATCTTCCGGAAGATCTTCAAATGCTGTACCCGGCTCTACGCCGTTGTCCGGGTCGCCCAGTTCCGGGTCATAAACCCAGCCGCAAAGATCACAGATATATTTTTGCATTATGTGTCCTCACTTTCATTCAGATATAATTTTTATTTATTATTTGAACAATTATAGATTACATCAATTATAACCTGATTGGTCAAATTATTGGCAAATTATTTGCAAATTTTATTGTTTCAGTCTGTAAATTCGAACTCAGTGCCATCCAGCAGGACTGTATCTCCGTCTTCCATGCCTGCAGCTCGCAAAGCATCTTCCAGCCCGGCCTCGTCAACCTTTCTCTGGAAATGGCGCCTGGACTCATAATCGCTGAAATTAGTCGACTGAATAAGCTCACGAATCCAAGCTCCTTTAACAGAAAGGAGCCCACCCTGCCTGACGATAGTAAATTTCTCTTCCGGCTCAAAACGATAGACCTTGCGCAGCTCTTTGGTTTCATCCGGAAAAAACGGGGGCAATTTAGCCACTGTCGCCGCCAGATCATTGACCAGCTTATCTACTCCCTCTTTTGTCGCGGCCGAGATCTCATAGACCGGATAGCCTTCCTGCTCCAATTTGCTTCGCAGCTCCCTGATTTTGGCCGGATCGGCTAAATCAATCTTATTCAGCAAAACCCATTGCGGTCGTTTGGCCAGTTCCGGCCTGTACTCCCTGAGCTCCCGGTTAATAATAATGAAATCTGAATATGGATCCCTGCCCTCCTGCCCGGAAACATCCACCAGGTGCAACAAAACTCTGGTGCGTTCAATATGTCTCAGGAAATCATGCCCCATACCGGCTCCGTCGGCCGCTCCTTCAATCAAACCCGGAATATCCGCTGCCACAAAGCTGAAGTCTCCCTTAGTCACTACGCCCAGCACCGGCTCCGTTGTTGTAAAGGGATAGTCGGCTATTTTCGGCTTGGCCGCTGAAATAACAGATAGCAGGGTTGACTTGCCGGCATTGGGGAAACCTATCAGAGCCACATCGGCGACCAACTTCAATTCCAGTTTAATCGCCAACTCCTGCCCGGTCTTGCCTGCCGTAGCAAAACGCGGTGTCTGACGCACGGAAGTAGCAAATTTCGCATTGCCGATACCGCCCCTGCCGCCTTTGACCAGCACGACCTCATCACCGGGCTCAATCAGATCGGCAATCAGCTCATCAGTATCTTCCCTGCGAACCATAGTTCCGGGAGGTACCGGGATGATCAGATCGGCAGCGGATTTGCCGGTTCTTTTATTGGCGCCGCCGTTGGCGCCGTGTTCAGCGAAAAATTTATGGCGGAAACGGAAATCAATCAGAGTATTCTTGGCAGTGTCAACACGCATGATCACACTGCCGCCTCTGCCGCCGTCTCCACCATCGGGACCACCGGTGGGAATATTCTTATCCCGGTAAAAAGACATATGTCCGTTCCCGCCATTGCCGGAACGGACAATTAATCTGGCACGATCGTAAAACAATTTACTCTAGCGGATAAACACTGGCACAGGTGCGATTGCGACCCATCCGCTCATAACGCACCAGACCGTCAATAGTTGCAAACAGGGTATCATCCTTGCCTTTGCCCACATTGGTACCGGGATGAATCTTGGTTCCGCGCTGACGATAGATAATGCTGCCCGCCAGGCAGAATTGACCATCGCCTAGCTTGGCGCCCAGCCTTTTAGCGCGTGAATCACGGCCGTTTCTGGTCGAGCCCATACCCCTTTTATGTGCCAATAACTGTAAATCTATTCTAATCATTGTAAGCCTCCTGACTCTATTTTTACTTCGACGGTAAGGAACCGGCTGCCGTAGCTTTCCTGTATCTGTCTGGCTCCGATCTCCACAGCTCGCATCAGGGCATCGGCCTGAATCCGTCCGGTCTGATCTAATTCTTCTTCGTTGATCCGGCAGCAGATATTCCCCGGCTTGAGAGTATAGATCGGCTCTAACCCGACTATCTCCTGCAAAGATCCTATGATACTCTGTGCCAGGCCGGAAACGGCGGCACAGACGATATCTTCTCCATATTCCCCCTGCCCTGCATGGCCTGTCATGCTAAAGGCAGGAGTAAAACCTGAACCGGTGCGCCAGATAGTAACCTTAATCATCTTAAGGCAAGATCTTGGTGATCTTGACCTTGGTATATGGCTGGCGATGGCCCTGTCTGCGGCGATATTGTTTCTTGGCCTTGTACTTCAGAATTCTGATCTTCCTATGTCTGCCCTGCTTAACAATCTCCGCTTCAACTTTAGCTCCCTCCAGGAGCGGGGTGCCGACTTTAAGCCCGTCAGCCCCGGACACAGCCAGAACCTCGGCGAACTCCACTTTATCCCCGGCTTCACCGTCGATCTTCTCGATAAAAAGCTCGTCCTCTTCGCGAACTTTATATTGTTTGCCGCCTGTCATAATGATAGCGTACATCTGATTCCTCCTGCATTCTCGCTCGAGTATTAGGGTTTTCGCCCGCGCGAAATTGGATACCCCCCCAAAGCGGTTGCCGAACAATAATAACGCAGCCCCGCTCTAATGTCAATTTTTTATGATTCAACAATGTCTCTTCTACAATGTCTGTGACAATAGGTCTTGCAACCGCATTTATTTCTGATTCAACGGGTTCAGCGAATTGAGTAGTTGATGATTTGCGCTTGGACCAAGAATGATTATAATTAGTCCATGAAGTATCAAGCTCTTAACTCGGTAATAGTAGACGCTCTGGGCAAAATCCTGCCCACCTCATGGTCTGAGCCGTCTTTTATCTCCCGTTCCGCCGTGCAATGGCTCACAGCGCTCTGCATGGTAGTTTTAGCCTTCGTTTTGCGCAAGGCTTTTGCCAATCTGGCGGTATTGCTGCTGTCCAAAATCCGTTGGCTGGGCGGGCAGCTGGGGCGGGAGCGCTTTCAGAAGCTAAAATCCACCCTGAGCTGGATCCTGCCGGCAATCGGCCTGCGCTATGCCCTGATTTACGCGCTCGACCTGAGAGGCGGACAGGCTGACAGCATAACTTACATTCTGCTGCAAATCCTTTTCATACTGATCATCCTTTTGTTGTCCGATACAGCCATGCAGATACTCTTGCGCTGGCTGGAAATCAGAAATCCACTGAAAATGTCGGAGGCAGTGCAGCAATTCTATTTGCAGATCCTCCGAATTTTCCTGGTCATTCTCGGCCTGATTATGATTCTCAGCGCTTTCGGCCTCAATGTATCCGGCATTGTCACCGGGCTCGGCATCGGCGGACTCGCCGTCTCGCTGGCGGCCAAAGACACCCTGACCAATCTCTTCGCCGGGATGGCGATTATCTCTGATCATATGTTTGAGCTGGGTGATCTGATTCAGGGCCCGGACTTCGAGGGCACCGTCGAATATATCGGTCTCAGATCGTCAAGACTGCGGGGGCTCGATCAGACGGAATTCATTGTGCCCAATGCCCGGCTGGCGGACAATGTCGTGATCAATGTCAGCCATATGACCAAAAGACGCCTGCGTCTGCTCCTGACCTTGCCCTCGTATGTGACAATGGACCAGATAGATAGGCTTAAAGACAAATTGGAGACTTTTATCCGCGACCGGCAGGGGATCACCGAGGACCCACCCCTGCTCGTGCTGGAATCTCTTGCCAATAATAATCTGTCTTTGATGATCATGTACTTTCTGCATGATCCCGATTTCGAGGCTTTCTGTCAGGAAAGAGATGCGGTTCTGCGCTTTGTCTGGAATCTGCTGGAGGAGGAGAATCTGCGACTGCCACGGAGCCAGATCCAGTTGTTGTCCGGCAATATTTTTGTGAATTCCGATACTGATACTGAGGAACCGCCGCAACAGTAAGCGGCTCAACCATATATCAATCACCCCGATCTAAAGAAAGTGTAAATGGTAAAGATATGACGGACAATGTCCCCACTAATAAACTGAACCGAAAGCTCTGCGTCAACTTTGATTTGTCAAAGGAGAATCAACCTCCGTTCATTTCACAGTTCATCCAGCCGGGCAAGAAGATTTTCTTCATCGGCATCGGCGGCATCAGCATGTGCGGACTGGCCGAGTTCAGCCTCAGCCGCGGCGTGAATGTCGCCGGCTCTGATGCTATCGCGAACAATCGCACTAAATATCTGCGCAGGTTGGGCATCCCGATTGTCACAGGTCATAGCGCGGAAAACATCAGCGATTTTGAACCTGACTTGGTAGTCTATTCCAGGGCTGTCTTCGATGATAATCCGGAGCGGGCCGAAGCCAAAAACAGAGGCATCCCCTGTGTGGAACGAGCGGTCTTTCTCGGCGCTATCAACTGCTTGTTTGAGCGGGTAATCAATGTGGCCGGCACCAACGGCAAATCCTCAGTTGTAGCTATGTGCGCTCTGATTATGATTGCCTCTGATCTTGACCCGACCGTCCACCTCGGCGCGGAACTGCTTCAGTTTCAGACCACAATTCATGTGGGCAGGCCGGATCTCTTGCTGTCCGAAGCCTGTGAATTCCGCCGCGGCTTCCTGAACTACCGCTCCGATATCGCGGCTGTCGTCAATATCGTGCATGACCATATCGACTGTTATCCGACACCGGAGGATATGATCTCCGCCTTTGCCGACTTTGTGATCCTGCAGCCCGCAGACTGCATCCTGGTTTTGCCCACTTTCGATCCGAATATAGTCCCCATGCTGGAATGCGTGCAAAAAAAGCGCGACGGCGGCCTATCCACTTTGGAACTGATCTGGTTCGGCCATCAGGAGCAGCTGATTCCGGACGGACTGGCCGGGCTGGCTGCCCGCGAAGCTGCGCCGCTGAGGAGCTTGCCTGCCGGATCGGAGCCGGATTACAGCTGGCATGATGCCGACTTCAGCACCGGCTTCCCCTCTTTTACTATCCGCAAACACGGCCGGCATTATCGCCGGGTCCAGCTCGGGGTGCCGGGCGTATTTAATATTGAAAATGCCATGGCCGCTGTGGCTCTGGCTGATTTGAACGGCGCCGCGCCGGCCGCCGCTGAGAAGGCTCTGGCTGAATTTGGCGGCGCTGAAGGCCGTTTTACCTATACCGGCATGTTCAACGGCGCCAGAGTCTATGCCGACTATGCCCACCATCCTTCCGCCGTGCGCGTGACCATCGAGGCCGCCCGCCATATTCCGGCCAAAAAGCTCTGGGTCTGTTATCAGCCCCTGACACACAGCAGGGTGCGCGGGTTTTTTGATGATTTCGTCTCCGCTCTCAAAGACGAAAAACCGATCATGATGTCTGAGATATATGACGACCGCGAGCGCGACACCAGCATCAGCTCCAAGGATATCTGCGATGCCATCAATGACCTGGGAGGAGAAGCCCTTTACTTCCCTACCAACGAAGATTTGGAAGCTCATTTGCGAACCATAATCGAACCGGGCGATGTGCTCTTGATCATGGGCGTCGATCTGAGAAATACCGCTGACATCCTCACCGGCCGCACCGATCATATGAAAAAAGTCGAATAAAAGCTGCCGTCCGGCATCCTTGAGTACGACTCTAGACACTGAATTGATCCGATATATCCGAAAAATAGCTGCCGTCCGGCATCTCTCCGGACGGCAGCCTCTATTACAACATCTTTGGCTTTGACGAAGGCGGCTCCGGGTCGTCCGCCGCAACGGACTATGTTTCCGTTTCCGTTTCCGTTTCCGTTTCGGTTACCGTCTCGGCTTCGGCTACCGCTTCCGTATCCTTCTCCGCTTCCTTCTCAGCCTGCGGATCCTGTTCTACGCCGGACACCAGCTTGATCTTTTCCTCATCGCCGGACAGAGGCTGGTAATTGGCGGCATATTGGCGATAAAGCTCTTCGAACTCCTCGCTCTCGACTTTCTCCACCTCCAGCAACCTGTTTGCCAGTGCCTTAAGCATCTCATGATTCTCACGCAGAATAGCCAGAGTGCGCTCATAAGCCTCGTCGAGGATGCGCTTAACTTCTTCATCAATCACAGCGGACAGGCTCTCGCTATGCTGTTGCGTATGAGTATAGTCGCGCCCCAGGAAAACTTCCTGTTCCTTATCAACTACAAAATTGCCCAGGCGCTCGCTCATACCGTAATTGGTAACCATATTCCTGGCAATTTTATTGCATTGCTGCAGATCCTGACTGGCTCCGGTGCTGAGCTCGCCAAAAGTCAGTTCTTCCGCCGCTCTGCCGCCGAGGGCGATCATAATCTTGGTTATCAGCTGACTCTTGGTCTGGAAGTACATATCCTCTTCCGGCTTAAAGGCGGTATAACCGCCGGCGCCGCCGGCAGGAATGATCGAAACCCGCTCAACTCTCTCTCTGGTGGAGGCAACACGGATTACAATCGCATGTCCCGACTCATGGAAAGCGGTCAGCCTTCTTTCCTCATCGCTGATAATACGGCTCTTCTTTTCCGGTCCGATCGTGATTTTGAAGACAGCTTCGGTAATATCGCTGTTTTCGATCTCCTTGCCGCCCCTTCGCGCCGTCAGCAGTGCAGCTTCGTTGAGCAGATTAGCCAGATCGGCGCCGGTAAAGCCGGGAGTGATCTTGGCAATATTGCTCAGATCAACATCCGCCGCCAGCGGCTTATTGCGGGCATGAACCTGTAAGATGGCCTCGCGCCCGATCAGGTCTGGACTCATAACTACGACCCTGCGATCAAAACGACCCGGCCTTAGCAGAGCAGGATCGAGAATATCCGGCCGGTTGGTAGCGGCCATTACTATCACGCCCTCATTAGGGCCAAAGCCGTCCATTTCCACCAGCAATTGGTTCAAGGTCTGTTCACGCTCATCGTGACCGCCTCCGAGGCCGGCGCCGCGATGACGTCCCACAGCATCAATCTCATCGATAAAGATTATAGAGGGCGCCCGCTTCTTGGCATTGTCGAATAAATCCCGTACCCGCGAAGCGCCGACACCGACGAACATCTCCACAAAGTCGGAGCCGCTGATGGAGAAAAACGGCACACTGGCTTCACCGGCTACAGCTTTGGCCAACAAGGTCTTGCCGGTACCGGGAGCACCGACCAGCATAATGCCTCGCGGCATCTTAGCGCCCAAATCGGAATATTTCTTCGGGTTTTTGAGAAAATCGACTATCTCCTGCAGTTCTTCCTTCTCTTCCTCCGCGCCGGCCACATCGGCAAATGTGACTTTATTCTTGCTGGGATCATTGAGCTTGGCCCGGCTCTTGCCGAAGCTGATAGCACTCTTGCCATCGCCCTGGCGGGAATAATTGATATAGATAAAGACACCGATCGAAGCCAGCAGCATCACAATAATCAAAATATTGAGTATCGAGGAAATATCAGTCGGCCGATTATAGTCATAGGATTTGATCAAACCTTTGTCAGCAGATTCCGCCAGATATTTCTCATAGTCGCCGATTGACTCCAGTGGAATTTCTTTAGTAATGACCTCCTGCGGCTGTCCGTTGACACTCTTCATAACCATCTTCAAAGAACTGCCGTTGATCACCACAGATTCTACTTTCTCATTTTCGATCAGCGACCTGACCTCGGAGAGAGTATATCCCTTGCCGCCGGACATATTGGACATGAAATAGGTCATGGCGAAAATGACCAACATTAGGATCAGATAAAAAGAAAAACCGCCAAAACGCTTTTTGGGGCGCATGCTATTCATCCGCGACCACCTCCGCTGTATCAGCCACAGCTGTTTCAGACCTGTCATCGGCCGGAGCGGTTTCCGGATTCAGCACAGCGATCTCCGGCAGATTGCGATACTGTTCGTCCAGATCCAGTCCGTAACCAACAATAAACTCATCGGGGATCTGCATCCCTATATAGTCAACAAAAATTTCGACCTTGCGGCGCTCAGGTTTATCGAAAGCTGTACAGATGCGTATGCTGGCCGGATTCCTGGTCGCCAGCAGATCACGAAGATGTTTCAAGGTCAGGCCTGAATCGACAATATCTTCTACGATCAGGACATGCTTGCCGGAGATATCCGTGTCCAGATCTTTAACTATTTTGACCACACCCGTTGTATGTTGTCCGCTGTAACTGCTGACCGACATAAAATCCACCTCGCAGGGCAGATCAATCTCCCTGATCAGATCAGCCAAAAAGACAAAGGCTCCTTTGAGCACACAGATAAGTACCACCTTCTTGCCTTGATAATCCTCGGTAATTTCACGACCCAGGCGGGCACAGATCTCAGCAATTTCTTCCTTGCTGACCAAAATGCGCTTGATTCCCATTCCCATATTACACCGCTTTCACAAACTGAAAATACTAATACTGTCAATAATACTTAAATTACATAACACCAAAACATTATATCAGCAGGTAAGATTTTTTTATAGAGAGAAGCCAAAATTTCCTCAGCAGTTTATTGAGTCTATGCCGGCTGCCAAGACAGAAATGCAATTAGACAAGATAAAAGGCTATTGGAACCTGACCTGTGAATTGCTGTGACTAGTGCTACAAAACAGAATCAAAATCCGTATTCGATCTGCCATCAAAGCTACCATCAAAACTGAAGCGCAGTGTATTGGCATAGACCTCAGCCTTAATCCCTTTTTGCAGATCCAAAGTATTAAGCGCTGCCGTATCTGCCCAACAAAGCAGCCATAGCTGATCTTGCAGCTTTTTAGGCAGCGCCGTCTCTGATAATGTAGTGCTGTTGTCAAGATGTCTTCTCACAGCTTCATTGAGCCCCAGATTTAAGGCTCTGGCGCTAACGGCTTGAGGCGCTCGACGCAACACTTTGGTGCTAAGGGTACCATCAGGCAGCAATGCTCTTTGATAGAGCTCCGCAGCTGCCGTTTCCAGAGCAATTACTTCCTCGCGCAGATTTTGTGCCAAGCGCGCCAGCTGTGGTGTCAGATCGGAACCCACAATCTCCTGCCACAAAGGCAGCAGTTCATTGCGCAGCCTGTTGCGCCGATAATCCGGCTCCAGATTCGTCTGATCGACTGCCCAGGGAATCCCGGCTGCCCGGGCGGCCGCTTCGATCTCTGCTTTGCTCCGGTGCAAAAACGGTCGCAGCAGTCTGCCGCGCAAAATCGCCATACCGGTCAGGCCGGACAATCCGCTGCCCCGACCCAGATTGAGCAGTATGGTTTCAGCCTGATCCTGCTCATGATGAGCCAGCGCTACCAGATAATCTTGCTGAAACTCAAGCTGCGTTTGTGTCCCCAGATCCTGAAAGAAAGCAAAACGGGCGGCGCGACCAGCTTCTTCCACACCCTGCCCTCTGGCTTTAGCCAGTGAGGATACATCCGTCTGTCGGACATGGCAAATTACCTGTTGTGCCCGACAAAATTCCTCCACCACAGCTTGATCCCGATCTGCCGCCGAGCCGCGCAGACCATGATTCAAATGAGCGGCCGCAAGCTGAAAGGGGACTTGCTGCCGCAAATGAAGCAAATAAGCCAGCATGAGCATAGAATCCACACCGCCCGATACGCCGGCGATAATTGTTGTCTGTTCAGAAATAGGCAGTTGAGGAGCCGCTGTCAGAGCTGAAGCAAATCTTGTCTGTACTTGGGGCTGGCAGCTGTCAGTCAATTGCCGGCAGCCGGCAGTCCCCGCGGAGGGCAAGACGCCCGCTTGGCTCAGATCATTTGTGACTGCCTGGAAAAAACGGTAAGTTGCCCGGGGAACTGGCTGAATCACTGCGGCGGCTCCGGCAGCGGTATATCCGCAGTATCAAAAAAGCTTGTCAATGCCGGCTTCCAGGCCAGCTTGAGATTGCCTGTCGCTCCGTGGCGGTTCTTGGCTATGATCAGCTCAATCTCATAGACATCCGGTCTGGGTGCCTCAGTATTGGCATCCTTATCATGCAGGAACATGACCACATCGGCATCTTGCTCAATCGCGCCGGACTCACGGAGGTCAATCAGCATCGGACGGCGGCTCGTCCTCTTTTCACTCTCGCGGCTAAGCTGCGAAAGCGCCAGGATCGGAACCTCCAGCTCTTTGGCCATGATCTTCAGCATGCGCGAGATCTCAGCGATTTCCTGCTGGCGGTTTTCGGCCCGACTGGTCCTGCCCCCGGAAGACATCAGCTGCAGATAGTCAACAATCACGAAATCAAGGCGATCCCTGATCTGCAATTGCCGGCAGCGCGCTTGCATCTCTACAACATTGGTTGCCGACCTGTCATCAATATAGATCGGTTTATTATATAGCGCGATCAAAGCCTGGGAAATTTTGTCCCAGTCGGTATCCTTGACTTTGAGCTTCTCCATGCGATCAGCGGTAACCCCTGCCTGGCCGACCAGGATTCTCATTCCTACTTCTTCTTTGGACATCTCCAGACTGAAAATTCCCACATGGTGCTCGGATTTTTGCGCCGTCAAATGAGCAATATTCAAGGCCAGCGATGTTTTGCCGATACCCGGCCGCGCGGCCAGAATATAGAGACCGCCCGGACGGAGACCGCCGAGAATGCGGTCAATAGAGGGAAAGCCGGTTTCGATCAGCCTGGGGCGATTACCTTTAGCCAACTCATGCAGCTCATTGATCTTGCGGTTCAGAATATCGCCCAGAGTGCTGAAGCCGCTGATATCCCTGTTTTCACGGATATTGTAGATGCGATTGGCGGCCAGATTGATCAGATCTTCGACATCCTCGCCGGAAGTATAGGCCAGATCGATAATCTGCCGCAAGGCGAGAATCAGGTCTCTTCTCTGGGCATGCTGGCGCACAACCTTGATATAATGCGCCTGGTTCTGCATAATAGGCGTCTTCTCCGGCAAGGAGATGACATATTCCGCGCCGCCGGCCTCCGCCAGCTGTCCTTTCAGCTCCAGGCGGTCGGTAACAGTCAGAATATCTACCGGCTCTTGTCTGGCGAGCAACTCCAGGATCGTGGCAAATACAATCTGATTGCGTTTTATATAAAAATCGGACACCTTGAGTTCAGCCGCAACATTGGCCAGGTACTCCTTGCTAAAAAGAGCACTGCCCAGTACGGATTGCTCCGCTTCGTCACTATAGGGCATCACCAGCCGTTTGTTATCAGGGGAAGACATTTCTCTGCTGACCTCGTTTAAATCGCCGTAAACTCAGCTTTCATTGCTGACTACATCAAGCACAAAGCGGGCTGAAACCTCGGGATGCAGTCGCACATCAACCTGATACTCGCCGGCGGTCTTGATCGGCTCCGACAATGTGATATTGCGCCGATCTACTTTGTATCCGGCATCCTCCAGCACTTTAGCGATATCCATATTGGTCACTGAGCCGTAGAGGCGTCCCTGACTGCCCATTTTAATCTTCAGGACAAAGCGTTGGTCGGAAATCTTCTCTTTGATTTCCTCAGCCTCTTTCAGTTCACGCTCAGCCTTGGCTTGGGCAGCCGCTCTTTTGGTTTTGACCGTGTTAAGATTGGCGGGTGTCATCTCTATCGCCAGATTGTGCTTAAACAGATAATTGTGCGCATAGCCCCGCGCCGCCTCTACTATATCTTCCGCTTTGCCGAGACCGTCCACATCTTGCAAAAGAATAACTTTCATTGCCATACCTCGAATCTTGATCTAAAGAAATTATTTTGTCGTTTTGTGTTAACCATTGTATCACAGCCGGAGGAATTAATTGGAGCCGGGCAGAAAAATTTGAAAAATTGAAAACTTGACAGAGAGGGACTGCGGGGAGTATCATCATTAGGCTGCCCCGCAGCTTTTTCAAAGCGTTAAGGGCAAAATAAAGATAATTACAGATGCTCCGGCGCTGTCTTAATGAGGTGGTGAAATAGATGAAAGAGAATTTGCATCCCGATTACTATGAGTGCACTGTGCGCTGCGCCTGCGGCGAAGTCTTCGAGACCGGTTCCGTGAAGGAACAGTTGAATGTCGATATCTGCTCCAAATGCCATCCCTTCTACACCGGCAAGCAGAAACTGGTTGATACGGGCGGACGCGTAGATAAATTCAAGCGCAGAATGGGTAAAACACAGGCAGAGGATTAGTCCCGGCTCCCTTTGTCTGGCCGGCTTGGCAGTAAGAATAGGAATCCTTAATTTGTCAGCTCCTGCTGCGCGGATATGCAGCAGGAGCTTTATTTTGTTATCTATGTTCCGAAGTCCGGGAGTGGTTTGCCTAGCCGAAGCCGATCATTGTAGAATGCGATCATGAAACGAGAAACCGAAAACTCCTGTGCCAAAAAGACCTCGATCGGCGGTCAGGCTTTGATTGAGGGCCTGATGATGCTGGGACCGGAGCGAAAAGCCATAGCCAGCAGGCGACCGGACGGTCAGATTGTCACTGAGATATCCGACAGAGCGCCGATGAAAGGGCTGGCCAATATCCCTGTTGTGCGCGGATCAGTAAGGCTGGTCTCGCAGATGGGCGTCGGGATTTCCGCTCTGCTGAGATCGGCGGAGATTCAGGAAGAAGCCGAGGCTGAGGCTGAGACTGAGCCCACGGATAAAACCAATTCGAGCAAGATTGATGCCTGGTTGGAGCAACATCCCAAGTTCGCTCTATGGGGCACGGTATTTTTAGGGCTGGGATTTTCGGTGCTGCTATTTATTCTTTTGCCCAGCCTGTTGACTGACGGACTGAGATATCTCAGCGGCTGGCAGGGCGGAAGCGCCGGGAAAACAAATCTGATTTTATCTGCTTTCGAGGGTGTAGTCAGGATCATTATTTTCCTGTCCTATCTATGGTTCAGCTCGCGAATCAAGGAAATCCGCCGCGTCTGGATGTACCACGGATCAGAACATAAGACAATCGCCGCGTATGAAGCGGGAGAAGAACTAACCGTAGAGAATGTAAAACGGCACAGTCGCTTCCATCCCCGTTGCGGCACTTCTTTCATGTTCTTAGTGATGGTGGTTTCCATCTTGGTCTTCGCTCTCGTTGGCCGACATGGCGCCGTGCTGAATTTATTGCTGCGCCTGGCGCTCCTGCCCTTGGTAGCCGGCATCTCTTATGAGCTGATCAGATTGGCCGGCCGTTTCGATAATCCGGTGACCCGCCTGATTTCTCTGCCTGGTCTGGCTCTGCAACGATTGACGACTGCCGAGCCGGAAGATGCCATGCTGGAAGTTGCAATCTCCGCCATGCAGGCAGTGATACCTTCTGATCCTGACAGTGATCAATGGTAATCTGATGTCTATATCCCTCAGCGATTTTGTAACCGAACTGACCGAATTATTCGCCCGGGCAGGGCTGGACGAGCCCCGCCGCGAAGTTCGCCTGTTCTTGCGGGAAATTGCCGGGCTGGAGCCGGAAATCCAATTTGCCAAAGCCAAAATGCGAATAAGCGAGCAACAGGCTCTGAGCTGGAGAGAGCTGGCTCAGCGCCGGGCCCTGAGAGAGCCGCTGGCTTATCTGGCAGGCGCAGCCTGGTTCTACGGTCGCAGCTTTCGGATTATGCCGGGTCTGTTGGTACCGCGCCGGGACTCGGAAGTGCTGATTGAGGCAGCGTTGGCTGAGCTGCCGGCTCCGCGCGGGCAACAGGGTCTGAAGATTCTGGACACCTGCTGCGGCTGCGGCTGCCTGGGTCTGACGCTGCTGGCTGAGCTTGGGGAGCGAAGCGATGCCACGCTGCATTTGTTGGACAGCTCCGGGATTGCCGTGCAAACAGCGGAGCAAAATGCCGCCGCACTGTCACTGCAGGACAGATGTACCTTTGAGCAAGGCGACATCTGGCCGGCGTGCGCCTTCGCCGCTAACAATAAGTTTGACTTGATCATCTGCAATCCGCCCTATATTGCTACAGCGGATATCGCGGACTTGATGCCGGAGGTCAAAGATTTTGAGTCTCATGCGGCTCTGGACGGGGGTGAGGACGGCCTGGCTTTCTACCGCCGGATCGCTGAGGAATATCGGCATTATCTGAAACCCGAGGGAATCATGGTTCTGGAGCTGGGGGCCGGCCAGGCGGAAGCTGTGGCTGAGCTCTTTGCAGCTGAGATGGATAGATTGGCCTTTTACCCTGATTACGGCGGACATTTGCGGGCGCTGGTTCTGCGCGGAAAACACAGGCGCGCTAAGAACGCATAGCGCTGATTACAAGGACAAAACCGGGACTGAGTGTTCAGATGATTCAGATACCCCTAGCCTAATAAATAAATGCTGCTGAAAGTAGTATCGTCGCCTAACAAATAAATGTTGCTGAAGCGATCTTACTGAAGCGATCTTATAGATATTGTTAATGAGCGCAATAAGGTGTACTGTTTTATAGCGACCTGAGACCCATCGCGAATTTCTATTAACAGCCAAAATACAGGCTTTTTATGCTAAATTAAGAGTGAGTCCATTCGCTTTTATTTGGGATAGAAAAAATCGCAAAAGCGGCTTGAGATTGGAGAAGAAATTAACTATGCAATATTGGGCAACTGCAATCATATTTTTCATCTGCGCTTGTGGCGCGGTGTTCTATACAGCGCTGCGCCGCAAAGCTGTAAGACCTCTTGCGATTGTTTTATTAACAATATTGGCCTTGAACATTCTTGTACTTTCAAGCTGCGCGGGACAGACGGCAACACCTTCATCCGCAGCGAGTGAAATGTCAACGGAATCGGCTGCCGCAACTGATGCGCCGCCACCTCCATCCATACCGGAAACCGACACGGCAACCGACACGCCGCCGTCTTCGTCTGTACCGGAAACCGAGCCGACAATTGCGCCGCCTGCGGAGCCGTCAACAGAAGAGCTCGCTGTCATGTTTGTTGATCCATATATTGATGAGGCTATCGCGCGGATTGATGCCGATCGCCGGCAGTATTCCGGTGTCACATTCAGCTACGAGCCAAAGCTCCTCTATGACGGTCTGAGCCGGGAAGAGAAAACTATGTATGATGAGATGCTTGAGAACACGCGGCATCTCAACCCCTTCTCTTATACCGCTGCGGAGCAGGGGTACGACGTAATGAACATGGCAATGTCCGTACAAATTGCTTTAACAACTGATCACCCCGATATCGATACTTACTTTGTGCTGTACGAGGTAGTCGAGGGCAATAAGAATACTGCGCTGGAAGCCCTCTATTTTATGCCGTGGGACCCGGAACAACAGCCGGCTGATTTAGAGTTGCTGCGCGAAGAATTGCTGCGCTTTGACTCGGTTTGCAACCGAATTGTTGAGCGCATGCCGGAGGAATATTCGACCTATGATAAATACCGCTATCTGGCTGCGGTTATTTCGCTGATCACATCCTATGACTATGAATTCACATGGGGTTGGCAGACCGGAACCGCATACGGTTCCATTCTGGGCGGTCATTCAATCTGCCAGGGGTATTCAAGAGGCTTCCTGTATCTTTGTCAAAAAGCTGATTTGTGGTGTGAAACTGTAGAGGGCGTTGTCGGGGGCAATGGCTCCCATACGTGGAATATCGTAAAGCTGGATTCCGGCACCTATTTTATAGATCTTACATGGAGTGACGAGCTGGGCTTGCCCGGTAGCCCGGAATGGGACAAATACTTCATGCTTACACAGGACGAACTTCTCCTTGACCACGAAATCACCGATGGCAAGGTTGCAACCGGCACAGCAATAGATTAGCGCCAACTCTCTTGCAAGCACAGCGCTGAAGATTGCAGCCATAATCGGCTCGAATAATTCAAGATGCGGCTAACCGGGCCGCCGGAGGAATATATGTCTAGTGACAGAGATATAAGGTTGGACGCTACTGTCAGCCGCTATGAGGAGTTGAACGAGCTGTTGGCCGATCTGACGATCATGGCCGATCAGAATCAATATCGCGCCCTGGCGCAGGAGCATGCTTCGCTCTCCGATCTGGTGGCAGATATCAGACGCAGCCGCAAACTGCGCGCGGAATTGGAAGAAAATCGCATTTTGCTGACCGAATCCGAGGATGCGGAATTTAGGGAGCTGGTCAGAGAAGATATCAATCTGACCGAAGCCGAGCTGGAGGAGATTGAGCAAAGAATCGAGATGACGATTGCCCCGACAGATCCCAATGATCAAAAGAATGTCATTATGGAGATCCGGGCCGGAGCCGGTGGCGAGGAAGCTGCCTTATTCGCGGCGACTTTGTTCCAAATGTATACCTCTTATGCCGAGCAGGCCGGCTGGACTTATGAAATTATCGATCAGAACGAGACCGGTATCGGCGGCTTCAAAGAGATTATCTTCGAGATTGACGGCAAGGGCGCTTTTTCTCGCTTCAAATATGAAAGCGGTGTCCACCGGGTGCAGCGCGTCCCCGTCACGGAATCGGGGGGCAGGATCCATACCTCGACCGTCACCGTGGCGGTACTGCCGGAGGCCGAAGAAGTGGAATTCGAGATCAATCCCGATGACTTGCAGATCGATACTTACCGCGCCTCAGGTGCCGGCGGCCAGCATGTAAATAAAACTTCATCGGCAATCCGTATTACCCATCTGCCGTCCGGTATAGTCGTTACTTGCCAGGATCAGCGCTCGCAGCATAAAAACCGCGATAAGGCGCTGCGGCATTTGCGCTCTATCCTGCTTGAGGAAGAAAGATCCCGCCAGGCGGCGGACATTGCCAGCGAGCGCCGCGGCCAAGTCGGCACCGGCGACCGCAGTGAGCGGATCAGGACATATAATTATCCTCAGGGCAGGGTCACCGATCATCGCATCGGCCTGACGCTCTATAAGCTGGAGAGTGTGCTCGGCGGCGACCTAGACGAATTGATTTCCGCTCTTAACGCCGCAGCCCATGAAGCAAAAATCCGCGGGGACGATCAATGGTAAGCCGGTCAGGCGAATCGCAATCCGCCTGCTGTCTGTTTGTCAAAGCACGTGAGGATGCTAATAAGTGGGATTTTCAATGGTAACCAAGCTGATCACCATCGACCAAGCCGGCAGCGAGCGGAAACTTCGAACCGTTGCCGCCGCTCTGGTGCAGGGAGCTCTGGTCGGCATGCCGACGGAGACGGTTTACGGGCTGGCCGGCAATGCCCTGCTGCCGGATACCGTGCGCCGGATTTTCGCTGTCAAGGGTCGCCCCCAGGATAATCCGCTGATTATTCATCTCTACGATCAGTCACAATTAGACCAGGTCTCAGAGCTGGTGCCGCCGGAGTTCTACCTCCTGTACAGGGAATTTTGCCCAGGCCCCCTGACCATGGTAATGACCCGCAGCCAGGCTCTTCCCTCTGAGGTGAGCGCCGGCCTCGACACAGTAGCAATCCGCTTCCCCGCGCAGCGCACCGCACGCAATCTGCTGCGCCTGGCAGGGGTTCCGGTCGTAGCGCCCTCGGGAAATCTCTCCGGCAGCCCCTCCCCGACCCAAGCTCAACATATGCTGGACGATCTGGACGGCAAGATTGAATATATCCTGGACGATGGCCCCTGTGCGCTGGGAGTCGAGTCAACAGTCCTTGACCTCACCGCCAGCCCGCCGCAAATTCTGCGTCCGGGCGTAATCACTGCGGAACTGATCCTTGAGCGCACTGGTCTCACAGTCCGTGAGGCACCCTCAGCCGTTTTGACGAAGGCGTCCCGGGCCGTCCCGCCCGCTGAGAGCCAAACAGAGGACTCTTCACAGTCCGGCTCAGTTATTTTCACACCGCGTTCGCCCGGACAAAAGTATCGCCATTATGCGCCTCAGGCTCCCATCTTCATTGCCCGGGGCAAGGACCGGCGGGAACTGATAACGTCTCTCCTATCGCGCATAGAGTTGGAAGCAGACAGACGGCTGGGTTTTTTCGGTGCCGAAGACACTTTCGATGCCTTGCAAAAGAGCCTGTCAGAGATGAACGGACTACAATCAGCAGACTTTGTGACTTATCTATATCCCGGTTCCGAACAGGTTGAGACAGCAACCCATGAACTATTTGCCGCTCTCAGGAAGCTTGACGCGGCAGGCGTTGAGCTGATCTTGACCCCGGCTTTTCCACGCCAAGGATTTGGCATAGCCTATATGGACCGATTGGAAAGAGCAGCCGAAAGCGAGGAGAAATAAATGCAGATACTATTTGTTTGCACCGGCAATACCTGCCGCAGTCCAATGGCTGAAGCCATGTTCCGCGCACATACACCGAATCCCGACTGGGAAGCCGCTTCCGCCGGTATCGCTACTTGGGATGGTCTGATGGCCTCTGTCCTGGCTTTCGATGAGATGGCTGCCAGGGGACTGTCACTTGACCGCCACCGCTCCCGCCAGATTAATCAGGAGATCATAGCCGCCTCCGATCTGATCCTAACCATGACCCGGCAGCAAAAGCAAGTTTTAGCAGCCAGCTATCCTGATTTCGCTGACAGAATCTTCCTCCTGGGCGAATATGCCGGCCAACCTGAAGAAGTGACTGATCCTTACGGAGGGTCTGCTGAGGACTATCTGGACACAGCCAATCAACTGGTCAAATTGCTGGAAGCTCTCTTTGCCAAATTGCAAGCGGTCGCAAGCGAATCTGAAGAAACCGCAACTGATGAGCCGTCCTGAACCGCTAAGCAGTGCCGTGAACACAAATGATCCGCTATTAACACTTTATTTCCGGCCATTCTTATGGCAAGCTTTAATTAGATACGGACAAAGCGTTAGTCTATGGTACAGCGCCTGCAGGGCACGGTTGCGGATGATGACCGAAAGTACAGAATATAAATCGGCCCCGACAGCGCCGGCTTGACGCAGGCTTCCGGGGAATGATATTATTATTTTCTGCGTCGGGAGGCGCAAATCCTCGCTCTGTACAGATACAGGGCCGAAGACCAGGAGGAGGTGACAAAATGAGAACTTACGAACTGATGTATGTTTTGAACCCCGCCATCGGCGAAGAAGCTATTGAAAACGAGATGAAGCGGATTCAGGACATACTTGAGACCCAAGGCAAGATCATTAATATTGATGTCTGGGGTCGGCGTAAATTGGCTTACGAGATTCAGGACGAACAAGAAGGCTATTATGTACTTGTTCATTTCGAATCCGAACCGGATTTCCCCAAAGAAGTCGAACGTCTGCTCAAAATCTCAGATAGCGTACTGCGCTACCTGACAGTGCTGTACGAAGGCCAGAAGTTAGCAGAAAGGACATAATCATGAACAAAGCCATATTGATGGGAAGACTGACCAGAGATCCGGAGCTGAGGATGACATCAAATAATGTCTCCGTCTGCACCTTTACTCTGGCGGTGGACAGAAATTACAGAAACCGTGACGGTGATAGGTTGACGGATTTTATCCCGATTGTCGTCTGGAGACAGCAAGCTGATTTTGTCAGTAAATATTTCAGCAAAGGACAAAGAATGCTGGTGGTCGGATCTATCCAGCCACGTAGCTATGAAGACCAGAGCGGTCAAAAACGTTATGTAACCGAGGTTATAGCTGAGGAAGTCTATTTTGCGGATTCCAAGCGTGACAGTGGCAGCTACTATGAGGAAGATAAAAAGATTGACCAAGCTGAAGCGAGATCCTGGAAAAAACCGGAACCTTCAGAAGACGATTTCTTCCCCGGCGATAGTGAAGATGCAACTTCTTTGCCCTTCGATATGTAATGATATTGCATAAGGAGTTTATTAAGAAATGGAAGAAAAAAACAATCGCACAGCTCGCGATTTTCGCAGAGGCAGACCACGCCGCAGCAGAAGAAAGGTTTGTATCTTCTGCGCGGAGCATGTAGATCATGTAGATTACAAGGACTTGAATCGTCTGAGTAAATTGATTTCCGAAAACGGCAAGATCCTGCCCCGGAGAATGACCGGCACTTGCGCCGGCCATCAGCGTCATGTGACCACAGCTATCAAAAGAGCCCGGCAGGTCGCATTATTACCCTATACTGACGCCTAATCTGACGAATAATAACAAGCTGGAGTTGTCTCACGGAATTTGAATATCTGTGGGACAACTTTTTTATTATTGCTCTGTAATATCTTAGGGATTGGCGGTAAAATATTGCAGCAAAGCTTCGGCAATGCCGCGGGCGATTAGGCTCTGGCCCTCCTGGCTGGTCAAGCGCGCCCGATCATCAGCATTGGAAAGAAAACCACAGGTAAGTTGTGCTGATGTCACATTGTTAAGACGTAATACAACTAAATCGTCTTCAAATACCGCCTTTAGATTTGACTTCAGACGCGGATCCAGCGTGGTGAGCCTGCTTTCCAGCAAGGTGGCCAGGCTCTCGCGCCTGGCGCTATTATAACCACTGTAATTGGGCGCATGATCCAGGGCATCTGTACCGGCTGCATAACTATTGTTCATATCATGCACATATTCTTTGCTCATATAGCGTACGCGAACGCCTTTATCCTCCTCCTGCTCAGATACTTCCAGATGCAGAGAGATAAAGACGGTATCTTTATACTCACCCTGAATATCGTAGATCAGCTTGAGATTCGGCGGAGTGCCGATAGAGCCGAAGATGCCGCGGCCGCCTGAATCCTGCAGCCCGGAATTGATTCTGATAATATCCTGCATCAGCAAGCGCAAAGGCTCCAGCGGCTCCGGATCGTAACCGACTTGCCTGATATCGGCGGCATAACGCTGCAACAGCAGATCCGCCGTATAGGCCATGACGTAAAAGTAAGAATGCTTTTCATCGGTTGAACGCGTCATTTTGACCTCAGCGCCGAGACGGGTCAATGCCTCTTGGACTTTGATCGCAATTTCCAGATTGAGCGTCTTCTCCAGCAGAACCTCACTTCCATCTTCATCTTGCCAGCTAACTCCAAGATCCGAGCCGCCGTGCCCGGGATCCAAAATAATAAAAGTTCCTGCCAGAGGCTTATCTTCGGTAGCTCGGGCGAGAACCGCCGTCTCAGAAGAGCTTACCTGTGGCACACTCGATTTTTCCGGCCAGATTCGGAGTTTTGAACCATCAGTGGTAAGCAAGTCAGGATCATTGTCACTGAAGACCAATTTCTGCAGGGTCTTGTCCACTGTTGAATCTACCTGTTCAATTGCCGTTGGCTCCGGGATGTGATCGGCATCGACTTCAGCGCCGGTACTCGGCTCACTATCTGCCGGGATTGACACTTCAGAAGCAGACTCTTGCTGGCCCGCCAGGATTAGTTTCTCCGGATCCGGCGGCAAAGTAAGCGGTCGATCCAAGACATCAAAATGAGACAGAATCAGCAAGACAGCGCTGACCAAAAGCAGCCATAGAATAATTTGCGCTGCTTTCTTCTGTTTCACGATCAGGCCCCGTACCGACTGCGAACCAAATTGGCCACCTCATCAGCTTTTTGTTGGATATCCTCCAGGAATTCGCCTTCGACCATGACTCTGATCTTGGCTTCAGTCCCGGAAGCGCGGACAAAAATGCGTCCCCTCTCACCCAGCTCTGTTTCGATCCGCTTGATGGCACTGAGAACATCCTCATCAAGTAATGATCTGCTTTTATTTTCATTCGTCACTTGGACATTAACCAATACCTGCGGGAAAACTTTCATGATCCGGCGAGCGGCGCCAAGGCTTTGGTCAGAATTCTGTAATGCCTGCAGCAGACACAGCGCGCTCAACATGCCATCACCTGTAGTTGTATGCTCCAGAAGAATCAGATGGCCTGATTGCTCACCGCCGATCAGATACCCGGAACGGAGCATCTCTTCCAGTACATAGCGATCACCGACCTGGGTGCGGACAATCTCGATGCCATTATTTTTGCCCATATAGAGCAGGCCGAGATTGCTCATAACGGTCGCAACCAAAGTATTCCGGGCTAGCTTGCCCTGCCTTTTCATATCGCTGGCAATAATAGACATAATAATATCGCCGTCAACAGTTTCTCCTTTTTCGTCAACCGCCAGCATCCGGTCAGCATCGCCATCAAAAGCAAGCCCCAGATCACAATTCTCGCTGCGGACAACACTTACCAGCTTAGCCAGATCCGTCGAACCGCAACCCCGATTGATGTTAAGGCCATCAGGTTCAATACCGATTGGGATCACTTCAGCACCCAAATCTGCGAATAATTTAGGAGCGATCGGGACACTGGCGCCATTGGCGCAGTCCACGGCAATCTTAAAGCCGGACAAATCAACACCTACGCAATCAATCAGATGTTCAGCATATTCTTGGGCGGCATCAGCCAGTTCATAACAGTGGCCTATCTTATCACCGATTGGCCAGTCCCGACTTGATTCATCATATGATTTGACCAGGGCTTCAATCCGGTCTTCAATCTCGTCCGACAGCTTATAGCCATTGCCGGAAAAGAGTTTAATGCCATTATGTTCATAGGGATTATGCGAGGCGGAAATTACCACTCCTGCATCATAGCCATGCTTGCGCGTCAGGTAGGCAATCCCCGGCGTAGGAATGACCCCGGCCAAATATACATCAGCTCCTGCCGAGGTCAGGCCTGCCACCAGAGCAGCTTCCAACATCGTACCGGAAATTCTGGTATCCCTCCCGACCAGAAAAACCGGTCTATGCAAATTTTTACCCGCCAGGATATTAGCGCTGGCCCAACCAATTTTATAGGCCAGATCAGGAGTCAGATCCCAATTGGCCACACCACGAACCCCGTCCGTTCCGAACAATCTAGTCATAAATCCTCCATAGGTTGATTTTAGGGATTATCCTCAGAGAACACATTAACTGTAATACGCCCGGGCAATAACTGTTCTGTATAAGTAGAAAACACGGTATCCGCATCAATCTGAACGGGCAGACTCTGGATACCCGGCTCGGAGATTTGCCCTAAATCAACAAAAGCTACAATATCATTCGCTGACAAATCCTGCAAGATGCGGTCGCGCCCTTTGAGTCTGACCTGGACTGTCACTAAAGGAAAGCTCTGAATACCATAGCCATTGTCGGCGGCAATCTCCTCGCCGCGATATTGCAACTGGACATTGAAATCTCTGGTCTTAATCGGATTGACCGTCATCTGCACATAGAACCAGATCGAGAATCCGATCAAGAGCGAAACGACAGCCAGCAATACCTGATGCTTTTTGATGGAGAACTTTCGCTTTTTGCGGCGGTCAAAACCGATTTTTCTCTTTTTGCTTAAGCGTGAGCCGCTGTCGGCAGGCACCTGAAAACGCTCAGAAAAAGAAGCAGCTACAGCATTTGTCTGTTCCGACAATGCTGCAACTCTGGAGTCAGCAGCGTCGGCTGCAGATTCTGCCGCATGTTCCGCAACAGTTTCCGACACCAAATCCGCAGCGCTGAATTTTTCACTCTCGGTCTGTTCGAACTTTTCACTTTTTTTCTGTCGCAGACCGAGCAGGCGCCCCAATCCCGTCCTCTTTTCCTCCGGCTCAAAGCTCAACAGGCGATGCAGTCGATTGCGCAGGGCATCGGCACTGCTGAGGACATACAGCCTGCCGCCTATGCCAAGGGAAATCGTTCCCCTCTCTTCAGACACAACGACAGAAATCGCATCACCCATCTCACTGGCACCTACTGCGGCTCTGTGTCTGGTACCAAAATCGCGGCGCAGATGATAATTATCTGTCAAAGGAACATGCACACGCGCTGCCGCTACTCTTCCGTGTCTCACCAACACTGCGCCATCGTGCAGCGGCGAACCGGTATAGAAAATCTGCTGCAGCAGAGAGCTCGTAACCTGAGCATCAAGCAATACTGCATTTTCTTGCTCCTGAAGTTCTCTCAGCTTGGTAGTGCGCTCAATAATAATTAAGGCGCCTGTTCGCTCCTTGCTCATCTGCTCACAGGCGGTAACAATTGCTTCTATAAGTTGATGGATTGAATCCGGGCGCCCCTCTACCGAAAATGTGGAAGCGATTACATTAAAGCTGCTGCGCCCAAAAGTTTCCAAAGCCCTCCTCAGTTCAGGCTGGAAGATAACAACAAAAGCAATGGCAAAGAGAGAAATAGTTCTGTTCAGAAGAAAACCGATAGTATCCAGCCCGATAATACCGGCAAAGATCGCAAAAGCAAAGATCAGCAAAATACCTTTGAGCAATTGCCAAGCCCTGGTCTCGCGCATCAGCTTCAGTAAATAATAAATAACCAGAGTCGTAGCAAGAATATCAACTATCGCCAGGAAAGTATCAACAGGTCCGCCAAAGAGCAATAGACCATCCGAGATAATTTCCCAGACGCTGGAGAAAAAGTCTTTGATTGACTGGACTATATTAGATGGCACTCCCCAACCTCCGCCGGCACACTCGGTTGAATATGCCGCAGTAAGCGATTTAATCTATTATAGCTGTAAAATCACGCTTCTTACCAGTCCACCTGAATAAATGACTGTGGCAGATAATCTAAAATCAGCTCAGGAGTGATGCTTCTGGCTGTGCCAAGTTTCTGTAATGCCAGATCCGCCGCCAGCCCGTGCAGATATACGGCAGCGGGGGCGGCAATTTCCGCCTTATAACCCTGGGCCAGAAAAGAACACATCATCCCTGTCAACACATCGCCGGATCCGGCCTTAGCCAGACCATTATTGCCACTGGTATTATAAAGACAGACCCCCGAGGGCAATGCTGTCACAGTCGCTAATCCTTTTAGGATCACAATGCTCTGAGATCTGTTTGCCAGAGCCAACGCTGCGCCGGCCCGATCTAATTTAAGCATTTCTTCCAGATCCGGCGCTAAACGTAATAGCTCCAGCGGATGCGGGGTCAATATAGCGGGAGAAAGTCCTGCCTCTGCTCGCCGGGCAGTCAAAGTCTCCCAATCTGACAAACCCGCCAAATAATTCAGCGCATCGGCATCAAGAACCAATTGTGGTGCAGACTCAATTAAATCCGGCAAAAACCGCAGCCAATCACTCTCGCCCGCTCCCGGCCCGCAAGCCACTGCCTGCACCTGCTCAGTCAGCTGCAATAATTCGGCGACTGTCCCTACCTCCGAGATCAAGGCAGAGGGCAGAGCGTCTGCCAGCAACGGCAGAATCTCCGGTACAGTCTGCACATAAGTATAGCCGCTGCCGGCCGCCATCATCCCCCTGGCAGCCAATATTACTGCTCCCGGAACCCCCGGACTGCCACCTAAGATGAGCCCCCGGCCAAAGTTGCCTTTATGCCCGGCGGCACAGCGCTCAATCTGTCTGGGACTAAGCCACTCCCCTGTTACGGCCAGGTGGATGATCCGCTCTTTCCCCAATGATTGCTCAAGTTTTCGCTCTTGCCATGCAGAGGGCATGCTGATAGGGGCGGAAATCACCTCGCCGGCAAAAAGGCAACCTGGCGCGGAAAACAAACCCACTTTGGGCCGACCGAAACTGACAGTATAGTCCGCAATGATAGCATTTGTAATAGCTTCTCCGGTATCGGCATTAACTCCGCTGGGAATATCGATCGCCACCACCGCCTCAGCCTTCTCGCCCAGACGGTTGATCTCTGCCAGAAGATCATCCAACGCCGCAGCCAGAGGCCGATTTTGAAAGCCTGTACCAAAAATACCGTCGATAATAATGTCAGGAAACGTCTCCATTTCAGCCAGATCATCCGCGGTCAGAACAACTCCGTCCAGGTTTAGGTAGGCCTGCCTGTTGGCTGCGGCTTCCACAGGCAAAACTCTGCCCCCGGACAGATCAACCACCGACACAGCCAGATCATAAGCCAAAAGTTGACGGGCTGTCGCCCAGGCATCTCCGCCGTTTTGACCCGCTCCCGCCAGAACTAAAATCCATTTTCCCCGATCCGGATTAACAATTAACTCAGAAATCTCCCCGGCAGATCTTGTCTCATCAGATCCCAATGCATCGACTGCCGGGCTGCCATAGTCAGCGGAATTTGATGACCATGCACTCAGCAAAGTCAGCACCACCGTTGTCACAGCAGAAGCAGCCTGCTCCATCAGAACGGAAAGCAAAAGGCCTGTACTCTCAGTCCAGGCCTTATCCAATGCTCGTTGCTCAGCTCCGGTCATCAGAATCAAGCCGTTCCGTTTCAGTTCCGAAATAATGTTACGACTTAAATCACCGGTGACGGCATTGCTGTCATTACTAGTCAAGAATCTGCTCCTTTAATTACAAAAATTTATCCACCAGACGTACAAGTTCATCAAAAGATTTGGCTCCTACTTGTCTGTCGATAATTTCGCCATCCTTGAAGAAAATTAATGTAGGAATACTCATCACATGATAACGGGCGGCCAGTTCCTGTTCCTCATCAACATTGACCATGCCGACATTCAGACGTCCATGATAATGCTCAGCCAGTTTTTCTACAGCCGGAACGACCAGACGGCAAGGCCCGCACCAGGCGGCCCAGAAGTCCACCAGGGTCAATTTGTCGCTGTTCAGTATCTCCGTTTCAAAGTTTTGTTTCGTAATTGCTTTGGTCATTATTATCATTCCTTCCTTAAATGAATTTATTTCAACTTTGCGCACTCAAGTATTTTCAACTTTTCGTACTTAAGTCAATTTCAACTTCCGATCCAAAAACAAATATCAGATTCAAAACTATTGTGGCCTTTCTGCCCTAATTAATGAGTAACTGAAGTTACTTTCTTTTCATTCAACCCGGTACCCGGCCAACTGAGCAAGTTTTACTTTCTCATAGCCTGGATCAACGGTCAGCCGGACTGATTATACTTTCCTATATGTTCAGTCGCCAAACGGCTGAACTCAGATAAACTCCTGCAATATAGAATCAGCCGGAACTACATTCGGATTGACAGACGGCAAATTAGCGCAAGCTTCTGCAAGTTGTACGGCTTTCTTCACAGCTCTGGGCAGATCGGACCAGCCCGCGGGATTAATCGTATTCTTAGACGGCGGCAAAGTTCCTTTGAGCAACCCGTCTAAAGAGGCATGGATCTGATCGCGGGCCAAAGTAGCCGTCACCATGAATTCGTAGGGCAATATAGTATTAATATAGTAATCAGCTGCTGCCAGATAGCCGGGAATAAAGTCCTGCTCGGCGCGATCAATCATCGGCCAGTAATCAATTGTAGCCAGCGCCGACGAACCCCGCTGCCTGACATCGCGGCTGATCCTGCGCAACATGCGGATATCCGAACCGGAAAGCATCCTGGCATCGGAATGAACCCTGCCATGCGGCATAATAAAAAGGCCCAGCGACTTTTCCGGCGGCAGATGGTTGATAATCTCCGTAGACAAGCCATGCAAGCCCTCGATCACCAGTACATCCCCCGCTTCCGGGCGGATGACCTTTTCCGGCTCAAAGACACGCTCTCTGGTTTTGAATAGGAAAGTAGGCAGCACAACTTCCTGACCACGATCAAACTTGAGAATATCTTCCAGCATCAAGTCCATATCCAAAGTCTCAATGCTTTCCAAATCCGGTCTGCCATCCTCATCATAGCTGACATCTTCCGTTTTATAATAATCGTCCATTGACAGCAGATAAGTTTTGCGGCCGGCGGCACTTAGCAACTTAGTAAAATGGGTGGAAAAGGTCGTCTTGCCGGAAGATGTCGGTCCGGAAATAAAAAAGACTCTGACCTGCTCTTTTTCGATTACACGATCGGCCACAGCTTTCACCTGCCCGGCAAAATCTTCTTCCGATTCCGCAACAAATTGCTGCAATCTGGTACTGCCCAGATTGCCTTCTAAATCTTCAACAGATAGTTCAATTAATTTGCTTAGCTCAGCCATCTGACTTTCCTCTGTTATTCGCTGATTTTGGCCTTTAATTTGCTTTTAAATGATTATTACACCGATTTTAGCTTAAAGACAGGAAGTAAAGCTATAATAGCATATAGAAAAACAATCCCAAGAGCTTTTGCTAAAAAATTGACCGCTGTCAGGCTCAAGGCCGCGGCCGTCGGAATTTGAGGTGGAAGTATGAAACTCGATTATCGTAAAACATTTCTGATCGGCTTCGGCTTTCTTGCCAGTTCTCTTGCCTGGAGCCTTTACAATGCTTATGTGCCGACAATGCTGGAAGAGCGCTTTGCGCTATCGACAACTGTAATCGGCACTATTATGACTATCGACAATTTCTTCGGTATCATTTTCCAGCCGGTTGTCGGCATACTCAGCGACCGCACTCACACGAGATTTGGACATCGGATGCCCTGGATCATGGTCGGACTGCCTATCTGCGCTGTCCTATTTGCCATCATACCTCAGATGTATACTCTGGCTGCCATGATGGCTGTTCTGATCGGCTTCAACTTTGTCATGTCACTCTGGCGCTCACCTGTGATCGCTCTGATGCCTGATGTCACGCCTCGCCCTTTGCGCAGCAAGGCCAACGGTGTCATCAATCTGATGGGCGGTCTGGGCAGCATTATCGCTTTTTTCTTCGGCGGCAAGCTCAGCCAGCTCGATCCCACCAATGAAGCCGCTTTCCTAATGGGAACTGTTACTATGCTGATTTCCCTGCTCATGCTGCTCTTCTTCGTCCGCGAGCCCTCCGCGCTGCCCCGCGGAGCCAAACAAGACCCGGCGCTTATGGAGACATGGCAAAAGGAGCGCCGCAAGCAGATTGAGGAACAGCGCCGCCAGAGAGTGGAGATGGCCGCGGGCAGTTCAAAGCTCTCCCGCTGGGGAAAGCTGAAACAGGAATTCTTCGCCCTGTCTCCCGGCGAACTGCGCTCATTGCTATTCATGCTCTTCGCTATCTTTTTTTGGTTCTGCGCTTACAATGCGATAGAAACATTTTTCACACTGTACGCAGTCAATGTTCTGCGACTGTCCCAAGGTGAAGGAGCAACAATGCTGACCGCTTTCTCTCTAACTTTCGTAGCCTTTGCTATACCCGCCGGTCTGCTGGGCAGCAAGCTGGGGCGCAAACGTACCATCCTGATCGGTCTGACCGGGATCACCCTGGCTTTCATACCGGTGCTTTTCATGGAAAACAAGCTGATAATCATGATCTTGCTGGCAGTGGGCGGCATATTCTGGGCCTGCATCAATATCAACTCTCTGCCCATGGTAGTTGAGCTGGCAAGCAAGGATAAAGTAGGCAGCTTTACCGGCTATTACTATTTCTTCTCGTTCTCGGCAGCCATCCTGGCTCCCATCACTTTCGGCGCCATCCGCGATTTGACGGATAATTATTCTCTACTCTTTGTCTTTTCTTCGGTGGCCTTTATCCTGGCCTTAATCTCCATGCTCTTCGTCAAACATGGTGAAGCCGACACGGAAACTAAGTAGCGCAAAAAGAAACAAATCCGAGGCACCACTCTCGGATTTGTCGCATTGGAGGAGAAAAGTATGAAAAAGGAAAATTCAAATCCTCTATTAATACGACTACAGAATAAACCGTATAAATGACAAATCTAAATCTCAAATGTAAATAAAAAAATAACAGATTTCAGTCTTATTACTAAAATAGGCGAAATCTGTTATTAAACTCAGTAATTAGAATATTATTTCTGCGCTAATCCAATTTTGTCATAGCTCTGCCCGGTACCAAATCCGCCGGCTCCTCCGGCTCAGCAATCAGAAAACCGCCCTTCGGTGTAGCAATGCGCATCGTGATGGAATTGGCGCTGGCCGAAAAATCATTTTCGTCATGACCAATGACCTCAGCCCTGGCTTTGGCATAGTTAAGAAATATTTCAGCCGCCTGCTGCTCGTTAACACTCTTTTTAAGCACCACAATTACCGAATCACTTCTCATCTGCTCAATCGCAATGCCACTGAGCTCATGCTCCAAATCCGCCACAAAGCGCTCTTTAATTTCGGTTCGCTCGCCGTCGCGCTTCAAGGATAGGAAAAATGCTACGGCCAGAAATACAACCAGCAGTCCGGCAATAACCGAGGTTATCAGGATCCTGTTCTTCACCGGCATTTTGAAATCAGGAATATCCAGCTGCGGCGGTACAAATTCATCGACTTTTTTACCCTTGACTTTGCGCTGAGTTACCTGAGGCGCAAAAACCGCATCGCGCACCGGCTGTACTACCAATGAAGGTCCTGTATACTCCGGTTGCTCCTCGTTAGGAAATTCGTAATCTACAGGAAGCTGCATTGCAGCAAAAGCGTCTTCGTTTAAAAATACCGCGCCGCAAAAGAGGCATTGCCCTTTTTCCATCTTGGTATCCAGAATCAGCAGTGAGCCGCAGTTGACACAACGACCTTCTTTCTGAGCCATATTTACCACCTTGTTTTGATATTTCGTCATGTTATTATAATTGTAATCATCATAGTTAGCAAGAAAGGAACAGGCTCTTGATCTCCACGGACAATGTCAGTCCCGGTTTTGACGCCGCACGGGATACGCACTATATGCGCGAAGCGTTAAAGCTGGCTGAACAGGCCGCTTCGCTTGGCGAAGTGCCTGTAGGCTGTGTTATTGTGGACTCTGACAAGATCATCGCGGCCGAGTGCAATCGACGAGAAACGACAAATGATGCCACAGCTCACGCTGAACTGCTCGCCTTACGCGCCGCAGGACAGTCCAGGCCCAGCTGGCGATTGGACGGTTGCGACTTATATGTTACGCTGGAGCCCTGCCTGATGTGCTCAGGAGCGATTATCCAGTCGCGAATCCGCAGGCTGGTCTTTGGCGCGGCAGACCCTAAGGGCGGAATGGCGGGTTCAGTCTCAAATGTTTTTGAGCTGCCGTCAAATCATCAGGTTCTAATTACAGGCCAGGTACTGGCGGAAGAATGCAGTTTGTTATTAAAGAATTTTTTTCGGGATCGGCGCTTAGTGCAGGGAGAATAATATGAGCCAGAGTCAGACTAAGACGGACAATAGTAAAGGTCAACGGGCGGGACATACTATAGAAATGCCGCACAGAGGATATCTGGGGAATTTCCTCTTTAAATTAGGTATGCTGCTGACCAGAATGCTCATCCGCTTTCGGGTCACCGGACAAGAAAACCTGCCGGAACCACCCTATGTCATCGCTTCCAATCATGAAACACTGGTTGATGGCATGTGGATCTGCGCCGGATTGCCCAAAAAACAGCAAAAAATCTTTGCCGCTATTGCCGGCTCCGACCTTAAAACTGATTACGGACTGTTCGGCCAGATTATGATGCGCGTCGGCAGGGCGATCCCCATCAATCGCTACGGCAATCCGGTGCGCGGTCTGATCATGGCAAAAAAGGCCGCCGACCAAGGCTATATCCTATTGATTCATCCGGAGGGCACCAGAACTTACGACGGCAAACTGGGAGAATTGCAGAACGGTGCAGCCTATATCAGTACGAAATCCTCGATCCCCACGGTTCCCGTATATATACACGGCGGCTATGAAGTGTTCTCCCGTCATATGTCTGTTCCACATCCCTTTGACTGGAAAAAATTCCGTCGCAAGCAAGTCACGATTGAATACGGTCAGCCTTTAGATCCACTTGAGTTTGCCGATGTCAATGAATTGACAGATGCTCTCCGCAACTGGTATTTGCAAAGACAGACTGCTGCAGAACAGGCATAACCGGTTAATAACTGCTGTTCGCCCGCCTATCTTTGATCAGAAAAATTCGCTTTATAGATATGCTTGCAGAGGACCAGACAGAGAGCGGGCTATTCTGCCCTTGAGCTCAATGCCCTGTTCCAGATAAGAAAGCTCGGAGATAATGCCGTTAGTTTGAATATGGTTAACCAGGCCGGCCTCCTCATAGGGGATCAGGATTGAAAAGGACAGAGTTGTACGCGCGGCCAATTCACAGAGGGCAGTCCTTACCTCAGACAATCCGCAGCCCTGTAGTGCTGAGGCTGCAATAGTTTTCTGGTCTGCATCGGTTTTTTGGTGCAGGAGTAGTTTCCACTCATCATCTTGTGCCTGATCGACCTTGTTCAGTACATGTAATCTGGGTTTAGCCGCCGCGCCCAGCCTCTTCAGCTGTTCTTCCACAACTATGATCTGCTGACGATAATCCGGATCGGAAATATCCGTAATCTGCATAATATAGTCTGCTGCCGCAACTTCTTCCAAAGTGGCAGCGAAAGCGTCAAGCAGATAGCGCGGCAGATCACGGATAAAACCGACCGTATCTACCAGTACCAATGACAGGCCCTGATCGGTAATCAGGCGCCGCGCCGTGGGATCCAAAGTCATGAACAGCCTATCCTCAGCTTCAATTGACGAGTCGCACAGCGCATTGACGATCGTTGATTTGCCGGCATTGGTATAGCCGACGACCGCAACTGTAATAATCTCACGGGAACTTCTATATTCCCTGGTTCGGGATCTGCGGGTAGAAATCTCCTGTAATGATCTTCGCAGCCAGGAAATACGCCGCACGATATGGCGGCGGTCCGTTTCCAGCTGAGTCTCGCCTGGACCTCTGGTGCCAATTCCGCCGCCCAGTCTGGACAATTCCTGTCCGCGACCGCTTAAGCGGGTCAGTCGGTATCGCAATTGGGCCAGCTCGACTTGTATTTTGCCCTCATCTGTTTTGGCTCTCCGGGCAAAGATATCGAAAATAACCAGGCTGCGATCAACGATCTCCAGCTCAACCAGATCCTCAATCATACGCACCTGTGTCGGCGATAATTCCGTATCAAAGATCAAAACTGTGGCCTCAAGAGCTTTTGCCAGTTCAGCCAACTCTAACAATTTTCCCTTGCCCAGCCAGTACGCCCGATCAGGAGCTTCCCTTTTCTGTACCAGAGTACCGACCGTCTCAATATCGCATTCGCGCGCCAAACTCTCCAGCTCGGCCAGCCTCCTTTCGCTGACCAGATCGGACAGCGGATCCGTTCCTAACTGCAGCCCAGCCAAAACAGCTTTTTTATCAGTGCCGGGATTCACTATTTCCTTTAGCTCCTTTCACCTAAGTCCTGTTCTAAATCAAATATCTTCGTATATCTTACCTCAGATACCGCTACTGTTGTCTAAATCATACGCTGCCAATTGTCTTTCTGCTATCATATACTTAATGACAGATAATAATAAAAAAATTACTTCTTTCCGGGAGCTGGGGCTGTCCGATCTAACTTTGGATGTACTCAACAGAATGGGCATTACGGTGCCAACCTCAGTCCAACAGCAAGCAATACCGCCCATGATGCGTTGGTATGATGTGATGGCAAAAGCACCGACCGGAACCGGCAAAACGCTGGCTTTCGGTATTCCGATTATTGAGCATATCGAAAAACACCGCCGCGCACTGCAGGCACTGATCCTTTCCCCGACCAGAGAACTGGCACTGCAGATCGGGCAAGATTTATCCGGTTTTGCCGTCAACAGACCGTGGATCGAAGTAGCTGTCCTATACGGCGGACAGCCAATACGTACACAAATTGAAGCCCTCAGGCGTAAGCCGCAAATTGCCGTAGCTACCCCCGGGCGCTTGATTGATTTGCTCAGACGGCGCAGTTTGCGACTGGATGAGGTTGAAATTGCTATTTTGGACGAGGCGGACCGGATGCTCGACATGGGCTTCATCAAAGATGTGCGCTTTATCCTGGACAAGATGCCCCGTGTCTCCCAAATTGCCCTGTTTTCAGCCACTTTCTCGCGCGAGGTAATGGATATTTCATATCTGTACCAGCGTGAACCGGTTGAGATTAGAGTCGAAGAAATCGGTCAGGACAAGCCTGACATCAAAGAGTATCTGCTTCCCGCGAACGGCGCAGAAAGAATAACCGCCATTCGAAAAATCCTAAGCCTGGCTGATGTCAAACGAGGGATCGTCTTCGTCAATATGAAACAGTCAGCCGATATGGTAGTAAAAAAATTACGGCACTTAAAAATCAATGCCGCAGCCATTCACGGCGATATCAGACAGCAACAAAGAGAAAGAGTCCTCAGCAATTTCCGCAAAGGCAATCTGCGCATCCTGGTGGCAACGGATGTGGCCTCGCGCGGACTGGATATAGAAAATGTCGATATTGTTTTCAACTACGATTTGCCCCTGGAAAATGAGAATTATATTCACCGTATCGGCCGGACGGGACGGGCCGGCAAAAGCGGGATTGCCGTCACTTTCCTATCACCCGGCGGCGAGGATCGGCTCGACACGATCGCTCAGATGACAGGAGCGCAGCTGGAGGAAATAACCGACCTGGATACATTTACATTCTAATAGCGTACACAATAGCGTACAATTAAATTTAAATAAGAGAAAAATAATCACTAATTTGAGGTGGAAAATGGCTAACAAAAAAATTGTAATCGTCGGCAGTGGGATTGCGGGTGTTTCCGCGGCGGAAGCCGCCCGGACGAATGATGCCGAGGCAGAGATTATCATCTATTCCAATGACAGCGATCTCCCTTTTTATCGTCTGCGCGTAGCTGAGGTATTGAAGGATCCGGCCAATGCCGAGAAGCTCTATCTTCATCCGGCAAGCTGGTATGAGGAGCGCCGGATCAAGTTGATACCGGGAATTAATGTGGTTGGGATCGACTGTCAAGATCAGAAGCTGGTTCTGGATAATAATGATGTATTAGCGTGGGATCGTTTGATTTTGGCCTCCGGCAGCAGAAGTTTTATCTTGCCGCTCAAAGGTTTCGAGCGGGAAAACTGCTTCTCGCTCTGGTCGTTGGCTGATGCCAGAAAATTTGCGGCAGCGATCCGCGAACACAATCTGCGAACATGTGCCATTATCGGTGGCGGTCTGCTCGGACTGGAAGCTGCCTGGCAACTGATTCAGGCCGGCCTGAAAGTCAAAATTTTGGAATTTGCCCCCAGTTTAATGGCACGGCAGCTTGACCCCAGAGCCTCCGAACTGGTACGGCAGTATGTCGAAAGCCTAGGTATCACTGTTTTGTTGGCAGCTGACTCAGAGGAAATCATCGGTGAAGACGCCGTCGGCCCTGTGACAGGAATCGTACTAAAAGATGGCCGCTCCGTCGATTGTGATTGTGTCCTGATGTCCGTCGGGGTGCGAGCCAATACGGAAGTAGCAGCCGAGGCCGGCCTTGATATCGGTCGCCGGATCAAAGTTAATACCGCAATGGAGACCTCCTGTCCGCATGTTTTCGCTGCCGGTGATGTCAGCGAAGTGGATGAGGACGGCTTCTGGTTCGGTCTGTGGGCAATCTCCATGAGCCAGGGTAAAATCGCAGGCGCCAATGCCGCCGGCGCTCAATTGCGCTTTGAGAAAGCTGTGCCACCCTATATCGTAAATACACTGAATACCCGCATCGTATCGCAGGGCGATCTGCCCCGGGAAGAAGGCTCAGGTTACCGCTTTGAGATTACGGAAGATGCCGAAAATTACAGCTACAAAAAACTGGTCTACAAGGATGACAAGCTGGTCGGCTTTATCTTGTTAGGCGACTTTGCTAAAGAAATGGTCAGTCTGCAAAAAAAGTTGTAAGGACAATTATTCGCAGTTTGCAGCGCAAAACTGCAAAAATAAGGGGGCCGGCAGCCCCCTTATTTTTCTTTAAATAATACCCTGGTTTAAGAAAATCTTTAGTCGTAGAGAGCAACCAGACGTCCTGTCACCTTATTATCTTCCAGCAACTTGATTCCCTCAGGAATCTGATCGAAGGTGATTGTCGTGATCACTGGATTAATCTTGCCTTCACTGATCAGTTTATTGACATCGATCACATCCTGTAAGGTACCGCCATTGCTGCCTACCAGCGTAGTTTGTTTGAGAATCATGGGTGTAACCTCAATTGTTGTTGTCAGCACACCCATGCCGACCAGTACCACCTTGCCCTGGAAAGCTACCGCTTTCAGAGCTTCGCGGGTTGTGACATCAAAACCTGCGAAGTCAACAATCACTTCGGGTTCAAACTGAGCCAGTTCTTTACAATCAGAAACTACACCTGCCGCACCAAGCTTTTTCGCCAATTCGCGAGCGTTGGCACTGGTATCAGCCGCATAAACCTTGGCTCCGATATTGACTGCTGCTTCCAGCGCAATCATGCCCAGACCGCCAATACCGATCATGCCGACCGTCATACCTTCTTTTATGCCGCCTTTGACAAAAGCCGCATGATAAGAAGTCATGCCGGCATCGGTGCTCGCTGCTGCCTGTGCAAAGGTCACATTATCTGGTATATGGGCCAAATCAGCGGCAGGAGCCAGCACTTTGGTTCCAAAGCCGCCGTCATAGCTATAGCCAGGTGCTCCGGCGCCGCTTGGTCCTGTCGGACAGACAGCCACTCTGTCGCCAACCTTAAAATCTGTGACACCCTCGCCAACTTCACTGATGACACCGGCGATTTCGTGACCCATGATTACGGGCACGGTCATCATAACAAGCCAGCCCGGATCTCTCAAAACACCAACGTCTGAATGACACAGACCCGCTGCTTTTACATCGATAACGACTTTGCCGGGAACTGCCTTGGGATCGGGCTGCTCCACCAACTTCAATGGCTGATTCGTACCTACAAATTGCCAACCTTTCATTTCAAAACCTCCATAAAATTATTAGCAGTTTTCAACCGCTATATTAACCGCACTATATTATACATTATTCTTATATAAAAACAATTTTTATATAAAAACATAATTGGACCGACCTCTATTTAACCCACCCTACACTACCAGTTCCAATTATTTGCAGTCAAGCAAGAGGGGGAATAGAATTAGTCCGGAATCGAAGTAGCTGAAGAAAATTTCTGTGTTTAAATACAAATTTGCTGCTTTTTGCTATTCTTATTGCTACTATCTAACTATCTAAGTTAATATATTATTTAACAATAGTCTAAAATAGTCTTAACAACAGTCAGATTCTGAACATCTATCTCGCTTTTACTCTTGTTGTTTAGAGGTGTCTTTGTGAATAAACTGATCATAACAAATAACTCGCTGGTATTTGAGAAATATCATAGCAATTATGATGTTATATATTTAAAAGACGCCGGTTATCTGGATGTGCTCTATGCCGCAAGAGACAGGATCCATCTGTCCTATGTGCTTTTAACCCATCCCATGGCAGGCAGCTTGAAACCAAATCAGACACCATATAAGAGTATTATTGTAGCTCAGGGAGAAAACGGTTTAGATATTGAGAGTGTGGTCTTAATTGAGAATAGTATTTCAGCGGCGCAAAAATTTTTGCGGGATAGGGGCACGCCCTCTTGGAGCGAAAAAATTCTCAGCGATTTCAGGACAGTTGATTTATCATTAATGGAGGATGCAATTCAGAAAAGATCATTAATTGCTATATGAATAACAATTGTCTTTTCTAAAACAATCTAAGGAAAGAGAGGTGAAAATAGTGAAGCTGGAATTGGGAAAAATCCTGATTCAAGATGTTCAATTCGGCGACAAAACCGAAGTTGTAAACGGAACGCTGTTCGTGAACAAAGAAGAAATCGTAGAGCTCGTTCTGGAAGATGACAGACTGATCGGCGCCGATGTTGAACTGGCGCGACCAGGTGAGGCAGTTCGTATAGCCCCGGTCAAGGATGTAATCGAACCCCGAGTTAAAGTAACAGGAGGCGGGGCATTATTCCCCGGCATGATCAACAAAGTCGAACAAGTCGGCAGCGGCAGAACTCATGCTTTGGTAGGAGCCACAGTCATCACCTGCGGACAGATTGTCGGCTTTCAGGAAGGCCTGATTGACATGTCGGGACCGGCAGCCAAGTATTGTCCGTTTTCCAAAACAAATAATGTCGTTTTGGTAATTAAACCCGCAGATGGTCTGGAGACCCATGACTACGAAACTGCGGGCAGACTAGCCGGGTTGAAAGTTGCCGCCTATGTCGGCGAAGCAGGAAGAAATATCGAACCGGATGAGGTCGTAGTCTATGAGACAAAGCCCCTGCTGGAACAAGCATTGCAATATCCTGATCTGCCTAAGATAGGATATGTTCATATGCTTCAATCACAGGGACTGCTGCATGACACCTATTACTACGGCGTCGATGCCAAGCAGCTGGTTCCTACTTTTATGTACCCGACAGAGATCATGGACGGAGCTATTGTGAGCGGTAACTGCGTAGCGCCTTGTGACAAAGTAACAACATTCCATCATCTCAACAATCCTATTATCGAAGATCTGTTCAAAAGACATGGCAAAGATCTCAACTTTATGGGGGTTGTACTAACAAACGAAAATGTTTTCCTGGCAGACAAAGACAGATCTTCGGATATGACAGCCAAGCTCTGTCATTTCCTGGGTTTCGAGGGAGTAATTATTTCTGAGGAGGGCTATGGCAATCCCGATACCGACTTAATGATGAACTGCCAGAAAGTCAGTCAAAAAGGCATCAAAGTGGTCTTGATCACAGATGAATTCCCGGGCAGAGACGGCAAGTCGCAGTCTCTGGCCGATACTGTCGATGAAGCCGACGCACTGGTTTCCTGCGGCAACGGCAATATGATTATTCATTTCCCGCCCATGGAAAAAGTCATTGGCACATTGGATTTTATTGAGACTATGATCGGTGGCTATGAGGGAAGCCTGAAGCCTGATGGCAGCATCGAAGCCGAGCTGCAGATTGTCATTGCCTCCACCATTGCCAATGGCTACAATAGGCTAGCCGCCAGAGGGCATTAAGGAGCGCAGTATGAGTAAAATAAAAGTAGTACATTATCTTAATCAATTCTTCGCTCAGATCGGCGGTGAGGAAATGGCCGATATTGAGCCTGAAATTCGCGAGGGGCTGATCGGGCCGGGTCTTGCGCTTCAACAGGCCTTGGGTGCCGACTATGAGATTGTAGCTACAGTAATCTGCGGCGATAACTACTTCGGCAGCAATCTGGAAGAGGCTCAAAGCAGAATCCTGGAACTTATTAAGCCCTACAGTCCGCAATTATTTATTGCAGGGCCCGCATTTAATGCCGGCAGATATGGTGTTGCCTGCGGAACCATCGCCGCCGCCGTCGAAAAGGAATTCGGCATACCTGCCCTAACCGGCATGTATGTTGAGAACCCCGGCGTTGAAATGTTCAAAAAAGATCTCTATATCATCGAAACAGCCAATTCAGCAGCGGGCATGAGAAAGGCTATGCCCAAAATCGCCAATCTGGCTCAAAAGCTGATTAAAGGCGATGAAATCTTGCCACCGGCTGTGGATGGTTATCATGAGCGGGGAATCCGCGTCAATTATTTCCATGACCAGAGAGGGTCTGCCAGAGCCGTTGATATGCTGCTGCAGAAAGTCAAGGGAGAGGAATATCAGACTGAATATCCAATGCCATACTTTGACCGTGTGCCGCCTGCCACGCCGATTGCTGATATGTCGAAGGCTAAAGTCGCCATTGTTTCTTCCGGCGGCATCGTACCGGTTGGCAATCCGGACCGGATTGAGTCTTCCAGTGCCACTAAGTTCGGCAAATACGATGTCACCGGCATGGATCGCATGAGTAAAGATGATTTCATCTCTATTCACGGCGGCTATGACACCGCGTATATTCTGGAGGATCCGAATCTGGCTATTCCGCTTGACGTCCTCAGAGAAATGGAAAAAGAAGGCCGGATCGGAGAATTAGCCAATTATTTCTACTCTACCACAGGCACCGGTACTTCCGTTGGCAATGCCGAAGTCTTCGGTACCGAGATCGGCAAACAACTGCTGGCGGATGGAGTGACCGCAGTCATTCTCACCTCGACCTGAGGAACCTGTACACGTTGCGGCGCAACGATGGTTAAAGAGATAGAAAGATACGGCCTCCCCGTAGTTCATATGTGCACAATAGTACCTATTTCCCTGACAATCGGAGCTAATAGAATCCTGCCGACTGTCGCCATCCCTTATCCTCTGGGCGATCCTCATCTCGGTGAAGAAAAGAGCAAGAACTTAAGACGCCATCTTGTCGAAAGAGGGCTCGATGCCCTGCAGACGGAAGTCAGCGGACAAACTGTTTTTGAAGAATAAATGTCGTAGCTGATTAGTCCGCTCTGACAAACCGTTAAGCAAACAGGGGCGATCTCAAAGGAGACGCCCCTGTTCACTTAGTTGCGATAATACTGCAGTACATCGCGGCAAATCAGAGACAATCTCAAAATCGTTATTGACATATGACATAAACAATGTATAATGAGAGTAAATGGCATATGTCAGTAATGATAAGGAGGTGAATAGTATGCCAAAAAGAGATGGTACCGGCCCTATGGGCGCCGGAGAAATGACCGGCAGAGGATTTGGGCCTTGCGCCGGTGCACCCGGAATGGAATATAGCGGCGGTCGCGGCAGAGGCCGGGGTAGAGGATTATGTCCCGGATTTAACCGCAGACGAGGTTTCGGCAGAGGTTTAGGATTTGGCCGCGGCTACTCGGGAGATCAAAAAGATCTACTTCAAGAACAAAAAAGTTTTTTGCAAGATCGGCTCGCAGAGATCGACAGGCAATTAGAAGATCTATAATATATATCAGGGATAGCGGAGGACGCTCCGCCTATCCCTGATTAAAAATAAGGGATGATAGATTATGGCGAGACCTATGAAATGGAGAAAAGTCTGCTCCCTGCCTGAAAATAATCGTTTCGGGCCACTTGATTCAACTATTGATGCCCAAAATCTTATCCGGATGACGGTTGACGAGTATGAGGCAATCAGGTTGATCGATCTGGAAAACTTTACCCAAGAAGAATGCGCTAAACAAATGAATATTGCGCGCAGCACCGTTCAAGGCATCTATGTCGGAGCTAGAAAAAAGTTGGCTGAATCCCTGGTAAACGGGAAATTGCTATTGATCGGAGGCGGCGAATACCGGCTTTGTGACGGCTCAGGCGATAATTGCGGTCGTGGCTGCCGTAAACATAGACACAGACGCGGTCGATAATTTTATTGTTCGGATCAGCATTTATACCCCAGGCTTAAATACAGACATGGCAGATGATTGTCTTTATGGCATATTATAAGGGCGGTGTATTTTGCTTGCTCACCCCGCTTTGACAACACCGGCTGCGTATACTATGCATAAGGAGTAAAAATGAAAGCTGATCCGGGCAATGAAATCGTACGCCGAGTCTATGCTGCCAAAACAGATAATGCGGAAGCGGATGACTTGATCGTGGATTATATGGGCTTCATCAAGGCAGAAACAGCCCGCCATTTAGGGCGCTTCTGCACGGATCAGGATGATGAGCTTAGTATCGCCATGCTTGCCTTTTATGATGCCATCCAAAAGTATGATCACAATAGCGGCGCTTTTATCAGCTTTGCCGGCCTAATGATCAGAAACAGACTGATCGATTACAGCAGGCGGGAGAACAAGCATCGCAAAGTGATCTCGCTCGATCAGCCGTTAGAACAAGACGCGGAAGGTGTGCCGACAACTGTGGCAGATAGGCTCCAAGAGCCAAAATCGACGGATAGTGAGCTTCAGCGGCAAGCGGCGGCATCTGAGATCTCCGAACTGAAAACACAGCTTAAAGATTATGGTATAACGCTAGCGGATGTTGTTGACCAATCTCCTCGTCAAAAACGCAGCCTAAAGATCTGTCAAGAAGCGATCCGCTATGCCAAAGAACATCCGCAGCTGATACAGACCCTGTTGAGAACCCGCAAACTGCCTCTGAGCGAGCTATCCGGCGGTGCCAATGTGGCACGAAAAACACTGGAGCGCCACCGTAAGTATCTGATCGCCCTCCTACTGGTCTACAGTAATGGCTACGATAATATCAGAGACCACCTCAAGGCTATGACCCTGTGATATATGCGAGGCCAATATGAAATATTTAATTTTGGAATGTACTGAAAATGACGCTATTGCCCTCGATGATGAGGGACGTTTCCTGAGTGTCGTCAATAATGACTATCAGGTGGGTCAAAAAGTTGAGCGGGTCACCTTATTACCGGCTGGTAGACGCCAGCCGTCACGGATAGTGTACTTTGCGCGCTCACTGTCTGCTGTGGCCGCCTCGTTGCTACTGGCATTTTTCATTTATTATCTGATCGCTTTGCGCCCGGTCTCCACAATTAATCTGAAGATCAATCCTGCCGTCACGATCAAATTAAATTCGCTGCACAAAGTTGTCTCACTTCAGGCCGAAAATCAAGATGCGGAAAATTTAACGGCAGATTACGCCTATCGGGGCAAGACCGGGCATCAAGTGATCCTTGATCTGGTAGGCGAATCGCTTAGACAGGATTTCCTGTCTGATGGCGGCAGAATCATAATTACAGGCGATTTGTCCGCCAAAATAGTGCCGGAAGAATGGGCGCATCAATTACAAAGCGATATTGACCGCCTTCTCTATCACAATGATATTCATATCGCGCTCAGAATTGGTGTCTATGATCCCGATCTGCGCTGGCTGGTCAATTATGCCTATGGTCCTTTCGAGACCGAACCGGAGCCTGAAGAACCGGCTAATCCTGAATCTGATTACAATAGCCCCGATGATGATGACACTGCAGATATAACCGGTCATCAGGCGGACCCTGATCCGGACAGCACTTCGACCAAGTCCGCTCCGACACCTAAACATGATAAGCCGGCAACCTCACCAACTACAACAAAACCCACTGCGAAACCGATGCCAACCGCGGCACCTACTCACAGACAGACTACCACTTCCAATCACGATGACGACGACAATGGCTACGACGATCCGGACGACGACAGCAACTACGGCGATCCGGACGATGACAGCGTCGACGATGACGACTAGCCGCCATAGCCCAGGACAACAAGATTCATACAAAACTATCGTCGGCTCTAATTTAAGATTGCTGTTAAGAGCGCTGTTACCAATAGGCCGGGCAGAAAGTTCGCCACTTTGATTTTTGTCTGCCAGAGCATATTGATGCCGATGCAGCAGATCATCAGAGAGCCGACAAAGGAGAGATTGAAAATCAGGACATCACTGAGATATGGCTCGATCAGGCCGGCCAGCAGTGTGATGCTGCCCTGATATAATCCCATGGGCAGAGCGGCGAACAGCACGCCCGCCCCCAGACTGGAGGCCAAAACCAGACAGATAATACCGTCCAGGGCGGATTTGGCATAGAGCATGGTAGGATCGCGCAGCAGAGCATCCTGGATGGAGCCGACTATCGCCATCGCACCGACGCAGATGATAACCGTAGTGGTAACGAAGCCTTCGACAAACTTATTGTTGCTATCCCCGGCTTTAACCAGGTTTTTCAAGCGTTCTCCGATTGAGTTCAGGCGGTCTTCCAGACGCCACCATTCGCCCAGAAAGGCCCCAATCACCAGGCTGGCAATCATCAGCAGCGTATTTTGCGTCTCCAGCACAGTGCCGTTGACTGTCAGCAGGCCGCGCAGGCCGCCGGTAATGCCCACGAAGAGAACGGACAGTCCCAGCGCCTGCAGCAAAATCTGCTGAAATCGATCCTTGAGGCCGTGCTTAAGTAAAAGCCCTGCTCCGCCACCCGCGACGACAGCGACGACATTTACTATTGTGCCCAAACCGGCCAAAACTTATACTCGCCTACTGCGCAGCAGCGGCCAGCCGCCGGCGCAGCATCTCGAGAGCATAGTCAATCTGCTCCGGCTTATGAGCCGAAGTCAGGCAATAGCGCAGTCTCGCCTTGCCCATAGGCACAGCCGGGAAGATAGCCGGCGGCACGATTATGCCATCGTCCAGCATTTCGATGCTGAGCTTAAAAGCCAGATCATCGGGTCCGATCATGATCGGTATAATAGCTGAATCCTTGGCCAGACAGGTATCAAAACCATATTCATGCGCCCGTTTCATGAAATAAGCGATATTGTTGTGGAGCGCTCGCACGCGGCTATTATCTCTCTCCATGATCTCCAGCACTTTGAGCACCGCGCCGGTCAGGGCGGGACTAAGTCCGACCGAGAAAGTAAAGCCCGGCAGATTATAGCGCAGATAGTCGATCAACAGTTTATCCGCCGCCAGATAACCGCCGCAGGTGCCAAGACCCTTGGACAGAGTTCCCATCTTGATATCAATATCCGAAGGAGCGAGGTTGAAGTACTCGTCCACGCCTTTGCCGGTCTCTCCGAGCACACAGGCCGAATGTGCCTCATCAACCATCAGGAAACAGCCGTATTCCTTTTTGATCCGCACAAATTCCGGCACCGGCGCGACATCGCCGTCCATACTGTAGACGCCTTCGACAATAATCAGGACCTTCTCATATTCATCGCGGTGCTGCTTGAGGAAATTCTCCAGCTCCTCATAGTCATTATGGGGAAAGAAGCGGCTTCTGGCCCGCGAGAGCATCAGTCCCTGAATCACCGAATTATGACTCAGGCGGTCATAGATGATCAGATCGCCGGAGCCACAGAAATTGCCCACAAAAGTAACATTGGTAGCATGTCCGCTGACCAGAACCAGAGCATCCTCCGTGTCCTTCCAGCGAGCGATCGCAGCCTCGAGTTTTTTATGGATATCCTTTTCGCCGGCGAGCAATCTGCTGCCGCTGGCCGAAGTACCGTACTTTTCCACTGCCGCTATGGCGGCGGCATTGACCTCGGGATCGCCCGACATAGCCAGGTAATTATATGACCCCAGATTGATCATCTCGCGCCCGCCCATATAGGAAACATCCTTGAGGGCAGATTCCTGCGAAATAAAATAGGGATTGAGCATATTGCTGCTGGCCAGCAATTGTTCGGAGCGCTGGACAAATTGCTGAATTTCCCTGATTTTTTCGAAGGCGTCAACTCGCTCTTCCGGCGTCCTCGCCCGTCCTTCCAGACTGATGCCGGCTTTCCGGCCCGGGGCGTAGTCTGTGCCGGACAGATGCTCATGGATCAGCGAAGTAATATCGTTGAGATTCATGCAGCTATAATACTGGTCATCTACGATGGCGATATTGTATTCACGCTCCAGCAGATTGAGCAAAGTCAGGCTGGAGAGACTGTCTCCGCCCAGATCCAGCACAAAATGACCGCTATCCGTAACTTCTTCCAGACTAATATCCAGAGCCTCGGCAAAGAAACCGCGGATAGTTTCCTTGATCTTTTCTTCACTGAGGGCATCGTCCTTGGCGCCTCCTTCCGCAGCCGGAGCTGGTTTGGCTTTGTCCTCTGTCGCCGGCGGCGGAGTAGCAGGCGCCTCCGGGATCGCGGCCTGCCGGTCGGATGACACAGTCATGCCGGCAGCCTTCGCTTCCAGATACTCGGAGAGAGTGAGCACCGGCCACTGTCCGGCATTCAATTGCTTGGACAGCAGCTGACGCTTAACTTTTCTGGTTGTAGATAGTGGCAGCGGTTCCAGGCTGACCAGTACATTGCTGATGGCGGAAGAGGGCGGAAGCTTGACCATGCGGGCTTTCACCGCTTGATCCAGTTCGGCCGGATCCGCATCGGGAGCCACCTCAAGCAGTAAATTGGCATATTCGTAGTCGCCGGCTTTAACGCCGACAACAGTCATTTGCTGTACTCCGGGCAAATCCTGGAAATTCGCTTCTACGGTATCGGGATAGATATTTTCTCCCGAGGGCCCGATAATGACCTCTTTCAGGCGGCCATCGATCATGATGGCGCCATCGACAAGGCGGCCTGTATCGCCGGTGGGAAACCAGTTATCCCCCGTGTAATCTACCGGCTGTAATTGGCCGCCCTTGATCACACCGTTATGGATGCTGCGGCCGCGCAGCATAATTTCGCCGCTAGGCGAGATCATAATATTTTCAGGCTCAAAGGGACGGCCGACATTGCCATTGCAGCGCAGCGTGACATCTTCCGTGTTGCAGACCGAGATAATGCTGGCTTCTGTCATCCCGTAACCGGAGCTGAGATAATAGCCCAAACCGTTGATGACACGCAGTGTTTGGACGGGAATATAGCCGCCGCCGCTGCAACCGAGATAGACATCATCGCCTAATATCTGATTGCGTATGGACTTTAGTTTGGCGGCATAGTAGAAAGGCACTTTTTTGCCTGCCGCCTGTGCCTTGAGACTGGCATCGATCATCTTGTCAAAGGCGGCCACAGTCTTCTCGCCTTCCGTTAAGCGAATTTTACGATAAAGTCCCTTGACTACCGCATTCCAGAACAAAGGTATGCTGATCACTTGGGTAACCCGATGCTTGCGGCAGCTCTCCAGAATTACTTCCGGGGCTAAACTGGGGATGAAGATAAAGGTGTTGCCGAGCATATAGGTCAGCATAAAGACCGCCATCAGACCGAATATATGGTGGAAAGGCAGAAATGCCAGACATTTCTCATTTACTCCCGGGCGTACCCAGCGGTCAGTCTGATCTGAGAGCCTGATCAGACAGGCAGCCAGATTTATAACGCCGCCGCTGTCGTGAACAAAGATTCTCGCATCACCGGTGGTGCCGCTGGTGCAAAGGGCGATACGGTCGCCCCAGGCTGTTTCCTCAGGGAAACTATCCGCTTCGGCGATCAGATCGGCGGCGGCCAGATAGGCAAAATCCTCATTCAGCTTGTTTGTAATCAGGGTTTCGGTGCCGGCTTGAGCCATCATTTCAATAGCATCATCCGTATTCTGCAGCGAGTTAAGCAATAGCAAATCAAAACCGGCAGCCAGGATTGCCCAGAACAAAATACAAAATTCAGGCCCGTTGGGCAGCTTGAGGGCGATAAATTTTTCTTCGCTCCTAACCGCCTCGCGAATTTTCCTGGCGCAGCCCATTACTTTCCGCTCATATTCCTCATAGGAAAGCCGGACTAACTGCTCCTGATCATAGTATTCAAAAATATTCTTGCCCCGGCCATTGCGCATCATCAATGCGAAAAGGTCGGCGAAATTGTGTGATACTTTCAGATCATGTATCAGTTGTTCAATTAAATTCATAAAACACCTCAAAATAAGCCCGGCTGCTCACTGCAAACACGACAGATGTCTCCGCCGTCAACAGTTCAGCGCCGGTGTTATCTATTCATATACTCCAGGTGAACATCAGCCCACAATCCAGGCGTTCCGCCTGTGTGAATAAAAATTGCGGTATCATCTGCGGTAGCTTCCCGCTCCAGAAAATCCAGGAAGGCCCTGGCGGCCTTGCCGCTATAGCAGGGATCGAGAAAAATTGCTTCTGTAATAGCAAATGTTTTCAAGGCAGCATAAGTCTTGTCATCCGGAATATTGTAACCGAGCCCTGTATAAGGCTCCGTTGCCGGCCCATAGTCAAGTATAAAGTCCTGATCGGATGCGATAATGTCATTGCGTCCCAGCAGCTCTGCCGCTTGCTGTATGAATTTCAGAGTCCGTTCAGGCAGATCGATGTTCCCGGCCGGTATAACGGGAATGCCGCGGATCTGCAGTTGATCAAGTCCAGCCAGCTTGGCTCCCAGCGCTATGCCTGCCAGTGTGCCGCCTGAACCCGCGGCTACGAAGAGATGGGTCGGAGTAATGCCATTGGCCTTGATCTGTTCCGACAGCTCCGCCATCATCAGCACATAGCCTAATGTGCCCAGAGCGTCACTGCCACCCATCGGAACCACGTATACTTTATGGCCGGCTGCCTCATATTCAGCGATAATTTCTTCGACATAAGTTCTCTTGTGCCTGTCCGCCACAAAACGCAGATCGGCTTCCAGAAATTGATCCAGAATCAAATTGCCGCTAAGACGCTCCGGAGCCTCACCATCCAAAACCAGAATGGACTTCAGGCCGTAACGCGCCGCCACAGCCGCTGTCAGACGGCCATGATTGGTTTGCGGACCGCCGAAAGTAAGCAAAGTATCCGCCCCTGAGTCCAGAGCCGCGCACAGATGGAACTCCAGTTTCCTGATCTTGTTGCCGCCCAGTCCGACATCGGTCAGGTCATCCCGCTTAATCCAAAGCGAGGGTATTCTGTACTTCGAACCCAAGCGGGAGAGTTGCTGGAAAGGTGTCGGAAAATTGCCGATGCGAATCCTTTGTCCCAGCACCTCTGTATACTTAATCATAGCTCCTCCTACGTCTGTTTACGTATCCTCGTCGATTTCGCAACGGGGAACCATCCTCGATCGTCCGTGCCAAATCGCATAAGAACACAGATTCGTAAACTTTTAATGATTATAACATGTTCGAAAATTGTTAATTGAAAAATTACTGTTAATATCAGATCACAATTCCTGATCAGTATTAAGTTCTGCGGCCGGCGACTTGCTTGGTTATAATTAAGTAGAAAATTCGGTATAGGAAGATCAGGCAAAGGACAGCCGGCAAGTATTAAGCTGAGCCGGGCAGGTATAGAGAAGAACTAGCAAGTATTAAGCCGCAAAAATTTTTACCGGAGAGGAATGGTTTTTAACACCTTGCATTTGAACGCCTTCAATAGAGCGCATAAAAGCCGCACTGCAACAACGGCCTCGCCTGATCTCAGGCGGCGGTGTTTCAGGTCTGTTTGTAAAACGCTGCTGCTGATTACTATTCTGTCCGTCGTCCCCAGCCTCGGTTCTGCCTGCGGTAAAAAAGCCATCCCCACCTTTACCATTTTCGAATCGGGGTCTGATCTTGCCCCGAAAGCCTCTGGATCCGCCGATCTGACTGATGACAGCGGGACGGTAAGCGGCGAAACCGGCACTCAGAACCGGGACTTGCCCGCAAATTGGTTCAAACCTGATGAGTCGAGCTATTTCCCTGTCGTTAAAGTCGTGGACGGTGATACAGTCATTGTCAAAATCTCAGGTCAGCGCCGTAAACTGCGCTTGATTGGAATAGACGCTCCGGAATCGGTGCATAATGATCCTCAGCAAAATACGGCGGAGGGAGCGGCTGCCTCCGATTTTCTCCGTGCGCTCCTCGCAGATCGGGAAGTGCGGCTCGAATACGATGTCGGCTATCTCGATCAATATGGCCGTGATCTTTGCTATCTCTATTTGCCGGACGGAACTTTTGTCAATGAAGCGATTGTCCGGGCCGGCCAGGCAAAACTATTGACCATTCCCCCTAATATCAAATATGCTGACGTTCTGAGACAAGCTCAATCTTCGGCCCAAGAAGACCGCCTGGGCATCTGGGGGACTGAATGAAGAAAAACCGCTCAAACTACAGAAGAGGATTGCTGGCCGGAATACCGATCGCACTGGGCTACTTTGCTGTTGGACTGACTTTCGGTATCTATGCGCAAAGTACGGGTTTTACACCATTACTGGCTACCCTTACCTCGCTCTTTAATCTCTCCTCTACCGGACAGCTGGCGGGGGTTAATATCATCTCCCGCCTGGGCGGTTATGTCGAGCTGGCTACAGCGATTCTCATCATTAATATGCGCTATCTGCTGATGTCTTTTTCTCTGGTGACAAAAATCGATCCCAAGCTCTCCACCGCTAAAAGAATACTGATCAGCTTTGCCATAACCGATGAAATCTATGCGGTTTCCAGTCAGGAAAGGGACACTCTGGATGAGTACTTTTTCTTCGGTCTGATGACGCTGCCCATCTTGGGTTGGACTTCAGGCACGCTGATCGGATCTTCTCTCGGACCTATTCTGCCACCCTTGATTGCCAGCGCCTTCGGCATCGCTATTTACTGTATGTTCATCGCTATCATCGTGCCGCCGGCGCGCGACAACTCCAAGTTGCTGCTGATAATTTCAGCCAGTATCGCCTTAAATCTGATGTTTCTGAAGCTACCGCTGTTGAAGGATCTGGCTTCCGGCTGGCGTCTGACCATAGTAGCGGTCATAGCCGCCGGGGCAGCCGCCATAATCTGGCCCAAGGAGATCGTCGATGAATGATGAAAGGATTTTTGCCGGTATCCTGGTAATGGCGG
>JGI24709J26583_10000081_pt1 | contig 65857 bp, 60 predicted proteins | sample BioPla2DNA1_FD_26583 | JGI IMG/M metagenome (IMG submission 26583) | reverse complement strand
ATTGATAAAAAAGTGGATCATCGTTCATTCAAAAGACAGGCTGTCAAACAAATACCGACCATACATTTAGGAGCAGCTGCAAGTGCATTGGAACGAAAAGGAATCAGAACGGAAAAGGGAGATATTAACCGAGAAATTAAAAAGCAGAATCAACTTTTGAAAGCAATCGGAGAAGAAATTAGGAAAATTACAGGGTGGCTGAGTGATTTTAAGGACAGATTAAAGACCGCCTACCAAGAGCATAAGGAAGAAACAAAACTATCGGTGGAGAATGAATCAGGGCTTTTCAATCTCTACGAATATCTAAGTTTTTATCAGGAAATGCAAGATATGAAAAGGACTGCACTCTCCCCTTATGCCAAACGAAATAAAACCCTCTATGACCTTAAGAAATACGCCAACGGCGTTTTGTATCTCAGGAGCAATAACATCAGAACCGTTTCAGAATTGCAGAGCCATATTTCTGAATTGAGAACAGAGAACAATCAAATCTTCAAAGCCGTTAATGAGAAAACCCACAGGATAGAAAATCTAAACAAGTGCTTCGGATATGCAGAAACGATTAAGGCAACTCAAAAAACTTTCACAGAATGGCAGAATAAAAAAATCTTCAAGGATAACTTCTACAATGCCCACAAGAAAGAAATAGAACAATGCCAAAGAGCAAGGTAAGGAAAGTATCCGGAAACAAATCAATCACTCCAAAAACATTGCCAAGACGAGTCCGATAAAAAACAAAGATATTCACCGTGAGAGATAGGGAGTCATGAAATACGACGCCCTTCACGAAACAGAATCCCATTTTGGAAATGTGTTATCAGATAGTGTCGTGAAAAACGATGGTAGCTAAAATCCGGAGTCGAATATTTCAAAATGAAGAATATGCAAACACTTTACAAATTCGCTTTAGTTTTATATAATTAAAGCGAGGTTGTAAGGGAGGTGTCAGTATGAATACTTTAAAAGCATATCTAACAGAGTATCCGATCATTACAAATAAAGAGGCTGAAAATATAGGAATAGGGAGACATGTATTATCTGATTTAGCGAAGCAGGGAAAGCTTGAAAGAATCAGACCGGGGGTTTATCAAAAGACAGGCGACATTGTAGATGATTTTATTTTGATTGCATCAAACTGCACAAGGATCGTGTTTTCGCATCAAACGGCTTTGTATCTTCACGACTTATCCGACCGCACACCGAATATTTTTCATATATCAGTACCTCAAGGTTATAATGCAACGCATATCAAAAAAAGAGTTGAAAATCTTCAAGTCCGGTATGTCAAAAAAGACTTGTATCCGATCGGAATCACCAATATAGAAACGTCTTTAGGCAATACCGTTCAGGTTTATGATCCGGAGCGGACAATTTGCGATATCATCATTGACAGAGATAAGATAGATAAGCAAATATTCACAGAGGGACTGACGAGGTATTTCAGGAGCAAAGAAAAAGATTTAAGGACACTCATCAAATACAGCAGAACATTTAATATTGAAGATGAAGTCAGGCGGTATATGGAGGTGCTTTCATGATTAACATAGAAAGCGTAAAAGGAAAGATCAGGTATTTTGCCAAAGAGAACAATTTAAGCACACAGGAAGTCTTGCAAATGTATTTCTTTGAACGGTTTTTAGAAAGACTGTCAAAATCCGAATACAAAAAGAATTTTGTCATTAAAGGCGGATTGCTCATTTCGTCTTTGATTGGTGTGGAAAACAGAACAACTATGGATATGGATACGACCGTTAAGGGAATCCCCTTAGAAGAAAAGCTGATTAAAGCAATCGTAGAGGAGATAATCAATATTGACATTGATGACGGCATCACATTTGAAATAACCGGTATGGAGCATATCAGTGAAGATGATGATTATGACAATTTCAGGATCTCACTGATTGCCAACATAGGCAAAACGAAAAATCTGATGAAAATGGATATTACAACCGGTGATCCGATTACACCGAGAGAGGTTGAATACAGATATCCGTGTATTTTTACAAATGAGGATATAGAAGTCCTTGCTTATCCTTTGGAAACGATTCTTGCGGAGAAATATGAAAGCATCATAAAGAGAAATATCAGCACAACACGCATGAGGGATTTTTACGATATCTATTCACTTTACACGTTGAAAGAAAAAGCAATTGATTTTGAGACCTTAAGAACAGCAGTCATCAGAACGGCTACCAAAAGAAACAGTTTAGAAATTCTGAAAGATAGCGAAGAAATCTTAAACGATATCCGAGATGACCGTTATCTCAGCAATTTGTGGGACGTTTATATCAACGAAAACAAATATATCGGAGATTTGGCGTTTGACAAGACGGTTGATGTGTTGGCACTATTTTCAGAAAAAATAAATCTATAGCAGGACAAGCAAAAGAAAAAACTAAATATAAAGCCTTGTGGTGAATTTTATGACCAAAGACAAGGCAATCTGTTCAAAGACGAAAGAAAGACCTAAAAACGCCTTTCCACCGTCTCAGAATAGACATGTACATGGGCAGTAGCAGATAAAAAAGCTATTGCCTTTTTTTACGTTTAAAAAGAGGATGAAGAAAAATGTCGAAAAGTAAACGATACTACTGGTTAAAATTAAAAGAGGATTTTTTCAACGATGTGCGTATGAAAAGACTCAGGAAGATTTCCGGAGAGGAAACCTATACGATTATCTATCTGAAATTACTTCTTCTCAGTTTGAAAAACGATGGAACCTTGTATTTTCAACATGTAGATGAAACCTTTACAAAGGAATTAGCACTGGTATTAGATGAAACAGAAGATGATATCGGTATCGCATTGAATTATCTCTTAAAGGTCAATCTTATAGAAACCGCAGTGGAAGATGAATATTTTATGACTGAGATTCCGAACCTCATTGGCTCTGAAACAGAATGGGCAAAGAAAAAAAGAGTTTATCGAGAACAATTAAAGGCGGACAATGTCCTTGAACAGTCCTCTTTGTGTCTTCCTCAAGTCCGACAAGAGATAGAGATAGAGAAAGAAATAGAGATAGAACAAGAGAAAGAGGGAGAGGGAGAGAAAGACAACGCAACACTCGCTCTCCCTACTTTGAATGCATACGGTAAATTTAAAAATGTGCGATTATCTGATAAAGATTATGAGGAACTGCAAGAAGTATTTGGATCACAAGTAACGGAAAAATTGATTATCTGTCCACATACATGGAAAGAACAGTATCTTTCGCCCTATCCTATTTTATGAAATATAAAAATATTCGCAAATATAATAATATTAGTTGCAAACGTGCTTACTAAACGGTGTAATGTAAGCACGTTTGCAACTAAAGAGGAATACTATGGATTATACAAAACAAATAAAAGAGAATATGAAAAAACAGGTGGGGTCATTACAAGCAAAGAGGTAAGAGACTCCAATATTCCTACGATATATCTTACACGAATGGTGGAAACAGGTGAGATTATTCGAGCAGACAGAGGAATATACATTCTCCCTGACGGAGACTATGATGAATATTATTTTTTTCATAAACGATATAAAGTTGCTATATTTTCCTATGTATCTGCTCTGCATCTTCATCAATTTACGGACATAATCCCGGAGGAAATCGAAATTACCGTGTATAAAGGCTATAATCCTCACCGTATAAGCGGAAATGTAAAAGTTCGCTATGTAACAAAAGCGATTTATAATTTGGGCATTACAGAATGTAAAACTGTCTTTGGAAATACTGTAAAGGTCTATGACTTGGAAAGAACGATTTGTGACCTTGTTAAAAATAGAAACGAGATAGAAACGGAACTGTTTTCTAAAACCATCAATAAATATGTTCGTAATAAAAACAAGGATTTGAATAAACTATATGAGTATTCCAAGAAGATGAAGATATATGAAAAAGCAAAAGAAATTATGGAGCTTGTTTATGAATAAAGGCAAGTTAAGAGCAGTGTGCCAAAAAATACAAAAAGAAACAGGGCTTAGTTTTAATCAGGTACGTACGCATTATTTTTTAGAAAGCATCTTAGAAAAGATAGCAGATAGTTATGAGAATGAAAATTTTATTTTCAAAGGCGGGTTTTTACCTGCTAATGTAATTGGAATCAGGCATAGGAGTACAGTAGATATTAATTTTCTGATAAGAAGATTCTCACTTACAGAAGAAAATATTGAGCAAAGATTTTAGATATTCTTTTGCATCGCCAGTCAGCTTATCAATACCAATATACTTCTTAGGTGACTTCATTTTGTTGACTTTATTTTCATAATTTATTTTTTTAAATCCCACTTTTTATTTTTGTATGATTAATATGTACCTCCCAAAAATATTAGTAATATTCTACCGTCTTTGTTATAATAAGTACAACATAAATATAGTGGTGATGGTATGAACCCCTTAGTTGTTAATGGCCTTAATATCAATATGCTAGGTGTTCGCTAATCTCCTATTTACGTTTATGACACCTGTGAGGATTTGATATATTATATAAAAATTATTGTAATAAAAAAAATAGAAGTCGATTTCTTTCAATCAAACCATGAGAGCACACTTATAGGTAGGATTCAATAGGCATATGAGCAGTGCGATGGAATGGTAATAAATCCCTGTCGCCTGTTCCTACACTAGTATAGCAATTTTCGATGCACTTAAAGCTGTTAGCATACCAGCAGTTGAAGTCTATATTTCAAACGTCAGCACTAGAGAAGACTTTAGAAACATAAGTTATAAAGCCTACCGCTTGTCTAGATTATAATTAAGGCGAGGGCTTTAAAGGTTATACCAGAGCAGTTGATATTTTACTCAACCACAAAGATAAATTTTAATGAAAAGAGCAATAGCACGATGAATAAAGTAAAATTTTTGATAGCAATATTTGCAGGAAAAATTTCAGCATTTTTACTGCAAAAAATATTTAAAAGAGGCACTAATACACCAGGGGCAATAATGCTAAAAATATGCCCTGACGCACTCGCTCGTTTTACTATGCCGGAAAAAATAATCTGTGTAACTGGTACAAACGGAAAAACAGGCACTTCAAACCTTTTAACACATATTATTCGCAACAGTGGGAAAACTGTTGTCAACAATTCAAAAGGCTCAAATATGGCCCCTGGCCTTGCTTCGACACTCGTAACCGATTGCACTCTCGGTGGAAAAGTTTTAGCAGATATGGCTGTACTTGAAGTAGATGAACGTTCATCACAAAGTATATATACTAAATTTACGCCGAACTACATCCTTTGTACAAATCTTTTTCGTGACTCAATTAAGCGAAACGGTCATAGTGGATTTATATTTGATAAAATCAATGATTACCTCGACAAAAAAACGACCCTCATCCTCAATGGCAACGACGGCATTTCAGGTCTTTTAGGCGAAGACGTTTGTGAAAGAGTGTTTTTTTCAGTAAACAAAACCGAAAAAAGTACCGATAAATGTACAGACACTGTGTGCGACTTAATAGCCTGCCCAAAATGTAACCACCTTTTAGACTACGATTTCTATCACTACAATCACATAGGCGTTCCCATTTGTAAGCACTGTGGTTTTAAAATGCCGGAAAGCAGTTTCTTTGCAAGTGATGTAAATTTCAAAGAAGGGACATTCATTTTTAATGATAAAACAGGTGAAACTCTAACTCTTCCATTCCAAAAAGGTAACTTCTTCAATGTTTTTAATATTACAGGAGCCTGTGCTGTTTGCAGACTTCTAGGTATAGATATGAAAACCATTGAAGAGAGTATTGTAGACCTCTCTTCAAAAATAGGTCGCTTTCAGGAAGATGAAAACAGCGGTGTCAAAGTTGTTTCCATGCTCTCTAAAAACCAAAACCCGATTTCGTGTTCACAGAGTTTGAAATATCTTGACAGCACCAGTGAAGAAAAAGATGTAGTTCTTTTAATAACAGATTCAAATGACAAATTTCATGGTCATGAAGATATTTCTTGGCTTTATGATACTGACTTTGGACCGTTAATCAATGATTCTATAAAAACAATTTATATCGGTGGCAGTCGATGTTTTGATGTTGCCACTTGTCTTGAAATCAAAGGTGTTGATAAAGACAAGTTTATTGTTTTTGAAAACTATGACGAGCTTGCATCAGAAGTTAGTAGAAAAAGTGTTACAGGAAGAAGCATCATAGTTTTCTTTGAACTTTATGCTACAAGAGTTGTCAAAAAGATTAGAGCCGCAATTAAAGAGAAAGGGGATAAATGATTATGTCAAAAGTTATAATTGAAGTCCTTTATCCTGAATACAACAACCTTTTTGGTGATCGTGGCAACTGCGAATATCTCAAAATAAAACTCGAAAAAGCAAACATAGAAGTAGAAGTAATTAATACAAACTTATATGACGAACCACATTTCATAAAATCACACGTAGATGTGCTTCTCATAGGTCCTTGCCAAGAAAAACACCAAAAAATAGAACTTGAAAAATTAAAAACCTACAAAGTGGCAATAAAAAATCGTATAGATAATGGTGGAATAATTCTTGCAACAGGAAATGCCTTCGAACTCTTTGGCGAATATATTGAAACACCTGCTGGGGAAAAAATTGAAGGCCTTGGTTTTTATCCATATTACGCAAAGCAGTTCTCAAAGCTTCGATATAATGACTGCAGTGTAGGTGAGTTTGAAGACATTAAAATTGTTGGCTTCAAAAATCTTCTCAGTCATTCGTATGGCAAGAACGATAAACCATTTCTCACCATGTTAAAAGGTGCTGGTATGAACCGAGGCTGTAAAGTTGAGGGTATTCATGATAACAATTTTTTTGCCACATATCACACTGGTCCAATACTTCCACTAAATCCACAATTTACAGATAAACTCATAAAACTCATAGACCCAAAGTATGAAAGTGTAATTCTTGAATTTGAGAGCCGAGCATACGAGAAAAGATTAGAAGAGCTTCTAAAATAGAGACTGAGAATAATCAATCTCTATTTTTAATGTAAAAGACAAAATTTCGATGTTGCTAAATGGAAGAATGAAAAAAATGTTGTACAAAGTGTGAAGTACAACAAAAGAAAAGATGTGTATGATTTGGTACAAATGAAAAATAATTTGTTAAATAAGTTGGAATTGAAAGCTCAATGGTGCAGCAGTTTTTATTGAGGAAAAATGCCATATAGGGCAAAAAAAATCAATAAATCGCTTAATAAATTGATTAGTCCCTTTTATTTAAGGAAAGTAGAGATAAGGATATGAGAACCTTTAACTATTCTGCAATCAAAGAACAGAAATGGGATTTTGAATTTTTCGGACTGATTGCTGCCATATATAAGGAAACCGGCAAGCAGGAACTGTATTTGCGACAACGTCCAAAGAGCTTGAAAAACTGGTGGAGATAGCCAAGATTCATAGTACCGAGGCATCCAATGCCATTGAGGGAATTGTTACAACAAATACACGTATCAGACAACTTGCCCTAGAAAAAACAACCCCGAAAAACAGAGATGAAAAAGAGATTAGTGGATACCGGATGTACTGAAGCTGATCCATGAGAGTTTTGATGCCATTGCTATCTCACAGAACAACATCCTGTGGATGCATAAGATTCTATATAGCTATTCTAACAACCCAGTTGCAGGACATACCAAAAATGTGCAGAATTATATCAGTACAACTTATTCGTATGAACATACGGAGATACACTTTACTCCACTTGCACCATATGAAACACCGGAAACACTTGAAGGACTGTGTAAAGAATACAACCATGTTATTGGAAACATGGAACTTGAACCACTGATTGTGATTGCTGTTTTTATTCATGATTTTCTGTGTATCCATCCATTCAATGATGGTAATGGTCGCATGAGTCGTCTGCTCACAACGCTTCTTCTTTACAAAAAATTGAATGAAAAATATAACTGAATAGAAAATAGAAATATGACCGAATGAAAATCAGAAATATAACCGAATGTAAATTTGAAATCTGATTTATTTGTGTTATACTTTTACTAGGAGAAAGTTATGAAAAGAAAAACTTATATGCCAAGACTAGTAGATAAACAGGTTGAAATCGAACTTGAAACTTTTGGAGCTATCTGTATTGAAGGGGCTAAATGGTGTGGAAAAACATGGACTTCTGAACACCATTCTAAAAGTGCTATATATCTAGGAGATCCAAGTGGAAATTTTCAAAATAAAGAGTTGGCAAAATTATCACCAGCAATAGCTTTAGATGGAGAAGTTCCCAGATTGATTGATGAATGGCAAGAAGTTCCTTCTATTTGGGATACAGTAAGGTTTGAAGTAGATAAAAGAGGAAAAAAAGGACAGTTCATTTTAACAGGTTCATCAACTCCTGTACAAAAAGGAATTTTACATAGTGGAGCTGGTAGAATTTCTGCGATTAGAATGAGACCAATGTCATTATTTGAGTCAAATGATTCTTCCGGGCAGGTATCACTGATGTCTTTTTTTGATGGTACATTTAAAAATGTAGCAACTAAATCTATAGATTTAGAAAAATTAATAAAATTATCAATTCGAGGTGGTTGGCCAGGTAGTTTAGGTTTAAGTTATGAAAAATTCAGGCTAATTCCTAAAGAATATATGAAATCAATAATAAATCATGATATTTATCGATTGGAAGGAATTAATAGAGACTCAAATAAAATGCATCTTTTACTAAAGTCTCTTGCAAGAAATGAGTCAACAACGGCTTCGATTTCAACTCTTAAAAAAGATATCGTTGAATTTGATAATGATAATCTTGATAATGATACAATTTCTACTTATTTAAATATATTTGAAAGATTATTTTTAATAGAGAATCAAAAAGCCTTTTCAACTAATATAAGGTCTTCAACTCGTATTAAACAAGCGGATAAAAGACATTTTGTAGATCCATCTTTAGCTATAGCTTTGCTTGGAGCGAGTTATGATGATTTATTAAATGATTTAAATACATTTGGTTTTATGTTTGAAGCTCTTTGTATAAGAGATTTAAGAATATATGCAGAAAATCAAGGTGCTAAGATATATCATTATCAAGACTATAAAAACAGAGAGATAGATGCAATAGTTCAGCTAGATGATGGTCGTTGGGGAGCTTTTGAAATAAAACTAGGAGCAGATGCTATAGACAGTGCAGCAAAATCTTTAATTAAAATAAGAAATGGATTAAAGGCAGAGGGGGCAATAATTCCAGATGTTTTAGTAGTTGTATGTGGATTAAGTAATTTTGCATATCAAAGAAAAGATGGTGTTTATGTTGTACCAATCACAGCGTTAAGACCATAATGTAGTTGATATGTTTAATTTTGTGAAGCATGTGGAAAAGTAACAATGTTGGTAAAACATATCATCTAACGAAAAGGGATGATAAGTATAAATTTTACTTTAATTTTAAACCAATAAGTAAATGGAATAAATATAACTATATAATGCTTTTAGAGCTTTTTAGATTATGAAAACAATTATAAAGGCCAGGTGATTTAAAATGTTTAACAAAAGTAAGCTGAATGATATTATCGTAGAATACAAACAAGACTTTATTTCAAAACAATGGGGTGCGGAAAAATACAAATGGGAAGCAGTAAAATGGTTTCAGGATAATTGGAATTTAGAAGCTGATGATTTTGCTGAGATGTTAAAGCGTTCTCTGGATAAAACTTTTAACTTGCTAGCTTCAATCAATAATTATCCAAAAGCAACAATTGTTTATTTTGCTGAGACTGCACCAGAAGAAGTGCGTTCAATGTTTATCTCTCTGTTCGATGAAAGTAAAGATGTTTATGATAGAATTAATGAATTTAAACAAAAATCATCAATTATTTTAAAAGAATATAGCGCTGGTATTGGTCAGCATTATCAGAATGAGAATGCTATCAGCACATATTTGTGGCTTCGTTATCCAGATAAGTATTACATATATAAGTATGGAGAAGTTAAAACGGTTTCCAGTGAACTGGAATCAGATTATAGTTTTAAAAAAGGAGATTATGCTAACAATATTAATAATTTTCTTAATTTTTACGATGAAATCAGTGCTATGTTGAAGGAAGACAGAGAATTGGTTAATCTTTTAAATTCTCAAATCACGGACAGCTGTTATCCAGATCCAGAGTTGAAAACATTGACTATTGATGTTGGTTTTTATATAAGTAGATATTATTCAAAGAAGAATATTGAAAATGAGGCAAATGCTAACTGGTATGATGGAAACTATAATCCGGGATTAACTGTTGATGATTGGATTAAATTACTTAAGGATGAAATCGTTTTTAATAATAAATCGCTTGAAATCATGAAACGAATGAAAGATTATGGAGATGAGGCTTCATGTAGTCAGTTATCAGTAAAATACGGTGAAACAAAGAATTTCTATAATTCTAATTCAATAGCTTTAGCTCAAAGAGTTTGTGATTCAATGAAAATAAAACCAGCGACGAAAAATGATGGCTCTGTTCAGTGGTGGCCGGTTTTATATGTTGGACGTAATGCAGAAAAAGATGAAGATGGCAGATTTGTTTGGAAACTGAGAAATGAACTATCAAAAGCTCTTGATAAAATAGATTTAAGTAAAATAGATTTATATGTTACAGAATTCGATGAAGATAATCAAGGTTACTGGTGGTTGATTGCCAATCCAAAGGTTTGGAGTTTTTCTGAAATTGCGGTTGGAGAACATCAATGCTACGCACTTTATAATGAGAATGGAAACAAACGACGCATCTTTCAAAATTTCTTAGATGCTAAAGTTGGTGATATGATAATCGGCTATGAATCAAATCCAGTTAAACAAATCGTTGCTATAGGTTGTATCAGTAAAGAGCAGGATGGTCAAAAACTTTATATTCAGAAAACGGAAGGATTGACCTCACCAATTGATTATGCAGTATTAAAAGAATGCCCTGAATTGGAACGAATGGAGTTTTTTCAAAACCCGAATGGCACGATGTTTAAATTAACCAAAGGAGAATATGATTTTATTCTTGACATAATTCGTGAAGAAAATCCTATTGTTGTAGATACCGATATTGATAACTACAAAAAGATTGATTTTCTTGATGAAGTTTATATGACTGAAAATCAATATGATAACCTTGTGGCTGTGCTTCGCAATAAGAAAAATGTTATCCTTCAAGGCCCTCCAGGAGTTGGAAAGACCTTTGCGGCCAGACGTTTGGCCTGGTCTATGATGGGGGAAAAGGATGATAGTCGTATAGAGTTTATACAGTTTCACCAAAACTATTCTTATGAAGACTTTATAATGGGGTATAAACCTGCTGCTGATGGTTTTGAATTGAAATATGGTATATTTTATCGCTTCTGTCAAAAAGCTGCAAATCAGCCAAATAAGGATTTTTACTTTATTATAGATGAGATAAATCGTGGCAACATGAGTAAGATTTTCGGTGAATTATTAATGCTTATTGAAAAGGATTATAGAGGGACAAAGGTGACTCTGGCTTATAATGGTCTTCAGTTTTCAGTACCAAAGAATCTTTATATAATCGGTATGATGAACACTGCTGACCGCAGTTTGGCGATGATTGATTATGCCTTACGCCGCCGTTTCAGTTTCTTTGAGATGCAACCTGGATTTGATTCAGAAGGTTTCATTGAATATCAAAAAAATCTTAATAATGATAAATTCGATTTGCTTGTAACAAAAATAAAAGCACTTAATAATGAGATAGAGAATGATAAATCGTTGGGCAGAGGGTTCTGCATAGGGCATAGCTATTTATGTAATCAAGATGTCTGTACTGAACAATGGTTACAATCTGTCGTTGATTTTGATATTCTTCCTACGTTAAGTGAGTATTGGTTTGATGATGAAAACAAAATTCAACATTGGGAAACTATTTTAAAAGGTGTATTTAATGAATCAAAATAAAAACATTTTTATAAAGAACATATATTATATGCTTTCGTATGCCTTTACAAATCTTAAACAGGGCGACTATGCGAATATCGATAAAGAAGATTTTGATAACATTCACGATTTGTTTGCGGCTATTTTATCAAAAGGTATCAGCAGACAGTTAAAACAGGGACTTTATAAAGAATATTTTAATAAAAAAGAAGATGTTGCTGTTGTCCGTGGGAAAATTGATATACAGGGAACAATAAAAAATAAACTAAACAGGAGAAAAAACTTGACTTGTGAATACGATGAACTATCGGAAAACAACCTTTTAAATCAAATACTTAAAACGACAGTAATGCTATTGCTTAGACATAAAGATGTTAAGCCCCAATACAAGGATGATATGAAAAAGCAAATATTATTTTTCTCAAATGTTGATAATATTGATCCGAACACAATTAGATGGTCAACCATTCGTTTTCAAAGAAATAATAACACTTATAGAATGCTGATAAGTATATGTCAATTAATCTTAGAAGGTATGCTTTTAACTACTGATTCAGGAGAGTATAAGTTGGCGTCATTTTTAGATGAACAACGTATGAGTCGCTTATATGAAAAGTTTATCTTGGAATATTATAAAAAAGAATGCCCACAAGTACATGCTACAGCATCTCATATTTCCTGGGCTATTGATGATGGAGTTGGAACAATGCTGCCAGTTATGAAGAGTGATATTATGCTGACAAAAGAAAATGAGGTTCTTATTATTGAAGCTAAATATTATTCTTATGTAACACAAAAAATATACAACACCCACACAATTCATTCACACAATCTCTATCAGATATTTGCCTATGTAAAAAATAAAACTCTAGAGTTTGGTGATAAACCTCAAAAAGTCTCTGGCATGCTTTTATATGCTGCAACTGTTGAAAAAATACAACCAGACAATGTTTATCAATTGAGCGGAAATCAAATTAGTGTCAGAACTTTAGATTTAAACAATGATTTTTCACAAATTAAAAAGCAGTTAAATTTTATTGTTGAAGAACATTTTGGTAAATGTAATTAACAGAAATGTTTAAACTTATGCAAGTAAAGCAGTTTTTGAAATACACATAGAATCTTATTAGAACTTATGGTAATTGTTGAATATAAAAAACAGTTAGTTAATGATAACAGATATCTGATAAAGCAATTCTATTTTTAGATACTAATATTGTAAAACAGTCTGCAAGTAAATTTTTTACCAATATCGAATGTTTTTAGTGCTAAAAAATTATTAAAACCATTGTTTTTGGTTTATTTTTATAGAGATAATGAAAACAAATGAAGGTATTAATTTTTGTTAGATTATCTGATTTAGATGTAGAAAATTAATTTTAAATAAATATTCATCAGTTTATATATTGCCCTTTTTTATGGGGCAGCTTATTAGCTGATGTTTTTTCAATGAGGATATGAAAATTAAAAGAATTAAACTTGATGTTAATTTAGACAATTGATAAGATAAAAAAGAATATGAGGTAAATAATATGAGAAGAATATTTAGATTTATTTTAAAATATTTTTTATTAGCAATTACAATGTTAGTAGCACTTGTGGTAGGGCGTTTTTTAAGTGCTTATTGTTTTTTGGAAGTTGACAGTACAGAAAATCTTTATTATATTGCCAGACTTTTTAAAACTGGATATGTCGAAATCTATTTCTCTTTGTGGATTTATTTTTTTATCTTTCGTTTATTTCTATGTAGAAAGTTTGAGTATGGTTATTTAGGAAAACTAATATATATCGGATTAATGATGGCTGTTTTTTGGCTGACATTCTACGTTTTAATTTTAGATTCAGAAACAAGTATGCTCTATATATCTAAACATGACGAACCTTTACACGTATTATTTGCCTTACCTTTGCCATTTATACTTTTTAAAACTCCATTAAAGACTTTTAAAGCACATTTAGTTGTTTGCCTGCTTATTCTTAGTGGTGTTTTTTATTTTTATTATCAAAATGTTGGTATTTTTGATTTTATAGATTTACTCTGGTTCTATTTTGGAATTGTACCGGCTTATATGATATATATCGGTTTTAATTTCTTTTTATTGAAAAGGTATTCGGATAGCATGTGGAAGAAAATTGACCGAATGAAATTTTAATTGCAAGCTTTGTCTTATTTGAAGTTAAGTTTTTTATTAGATTAACTGAACAAATGAAAAAAGCTGAATAAAAAACAGTTGATTATATTTTGTTTTTTTATTATAGAGGGGGTATCGTAAAACAAATTATTACTTTACTAAAACTGTCAGAAATCAATCATGAAATAATAAAGAACCAAAATTATGGTAATTTTATGAAAATTATAGTTTTTTTAGAGGAAAATTAACAAAAAAACCATAAAAATGGTTATTTTAATGGTAATTTATAAAATGAAGTGTAAAATAAGTGTAAGGGAATCGTAAAAATAGGGTAAAGGAGAAAAATATGGAAATATTAATGGACTTACTGCTTATGCTAGGTGGAGCTGCTGTTTTTATGTTTGGTATGAAACAGATGGGCTTGGGTTTAGAAAAAAGTTCGGGTTCAGGAATACGTAATTTTTTTAGAAAAATTGATGTTAATGATTTCGTCAATTACGGAATCGGAATCATAGCTACTATTCTGGCTCAATCTTCATCAGCTACATCAATTATGACGATTGGGCTGGCACATGCAAACATTGTATCGGTTAGACAAGGTTCAGGCTTTGTCTTAGGTGCCAAAGTAGGAACTACTCTTACAGCGTTCATGTTTGCTATGTCTGGCCTTAGTAAAGGTGGTTTTAATATAAGTTATGTTTTCGCATCATTGGCATTTGTCGGTGTCTTGATTATTTATTCAACTGACAACGAAAGACTTAATAATATAGCGCCTTTATTGATTGGTTTTGGAATGCTGTTTATCGGTCTTGAGGTTATGGAAGTGGCAATCGGTGGTGCAAATTCACCATTGTGTATTGAATTATCTAAGGTATTTAAATATGACTTTATGCATAATCCAGCCTTGCTGGTATTGTTAGGTGTTCTTTTTGCTGGGATTATACAATCATCAACTGCTGCAACTGGTGTGTTTATAACCTTTCTAGCTACCGGAATTATTCAAAATGTTGATCAATCATTTTTTCTAGTTATGGGTGCAAATGTTGGAACTGTCAGTGATGGGATTATGGCTTCTCTTAGTACCAATGCTAACGGGAAACGTATTGCCTTATTCCACGCACTTACCAGTGTAATTGGGGCAACAGCATTTTCTATCGTCTTGGTAATTTTTAGAGAACCTATAGTCAACTTGTTTGATTATATGTTTTCTGGAAACCATCAGTTCAGTCTTGCTACATTTAATCTGTTGTATAATTTAATTTATACTTTAGTCTTACTTTTCATGCTTGAGCCACTAGTCAATTTAGTAACAAAAGTAGTGAAGGATAAAGAAGAAAGTATGAAAGAAATGTTATATATTGATGAAAGTTTCCTGCAAACTCCAGCTGTTGCTATTGAGCAGGTGCTAAAGGAATTGCATGGTATGTTGATTCTTGCCAGAAAGAATATTGATCGTGCTTTTGCTTCATTGATTAATGAAGATATGAGTGAAAGTAAACTATTGGCTGATGTTGAGTATCGTATTGACTTTTTAACAGGTGAGATTACAAGTTTTTTAATTAAAATATCTTCAATTACGGAATCTTCAGATGATGAAAAACTGATAGGTGGATTACATCATGTTGCTAATGATATTGAGCGTTTAGGGGATTATGCAGTTCTTATAATCAAAGAAACTAATTATATGAAACAGAAAGAAGTAACATTTTTAGCACAAACTAAAACAGAGCTGAATAAAATATATGATTGTATTTCTGAAATGTTTGATTTAGGTTTTGAAACATTTGTGACTCGAACAACAGATAATTTGGAAAATATTTCTGATCTTCACAAAGAAATTGAAAAACTTATATCTTCAACACGTGAAGAGCATGTTCATCGTTTGGGCTCTGGTATGTATCCTGTTGAGGTATCAAAGTCTATTTATTCTGTACTGTTTTCATTTCAGAGAATTTCTGACCACCTTGTAAATATTGCCTTCTCAATACTTTCAACTACAGGAAGCAAAACAGAAGCAATGAAAGCTATTGAAAAGGGTCATCCGATTATTGGCTAAGAATTATTTAATTGCCCAAAAGCAAATAAAAATCATTATCACAATTTAAAAGAGTAATGAACATAATAAAAGTAGTATATTTTTTAGAACATACTACTTTTTTACGTTTAGATTTAACTATAAATTAAAGTGTACTTTTAAAGTTTGCACTAAAGTTTATAGATAATTTTTTACATTATACCAAAGTAAGAAAGTATAATTGATACAACTATGATTCCGAAAATCAGTTTTACAGCATTGACATTCTTCTTGCTTACTAAATAGTACAGAAATAATACAAATCCTAATGGCAATATATTAGGTAAAACTGTATCGAAAATTCCTTGAACAGGAACAACATCAAATATTACAAACGTTTCTGGGAATGAGAAATCAATGTAAGAAGGGATAAGTGCTCCAACAACCATAACGCCAAGCACACCTGCTGCTTTTGTAATAGATGCTGCATTTTCACGAATCAAGTCAATTGCATTTGTACCTAGATTATATCCAAGGTGTCCAAGAGGAATTCTAGAAATTGCCCCAAAGAAGTGGATAACCATGAATACAATTGGTCCAAGAATAGAGTTTTGTCTATTTAATGAAACCGCAATTGCTGCTGAAATTGGTAATAGTGTAAACCAGAATATAGCATCACCCAGGCCTGCCAGAGGACCGAATAAACCGTTTTTAATATTTCTAATTAATTCTCTATCTTCGCCTGCTTCTTCCAAAGATAGAATTAACCCGTTTAAGAAGGTTGCCATATGCATTTCAGTATTAAAGAAGTCAATATTGTTTGTCATTGCAGCTGCGACTTCTTCAGTATTATCTCCATAAATTTTCTTAAAGTATGGAGCCATTGTGTAACAAAATCCCATAGCCTGCATTCTTTCATAGTTGAAACCAAATTGTAAAACCATTGAAAGCCAGCCCATGTTTGTAATGTCTTTTTTAGTTAATTTATTTCTAGATACCGTCATCATCAACACCTCCATCATAAGCTTTTTGGTCTCTGCTGTTAATGTAACTTAAGAATGTGATACAAACAGCTAAAATAGCTATAGGTAATACGTTACCCATTTCTATATATGTTGCAATTAAGAAACCAATGAATAAATATGCAACATTATCAATTTTTAACATTACTTTAAGTAGTAATGCTAACCCGACACCTGGCAATAGGTTACCAGCAACTCTGAATCCGTGAATCAGCCATTCTGGGAACTTTTCAACCAATGCTGTGATCGGTTCTTGAATTAAGTATGCTGATAAGAAAATTATTACTGCAGTAACTAAAGATTTACCGATTGCTGAAAGAATGACCAATCTGCCAAGTGCTGCTACGTCGCCTCTTTCACAAATTCTGTCAGCTATTGGCATTAATCCTGAATACACAGTACTTAAAATCATACCAATCCATTGTCCTAGTAAAGCAAAAGGTAATGATAAACCTAATGCTGCTTCTGCAGATACTCCACTAGTATAAGAGATTACAACAGTCATGATACCTGCTATAAGTGGGTTAGGTGGAACTGTACCACCAATCGTAAGCAGACCCAAATAAGCAAGTTCAGCAACTGCTCCTGCAGACAATCCCAATTGTACGTCTCCTAAAATTATCCCCGAAAAGAAACAAACTACAATTGGCCTAAAAATTAAGAATACTTCCGCTTGTTGGTCTAGACTACATATAAATGCAAGTAAAGACAACAATAAGCCCTGTACCAAGGTTATTTCCACAAATTACACCTCCTTTTATATATTGTAGATTTTATCACCCGGCAAAATCTGAATGAACAAAGAAACCCCTTTAGCTTTCATAGCTTCAAAATCTTCTAGATCCTGATCATCAACGTATACATATGGTGATCCTGGATGAGCTCTTTTTCCTTCTTCAAAGTGCATGTTAGCAACATTAATTTTATCAAGTGGAAGTCCACCATCAACAAGACGTCTAGCACTTTGAGGATCTCTTACCACAAGATAGATTAATTGTTTTGGACTAGCTTTCCATACCGTTTCAATCGTTTTATCAATGCTGAAGAAACGTATTCCAACTCTAGCTATATCAGCTGTAATAGACATAACAGATTGTTGAACTGGATCATTGGCAGCATCATCATCAGCAACGATGATTAAGTTTGCACCCAGTGAATTAATCCAAGCTACGCCTACTTGACCATGAACGAGTCTGTTGTCAATTCTGGTCATTAAAATATTTGGTTTTCTCATATAATCTCCCTTCTTTATAAAATATTATAACTTTTTCGTTCTTACGTACATTATATACTAGTTTTTAAAAAAGAAAACAAAGTTTGTGAAAAAATGTGATTATTTTGTGTATAAATTGTGATTTTTTGTGATTTTTTGTGATAATCTATAAGTATAAAGAAAGCGAGATGATTTATAATGGAAAAGAAAAAAACTATGTTGGATTATATTGAGCTGACACCAGGCAAGGTGTTGGAAAATGCTAAAAAACCAAGAGAACTTACACGAACCTTAACTGAAGAATATATTTCAAATAATTATGATGAAGTATACATTGTTGCCAGTGGTTCAAGTTATAATTCTTCAATTTGTGCTAAACCATTTATGGAAGACATTTTGAAAGTAAGAGTAAATGTACTTTCACCTTCTAATTTCACAACCTACTACAAACATAATAAAAATGACTTTATATTTATAATTTCTCAGAGTGGTTATAGTACTAATGCAATAGAAGCTTTAAAGAGAGCTAAAGAGCTCGGGATTAAAGCAATTGGAGTTACGAGCAATGTTGAAAGTGATTTTAAAAATTATTCAGATATACTGATTGATTATAAGGTTGGTATAGAAACTGTAGGTTATGTTACTATTGGAGTTGTTACTCTTGTACAATTTTTAATGACTTTTGCTTTAAACACAGCATTAGAATTAAATAAAATTTCCAAAGAAAAATACGATGAAGTTATCGCTTCAATTGTTGAATCTACAAAGTTACACCAAGAAATGCAAAAAAGAACTCATGAATTTATTAAAAAGCATTACAAATCTCTTTCTTCAATGCAGAAACTATATGTTTGTTCAAGTGGTGCTGGTATGGGTATTGCTTATGAAGCAGCACTTAAAATTGGAGAAACGGTTAAAATTCCTGCCTTTGCTTATGATGCTGAAGAATATATTCATGGTCCAAATTTGCAGTTAACACCAGAATATACCGTTTTTGTAATAGACACTAATGATAAAGATAGTGACAGATTAAAACAAATCTACCAGGCTACTAGAGCTGTAAGTGATAATGCTTATTTTATTGGAAGTAATGTTGATGAAAATAGTATTTATACAGATAATAATTTATCTCCTTTATTAACACCTTTATATTATTTACCTTTCTTCCAATTGATTTCGTATCAGATTACTGAGGATTTGAATAGATGGGAACAACATCCATTATTAAAAGAATTTAAAAAAATAGCAGCATCTAAAAGTATAAATTTTGTAGATTTGGATTAAGAAATTACAAAAGTCGCTTTAATAGACTGACCACTCAAAAATTGAACCTGGAAATTCGATTAACGAGTGGTTAGTTTTTTCAAAAAGAAGCACTGAACTACTTTTATATGTGTAAATAAATGATAATGTTAAATTTATCGTGAGATTCATTGTAGCATTTAATTGCCAACTTTTTTATAATTATTATAGAAGATTGTTGTTTAAAATAATAAAATCATTAATTATCATTAAAAAACTATAAATGTATATTCAAGATATTGTGACTGAAATTTAGAAAAATCAGATAAAATTAGAGTTAGATTGTTGTGAAATTATAAGCAAATTTAAAAGGAAAATCGTATATTGGAACTCCCAAAATATACCGCGATTATCACACAACTTCCCAAAACATTATTGACAGTGATATTATCAAATGGTAAAATTATTATATAACTGTAACCATTCATAATTTCATATATTCATTACGAGATTATTGTGTGTTAAAACAGAAATAAAATAATTATTATTGGTTAAAAAAGGAGAGAAAAATGATTAGAGATCTGATTAGTAAGAAAAATTGTATAATTCTTGATTCTGTGAAAGACTGGAAAGAAGCTGTTCACGTATCAGTTGATCTTTTAGTAAAAGACGGAGCATGTTCATCAGCATATGAGGATGCTGTAATAAAGGTAACAGAAGAATATGGTCCATATTATGTTTTAAGTGACCATATGGCCTTGATTCATGCTTCAGGTAACGATGATATTGTTTATAAAACAATGTTGTCATGTGTTTTATTGAAAGAGCCAGTTGCATTTTCAGAAGAAAAAAATGACGTAAGAGTTTTAATCGGTTTGTGTGCTGTTGATTCAACTGCACATATGACTGGAATGGTTGCAATCTCTAGTATTTTTGGAGATCCGGAGAATGAACAAAAATTCTTGGAGGCAACATCAGCAGATGAAATTTATGACTTATTTATTTCGCATGCTGATGCTCAATAAAAAAATCTATAAATAAAGGAGGTAATTATGTTAGATTTTATTCTTAATATCCTTGCCACTCCAGCAATGCTTGTTGGTATCATGGCATTGGTAGGTCTTGTTTTGCAAGGTAAACCAGTTGAAGACGTAGTAAGGGGTACAGTAAAAACTATCGTTGGATTCTTAGTTTTATCTGCAGGTGCAGGATTCTTAACTGGAGGCTCATTAAATGCCTTTGGTGATCTGTTTAACTATGCATTTAATATGCAGGGTGTTGTGCCAAACAATGAAGCTGTTGTTGCATTGGCACTTGAAGAGTTTGGCTTAGCTACATCTTATATTATGGTTATAGGCTTAGTATTAAATGTTGTTTTAGCTAGATTCTCTGATCTTAATTTTATTTTCTTAACTGGTCACCACTCATTATACATGGCATGTATGCTTGCTGTAGTATTGAGCGTTGGTGGACTGGAAGGAATCCCACTATACATTGCTGGTGGTTGTTTATTGGCATTTGTTAGTGCTTTCTCACCTTGGTTCTTAAGAAATACAATGGAAAAAATTGTTGAAACTGATGAACTTGGATTTGGACACTTTGGTGGATTGGGTTACTGGGTAAGTGCTCAAGTTGGTAAATTATTCAAAGGTTCTAAATCAACTGAAGAAATTGAATTCCCTCAAAGATTAACTTTCTTGAGAGATACAACAGTTTCTATTGGTTTAACAATGGTTGTGTTCTTCTTAGTTGTTACTGCAATCGCAGTAGGAAAAGGAATTTTAGATGTTGATCCATCTCTATATCCTAACCTGACTGACTTATTAGTTGCTGGTGAAACTAAGATTCACTGGGCTGTATGGGCTATTACTAAGGGCTTAAGCTTCTCTGGAGCAATCTATATTATCTTATCAGGTGTACGTTTAATTGTTGGCGAAATGGTTCCAGCATTTAAGGGTATCGCTGAAAAACTTGTTCCTGGTGCTGTACCAGCTATTGACTGTCCGGTTGTATATCCATATGCACCAAATGCAGTATTAATTGGTTTCTTAGTATCATTCTTAGGTGGAATTGTTGGTTTATTAGTACTTGGCCTTATGAATAATGCAGGTATTGCTATTGCAATGATTCTTCCAGGTGTAGTTCCTCACTTCTTCTGTGGAGCTTCTGCTGGTGTATTCGGCAATGCTGAAGGTGGCTTAAAAGGTTGTGTAGTTGGTTCATTCATCCACGGTTTATTAATCACTTTCTTACCAGCAATCGTTATGCCGGTATTCGGTAATTTAGGTTTTGCTAATACTACATTCTCTGATGCTGACTTCTCATGGATGGCTTTAGTATTTGGTAATATCGCTGGCTTTGTTAAGGGTATGCCTTTATTAGTAGTCTGTGTATTGGTATATTTAGCACCAATCGCATTGAAACTGGTTTCTAAAAAGAAATAATATAGGGAAATAAAATGGCTGTAATTAGAAAAATTATGTGTTGTTGCGGAAGTGGACTAGGCAGTTCAATGATGGTCCAACTGAATGTCAACTCTATATTAAAAAAACTTGGAAAAGAAGGAGTTACTTGTGAACATACTTCACTTTCAGAAGTTAATGTAAACTCTGCTGATCTGTTTGTTGTTGGTAAGGACATTTATCCACAACTTAAAGATTATCCAAGAATAATTGTACTTGACAAAATTATGTCAAAAGTCGAACTTGAAGAGAAACTGAAAGCTGCCTTTGAAGTAGAAGGCGATATAATCCGTATTGGTGTCGAGTAACCTTCTGAGTTTATTGACTTATAAAGAGGCGGCAAAGTCGCCTCTTTCTTTAGAAAGATAACTGGAGAAAATATGAACGAAATTAAAAATTTAAAATTATTAGCGGCAAAAATTCGCTTAGATGTCTTAGAAATGTTAATGCATCGTGGTTATGGGCATTTGGGTGGCTCAATGTCAATTGTTGAACTGTTTGCTGTATTATATGGTAAACATCTTAATGTAGATCCAAAAAATCCAAACAAAGAAGATCGTGATATGGTTGTTCTTTCAAAAGGTCATGCAGGACCTGCATGGTATAGTGCCCTAGCTGAAATGGGATATTTCCCCAAAGAAGTATTATTGACTTTGAATGATGGTGGGACAATTTTACCATCACATCCGGATAGAAATTTAACACCTGGTGTTGATGCGACTACTGGCTCTTTAGGTCAGGGAACAAGCATTGCTGCAGGTATAGCAACAGGTCAAAAGTTTAAAGGTAAAAATGCTTATACCTATTTAATTGTTGGTGATGGTGAGTTAAATGAAGGGCAGTGCTGGGAAGCATTTATGTACATCTCCCAAAAGAAACTCAATAATTGTATCGTAATCATTGATGATAACAAAAGACAATTAGATGGTTATACCAAAGATATTATTAACCATTATGATTTAAAAACTAAAATGGAAAGTTTTGGTTTTAAAACTGTTAGAGTTGATGGCAGTGATGTTAAAGCTATTGATTCTGCAATTACAGAGCTGAAAGCAGTAAAAGATCAGGCAGTTTGTATTGTGTTAGATACAATTAAAGGTCAGGGTATTAAATACTTTGAAGATATGTTCTCTAATCACTCAGTAAAGTTTAATAATGAAAGTATTAATCAAGCTGCAGACGAAGCTGTAGAAAAGTTGAAAGCATATATTGCAAAGGAGGAAGCCTAATGTTTAAATTAGTAGAAAATAGAAACGAAAAAGGAGAACAACTTAGCATTGTTTTCTGTCAGACTGTTTCTGAATTAATGAATGATGATGAAAAATTGGTCTTTATTGATTCTGATTTGGCTTCTCCAAGTGGTTCTTCACTAATTGAAAAAGCTCATCCAGATAGATTCATTAATGTTGGTATTGCTGAAGCAAATATGGTTGGTGTAGCTTCTGGATTATCAATTGAGGGGTTTAAACCATTTATTCATTCATTTGCACCTTTTGCATCTAGAAGAGTTTTTGATCAGATTTATTTATCTGGAGCTTATGCTAAAACTACAATCAATGTCTATGGTTCTGATCCAGGCTTTGCTGTCGGTCCAAATGGTGGAACACATACCAGCTTTGAAGATGTTGCATTGTATCGAACAATTCCAAATGCTATAATTGTTGATCCTGCAGATGTTACGCAATTAAAGTGCGCTGTCAGGCAGGCGGCAAGTGAAGAGGGAATTAAATATATTAGAATTAATAGAAAAGCAGTTAGAAATGTTTATGAACCTGGCTCAAAGTTTGTTTTTGGAAAAGGAACTGTGGTCAAGGAAGGAAGCGATGTTTTAGTAATTACTTCTGGACAGATTCTAAGCGATGCCTTAGATGCAGCTGAAGAGTTAGAAACTAAAGGTGTATCAGTAGAAGTGCTTGATATGTATACAATCAAGCCTCTTGATGTTGATTTGATCCTTTCAGAGGTTGAAGGCAAAAAAGCTGTAGTTACATTTGAAAATCATAGTATAATCGGTGGTTTGGGTTCTGCTGTAGCAGAAGTTTTGGCTGAAAACAATGTCAATGTTTTATTTAAAAGACATGGTGTAACTGATCGCTTCGGTCAAGTTGGAACAGCTGACTTTTTACAGGTAGAATATAATCTGACGAGCAAAGATTTAGTAAAAACTATTGAATCATTATTGTAATTTTAAGAATACAAAACTAACAATATTCTGTTTATAAAAAATATCCACTCATATAAGGGTGGATGTTTTTTTAATTTCAGTCATTCTCATCAGTCTATGTGGTGATTTTCTATTAGAATGCTGATTATATTGTAAAATTTATTTTTAATATTTCCTAGGTAAATTAATGATATTTGTCATGAAAAAAAGATATAGATTTTTTTAAAGGAGAAATTAGTTCAGCAACAATAATTTTCTCTTAAACATGTAGGCAAGTATAAGATACAAAACTTGTTTTAAAGAGAGTTCAATATTATAATGAATACGGAAAATATTTACTATTAATAGTGACATACAATAAAAATATAGAGGGGGAGATATAATATGAGTTTACCAGATTGTCCTAAATGCAATGCATCATATACTTATGAAGATGGTAATATGCTGATTTGTCCGATGTGTTTTTTTGAATGGACTAAAGAGGGACAAAAGCTAGCTGAAGAAGCAGCTAAAATAAGAGATTCTTTCGGGAATGAAATTGTTGATGGATCAGAGGCAATAATTGCTATGGATATCAAATTGGGTTCTGATACAATAAAGCAAGGCACAAAAGTTAAAGGGATAACAATACTTGATTATCCACAAGATGGTCACGATATACAGGGAAGAGTAGACGGCTTTGGCTTACTGCTTCTTAAATCATCAGTTATAAAAGTAAGATAAAACAAAAAATGAGTAGATTCAAATAAAGTGAATTTACTCATTTTTATTAGCTTTTATTTTTATCATGAATAAAAAATACATGTATAGCAGAAGAATATTTATGGCTTATAAACTTATTAAAGAGATGAATTTTCTTATACATTATTTTATAATCAGCTATAAAGATTTCAATTATAATATCAATTGTTTTAACCGACAAATATCAACTTTTTGTTGATTGAAAATAATGTACATCTGCTTATAATGTAGGTGAGAGACAGTTTAAAAAGTAATAGTCTTTATTGCTTAAGGAGTAAAGTATGGATATTTTAGTAACATTTGATGAAAATTATATTCTACCATTTAAGACGATGCTTAAATCATTTGTGGCAAGTAATTCGGATACCAAAAATACTTTTTGGTTAATTCATGGTGGCATTAAGGAAAAACATTTACAAGATTTAAAAAAATTCTGCAATTCACAGAAAACTGATTTTAAGCATATCTGCATTTCAGAAAAGTATTTTGAAAGTGCCAAAATTACTAAACGTTATCCTCAATCGATGTATTACAGACTGCTAGCTGCTAAAATATTGCCAAAGAGCCTGGATAGAATTCTATATATAGATCCTGATATTTTAGTAATTAATAATTTAAAAAAACTTTGGGAAATGGAATTTCCAGAAGGAAAAGTTTTTGCCGCCGCATCACATGCAATAATAGGGAATTTAACCGATAATATCAATAAACTTCGTCTTGATACAGACCATTCATATTTCAATACAGGAGTAATCCTTATGGATCTTGTTAAAGCAAGAGAAATAGTAGATATGGAAGAAATTATTAAAAATATAAATGAAAGCAGTGATATAGAATTACTTTTGCCAGATCAGGATATTTTTAATTCAATGTATGGTAAGTATACAATTGAAATACCTGATGAATTGTATAATTATGATGTAAGATTTTATACAGCCTATCTTTTAAACAGTGAAAATAAACATGATTTGGACTGGGTAATGAAAAATACATGTATACTTCATTTTTGTGGTAAGAAAAAACCATGGCGTTCTCGAAGATATAGTATGTTTTCCAGTTTATATAAATATTTTATGTATAAATAAAATTCTTTAAAAAACAATAAATAAGCAATGAAAAAATGAATAGATTCGCATCATATTAAATTGCTTATTTTTTAATTTCGTACTAATATTTTGTACATTTTTTTGAATAATAAATAAAAATATAATATAATTAAATTACTTAAAAGTGCTTACAATAAAATGAAGAAAAGGGGGTAAAATATGAGTAGGATACTTTTTAAAAATGGATTAGTAGTTAGTCCCGATAGTACTAGAAAACTAGATGTTTTAGTTGAGGATGAGAAAATCATCAAAATTGCACAATTTATTTCTGATGATGATGCAGATCGTATCATTGATGCCAGTGGCAAATATCTGATTCCAGGTTTGATTGATACCCACGTTCATATTGGATGGCCTGATTGGGATATTCCGCAATCTTATGAAGTAGAATCAATATCTGCTGCTTTTGGTGGAGTTACTACTATGATTGATCGTATGAATCTTGATAATGGTCCGATTGAAGAACAGATTTTCAAAAAAGGTGGACGAGTTGATGTTCTTGAAGCTAATTCATATATCGATTGTGCATTGCAGTGTGCTCTTTATACACCTGAAAACCTTGAAGAAATTCCAAGTTTATATGAAAAGGGAATTCTAGGTTTTAAATTTTATATACCTTATCGTGGTAAAGAAGCTGTTCCTCCGCAAGTTGGAATTGACGATGGTATTATTTACTTTGGCTTTGATAAGATTGCTAAAACTTCTCGATATGCCCAAGCTCAGGTACATGCAGAAAATATAGAGATTTTCTTCCAGTATAAAGAAAGAATTTTAAAAGATGAACAGTTCAATAAAATTGTACGTTGGGCAGAAACCAGACCAAATTTTGTAGAATTGGAGGCTATTATCCGTTGTGCTTATTTTGCTAAAATTACTGGTGCAACGCTTTATATTGTTCATCTTAGTACTAAAGAAGGACCTGAACTGATTGAAAAGTTACGTGGTGAAGGTATTAATATTATTGCTGAAACCTGTCCGCAATATCTGGTTATGAACTATGATGATGCTGATCGAATTTTAAGTAAGGTTAATCCTCCAATTCGTACTAAAGAAGATAATCAGGGACTTTGGGATGGTATCAACAAGGGAATTATTGAAACTTTAGGTTCTGACCATGCGCCATGTGCCAAAAAACATAAACAGGAATTCTGGTCTGCTGTAGTTGGCATGGCAGGAATTGAAACGATGCTTCCAGTAATGTTATCTGAAGGAGTAAATAAGGATAAAATATCTTTAGAGAAACTGGTGGAAATATCAAGTTACAATTGCGCTAAATACTTTAATCTCTTGCCTAGAAAAGGATTGATTGATGTTGGCTATGATGCAGATATTGTAATGGTGGATTTAGATAAAGAATATACGCTATCTATCGATGACTTACATAGTAATTCAGATTTCTCACCTTATGATGGATGGCGATTGAAAGGAGCTCCGGTTTTAACGATGGTTCGTGGTGAAATCATTGTTGAAGATGGAGTGCTGAAGGGTAAAAAGGGACACGGTAAATTTATCCCTTCACAAGCCAAGTATTAAAATAAAGTTGCTCAAAGGATGGTAGTTTAACTGTCATCCTTTGACTTTAGGAGTAAAAAATGGAAAACGAAAAGCAAAAAAAGGTAAATTATGATGAAATATTAAAAGAATCCCTGGAATTTGGTTCAAAATTCCAAGGAAAAGGGACAACTATGAAGTTCTTAGAAATAAAGGATGAAAAAGAGCTGGATAAATGGGCCCTGGCTTTAATAGATGATAAAGGAACTATTTATCAGGCTGGAGATACAGAACATCGCTTCAGTATGCAAAGTGTTTCCAAGGTTTTAACTTTTCTGATTCTATTGGAAAATAAATCTTTGGACGAAATAACTCAAACCATCGATATAAAACCTACAGCTCTTCCTTATAACAGTATTGTTGATTTAGAGTTGGGGAAAAGAAAGCCGAGAAATCCGATGGTCAGTATCGGTGCTATAGCGACGATTGCTCTTTTATATGAGATTTACAAAGAAAATACTTTTGAGGTTATTTTAAATCATCTTAAAAATATTACTGGAAATTCAAAGCTTTATTATAGTGAAGAAATCCTTGTTCCAGAGATGGCTGGAGCCTATAGTAATATATCGGGTATCCATCTGATGATTCAGGCAGGCACTTTGTCTAAAGATACAAAGATAAAGGAAGTTATTGAAATATACTATAAATGTTGCACTATTATGGTAAATACTATAGAACTGGCCCAGTTTTCTCATTTACTTTCTAATGATGGCTATCATATTGTAAAAAAGAAACAGCTATACACCCCAGAGAATGTGCAGATTTTACGTTCAGTAATGGCTCACAGCGGCATGTATAATCATTCTGGCGAGTTTGCAGCTTCGGTAGGTTTGCCAGCTAAAAGCGGAGTGGGAGGAGGAGTGCTTGCCTGTACCAAATGTAAACTGGGGATAGCGGCTTTCAGCCCAAGACTGGATGAAGCAGGAAATAGTATTGTTGCGGTCAAAAGTTTAGAGTATTTGTCAAAAAAATTGAATCTTTCTATTTATTAAACATCAAAACATCTTTTTTTTGAATATGTTTTTATCTGGGAAGATTAGTTTCAATTAATTGACACTGACTTTAGCTCAATTTATAATTTATTTATGATAACTAATGATTATAATGCCTTTATTTCTTATCGACATGTAAGCCCCGATCAGGAAATAGCCAAAAAACTTCATTCTTTAATTGAAAATTACAAGATACCTTCCTCTTTAAAGAAGTCTTTGGGCATCTCTAAAATGGGAAGGGTTTTTCGTGACCAGGAAGAGTTACCACTTTCTTCGAATCTGGGTGAAGATATTCGTCAGGCTTTACAAAACTCAGAGTGGCTGATATGTATCTGTTCACCAAGATATTTGGAGTCGAAGTGGTGTCTGGAAGAAGTAGATTATTTTATTTCCCTGGGAAGAAGAGATAAAATACTGGCTATTCTAATTGAAGGAGAACCAGCTGATTCTTTTCCTTTAGCCCTTCGTTTTGAAGAGATTGATGGAAAAACAGTAGAAAGAGAGCCACTAGCAGCTGATGTTAGAGCAACTGCTTTAAATGAATCATTAAAAAAGTTAAACAACGAAAAACATAGAATCTTAGCTCCGATGCTGAATGTCAATTATGATGATTTGAAACAGCGAGATAGAGTTAGAAAAAACAAAATCAGAGTTGCGGTTAGTGCTAGTGTTATAATGCTGCTTTCAATATTCTTGATGTATGCAGTTATAAAAAACAAAGAAATTTCTAATGAAAGAAATGCTGCACTTATTGCTGAATCAAAATGGCTGGCTCAATCAGCCAATCAGGCACTGGATAATGGTGACAAGAATCTTTCTCTTTTGTTATCGCTGGAAGCTCTGCCAGAAGACGGTAATAATCCAGATCGACCAATTGTAACCGAGGCAATAGGTTCTCTTTATAATGGTCTTATTTATGGAGCCAATGATCAATATTCAGCAATATATGATATTAAGGCAGAATATCAGGAATATTATGGTATTTTAAATTATCTGGCTCTTAAAAATGGAGAGGAAGTAACTTTTTATAATAAGGGTGATGGAATGATTAACCTGGAGGTTAATGATAAGACTTTAATATATAAAGAAGCTTTTGATTATCAAAAAGAGGCCCGTAATTTCTTTGATAATTTAACCGAAGAAGAGCTTGAAAAACTAGGAATAAGTAAATATAGCTGGCATCATAATGTTTATCGTGGTGAAAACCAACAGGGAAGCTTAAAAGCTTACACCACAGTATATTTAACAGCCGATCTTAGAGGGAATTTCTATTTATATGATGGCAGTCTGTTTCTTCGTCATCGCTATACGGTTGATTTGAAGCAATATCGTGATGCTTATTATTTCAGTTACTATGAAAATGATGGGGAGAGCCTGATTTATCTTGACTCAACAAAAGATGGAGATTATATCACTGCTCTTTACAAGCCATATATTGTCATATGGAATTATGCTACTGAAGAAATAAATAATATCCTTTTCTATCCAGATTTTGATAAAAGTTTCTTTAAAGCAATCAATATTGCTCCTTTAGAATCTGTTTTAGCTGTGTTGACAACTTCTGGAAACATTTATACTTATGACATTATAAATAAAAAAACCATTTGTCGAATGGATAATAAATCCAATCCGATAGATGGTTTCTGTTTTAATGCTGATGGCTCAAGAATTCTGGCTTATAGTACTGAAAGAAAGATGATAATGCTGTTTAATGCCAGCAATGGAGAAATGTTGCAGCATTTTACAGTCGATTTTGCTCTGGAAAAAGCTCATTACTTTTATAAAGATGGTTATGGCAATGCTGTTCGTGATGACTATATTATTGCCAGTGGTAAAAACATTTTACGTGTCTATATGGCTGGCAACTCATCTTCACTTGATGTCATAGCTCCTTTAAAAGGTACCATCGCTATCAATGAACCAAATTTTTCAACTCTTTCTAATAGTGGTAAAATAGTTGTTTCTTTTGTCATGAATCCTTCAGCTGAATGTTTTATCTATATCAATGACCCATTTTCTGGTGAAATATTAAATGTTTATCCAGTACACATGTTCTCTCATCGCTTAAAAGCATTTGAAAACAATGAGATATTTCTTTTAGAAACCAATTATTTACAAAAAGATAAGGATAATGATTATGCCTACGTCAGAGTTTTTGATGGTGATACAGGAGAAATAAAGGATACAATTGTTTTTGTTCCAGATTATGACTATGACGGAAAACCTGATGAAGGTTCAGCTAAAAGATCAGTTTGCAATGATGTATTATATGCCAAAGAAACAGACACAATACTTGTTTTGGTAGAGGATGGCTATGCTTCAGGAAATTATCCGGCATCATTATTTGTTTTAGATGGTCAAACTCACCAGTTGCTTTGGAATCTATCGGCTAAATTAAGTGCCCACAATCTTCAGTTTGAAATAGAAAAGGGTGATGCCATCGGTATAAAGGCTCAGTTTATCAATAACGGCAAAGAAATATTAATTATTTATAACTGCATGTATCAGGGTGCAAGACCTTACAAGGGAGCAGTGGAGATAAGAGACAGTAGAACTGGGGAGTGTAAGACAGAGTACTTTTTAGAAGTAGAAAGTGGTTTAATGCTGGAAGATAAAGATTGCTATTTTGTTGATGAAGAAAAAGGTCTTTTATATGTCAGATCGAGGATTTACTCGAAAAAAGAAGTTGATGTTTATGATTTATATAGTGGTGAACTAAAAGAAAAGATTTTAATTGAAGAATATAAAGAAATTTTCAATGACAAATTATTAAAAGAGAATTTCTGGCTTTTCGGCAGTCATCGTGTTAAAGCTGAAGATAACATTATTTACGATATTGATAGTGGTGAAACAATTATGAAGTTTCAAAAAAATATCATTATTGTGTCTTCTTCAGGAAATGGTGAGGCCCTGGAATTTGTCTATGAAGGTAGTGATGCCTTATTAAATGATACCTTCTATATCATTCATAATGTTGATGTAAATACTCTGATAAAGGCCGCAAAAGAAATGTTGAACGGCAGAGAGCTGACTGCAGAAGAAAAAAAGGCCTACTTCCTGGAATAATAAAAGAAGAAAGACATAACCATTTAAAAAACAATAACTCTAAATACAGGAGTATATCAATGATTTATAGAAGTGAAGTAACTAACCTGGACAGGTTGTTTGAAAATGGGACATTTTCAATTGATAAGTGGAAATATTATATTGAAAATGTTTTTTCAGGTTTATCAGAAGTTGTTATAGAGGATGCAAGTGGTTATAATTTTGAAAAGGACATTGTTCCGATAATTAACAATGTTTATGATAATAAAGAGAGAATAAATAAACTGGAAATTATATTTCATGATGTGCTTAAAGATGTGGACGAAATAATAAAAAAGAAAACAGGCAGAAATCTTGAATGTGAAATCATTCTGTATCTTGGTTTATGTAATGGTGCTGGATGGGTAATAGAGCATTGTGGTAAAACTCTTATCTTACTGGGGATAGAGAAAATATTGGAGCTAAATCTTGATAAATATGATGAAATGAAGAAACTGATCTTTCATGAACTGGGACATGTGTATCAAAGTCAGTATGGTACTTTAAATAAACAATTTGACAGTAAATCTCTTCAAATGCTTTGGCAACTATATATGGAAGGGATAGCAGTATATTTTGAACAAAGCATTATGGAAGGTAACACTTCTAATTCTCAATATTCAAACTTCTGGAAAGAAGGCTTAGAAAAAATGCTTCCTCAATTGAAGGAAGATTTTAGAAAAGACCTTGATGTTTTAAATGATAGATTTACCCAAAGGTATATTGGTGACTGGGTTTCGTATAATGGTTACTGCGATGCTGGATATTTTCTCGGCGAAAAGTTTATCAATTATCTCTGTTTGAAAAAAGAGTTCAACGACATCCTTGATTTGAGTATTGAAGAGATAAAAAATGAATATAATGATTTCTGTAATTTAAAAAGTTAAAAATAAAATTCTAAAAATATGCCTAACGAAAATGCCAAAATATGCACAGTTTTAAAATAAGATACAATGAATTAATTGAAGACTGAATAAATTATTTTATAAATATTAGATTAAAATATGTTTTTGTTATTTTTTCTATATTCTGTAGGAGTTATTTTTTTCTCCTGTTTAAAAATACGATTGAAATGAGAACTTGATGAATAACCCAGGTAGTCACTGATTAAAGTGATGCTTTTAGAGTTGTCCATGAGCAGTTCTTTGGCTTTTTCAATTTTTATCTTATGAATATAATTGTTAAGGCTGATTCCGGTTTCTTTTTTAAAAATAGTTGATAGATGACTTCTAGACATATATAAAGCTTTGGCAATATCTTCAGTTTTAATTGGCTCTGATAAATGTTTAATAATATAGAAGTAGACATCTTTTGAGATTTTAGCCTTAGTAGTTAATTTTTTAAGATTATTAATTTTTCTAGTATAGGTAAATATCATTTCATAAAACAGATAGTTTATATCATCTAGGTTAGTGCAGTTTTCACATTTTTGAATAAATAAATCGCTGAGTTTAAAAGCTTCATCAACTTTTAAACCACTTTCTATAGCTGCTCGAGCACTCAGGGTAGTAGTTACTATGAAGGTATTTTTTCTATGTCTTAAAAGATTGTCAGAGAGTTTACCACTTCTTAATGTGGGGGCCTGTTTTGCCCATTTTTTTAGCGTTTCTATATCACCGTTTCTAATAATTTCCAGTATCTGTCTTTCGATGTTATAGCCTTTATAAGCATCTGCTGAACTTGAGTTCTGATAATAGTTAATTCTTTCTGATGTGGATGATTCTTTAAGATGCAAATCAGAAACATTTAGTTTATCACCATTAAGGATGTGATTAATAGTACACATCATTTGAATCATACTTTCTAGGGGCATTGGAACAATAGCTAAAATAAAATCAGAAAAAGCCTCATAATCCTTATTGGTAATGTTAAGTTGAAAGGCTAAATCACGAATCTGCTGATTGTCTAAAGGATTTTCTCTTCCTGGTCCAATAATGATTGTGGTTTTATCAGCTTTGATGATTCCATAGTATTCATTTCTTTCGGTTAGAAAGTAGGAAACATTTTCTTTTCTTTTTAAGAGGGTCTCAATGTAAAGCTCTACTGGATCAATTAAAAAATCAACAACCGAAAATCTGCTGGTAAGCTGATTGTTTTGATATATCCTGATTGGTAAGCCGGACATATCTGTCATTTTGCGACAGAGATATTCCAAATCAAAAGTAAGCGTTTTCATCACAAGACAAATATATCAAAAATAAAACAAATATACAAGAAAGTGTTGACTTTTATGATTTATTATATAGATGTAAAAGAGGGATAATAATATGAAAAAACAATTTTTGAAAAACAGTATTTTTGAAAAACCGTTTATGAATTCAAGAATAAAAACTGAAGAAATGACGATGAAGGAAAAGATTCTCGGTTATTTGGTTGGTCCTTTTGGAATGCTGTCATTACAGGCTGTTATTAACCAGCTAGCAGAGCTTTATTATACCGAAATATTTTATATTGATCAGATTTTTGGGGTAGGTACTTATCTGGTTATGTCTTGGGTTACCAAGATAGTTTCTATTTTAGCGGGACTTTTGGTAGCTTATGTTGTCGAACGTAGCACTTCATCTCAGGGAAAGATCAGACCTTTTGTTTTAATTGGTCAGCTCTTGTGCGCTTTTTCTGGTTTCTTTATGTTTGCGATTCCAGAAATTGGACAGGTTGGAAAACTTATCTGGGTGTATATTTTTAATATTTTATACAATGGCTTTGGTATAACGATGTTTTTGTTAAGGAAGAATATGATTACCCTGGCTACCAGAAATCAGAATGATCGTAACCAGATTAACCTGTTTGATCGAGTCTCAAACTTTATGCTGGTAGGAGTAGCTGTAACCATGGTTGTGGGTTCAATTCTTTATTACACCATGCTACATGGTTATCCGAAAGAAAACTGGCTTTTAATTATTGGTGTTATAGCTTTAATCAGTATCCCGCTATCTTTAATCAACTATTTCTATACTAAAGAAAGGGTGACCTTAGAAGCTGAGGATATTGAAGGAGCCATCTATAACAAAGAACATGGTACAGACTGGAAGAAGTTTTTAGATTTATTCAAGTGCAGGTATTGGAATATGGCTTTTATTATTACCACTCTAAATTTAATTTTGGCTAATCTGCAAGGATATAATCTCAACACCAATTTCTGTACAGTAATTTTAGGAGCTAATGCCCAAAATAATTACAATCTGATTTTTACAGTCGCCTCAGGGTTACCGATGGGAATTGGTATTTTAATAATCTATCCTTTAAGTAAGAAGTTTACCGTTCGTAAAACCACTATGGCTTTTTCCCTTATTTCTATAATTGGCTGTATAATGGGACTTTTCTTTAAAGATGATTTTATCGGTGCGGTTATTTCCTACTTTATTTTTAATGTTGGAACTTTAGCCAGTGTCTATGTTTTAGATGCTCTGCTTTTATCAGCCAATGATGAAGTGGAATATAAGTTTCACTTTAGACCAGAGGGAACAGTAGCTTTAGCTGTAACTACTGCCATTGCGACAATAATTTCTGGCGCCTTTGCCGGTGTTTATGAAACTGGTTTGAGTTTCTTTGGTTATCAGTCTCATCTAGGAGTAAATCAGCCTGAGGGAGTTGTTAAATGGCTGTATTTTGTCAGATATATTGTTCCAATTATTCATTTTCTGATTATCTTTGTAGTCTTGTATTTTATGGATTTAGAAGAAAAACTTCCACAGATGCAGAAGGAAATCCGTGCTAGAAAAAATGTTGACAATTAAAAAAGGTGATTGTACATGAAAGCAGTAAGATTAAAAACAGAATATCTGACTAATCCAATTGGTATCAATATTCTTTCACCACGTCTTTTCTGGAATGTAGAAGACTGTATTGAACAAAAAGCTTTTCAGCTGATTGCTGAAGATGAAAATGGCCGGCTGCTTGTGGATACAGGAAAAGTATTTAGTTCTTCAATGAAATATTGCTGGAATAAGAAACCGGTAAACTATTGTAGCAGGGTTAACTGGAAGGTAAGAGTATTTGATGAAAAAGACAATGTTTCAGAGTATGCAGAAGCATATTTTGAAACAGGTTTACCAGAAAATAAGAAATGGCCAGCCAAATGGATTACTGGCAACTATAAAATTAACAAGAGAAATCGTTATCCTGTTGATTGTTTTAAAAAAGAATTTGAATGTGACAAATTAAAAAAGGCCAGACTTTATATTACTGCCTGTGGACTGTATGAGGCAAGTATTAATGGAATTAAGGTCAGTGATGCCATAATGACTCCAGGTATAACCGATTATCGTAAAAAGATACATTATCAGAGTTATGATGTAACAGCTTATTTAAAACAGGGAAGCAATTTCATAGAAGTAATGCTGGCAGATGGCTGGTATCGAGGTTCAGTTGGTTCCTGGGGTTTAAGAAATCAATATGGTAAAGAAACAAAAATACTGGCGCAGCTGGTTATGGAGTATAATGATGGTAGAAAAGAAACTGTTATTACGGATAAAAGCTGGAGTTGGTCTAATGATGGCAGTATACGTTTTGCAGATAACAAGGATGGAGAAATTGTTGATGCCAATATGAAGCCTTCCTATAATGATTACGCTAAAGAGACAACTCATAATGTTATTCCAACTGCTTCCAACAATGTTTTAGTAAAAGAACATGAGAATTTTAAACCAAAGCTGATTATTACTCCCAAAGGAAAAAAGGTTTTAGATTTTTCTCAAAATATAGCCGGATATATCAGCTTTAAAGTTCATGCAAAAAAAGGACGAACAATATATCTGCGTTTTGGAGAGATGCTGGATTTTGATGGTGAGTTTACTCAAAGAAATATCCAGTTGAAAATGAAAAATAAAACAACCCCTTTACAGGAAATCAAATATACCTGCAAGGAAGGGTTAAACGAGTATAAGAGTAGATTTGCGATTTTTGGCTTTCAATATGTTTTAGTGGAAACCGATGTGGAATTTGAACCTGAAGATTTTACTTCGATTGCTGTCTATAGCGATATTCAGCAAACTGGCTGGTTTGATAGCTCTAATAAACTGTTGAATCAATTTGTTCAGGCGACTATCTGGAGTGCCAAAAGTAACAGTAATGATCTTCCAACTGATTGTCCAACCAGAGAAAGGCATGGATGGACTGGTGATGCTCAGATTTTCTGTAATACTGCTTCTTATTTATTTGATTATCGAACATTTGGGGAAAAGTTTATTAAAGACATGTATCTTTGGCAAAGAAAAGATGGCTGCCTGCCTCATATAGTTCCTGATGGAGGAGCAGACTTTTATATGTATGCGATGAACGGTTCAAGCGGCTGGGCTGATGCTGGGATCATTATTCCCTGTGTATTGTATGGTAAATATCACGATGAAGAAATTTTAAAAAGATATATCAAAAAAATGAGAAAATATGCCAGATTTGTTCAAAAAAGAGTGGGCAGCTTTTATCCAACTGCCAAAAAACTTAAACTAAATAGTGAAGAAAAAAGATATCTCAACAATTCCGGACAGCATTATGGTGAGTGGGCTGAACCTGAAGATGTCCATAAGATGCATTGGAAAGATTGTGTTATCACTCATCCGGAAACAGCAACAGCCTATACAATTCATATTATGGATTTGATGAGTGAAATTGAAACAATACTGGGCAATGAAAAAGAAGCAAAGGACTATAGAAGTTTCGCTGATAAATGTCGTAAGTCATATCAAGCTTTAAGAGAAAAATGTCCAGAATATAGTCTGGACACTGACCGACAGGCCAGACTTGTCAGACCGCTGTATTTTGATTTGTTAAATGAGAAACAAAGAGAATATGCCAAAAAAAGACTGATAGAGGCCTTGGATAATTATGGTTGGAGGCTGTCAACGGGATTTTTATCCACCCCACTTATCCTATATGTGCTGGAAACAATTGATAAGGAATATGCCTATAGACTGTTAGAAAATGAACAGCTTCCAGGTTGGCTGTCAATGCCAAAACATGGAGCGACAACTATCTGGGAAGCCTGGGAAGGTAATGCCAACTCCAATGTGGGATTATGTTCTTTAAATCATTATTCTAAAGGAGCTGTTTGCAGCTGGCTGTTTGAGTCAATGTGTGGAATTAACCTAGCTTATGAAAATCGCTTTGAAATCAAACCTCTACCGGGTGGTAATTTCAAGTATGCCAACACTCAGTATCAGAGTATTTACGGGCTGATAAAATCAGGCTGGGAAAAAACGGAAAATGGTTATAAATATACTGTCGAAATACCAGCTAACTGTACTGGCAAAGTAATTCTTCCTTCTGGGAAAACATATCTTCAGAAGGCAGGAGTTACCATTTATGAAGAATAATCAAATAAGCTTTATTTGAAGAGAGGAAAAATAATATGAAGATAAAAGAAATTGTTACTAGAATGACTTTACAGGAAAAAGTTCAGTTATGTGTAGGTAAGTCTTTTTGGCAGACCAAAGAATTTGAGAAGTATAGTATTCCATCCTTCTTTATGTGTGATGGTCCTGCAGGACTTAGAAAACAACAACTTGGAAAAGCTACTGATATGCTGGGTATTAATGATTCTGTTGCGGCAACCTGTTTTCCATCAGCAGTATCAACAGCCAACACTTGGAACAGAAAGCTGCTTTATCAGATGGGAAAGGCTATCGGTGAGGAAGCTTGTAATCAGAATGTAGCAGTAGTATTAGGACCAGGAATAAATATTAAAAGAAATCCACTATGTGGAAGAAATTTTGAATATTTTAGTGAGGATCCAATTCAATCAGGTATTTTAGCGGCAGAATTTGTCAAGGGCCTGCAATCGCAGGGTATTGGTTGTTCATTAAAACATTTTGCCTGCAATTCACAAGAAACAAGTCGTTTACTTTCAGATAGTGTAATTGATGAAAGGGCACTAAGAGAAATTTATCTTAAGGCTTTTGAAATTGTGGTGAAGACTGCTGAACCGGCAACTGTTATGAGTGCTTACAACAAGATTAATGGTGTTTACTGCAGTGACAATAAAAAACTATTAAATGATGTCTTAAGAGAACAGTGGGGTTTCAACGGTCTGGTTGTAACGGATTGGGGTGGCATGAATAACCGTATTAAAGCCTTTATTGCCGGCAATGATTTAATGATGCCGGGAGGCAGTGACTATATGGAAAAAGATGTATTAGAAGCTGTCAAAAAAGGTGATTTAGATGAAGCATATATTGATAAGTGTGCTGAAAGAATAATAAAAATGGCTTTAAAGGCACAAGAGCTGTTTAAAGAAGAATATAAGGCTGATTACAGGAAAAATCATCAGCTGGCAGTTAAAATAGCTGAAGAAGGAGCGGTGTTACTTAAAAATGAAGATGATATTTTACCGCTAAAAGAAGATAAAAATATTCTTATTGTTGGTGATATGGCCAAAGATGTTCGCTATCAGGGTTCAGGAAGCAGTCATGTCAATCCGACAAACTTAGAACATCCAATTGATTATCTGAGTTCTTATGACTATGCTCAGGGTTGTGATATAAATGGTGATACAACAGTAGAACTTTTATCTGATTTAGAAAATAAAGCCCAAAAGGCTGAAGCTGTAGTTGTTTTTGCCGGATTGCCTAGTAAATATGAATCAGAGGGCTTTGATAGAAAACATATGATGATGCCAGAAGGTCATATTAAAATGATTGAAACAGCTGCTAAGGCCAATAAAAACACTGTAGTAGTACTTTTTTGTGGCAGTGCAGTAGAATGCCCTTGGCAAGATAATGTAAAGGGAATCCTATATATGGGCCTTCCAGGACAGGGTGCAGGACAGGCTTGTTATAACCTGTTATTTGGTAAGGCTAATCCTTCAGGAAAACTATCAGAAAGCTGGCCATATAATTATAGTGATGTCGTATCAGCTGATTATTATGCTAAAAGTAGAGATGCCCTGTATTTAGAAAGTATCTATGTGGGTTATCGTTATTATGATAAAGCCAATGTAGATGTTAGATGGCCTTATGGCTATGGTTTAAGTTACAGCGATTTTAAACTTGAAGATTTTGAAATGGATGAATATAAAGTTAAAGTTAAAGTTACAAATACCGGAAAATATGCCGGCAGTGAAGTAGTACAGCTTTATGTTGGTCAAAATAATCCTCAACTGCATAGACCGTTAAGAGAGCTAAAACAGTTTGAAAAAATAAGTTTAAATCCTGATGAATCAAAAGAAGTCATCTTTGAATTAACCGATGAAGATTTTGTGCTCTGGGATGGTTCATTTAAAAAGGTCAAGGGTAACTATCGTATTGAAATTGCCACATCAAGTCGTGATATCTGTTTTTATAAGGATATCGAAGTTGACGGTGTAGAAATAAGTGTTCCAGACTGGCAAAAGGATAGCTGGTATGAAAACTGTAAAGGAAACATTACTTTAGAAAACTGGCAGAAGATGCTAGGTAGAAAATATGTTCCAGTTAAACTTGTCAAAGGACAGTTTACAATGGATAATTCCGTTATGGAAATGAAAGATCATTCATTGATAATGAAGATTATGTATAAGGCAGTAGAAAAAGTCATTTCTAAAGGGTTTGATGGAAAAATTGATTATGATAATCCTGATTTTGTGATGCTGATGAATTCCAGCGCTGGAGCTCCTTTAAGATCGATGCAGATAAGCGGTGGCATTAAAGGAGGTATCTTTAAGGGACTGGTAGAAATGGCTAATGGTCATTTTATTAAAGGTCTTATCAAGATGATAAAAGGTTAAAAGTAAAAAACAGTTTAAGAAGAGTGAGGAGATGGTTATGAGTAGATACAATGAAGCTAAGGAAAGATATGCCAAATTGGGGATCGATGTAGAAAAGGCTATTGAAACATTAAAAAATGTTTCTGTCAGTTTACATTGCTGGCAGGGAGATGATGTACGTGGTTTTGATACTGATCCAGAAAAACCGCTAACTGGAGGAATTCAGACTACTGGAAACTATCCAGGAAGAGCCAGCAGCTATCAGCAGCTGATGGATGATATTGATATGGTTTTAAAGTTGATTCCTGGAAAACCGAAGCTGAATCTTCATGCTTCTTATGCTATTTTTGAAGATGGTAATTGGGCAGATAGAGATAAACTTCAGCCAAAGCATTTTGATAAATGGGTGGATTTCTGTAAAGAAAGAAAACTGGGGTGTGATTTTAATCCCACGTTCTTCTCGCATGAAAAATGTGATCCACTGACTCTTTCTTCAGCTGATGAACAGACAAGGAAATTCTGGATTGAACATGGTAAAGCCTGCATTCGCATTTCTAATTATCTGGCTGGGCAGTTAAATGATGTCTGCATCATGAATATCTGGACTGGTGATGGTTTCAAGGATGTTCCTGGTGATAGAATTGGACCAAGAATTCGCTATAGGGAAAGTTTGGATGAAATATTAAAGGAACCTTATGATTTTAATAAAGTAAAACCCTGTATCGAATCAAAGGTTTTTGGAATCGGTGTGGAAGCCTATACTGCCGGTTCAGCTGAGTTTGCTTTAAGTTATGCTGCATTCAATAGAGATAAGTGTATCCCTTTAATGGATAATGGTCATTATCATCCAACAGAAGTAGTATCAGACAAGATACCATCACTGTTGAGTTTCTTTGATGAGATTGCCCTGCATATTACCAGACCAATCAGATGGGATAGTGATCATGTGGTGCTGTTTGATGATGAAACAAAAGAAATTGCCAGGGAAATAGTCAGATGTGGTATTAATAGAGTAAATATCGCTCTTGATTATTTTGATGCCTCGATTAATAGAGTAGCTGCCTGGGTTATGGGGTATCGAAATGTTCAGAAAGCTTTATTATATGGTTTGCTTCAGCCTGTTGAAGAACTAAAAAAACTTCAGGATGAGCAAAACTTTACCCAGCTGATGGTTGTTCAGGAAGAGTTGAAGACAATGCCTTTTACTGAAATCTGGGATGAGTATTGTGCTAGATGTAATAAGCCAAAAGATGGCCAGTGGTATCAGGAGATTGAAAAATATGAAAGAGATGTGCTTTCAAAAAGAACTTAGAAGAGAATGAAATATTATTTAGCGATTGATATTGGAGCTTCCAGCGGCAGACATATTATAGGTTGGAAAGAAAATGGAAAGCTGCATACCCAACAGGTATATCGTTTTCCTAATGGCATAATTGAAAAAGATAATCATCTGATTTGGGATGTTGATTATCTTTTAAAGGAGGTTAAAAAGGGTATCGAATATGCTAAGAAAAAATATAAGATTGTATCTTTATCAATCGATACCTGGGGAGTTGATTATGTCTTAATGAAAAAAGATAAAGAAGTTTTACCTGTCTATGCCTATAGAGACAATAGAACTTCCAGAGTAATTGATGAAGTACACACAATTATTCCTTTTGAAAAACTATATCAGCGTACCGGAAGTCAATATCAGCCATTTAACAGTATTTATCAGCTGTATGACGATAAAAAGCAGGGAAGATTAGAAGGTGTGACAGATTTTCTGATGATAGCTGAATACTTGCTTTATAAACTTACGGGGGTAAAGAAAAAAGAGTTTACCAATGCGACTACTACCGGGATGATCAACTGTAAAAGTTTAAAATTTGATAAAATGATTATCAGTAAACTTGGTTTACCGGCACATTTGTTTGGCAAATTATATCGGCCTAAAGAAGTATTGGGCTATTATGATGGCATTAAAGTAGTTTTGTGTGCAACTCATGATACTGCCAGTGCGGTAGAAGGAATACCGATGAAAGGTAATCAGCTTTATATTTCTTCAGGAACCTGGTCGCTCTTAGGAGTAAAAACAACTTGTCCAATTACAAATGTTGCTAGTATGAAATCTAACTATTCTAATGAAGGCGGAGTAAACTACAACAGATATCAGAAAAATATTATGGGTTTATGGTTAGTTAATGAACTTCAAAAAGAACTGTGTCCAGATGAAGATATAACTGAAATTGTCAATAAGGCTATGGAAAGTAGTTTTGAAGAAACAATTGATGCCAATGATGAATCATTATTGGCGCCTGATAGTATGAAAAAGGCTTTTAATAAACTTTTAAATAGCAAACCTGATAATATCTATGGCTATTTCAGGTGTGCCTATAAGTCTTTAGCTTTGTCTTATAAAAAAGCTATTGAAGAATTAGAAAAAAATACTGGCAAGAGTTATAAAGAGCTGTATATTGTTGGCGGGGGAGCAAAAAACAGTTTTCTAAACAGTTTGACAGAGCAAAAAACAGGTAAAAAGGTTATTGCTCTACCGATAGAGGCAACAGCATCAGGGAATTTAAAAATACAGATGGAATAAATAATATTTGATTTTAAATAATAATTTGTGTAGTATAGTATAAATAAATCTTATAAAGAGTGATGGAGGGACTAGCCCGAAGAAATCACACCAACTTATTGAATTAGGTGGTAAAACTAGAATGATAAGATAACTTTTTCACTCAGGAAGCTATCTTGAGTGTTTTTGTTATAGGTAGTAAAAGGAGGACGGTAAGATGATTGAAAAAGTAAATCCAAGCCATCCAGATAAGATGGCCGATCGTATTGCTGGAGCCTTAGTAGACTTGGCATACGAGAAAAATGCAAATTGCAAGATTGATGTCGAAATATTGATAGGATATGGAGTATGTCATATTATTGCTGAGACAAGTGAAGCATTTAGTAAAGAAGAAGTGGAAGGTATTGTTAAAAGAATTGCAGGAAATATAAAAGTCAATCTTGCATCCGTTAAACAAGACCCCTCTTTAGCTGCGATTCAAAAAGATAAACTGAGATGCAGTGATAATGGAATATTTAAAGGAGTTCCACTAACAGAAGAACAGAAAGAGATTTCAAAAATAGCTCGTGATATTTATAGCCGATATCCAAGTGATGGCAAGTATATTCTTGATGAAGGAAAGTTGGTTATTTGTCAAAGTAATGCTACCAACAAAGAGATAAAACAACTATATCCTCAGGCCATAGTAAATCCTCTTGGCGAATGGACTGGAGGTACAAATGTGGATGCCGGAGCAACTAATCACAAAACTGGCAGTGATATGGCTGATAGTGTAGCTAGTGGAGGATTGCATGGAAAAGATTTATCTAAATGTGATGTTTCAGTAAATATCTATGCATTTCTGAAAGCCCAAAAGACTAATCAGACTGTCCAATTCAGCTGTGCTATAGGAGATGATACTGTAGATGGCAAATCATATGATGAAATTGTAAAAATAGCTAAAGAATATATTGATAATCTCGGAGGATTTGAAAAACTGGCTGAGTGGGGATTATATTAGCACATAAAAAAAGCTTGATTTAAAATAATTTGAATCTAGCCTTTTTTGTTTTAGTAATTTAACCTATCTTAAGAAAGCAGCAACGATTTCTGCTTCCGCTTCTTCATAATTCAAACCTAATGACATAAGTTTGGTAATCTGTTCTCCAGCAATTTTACCAATAGCAGCTTCATGAATCAATTGAGCATCGACATGATTAGCAGTAACATCAGGGACTGCTTTAACAGTAGCGTAATCCATAATTATGGCATCACAGGCAGAATGGCCCTGACACTGATTGTTGCCGTTAATGACAGAGTAGAAGAACTGTTTTGATTCTCCTTTAGCTACCGAGCGAGAGACAATGCTGCAGCTGGAATTTTTGCCATCAAGTTCGATACGGAAGTCAGTATAAGCAGTTTGATTAGCAGTAGTAAGGATGACTTCTTTTGTAGTTAAAGAAGCATTATCGCCTATTGTTGCTTCGGTAAGGCGTTTAGTATAATCAACTCCATCAATTTGGGCACTATCTATTTCCAGTGAACTGCCTTCGGCTAAATGAATAATGGTTTTAGGACTGATTATTCTATTTCCAGTTCCCTGGCCCTGTCCGTAATGTTTTTCTTCATATTTTACTTTTGCATTTTTGCCAATATAGAAAGTATGAATACCACTATGTTGAGTAGCGTGCATTCCATCGTTATGAATGCCACATCCTGCAATGATATGTATTTCACTATTTTCACCGATAAAGAAATCATTGTAAACCAAATCATTAAGACCACTATGATCAATAAGGGTGGGTATATGCACTAATTCTCCTTTGGTGTTTGGTTTTACAACTACATCAATGCCGGGTTTATCTGATTTTTTAACAATTTCAGTATTTTCGCTATTGTTATGTAATTCACTTATTCCATTAATACGGAAACTATAGGCTCCATTTGGAATACCATCTATTCCAGAAACCTGTTGTAAAATCTGTTTTAATTCTGTTTTCAAAAGTTTACTCTCCTTCCATAGAAATGGCAATCTTCTACTCCAAACATCAGATGAGGTAAAACCTCACCGCTGTTACCATCCTTGGCAATTTTTCCTTCTTCCAGTACGATTATACGATCAGCAATTTCTAAAATACGTTCCTGATGTGATATAACAATAATAATTCCGTTAGTTTTAGTCAACAGGTTCTTAAATACCTGTATCAGATTTTGAAAACTCCATAAGTCAATACCAGCTTCAGGTTCATCAAAGATATATAAATTAACATCTCTGGCCGCGAGCATCGCAATTTCAATGCGTTTCATTTCTCCCCCTGAAAGACTGTTATCCAATTCACGGAAAATATAGTTGATAGCACATAATCCAACCTGTGAAAGATAGCTGCAGGCTTCTTCAACATCAAGTTTATGTCCAGCAGCTAAACTGAGCAGATCAATTACTTTCATTCCTTTGAAATGGACTGGTTGCTGGAAGGCAAAGCCAATACCAGCTTTAGCTCGTTGGTGAATACTTTTTTCAGTAATGTCTTCTCCATTAAAGAAAATCTGACCTTCAGTTGGCTTTTCAATGCCCATAATCATCTTGGCTAAAGTTGATTTGCCGCTGCCATTTGGTCCGGTAATAGCGACAAAACTGCCAGAAGAAATGCTTAGATTAATATTATCGAGAATTTCTTTCTGTTTGTCATCGCCATTTTCTACCTGGAAAGACAGGTTTTTTATTTCAAGCATGTTGTTCTCCTTTTTCTTCAATAGCACAATGATGCTCTAGACAGTCAAAACGACTGATATCCAGTGTATGCACTTTATCTAAAAACATCATAATAGCTTCCAGCTGATTAGTTTTCAGTCCTCTTAGGAAAGAGCACATTTGCTGGTTGGCCTGTTGATGCTGTAAATCTTTTTCTTTTTTTATTTCTTTTCCTAAATCAGTAAGTTGAATTATTTTTTCCTTAAGGTTTCCTTTAACAGGAACACGTTCAATAATGCCTAACTTTTCTAAACGGCCAAGAGACTGACTGACAGCTCCTCTGGAAATGTTTAAGAGTTTGGCCAGTGCTGTGGCGTTTTGATGGGGATTTAAATTCAGTACATCAATAAATTCAATGTCTGACTGATTCAGTGTTGTTATTCCCTGTAAAATCTTAGGTTCTTTCTGTCTTAGTTTGATGCTGTTAATGGTATGGTACAGACTATTTATAACCTTACATTGCATGTATCTGTTTCCTCCAAAAGTAGTATATAAAATTACGCTTTCATTGTCAATATTGTTTAGTCACTAAACAATAATTTTTATACAATTAAAAAGAGCTATCTACATAACTGAATATTTTTCAAAAATCAGCTATGATTACTACTCATTTACTTTTGTTTTTCTCAATATTGTATCGACTGATTATAAACAAAGCGATTGAAAAAATAATCAACATTGAAAAACTCAGTTTTTCTGAAAGGATATTATTATTATTTATGGCTCCTTTTAAAAGATCAGCTCCGTAAGTAAGGGGTATACAGTAAGAAACAATTCTTAAAAATAATGGTAAGTTTGATACTGGAATAAACAGACCACATAGAAACAGCATTGGAAAGCGAAAGAAATTGGATAATGTCTGTGCTTCAAAGACCTGTTCTACTGAAACTGCTACAAGAAGTCCCATCAAAGAAGAAGTGACAGCGATTAAAAACACAACAGCAAAAACCATCAGCCAGTTAACTCCACTTAAATCAATGAAGAAACCAGCAAATATAACAGGAACAAAAGCGTTAAATATTCCAAAGAGAATTGTTCCGGTAATTTTTGCCAGCATCAAGGTGTTTAAGCTGATAGGAGCCAAAAGAAGTCTTTCAAAGGATCTGCCACTGCGCTCAAAGGTAATAGTTACCGCCAGCATTGAGGTAGTGCCAAATAGGACACTGGTTGAAATTAATCCAGGAAGCAATTCTAAAATATTGCTGTCTGGACAGCGTAACAGTTGCATCAGTGTCCAGGAAAGAGGAAAGATGATGCCCCAGCTGATATTTGGAGGTTTTAGATAATAATTGTTAATATCTTTTTTCAAAATGTTAAAAAAGGCAATTAAGTTTTTCATTGCTGATCTCCTTTTTCTTTCTCCTTTTTAAGGATAGCTGATTCTACTGCGGTAAGTTTGACAAAAACATCTTCCAATGTTGGATGAAGCTGTCTGGCCTGATAAACTTCAATTTCCTTTTCCTGGAAAAAATTCAGTATTTCAAGTAAAGGAATTTTTTCTTTAGAAGTAATAACTAAAGATTTTTCATCTTTTGCGATAGCTGAACTGCCTTCAAAGCGCTTTTCAAACTCTAGAATAAAGTTTTGAGGATTCTTATCAACAGTAAGATGAACACTGTGATTATATGAGATGCTATTCATCAACTCTAAGACTGTACCACAAGCAACAATTTTTCCGTTTACCATAAAAGCGATACGATCACAGAGTCTTTGAACTTCTTCAATATAATGAGTAGTGATAAAAATAGTGGTTCCCTGATTTTTCAATTCTAGAATCAGTTCTCTAATTTGACGGGAACTTTCAACATCAATTCCAGTTGTTGGCTCATCTAGAAATAATACTTCAGGACAATGGATAAGAGCAGCGGCAATTGTAAGTTTACGTTTCATGCCTTTAGAGTAGGCTTTAAAAGGTTTATTACCGGTATTGTGAAGATTAAACTGTTTTAATAGTTGTTTGGCTTTAAGTTCGCGCTGTTTTTTATTCATCCCATAAAGGGCACCACAAAAACAGAGATTATCAAAACCACTCATTTCATTATAGAGATTACTTTCATCAGCGACGATTCCTATAACTGTCTGAGCTTTTTTAGTTTGTCTGATTACATCGATACCATTTATGGTAATTTCTCCAGCAGTGGGAAAAAACAAGCCGATCATCATATTGATGGTTGATGTTTTTCCTGCTCCATTTGGCCCTAGCAAACCAAATATTTCACCCTTTTTAACTGTAAGGGAAATATCATCAACAGCTGTAAAATCGTCATACTTCTTGGTAAGATTTTTAATATTTATCATAATAATTGTTTTTATTTATTGTCAAATCCATGACAAAACGATTTAATTTCATCACTACATTGACCCTTTTTTGGACAATCATTTAGTTCTAATGTTGGGCAATTTTCTTCTTTTACAGGTGTGCAACCTATTTTTTCAATTTCTGCTAAAGCTTCAATTTCTTTTGCCAACTGATGTAAAACTGTACGATTTACATCATAGTGCATAAAATATCCACGTTTTTCTCCAACAATCAATCCTGCTTCTCTCAATACTTTTAAATGTTGAGAAATCGATGCTTCAGTTAAATTCAACTTATTGGCCAAAGCTCTGACACAATAGTTGTGTTTTAATAGTAAAGTTAAAATATTCATCCTTGTATTATCTGAAACAGCTTTTAAAACTTTAATTTTATCCATAGAAACCTCCCTTTTAATTAAGTGTTTACTTAATTAAATTTTATCAAATCCCTTCTAAATACACAAGTAGATAAATCTATCAATCAGAAATTAAAAAAAATATGTTCAGATATCTGAAAACAAAATATTTTTATTAAACTTCATTATTCTTTAATGGCTTTAATTAAGAAATATTTTCTATAAAACTTTAAGTCTTTTAACATTATAGGACAATTGATATTTAATTTAAGGGCGCATAATATCTCTTACTAAAGAAAAGTGCTATAATTTACATGCAGGCAAAATAAGAGATTGTTTTGTTTGAGTTGTTGATAGTTNTAAAGAAATTTCAACAATCATTAGAGGGAAAAGAATAAAATATGACATATAAATATAAAAGCACTGATCAAAAATGTTTCAGTCTTCATGATTGCCGAGCAACTAGAGCCGAACTAAAAGAAAATGTTTTGATATTATATTTTCCTGAAGGAATTTTTTATCGTCACTATGATGATTTCTGGCCCAATACCGGCAGTGGAGCAGTAAAGTATGTTATTGAGCATTTAGATGAAGTTACTTTTTATCTTTTTGAAAAAAGATTGAATCAAAGAGTTGTCAGGGAATATACTATCAGACAGCTTGTCGATAAAATCAACAGTAAACAGTGGCAGCTGGAGTTTTTATATCGCTATGACGGTTATAAAGAAGTAATGTATACTGTTGAAGTCTGGTTTAATAAAAAACCCTATAGTTATGAAGGGCAATTATTTATTAAAAATACGAAAGAAACTTTTATGTGGAATTCATTAGAAGATGAACAATAGATATGAGAAAAATAAATTGACTTACAGTCTTTTATTCAAAGAAACTACAAAAAAGTAAAATTAGGATTATCTGCAAAAAATAAGTTGATAGAAAAAACAGATAAATATAAAAGAGGAATTGTTTATTTTAAAAACTTAAAGGAGCTTATGATGATGAATAAAAGTGATATTTACAGTTATCTGGATAATTGTAAGATAGAATATGAAATAACTGAACACAAAGCTGTTTTTAATATGGCAGAACTTGAAGAGGTTGATTTGCTTTATCCTGATTGCCAGGGGAAAAATCTTTTTGTCAGAGATAAAAAAAGAAATTATTATCTGATAACTGTTAAGGGAGATAAAAGGATAAATCTTAAGGAATTTGCCCAGAACTATGGACTTAAATCTCTGTCTTTTGCTTGCCATGATGATTTGATGAAGTTACTTAGACTTGATCCTGGTTCAGTTACTCCTTTTGGTCTTTTAAATGATTTAAATAATGAAGTAAAGTTATTTATTGATGAAAACTTTAAAGGTGGATTAATAGGTGTGCATCCCAATGATAATACCGCTACCATCTGGCTGAAGACTGAAGATATGATCAGGTTGATTAAAGAACATGGAAATGAAGTTATTTCGATAGTAATTTAATTTTGGTTTAAAGATGAAAAATATAAAAGAAAAACTTGAAGTTTTGGCAGTTATTGCTGATAAATTAAATGAAAATAATATTACCTGGGCAATCGGAGCTTCAAGTATGCTTTATCTTAGAAATATTGTCCAAGAATTTGATGATTTAGATTTATTGATAAAGCAAGAAGATGCTTTAAAAGCAAAAGAAATTCTTCTAAAAATGGGAACACTTAAAGAATCAGTGTCTGGAAGTTATGCAACAAAATACTTTTATGAGTTTTTAATAAATGGTGTAGAAGTGGATGTTATGGCTGGATTTAAAATAGTTAAAGATGATATTATATATGACTGCAGTCTTAAAGATGAAGATATCAAGGAAAGCGTTATAGTAAATGGAATAAATATTCCACTTGATTCATTGGAAAACTGGCTGTATTACTATAGACTTATGGAAAGAGCACAAAAGGTTTCAATAATTGAAAACCATATCAAAAACCAGTAAGTATTTTTCAAGGAGGAAGAAGTGAAATGAAAAGAAAGATGAGATTAGCTATCATATTATTAATATTGATATTTTTTACTCTTTGGACTATCTGGGGAAATTTAACTGTAGGAGTAACTCGTTATTATGTTGGCAGCAGCAGGATACCTGAAAGTTTTGATCATTTTAAAATTGCGGTAATTTCTGATTTACACAATGCTGAATTTGGTAAAGATAACGAAGATATTGTCAGGAAAGTAAATCAACAGAATCCGGATATGATTGTCTTTACTGGAGATCTGGTAGATTCAAATAGAACAGATATAGATTTAGCAGTTAGTTTAGCCAAAAAACTTGTTGAAATAGCACCTTGTTATTTTGTGATGGGTAATCATGAAGTGTGGCTTTATAGTCGCTATGAAGAATTACAGCAAAAACTGATTGATGTGGGAGTAATAGTTTTACGTAATGAAGTTATAGAAATAAAAAGAAATGAGGATATTGTTCAAATCGCGGGATTGGATGATCCGGATTATTATGATACTGATACTTACCTGCATGGCAGTATTTTAGATAGGCATATCAAGGAAATGAATCTGACAGATGATTACTGTATTCTGTTATCTCATCGACCGGAAACTTTTGATATCTATCTTGCCAATGATATCGATTTAGTTTTAAGCGGTCATACCCATGGTGGCCAAGTCCGGATTCCTTTTTTAGGAGGCTATTATGCTCCTAATCAGGGCAAGTGGCCAAAATATGATGCTGGTAAATTTACCGAAGAGAATACCACCATGATTATCAGCAGAGGAATAGGCAACAGCATTATTCCAATTAGAATTAACAATCGACCTGAAATCGTGATTGTTGAACTTATCAGTTACAAATAAAAAGAAAAACTTTATTTGTCTATTATTAGATGTAACCGGTAAAAGCAGGGATAAAAACATAATGATATTGATTTATAAATCTGTCATTAACAGCTGCTGGATATGATTTTGAAATATAGTAAAAAGTAAAGAGAGAAGTTTAATTATGAAAAAGAAATTAATTGTTGTAACCTGTATTCTATTATTAGTTTTGCTTTTTCCCACACCTTTATATTTGAAAGATGGAGGTACTGTAGAATATAAGGCGATATTATATAAAATATCTAAAGTTCATCGCATTGCCTCTGATGAAGATAGAGAAGCAGACAAAGAATTTTATGAAGGTATAATTATTGAAGTATTCGGTATTGAGATATTCAATAATGTTAAGTGAGAAAAAGAAATTAGAGGTTTTTAAAATGAAAAAAAGAATATTAAAAATGATTGCCATTGGTGTTATCTTAGGATTAGTGTTATTAGCAATACAAATAGGTTTTAAGATAGAACAGGAGTTATTTTTATCCTACTATTGGAAGATATCGATTGTGTTTCTATTGTTGGTGTTGGTAATAAACATCATCTATCTTATGATTTACAGTAAAAAAATACAAAAAGCATTAATACTTTTAAATGAAGATAAAATTGAGCAGTATATTGATGAAATGGAGCTTATTTTACAAAAAATAAAGGGAGAAAATTTTCGTGATCTGGTAAAAATTAATCTGACAGCCGGTTATATAAAGAATAGGGAATATCAAAAAAGTTTAGATATTTTAAATTCAATTGAAGAAAAACAAGTAAAAAATGAAATATTAAAATTGGTTTACTGGATTAATATGGCTGTTTCACATTTCAGATTGGAAAATTATGATAAGTTTAAAGAAATATATAAGGCCCAAAAAAACTTATTTGAAAAATATCAGGATAATGAAAATTATGGTGAGCCAATTGGACAACTGCAAATTTTATCAGCCATCATAGATGAAAATCTGGAAGTTGCTCAACAGCTGTTAGATGTACTGAAAAACAAATGGGTAAATCTGCATAATCAAAAAGATTATGAGGAATTAGAAAAGATTATTGAAGCAAAAAAAGCGAGTTAATTCGCTTTTTTAGTTGGTAGTTCACTGATATATTTCAAGACACAGTCTTTTAATTTTTTCATATTATCTGAATCTTTTTGTTTTATATGAGTAGCCATGCCCAACTCTCTGATACAGGCAGGTTTAACTGGTACACATAAAACATCATCGGTACGCCCTCTGATCATCAGTTCGCTCATCATCGAAAGACCCAGTCCTTTGCCAACCATTCTGATAACTGTTTCATCATCTACTAACACTGATTTAATATTAGTTTTTACTCCCATTGGTTCAAAAGCTTTTTTTATCTCGATATCAAATCGACCGTAGGGCATTAAAAATTCCTTATTGGAAAACTCGGTCAGATCAAAAGCATCAGCTTGTTTTAAAGGGTAGTTTTTTGGCAATATGGCATATAGAGGTTCATCGTATAAGGGAATCCAATTACAGAAGTTGAAATCCTGCTTGCTGGCAAAAATTAAATCGGCCTGTCCACTTTCCAACAGTTCAAAAGGCTCCAAGGCGTGGTCAACCATTCTCAAATCCACATTGACATTTGGGCAGATGCGTTTAAAGCGATAAAGAATTTCAGGAATCCAGTGCATTGCCATACTGGCATAGGCAGCAATTCTGACAACTTCATTTTTGTTTTGAGCAACTTCTTTTATTTTCTTTTCCAGATTGTTGTTTGACAACAAGAATTCTCTAATAGCCGGAACTAGCTGTTGGCCTTTTTCGGTAAGTTTAATTCCTGTATGACTTCTTTCCAGTAAAGGAAAACCGACTTCTTTTTCTAAAGAATCCATTAAATGAGTCAGGCCAGATTGGGTATAACCTACCACTTCGCTGGCTTTGTTAAAGCTTCCTAATTCTACAGCTGTTAATAGAATTTCAAATTTTTTACTATCCATATTGTACTCTCCTGGTTATATATTGGTTATTACAGTTTGTAATACCCTTATTATAATAAAGCATTTCTCAAGATACAAGTGAAATGATAGAATTTATTAGAAGTGAAAAGAGAGGGTAAAAAATGGTAAACAAATTATCCTTAAAACAGAGATTTTTGGTAGCTGTAACCTTGTTTGGCATGTTCTTTGGGGCTGGAAATCTGATTTTTCCGGTTCACTTGGGACAGCTGGCTGGTAAAAACGTGGTTTCAGCAATGATTGGATTTATCATTACAGCGGTTACGATTCCTATTTTAGGAGTGGCTGCTATCGGAAATACTCATAGTGATAGTTTGCACTCATTGTCCAATAAAGTATCTAAAGGATATGGTTATTTTTTTACCTGTCTGCTTTATCTTACGATTGGTCCATTTTTTGCGATTCCAAGATGTGCGACAACTTCTTTTACCAGTATTGAACCAATGATTTCTGAAGGAGTAAGTAAATCTTTAATGTTGTTTATATTCTCCTTTATATTTTTTGCCTTCGTACTGTTTTTTTCTCTTCGTCCAAGTAAGATTACTGTCTGGATTGGGAAAATAATTAATCCTTTATTTTTAATCTTTTTAAGCATTCTGGTAGTAACGGCATTATTAAATCCTTCTATTTCTGTTAATGAAGTTACTCCAGTTGATGCTTATCGGAATGCTGCCTTGTTTTCTGGCTTTATAGAAGGATATGGCACAATGGATGCCATTGCCGGCTTGGCTTTTGGTATTGTTGTCATTGATATTATTCGTGGCATGGGTTTAAAAGAAAACAATAACATTGCCAGAGAAGTCTTAAAGTCTGGTGTTATTACTGGTACTTTGATGGCTGTTATTTATATTGCGACAATTGTTATGGGTGCTCAATCCAGGGGTCTGTTTGAACTTTCCGCCAATGGTGGTATTGCCCTAACCCAGATTTCCAATCATTATCTGGGTAAAGTTGGCAGTCTGGTGTTGGCTTTAACTATTACCTTTGCTACTTTAAAAACTTCTATTGGTTTAGTAACCAGCTGTTCACAGGCTTTTGTCAGGATGTTTCCTAAAGGATTATCCTATAATCTTTGGGCTATTATCTTTACAGCATTCTCATTTGCGGTTAGTAATATTGGTTTATCAAATATTATTAATTACTCAGTACCGGTATTAATGTTTTTATACCCACCGGCTATCGCTTTAATTTTATTGGCTTTAACAGGAGATCTATTTGATCATGATAAAATTGTCTATAAAAGTGTAATTGGTTTTACTTTGATAGCTGCAATATTTGATTTAATTAAAACATCACCAGAAAATTTACATGGTGTGTTATATGCCGAGAAAGTAGTTGGCTTTGCCCGAAGGATTTTACCTTTCTTTGATTTAAACCTTGGATGGCTTGTTCCATCACTAATCGGTTTAGCATCAGGTTTATTAATCCGTTTTATCATGAAAGGAAAACGAATAAATATAACATAAGTAAAGTTTTTCTTAATCTTTAACCTCCGGGGGCCATTTCATAATCTGGCCCCCAATCCCTGTTTAAATGGTTGTAGATTTTACAATCTTTTTATTTGACTTTATAGAAGCTGTTGTTGTTATAATAGTATGGTTGCACTGATAAAAGTGAAACCTAGTTTGGAGAGTTATGATGAAAGATTATTTAAATGAAATTAACAATTTATATCCAGTAAGAAAAAAATATCAAGATAAAACAAGATTTATCGAATATGTAAAACAGGAAGTAACTGAATATAAGATAGAAGTACAGGAAAAAAGAAAAACCAGAAATATTGTTATCGGGGATGTTGAAAATGCCAGGGTAGTATTTACTGCTCACTATGATACGCCAGCTGCTGCATTAATTCCTAATATAATGATGCCGGTAAATAAAATTATTTATTTTGGCTACACCTTTGCCTTTGTGGGAATAATAGTAGCGGTTAGTATTTTTCTGGCTGAAGTATTAACATGGCTTTTAAATGCCAATGAACGACAATTTACTTCAGTCGCTTATTTGGGAATTTATTTTTTATTGGTATATTTAACGATGCTGGCTTTCGAGAATAAGAATAATAAAAATGATAATACTTCTGGAGTGGCAGCTGTAATGTCGCTGATTAAAAATATTGATAAAGATAGTAATGTCGCCTTTATTCTGTTTGATAATGAAGAAAAAGGGTTAATTGGTTCTGGTCAGTTTAATAAACAGAATAAAAAGATGATGGAAAATAAACCACTGATTAATCTGGACTGTATCGGTAATGGTAATGAGATAGTAGTTATTTTCAATAATGAAAAAATGGAAAGTGTCGATTTATTAAAAGAATCAGTTGTCGGCAATGAAAGATATAATGTCAACTTCTTTAATAAAAAACAGGCTATGGGGGCTTCCGATCAAAGACATTTCAAAAATGGTGTAGGAGTATTTGCCTGTCACAAAGGAAAATATATAAAATTATATACTCCATATATTCATACAGCTAAAGATACAGTTGCTGATGTAGAAAATATAAACTATTTAACTGAAACACTTACTGAATATGTCAGCAAACTAAATGAAGTATAATGAGGAAAGATTAATAACATCTTTCTTTATTTTTGTTATAATGATTAGCAAAGGTGAAAAGTTATGAAAAAAGAAACAATTAAACAAGCCTTTATAAAAACGCTCCCTGTTATGGCAGGGTATTTAGTCTTGGGTATTGGTTTTGGTGTTTTGTTATCTAAGATAGGATATGGACCACTTTATGCTGTTTTAATGAGTGTAATCATCTATGGTGGGTCAATGCAGTATGTGGCAGTTTCTTTAATTGATTCAGCTGCTTCTTTAATAACGGTGGCTATAACGACTTTGTTAGTCAATGGTCGACATTTGTTTTATGGCTTATCAATGTTGGAAAAATATCAGAATATCAAAAGAAAACCATATCTTATTTTTGGCATCACTGATGAAACCTATTCACTATTATGCCAGGAAGAAAGCAAAGATGAAGATTATTATTTCTATATCACGATTTTAAATCACTCTTACTGGATAATTGGAGGATTAATAGGTAATTTAATTGGAACACTGATTCCCTTTAACAGTGCCGGTATTGAATTTTCCATGACAGCATTATTTGTCGCTATTGTAGTAGAGCAGTGGCTGACTACTAAAGATCATGTACCAGCTATTATTGGTTTTGGCTGTGCAGTTAACTGTTTAATTATTTTAGGCCCAGAACATTTTTTGATTCCAACGATGATAGCGATTGTATTGCTGCTGATAATGATTAGAAAAAGAGGAAAGCTAAATGAATAATTACCATACTATACTTATCATTATTACTATTTCCCTGGTAACAATTTTGATTAGATTTTTTCCCTTTGTGGTTTTTAACAAACAGGAAAAATTACCAGAAATCATTACTTATTTAGGTAATGTTCTTCCAACAGCAATCATGGCTATGCTGGTTGTCTATTGTTTAAAGGATGTCAAAGTTACAGTTTTTCCTTACGGGTTAAAGGAGCTTGTGGCAGTACTGGTTGTAGCAGTCTTGCATGTCTATAAAAGAAATACCTTATTAAGTATTACCTGTGGAACGATTTGTTATATGTTATTGGTTCAGCTATTTTAATTTTATCTAAGTGTAAATTTAGTGTAAAATATAAGTAGGGTGAATTTATGAATAAAGAAAAATCATGTGGAGCAGTTATATTTACAAGAGATGAAGAAGATTTAAAGTTTGTTTTAATTAAAAATTTAGAAGGAAGTTACGGTTTTCCTAAAGGACATGTTGAAGATAATGAAACTGAAGAAGAAACAGCTTTACGTGAAGTAAAAGAAGAAGTGGGTTTAGATGTTGAAATTATTGATGGCTTTAAGACTTTTGATGTATATTTGGCAGGCAAAGGAAAAAAGACAGTCAAGACAGTTATCTATTTCTTAGCTACTTATTCCAATCAACAACTTATTCCACAAAAAGGTGAAGTAGCTTCAATTGTAGTATTACCATTTAAACAATGTTTAAAAACCTTAAAGTTCAAGGGAGCAAAAAAGGTTTTATCAGAGGCTTATGAATATATTTTGGAGAATGATTTGTAAATGATTATTTAAGATGATTGTGTTATTTTTGGCCAATAATCAAATAGTTTATAAATGGAGTTTATGGGAAGTTGATATAAATTTTTTTGGATATTAGTTAAAATAATATATAAAATTAAATATGATAAAGAAATTTCAATGTGAAAATATTAAAGAGCTTAAAACATTAAAATTTTCGTAATTTTTCAAAAGATAATTTAATTGTATATGTATCTTTAGAAATATTAAAATATCTTGCAAGAATTTTTGTGTGTATGTTTGTTCTTAGTGCATCTACTTTAGGTATTAAGACATTAATAATATAAAGAAATATTTTAAAATTTCATTTATAAATATATTGGTTTTCAAGTAAGAAATAATTTTTCTAAAAATTCAATAGAGATAGGAGGATTTTATAGATGAGCAGATTTTCGAAATATTCAAGTGATTTGTCTATTTTTACTAACAAGAACGAAAATGGGATAAAGTTATCAGATAGATTAAACTCTTTACTTACCAACTCTAAATATTTTGATGTTTTATCAGGATATTTTAGAATCACAGGATTTTATTTATTGGCTAATCAACTGGAGTCAGTAGAGGAAATTCGTATTTTAATTGGTTTAGGCACCGATAAAGAAACAATTAAGGCAATTGATATATTTGAAATGAGCGGTTCTAATGCTGTACTAGAAATTAAAAAGATTGTTAAGGAGGAATTTAGTTTAACTTCTGATGATAGTTTAGAGATGGAAAATGGTGTCATAAAATTTTGCGAATGGATATCTTCCGGAAAATTAAAAATAAGATTATGTTATGATCAAAACGTTCATGCAAAAGTTTATATAATAAGAAAAAATCCAGAAATAGTACCTGATCAATTTGGTAATCTAATAACTGGATCAAGTAATTTCACATATAGTGGTTTAGATAAAAATGTTGAATTCAATGTAGAGTTGAAAGACCAATTTAACGTTCAATATGCTTTAGACTTTTTCAATGAATTATGGAAAAACTCAAAAGACATTACTTCTGACATTGAAGAAACAATTAAAAATGAAACATGGATGAGCAATAATATTACACCATATGAATTATATTTAAAGGCTTTATCTGTTTATTTTGAAGAAGAAATACGAACACGTAAGGTAGATTATGAATGGCCAGAAGGTTATATGAATTTACAGTATCAAGAAGATGCAGTAACACAGGCAAGAAAGATTTTGGCTAAACATGGTGGTGTTTTAATATCTGATGTTGTAGGATTGGGAAAAACATATATATCAGCAATGTTAGGTAAATTATTACAAGGGAAAAAATTGTTTATTGTTCCTCCGGTAGTTAAGGATACTTGGGAACATGTTTTGTCTGACTTTGGTTATAAAATGTCAGATAAGGTTGTTTCTTTGGGAATTGTTGACCAAGTTGCTGGTTGGGAAGACCTAGAATCATATAAATATATATTTGTAGACGAAGCACATCGTTTCCGAAATGCATCTTCCACAGAATTTCAATATTTAAAGAAGATTTGTTATGGTAAAGGAGTTGTTTTAATAACTGCTACCCCTCAAAATAATACAATTCTTGATATAGCTAATTTAATAACATTATTTCAAGATTCTAGGAACTCCTCAATTATTCCAGGTTGTAAAGATTTGGATAAATATTTTAGTGAATTAAATCGACAACTCAAGAAATCAGATAATAATCCTGAAATTGTCTCTTTGGTTGCTTCGGATGTTAGAGATAAAGTTTTAAGAAATGTACTTATTAGAAGAACGAGAAATGAGATATCAACATATTACGCTGAAGATTTACAAAAACAGGGATTAAAATTTCCAAAAGTTAATGATCCGATTCGTCTTGAATATATGTACGATGAAGAGATGGATCAAGCTTTTGATTATACAATAGAATTACTTAAAAGTTTTACTTATGCAAGATATACACCATTATTATATTTAAGGGATAAAAAAAGAATAGGATCCGACAAAGTTAGACAAGAAAACATGAGAGGTTTTGTCAAAACAATGCTTGTTAAAAGATTGGAAAGTTCTATATATGCTTTTATAGAATCAATAAAAAGATTAAAAAAATCTTCAAAAGGATTTATAAAATTATATAAAAAGGGAAAGGTAGTTGTGGGTTCTGTCTCAAGAAGCAAATTTGATTATGCAGATTTAGAAGAGATGGAAGATAATTATTTTCAACTAATGATAGATGCATATGATATTGATTGCTATGAGCCAATAGATTTTGAGGATAGATTTATTTCCGATGTTAAATCTGATTACAAAATTTTGAAGGACATCTATAAACTATGGTCAAAATTTGATATAAAAATACAAGATTCTAAATACGATGTTTTGAAGAAAAAGATTGATTCATTTGAAAAAGATAAAAAAATTATAATTTTTTCTGAAGCTAAGGACACCGTAGATTATCTAAAGGAAAAACTTACAAATGATTATGAAAATATTGTTATAGATTTCAGTGGTGGAGATTCATTAGGTAAGAAAAAATATATTCAAGATAACTTTGATCCTGGATTTGCTTGGAAAAACATAAATGATAAGAGGATTTTGATTACAACAGATGCACTTAGTGAAGGAGTTAATTTACATAATGCTTCTATCATCATTAATTATGACTTGCCTTGGAATCCGACAAGAATTATGCAAAGAGTTGGTCGAATAAATAGAGTAGGTTCTAAAAATGAAGAATTGTTTGTTTATAATTTTTTTCCAAGAGATAATAGCAAAGAGCATCTATCTTTAGAAAATTCAATAAAATACAAAATACAAATGTTCAATGAATTACTTGGCGGGGACTTAAAGTATATTACCGATGATGAAAAAGTTAAGTCGTATAACCTGTATGATTTCTTAATGATGGCAAACAAACTACCTGATGAAATAGAATTGAGTTCAAATGCGCTTGAGATGTCGTGTATACAGATTATCAACAAAGTAATAAAAGAAAACCCCGAACTTTTTGAAAAAATCCAAAAATTTCCAAATAAAATTAGATTGGCAAGAAAAGATAATGATGAAACAAAAGCAATTACATTTATTAAGCAAGGATGGATAAAAAAATTCATTAAATATGAATCTGGTAACTCAATTGAAATAGAATTTGAAGAAGCAATAAAAGCATTAGAAGCTAGAGAAGATGAAAAGAGTATCACGTTGCCTAAAGATTATTTTACTATTTTTAATGCAAATAAGAATGCATTTGTTGATATTATTAATGCATCAAAGGTACAAAACATCATTTCGACATCTTCTCCAAATGAAAAAAAAGTAAGGAAATATATAAAAGCATTGTTAGCTTCACAAGAAATAAAACCTTCCGACAAAGAATATTTAGAAAAAGTGAACGCTTCGATTAGAAGAGGTTCTTTAAACTCGAGAGTTTTTAAGGACTTAATGAAAGAAATTAACAAAAACAATCAATCAATAGATGCAATAATAAATTCATTTAAAAGTATAATTGATGAAACGTATCTTGAAGAAAGAAAAAACTATGATGTAATGAATTCTCTAAAGAAACCAGAAGTAATAGTTTTGACAGAGTGTTTTATAAAGGGGAATTAAATTATGGAGAATATAAAGAATTTATTAACCGTTCCTTTTTCAAAATCAAATTATAAAAAGTTTATTATTAATTTTTTAAAGGAAGCAGAAACATTACCAATTTTAGAAAAAATACCACCTACGACATTTAGAAAAACTATAGAATCCTATATTGTTTTCGGCACTTATAAAGATGTTGATGAAAATGAAATTATTATTTTATCAATAAAAGTAAAAAATAATAGTTCTGCTCAAACAGCGCATCGTCAATTTGTAGCCTATTTATTAGAAAATGAATTCATTAACTATAAAGCTGCAATAGTAGCCTACTACGATGATATTAGAGAAAATTGGAAATTATCTTTTGTAACAATAGAGTATTCCCTAAGTGATAAAGGTGTTGAATTAAAATTTAAACCTGCAAAACGATTTTCTTTTCTAGTTGGTAAGGATGAACCAACAAAAACATACGTTCAACAATTAAACCCTATTTATGATTCTAACGATAAGCCTACATTAAACCAAATTACTGACGCATTTAGTGTTTCGAGATTATCAAGAGATTTTTATGAGCAATATAAGATTAAATATTTTGAATTATATGATTACTTAATTACTAATACCAATTTTATTAAAGAAGCTAAAAGATTAGGCTATATTGAAATTGAAAAATTTGCAACAACTTTTTGTAAAAAAACGCTTGGACAAATTATGTTTATCCATTTTGTTCAAAAGAAAGGTTGGATGGGAGTTGAAAATTGTTGGGGTGATGGCGATAAACAGTATTTGTTAAATACAACTAAATCATATAATGGTAATAATTATTTTAATGACGTCTTAGAGCCATTATTTTATAATGCTTTAAATGTTAAAAGAACAAATGATTTATATCTTGGGGAAAAAGTGCCTTTCTTGAATGGCGGATTATTTCATCCGATAGAAGATTATGACTGGAAAAATATAGATTTCTGTATTCCGAATGATTACTGGTATAACGAGGAGGATAATGGCTTATTAAATATTTTGTCACATTATAATTTTACAGTTGATGAATCTAATCCTGAAGAGCAAGAGGTCGCAATTGATCCAGAAATGCTTGGGAAAATTTTTGAGTCATTGCTTGATACAAAAGATAGATCTTCATTAGGTGCATTTTATACCCCAAGAGAAATAGTACATTTTATGTGTGAAGAATCACTTGCAGTAAGATTAGCCAAAGACACAGGATTTGACTATCACTCAATTGCAAATTACATTAGATATGGTGACGCACTCAAAGAAACTGAATACATCCAAACACTTGCAAAAGAAATTGACGAATGTATTTCCAATTACACAATTGTTGACCCTGCTGTAGGGTCTCGTGTCATAATTATGATAACGGCAGATAGTAACGATGGTGACTGGCTTTCAAGCCCTCTACTAGAAAACAAAAATATGGATTGGTGTGCTTTTTAGAGTAATTATTACCGATAATTGTTCTAAAAAGTACACCAGTCACTAAATAAATGAAGGAGGGGTTCAGATGAGATTGATCTTAAGAATCTTACTTTTTCCTATCACTTTACTCCTAACAATTTTCACTTTTATTCTAACCTTTTTACTGGGGATAGGAACGTGGCTANTAAATATAATTTCGGGTTTGATAGTCATTGGAGCGATAGCTTCTTTTATTACTGGTGAAACATCTTTAGGCGTAATAGCATTAATTATAGCTTTCCTGCTTAGTCCGTATGGNCTACCATTGATAGCAGAAAAATTAGTGTTTGGACTAGGTAAGATAACGGGAGCATTAAAAAGCATCTAACAACAAAAATTAAATATTAAGACTAAGACGATGGAATTAAAAACTCTGTCGTCTTTTTTATTTTCAAAGAAAGGAGGTGCAGGATTGGGATTGGAGTTTGACTATTTTTATAAAAGAGATTTAGAAAGGTTTCAGTTTTTCATGTTACCTAAGATTTTGGTAACAGGTGAGCAATTCAAGACTATCTCATCAGANGCCAAGATTCTATATGCCTGCCTATTTGATCGTATAAGCTTATCAGCTAAGAATGATTGGTTGGACAAAGAAGGACGCATTTATATTATTTTTACTATTGAAGAGATAATGAAAACAATAAATAGATCTAGACCGACAGCTGTAAAAGCCTTGGATGAGCTGGATAAAAACACTAGAGGAATCGGCCTAATTGAAAGAAAAAGATTAGGTTTTGGGAAACCTAACATTATNTATGTAAAAGACTTTACTAGCTATGAAGNTGAGAAGTTAGAAAATCAAACTTCTAGAAGTAAAGATATTGAACTTCAAGAAGTTAAGAAATTTAACTATAGAAGTAAAGAAACTGAACTTCAAGAAGTTAAGAAAGTTGACCCTACTAATACTAATTATATTAAGACTGATTATATCAAGACTGATTTTAATCAGGAGCAAAAAGCTTTTGGAGCTTTTCAAAATGTCTTTTTATCGAATAAGGAATTATCTAATCTAAAGACCATTCTTTCAAATCAACTTGAAAATTATATTCAAAGGTTATCAAGCTATTTGAAAAGTACAGGCAGAACCTATGAGGATCATGAAGCGACAATTCTTTCCTGGTTTTACAAAGACCAAGGGCAACAAACAAGAAGTGAGAAAAGCAATATACCAAGTTTAGAGGAATATGAGAGAGGAGAACATTTATGATAGAAAAAGTTTTAATAGAGGGGATTGAATTCCCCTTAAATCCAGAAACAGATGCTTTTATAGACGGTCATGTTTACTGTAAAGAGTGTGGTGAACAGTTAGACCTTGAGCCGATTAATTTACTAGGAAACATTCATATATTCAGTAAGAAGTGCTTATGCGATAGAAAAAAAGAAGAAGAGCTTGAGAAAAGAAAGAAGTTACAGCATATAGCTTCTTTGAAAAAATCATGCTTCAAATCCCCTGTTGCAGGGAATTATCGCTTCTCATCTTACGAGGGAGAAAAAGAGCAGAGTTATACTGTCGCACTAAATTTCGCCAAAAACTTTGAAGAAATGCAAAAGGATAATATAGGTTTACTTTTCTATGGAAGTGTGGGAAGTGGAAAGTCTTTTCTAGCCTCCTGTATAGCAAACTACTTGATTGAAGAGAAACTGCTATCTGTAAAAATGAGGAACTTTGCTGAAATCATCAATGACCTTCAATCGGGAGGATTTAGCTTAGATAAGAATAAATATATTGACTCGATTACCAATGTTCCGTTACTCATTTTAGATGATTTAGGTATTGAAAGAGATACTAGTTATGCTAAAGAGCAAGTTTACAATGTAATTAATGCTAGGTATCAAAAGCAAAAACCTACAATCATTACAACGAATCTTTCCTTTGAGACTATCGAAAATACTAAAGAGATGGAATATCAACGAATTTATTCAAGGATTATTGAAATGTGCATACCTGTAGTAGTTGTTGGTCAAGATTATAGGAAGAAAATCAAAAGTCACAAGATAAAGCGACACGCAAATAGCTTGCTCTTTGGGGGTGAAGAAAGATGATTAATGAAGATATATCTAATAGAACTGTAAGTATTCAATTTAGAGCCAGCAAGAAAATTGCAGACGAGCTTTTAAGGGCAATAAAGACACTTATGGCTAAATCAAAGAAGGCTGGAGGCCTTGAGGAATACATTAAGCAAGAAGGCAATGAGATAAAGCTAAAAGACATGGTGAAAAAAGGCCAGCTGGAAGAAATAGAAGTGAAAGACCCCGAATTAAAAGAACTTAGAAAAGAGTTGAATAAGCATGGAGTTAAATTTTCAGTCTTAAGAGATAAAGAAACAGGCAATTATAATGTCTTTTTTCAAGCGAAAGACACCAAGGTAATGGACGTGGCTTTCAGTAGAGCCTTGCAAAAGGCTGAACAGAAATACGATAAGAAGCAATCAGTAAAGAAGCAAATTAGCCAGCTTAAAGAAAAAATTAAAGAGACTATAACTAACGATAAGGTTAAGAATAAACACAAGGAGCAAAGTCTATGAATAATATTTTACAATTTAATAATAAGGAATTCGGAGAACTCATTGTTATTGAAAAAGACGGTGAGTTTTTCTTTTTAGGAAAAGAAGTCGCTGAGAAATTAGGATACTCAAATACAAGAGATGCCTTAGCTAGACATGTTGACATAGTGGATAGAGCTGATGTCGGGATTCACGACGGCAGACAGATGAGAAGTATGACAGCTATTAATGAGTCAGGTCTTTATTCCCTGATACTCTCATCTAAGCTACCATCGGCAAAGAGATTTAAGCATTGGGTGACTAAAGAAGTCCTTCCTAGTATTCGAAAGAATGGAGGCTATTTTGCGGGTCAAGAAAAGCTAACGAACGAAGAAATACTAGCGAAAGCTATGCTAGTTGCAAATAATGTGATTGAAGAAAAGAATCAAAAAATAAAAGAGTTAGAACCAAAAGCGAATTACTATGACCATTTGGTAGATAAGAACCTACTCACTAATTTTAGAAACACAGCTAAGCAGTTGAATATTCCGCAAAAAGCCTTCATCGATTTTTTGTTAGCCAATGATTTTGTGTATAGAGATAAGTATCAAAGACTTCTTCCTTATTCCCGTAAAAATAAAGGCTATTTTGAAGTGAAGGAATGGATTAGTGAAGATGGAAGACTAGTTGGTATTCAAACGCTGATTACACCAAAAGGAAGGAATTATTTTCTAGTCTTATTGGGAGGTGGTTTCCATTGTGATTGATAAGATATTAAAGGATATAAAAGATGCTTTGAAGATAGACAGTCCGAAAGAATTTATGATTGGATGGCTACCCTACATTCTTATTTTCTATTTAGGAAATATTTTTGCCAAGCACGTCAATACCTATGTCGGTGGAGATATTATTGACAAGATTTTTACCGCTATCTTGCAAATAGAGACAATGAGTTTCCTACCAAGTTTAAAAGCAAATGATTTAGCGACAGGTTTGGTAGTTGCTGGAATTGTAAAAGCTATTGTTTACACTAAAGGCAAGAAAACCAAGAAGTTTCGAGAAGGCGAAGAGTATGGTTCAGCCAGATGGGGAACTAAAAAAGATATCGAGCCATATATTGATGACAAATTCCAGAACAATGTTATCCTTACTCAAACAGAATACTTAACTATGAATTCTAGACCAAAGAATCCTAAGTATGCTAGAAACAAAAATGTTATGGTAGTTGGTGGTTCAGGTTCTGGTAAGACAAGATTTTACGTAAAGCCAAA